>Ga0335074_10005787_pt1 | contig 17127 bp, 14 predicted proteins | sample Lox_Sample_23_FD_206715 | JGI IMG/M metagenome (GOLD analysis project Ga0335074, IMG submission 206715) | Soil microbial communities from Loxahatchee National Wildlife Refuge, Florida, United States - Lox_Sample_2.3 | ecosystem: Environmental > Terrestrial > Soil > Wetlands | place: USA... | reverse complement strand
AGGTTGCCGCGGGAGTGCAGCCCACCGAATGGTCGCTGGAACTTCAACCGCTGCGTCCCAGAGAACCGAGAGAGTTTGCGCAGCGTCCGGGGCAGCAGCCGGGCGGCTTCCGCGCCGCGACGGGAATTACGGAAAACGATCTCGACCAGATCGCCGCCTCCGGTCCGCCGGATACCGCCGGTCAGTCCTCGGCCAACGCCAATGAAGCTTTCCTCGTGAACGGCTCTCTGAGCAACGGCCTGCAAACCGGTCAGGACGATTTCGGACTGCGCGGGCCGGTTTTTGGTATGCAGAATCCTCCCGGCGGTCCTCCCGGTCTCACGGCCAATGGACAGCCCGGGCTCCCTGGCGCCGGCGGACCCGGAGGGCCGGGCGGTGGCGGCGCTTTCGGCGGCGGAGGTGGCGGCGGGGGTGGATTTGGCGGAGGTCGCGGCGGAGGCGGATTCGGCGGCGGACGCGGCGGGTTCGGCGGACCCGGTGGACAGCGCCGGCGCGGCGGCAATGGAGCATTCATCGGCAACCGCGCCAATCGCGGACGCCAGGGCATTCACGGCAATGCTTCGTTTCAATGGCAGGGCGCTGCCACTGACGCCAAGCAGTTTTCGCTCGTCGACCTGCCCGTCGTCCAGCCCAATTTCAATAATTACCGCTGGAGCGGCGTACTCGGAGGGCCGCTCCGCATTCCGCATCTGCTCAAGGGCGAGTCCACCTTCTTCACGCTGAGTTACTTCGGCACGCGCGGCCAGAGCATCTCCTACAATGTCGGCACGGTGCCTACGCCCGAGGAAGCCGCTGGAAATTTTTCCGGCACCGTGGTCAATGGCGTGGTTCCTAAGATCTATAACCCAACCACTGGGCAACCTTTTCAAAACAACATGATTCCCGCGAGTATGTTCAGTCCGGCGGCCGTGAAACTTCTGAGCCTCAACCTGATTCCCACCAGCACGCTTCCCAGCTCGCAAAACAATTACGATTTCGCCGCCGCCGTCCCCGCCGACACCGACAACGTGAGTTTGCGCTTGAATCAAAACGTCGGAAAGAACGACCGGCTTTCGCTCGCCGAGAGCTTCCAGCGGCGCAAGGCCGACACCGCGCAGTTATTCGGTTTCATGGACCCCGGCAGCGGTTTCGGCGACAACACGGTGCTGAGCTGGGTTCACAACGTCAGCTCGAACATGCTCAATACCGCGACGCTCACGTTTAATCGCAATCGCAGCACGCAGGGCTCCTTCTTTTCGTTCGGCCAGGACATCGATTCCGAGGCGGGCATTCTGGGAACTTCGCCCGCGCCCATCGACTATGGACCTCCGAACATTTCCTTCACCAATTTCGCCAGCCTGACCGACGCCATTCCTTCCCAAAGCGTCGTCCAATACGTGCAGGAGGGCGATTCCTACGTGTGGGTGCATGGCAAGCACACCATGACCTTCGGCGGCGATTTCAAGCGCCAGGATCGCAACACCACCACCGATCAGAACGGGCGCGGCACGTTCTCTTTCAGCGGCCTGGCCACCAGCGAATTGATCAACGGCCAGCCGGTGCCCAACACGGGCCTCGATTTCGCCGATTTTCTGCTGGGCTATCCACAGTCCGCTTCCGTGCAATACGGCGCCAGCAGCACCTACTTTCGGCAGAACGCCTGGGACGTATACGCCAACGACGATTGGCGCGTCAATCCCAACCTCACCCTGATGCTCGGGCTGCGCTACGAATACTATTCGCCGCTCTCGGAAAAATACGGGCGCCTCGCGAATCTGGACATCGCGCCGAACTTTACCGCCGTGGCCCAGGTTCTTCCCGGAGCCAGCGGTCCCTACTCTGGGGCGTTTCCCAATAGCCTGATCGAGCCGGACCGCGACGGATGGGCGCCGCGCGGAGGCCTGGCCTGGAAGCCTTGGACCAAGCGCTCCACGGTTGTTCGCATGGGCTACGGCATTTACTACAACCCGACTGCGCTCAACCGCCTGGCCACTGAGCTATCCGAACAGCCACCCTTCGCCACCGCGCAGACCCTGATCAATACGGACAACGCCTTCTCGATCTCCAACATCCTGGTCGACGGCCAGGTCAACGCCGCGGCCATCCGCAATACCTACGCGGTGCAAAAGAACTACAAAGTCGGTTACGCGCAAAGCTGGAACGTCAGCGTCCAGCAAAACATCACCCGCTCGCTGTTTTTCGAGTTGAGCTACCTGGGCACCAAAGGCACCGATCTTGACTCGCTCACGGTGCCCAATCGCGCCGCGCCCGGCTCCTCGCCGCTCAGCTCGCAGCAGCACCTGGGAATTTCCGACGCCGACCAGTTCGTTTACGACAGCTCCTGGGGCAATTCGATCTATCATGCGGGGCAGGCGCGCATCATGCGGCGTTTCTCGCGCAACATGTCGTTCAACATCATTTACACTTTTTCGAAATCGCTCGACGACAGCAATTACTTGAGCGGCGTGACTGCCCAGAATGCTTTCGACCTGAGCGCCGAACGCGGCCTCTCCAACTTCAACCGCACGCATGTCCTCAATTTCAACTACGTGCTCTCCACTCCCGTGCAGGGCCCCTGGTGGCGTCGCAACTGGACCCTCAGCGGCTCGGCGCTGGTCGAAAGCGGCCTCCCGCTCACCGCGCGGCTGCTCGGCAATCTGGCCAATACCGCGGGCACCGGAGTGGTCGGCAGCGGACGCCCCGAAGCCACCGGCCTGCCCATCGACGCCGGCAGCGGATATTTCAACCTGGACGCCTTCACCGATCCTCCCCCTGGCGAGCTCGGCGATGCCGGCCGCAACACCATCCCCGGCCCCTGGACCTGGTCCATTAACACCGCCTTCGGCCGCTACTTTACAATCGGCGGTGAGGGCAGCCGCAAGCGTCTTGAGCTGCGCATGGAGACCACCAATACGCTGAACCACGTCAACATCACTGGTCTGAATACCTCGTTCGGCTCCGCGCTCTACGGCCTGCCTATCGCCGCGGGGGCCATGCGCACCGCCGATATCAACATCCGGTTCCGTTTTTAGCGAGATCACCTCCATGCCCAGCCACGCACTCCAAATCGTTTCAGCCGCCGTGATCGGCGCGACATTGCTGGCGCAGGAACCCACCACGCCCACTTTCCGCACCAACACCAACCTGGTCATCGTCAACGTCGCCGTCAAGGATAAAAGCGGCAAAGCCATCGAAGATCTGAAGAAGGAGCAGTTCACGCTGCTCGAAGACGGCAAGCCGCAGCAGATCTCGGTCTTCGAGCTCGAGCACTTGAACTCCGACGTTTTGCCGCCGCTGCAGGAACCGGAGCCTGCTACGCTCAAGACCCGCATCGCACCTGCCGCGCCTAAACCCGCTCCCGAGCCCACTGGTCCGGTGAAAGCCGATCAGCTCAAAGACCGCCGACTGATCGCCATGTTCTTCGATCTCTCCTCCATGCAGCCGGCCGAACAGATCCGCGCGCGCGAGGCCGCCGTCAAGTTCATCGACACGCAAATGACCGCTTCGGACATGGTCGAGATCATGACGCTCACCAACGAGCTGCGCGTGGTGCAGGAATTCTCGAACGATCGCGAAACTCTGCTCACCGCCATTCAAGCGCTGCGCGTGGGCGATTCGAGCGATCTCACCGCCCTCGCCGCCACCGGCGCCGATTCCACCGACGACAGCGGCGAATTCACCGCCGACGACACCGAGTTCAATATTTTCAATACCGATCGCAAGCTGAGCGCCCTGGAAGACGCCGCGCGCAAGCTCGCGCCCTATCCCGAAAAGAAGGCGCTGGTTTATTTCTCAAGCGGCATCGGGAAAACCGGCGTCGATAATCAATCCCAGATCCGCGCCACCGTGAACGCCGCCGTCCGCGCCAACGTTTCGTTTTATCCCATCGACGCGCGCGGTCTGGTGGCCATGGCGCCGGTCGTGGATGCCACCCAGGCCTCGCCCAAAGGCACCGGCGTCTTTACCGGCAGCGGCCAACTGAGCGCCCGCAGCTCTTTTCACGACACGCAGGACACCATCTACACCCTGGCTTCCGACACCGGCGGAAAAGCGCTGCTCGATAGCAACGATCTTACGCTCGGCATCCGAGCCGTCCAGACCGACATCAGCAGCTACTATGTCCTCGGCTACTACAGCACGAACGCCGCGCAGGATGGAAAATATCGCAAGGTCACCGTCAAAATCGCCCCGCTTCCCGAATCCGCCAAGATCGATTACCGCCGCGGCTATTACGCCGGCAAGGTCTGGGGCAAAATGAATTCGAACGATCGCGAGCGCCAGCTCGAAGACGCCCTCTCACTCGACGATCCCTTCACCGAACTCCCGCTGGCCCTCGAAGTGGACTACTTCCAGACCGCCCGTGACAAATATTTCGTGCCCATCACTGTCCGCATCTCGGGCTCCGCGCTCGATCTGTCGGCCAAATCCTCCACCGATCTCGATTTCATCGGCCAGATTCGCGACCCGCGCGGCAAACTCCTGGGCGGTGTCCGCGACGAGATCAAGCTCAAGCTCACCGAAGAAAATGCCGCGCAGCTGGCCCAGCGCCACGTCGAATACGACACCGGCGTCACCCTTCCGCCCGGCGATTACAATCTGCGCTTCCTCACCCGCGAAAATCAGAGCGGCAAAATGGGAACGTTCGAAATGAAGTTCACCGTTCCCGATCTGAGCAAGCCCTCGCCCACGGTTCACATGAGTTCGGTGGTTTGGAGCAACCAGCGCGAGCCGCTCGCGGCCAGCATCGGCACCGCCGGCGCCAACAAAAAGCTCCTGGCCGAGCATCCCCTGGTCGATAACGGAACCAAGCTGATCCCCGATATCACGCGCGTGTTCCGCAAGAATCAGAAGCTCTACGTATATTTCGAGGTCTACGATCCCGGCCAGGTGGCCTCGCCCAGCGTCTCCGCCGAGCTGATGATGTTCCGCGGCCGCACCAAGGCCTTTGAATCGGCGCCCGAGCGTGTCACCAAGCCCAAATCCGGCCGCCCCAATACGCTGGCGTTCGAATTTCAGTTGCCGCTCTCCAACATTCCGGCCGGCCGCTACACCTGCCAGGTCAGCGTGATCGATGAGCAGGCCCGCAAGTTCGGCTTCGCCCGCGCTCCACTGGTGGTCCTGCAGTAGCGCACGCACTCTTGCGTGCCGCATTCGCACTCCTGCGAATGCACGGCTCAAGAGAGATCAATTGTATTTGAACGAAAACTTCAGAATTACCTGCTGCCCTTTGAAATCGCGGGGCAGCGGCGGAAACGGCACCGACGCGCTGATCCCCGCCACCGCCGCCCGGTCCAGCGCCTGCGAGCCCGAGGGCACGTCGATCACCAGCTTGGGCACTTGCCCGCTGCGATCGATGCTGAACACCAGTTGCGTCACGCCGTGGTTGCCGAGCCGCGCGCTTTCCGGAATCACCGCGAACCAGTTGCGGCGCACCAGGGCCAGGATCTGCGCCAGATACGGACGGAAGTCCACGCCCATCGGATCGCTCCTCAGCTCCAGGCTGCTGCCCGTGCGGCCCGGCGTTGCGGGAAGCTGAATCGCGTCCGGCAAATCAAGATCGCCCACCACCAGAGGACTCTGCCCGCCTCCGCCCCGCGCCATCTCATGAACCACGCTCTGCACATCGGTCTTCGGCGGCGCGAGCTTTCCTTGCCCCTTGTGCTCGCTTGGCCCGCTCTGTCCCGGCGTCTCAAACGCCAGCTTCGGCTGTTCCACCGGCTGAATCTGCGTCGGCGGCGCTTTGGGCGTTCCCGCTAATGCCGGCGGCAGCGGCGTCTGGTTCTGCGCCACCACGGGCGGCTCGATCTTGGGTGGCTCCGCGATGCGCGGCGCGGGCGGTTGCGGCGGACCCGGCGGCGTCAGCTTGGGCGGCCGGAACGCTCGCACCGCGGGCGCCGGCGGCAGCTTCTCCTGCGACTGCGGCCTGGGCTTCAGATCCTCCACATTCACTTCCTTGGCAACTTTTCCCTTATTGGGCGCTTTTTGCGTCAAGTCCGCGGGCAATACGAGATGCACAGCCTGCCTTAAATCCGGAACAATTTGCGGCCCTTGCTTGAACTCCGGACCGCCCAGGTCCCCGATCGCGAGCACCAGCGCGATAATTCCCACGTGCACCGCGACCGATCCCGCCCCGGCCCACATGTGCCTCCGCGACTCGGTGGGTGCGCGCCAATCCAGCAGCAAATTTGGACCGGCATCGGTGCCTGGGTTCATAGTGGCGAATAGAAGACGTGAATCGCGCGTCCCAGGTTGCTCCACGGGGCGCTCCGCGGGCGCTACGCGAGTGATTGCAGCCGCTCGGTGACTAACTTCGTGTGCTCTTCGATTTTATCAAGAATCGCATGCGCCACTTCGAGTGCCCGCAGCCCTTCGGCGCCGGAAACCGCCGGCTGCTTGCGGCTCGCCACCGACGCGAGAAACGCTTCCACTTCCAGGCGCAGCGGCTCTTCCTTCACCGCGGCCAGCGGCTGAAATCCGATCTGCTGATTGTCAGAAACCGTAAACGCCACAGCTTCCTGCTTCTGATAATCGAGCGAGATGTATTGGTGCGGCTGAAACAATCTCAGCTTGCGCACGCGCTCCGTCGAAACCCGGCTCGCCGTCAGATTCGCGATGCATCCGCCGGGAAATGCCAGCCGCACGTTCGCAATATCCACTTTATTCGAGAGAATCGAAATGCCAGCGGCGCGAATCTCCTCGGGCAGGGCGTCCGCCAGATCCAGAACAATATCCAGATCGTGAATCATTAAATCCAAAACCACGTCCACATCCAGGCTGCGCGGGCTGAAAAGGCTCAGCCGATGGATCTCGAAAAACAGCGGCACGGTGACCATTTTCTTCAGCGCCGCAACCGCCGGATTGAACCGCTCCAGGTGCCCCACCTGCAAAATGCGCCCGTTCCGCTCGGCCGTCTCCACCAGCCGCCGCGCCTCGGCCAGATCGCTCGCGATCGGTTTTTCCACCAGCACGTCGATCCCGGCTTCCAGCAGCTCGCACCCGACTTCGGCGTGCAGCGACGTCGGCACTGCGACAATGGCCGCATCGGCAGCGCCCTTCAGCTCTTCGAGCGTCGCGTATGTCAGGCAATTGTGCTCGGCCGCCGCCTGCGCCGCGCGCTCCGGATCCGTGTCCACCACTCCCGCCACCGTGGCATGGAGTGATTGGCTCAATACGCGCAGGTGATGGCGTCCGAACACCCCCGCGCCTATGACGGCGACTCGAATCTTGTCCAAAGCATAACTTATCATGAGTGTGTAGGCGAGCCATGGCGACCACTTACTTGAGCCCCCAGCAATTGAACGACTTCGCGCAGAAGGTGGAGGAAGTCGCCAGGAAGTTTCCGAACGATGTCGTTCGCATCCGCCATTCCTTCAGCCGTGACTGGGACGGCGACCCCGCCATCTACTTCAAGATCCTGTTCACTGATGAAGCGCTTGGGCGTCGCCCCTTGCACGAGCTCAGGAAGGCAGTCAGGAATGCCCTGATTGAGGACTTGTCCCTGTACGCCTCGGAGTACTCGGTTTACATCCCATACTTCAACTTCCGCACAGAAAGCGAGCAAGCGAAACTCAAAGATACAAAATGGGAGTAGCTGAGGATTTGTTGGCGTTGGCCGGCCGTTTGGCACAACCAGCGCGCGATGAGCCTGAGCAGGCTTCCTTCCGCCGAGCGGTCTCAACGGCGTACTATGCTCTGTTTCACCTGCTGGTGCAGGAGGCCGTTCAGAATTGGAACGGTTCGTCAACAGCGAGACTTGGTCTTGAACGAAGGTTCGAGCACCGAACAATGAAAGACGTTTCCAATTCCATTCTTCGAAGCAAATGGAGAGGCTGGAGTACGCCGTCACCTCCTGTTCCCGTTGAGCTGGAAGTTGTGGCAGCCGCCTTCGTTTTGCTGCAAGAGGCGCGACATGAGGCAGACTACGACAACTCCAAGATCTGGTTTTCCTCGGACGTTTTAGGGTTGATCGCCGACACTCGTGAGGCGTTTGAAAATTGGACGGCTATTCGTATCAATCCTGCCGCCAACGAATATCTGCTCTCGCTCTTGATCGGGATTAAACGGGAATAGATTCGGCTTATTCTTCCGCCTCGCACCCGACCATCGCGATCCCGAACTGGTTCGCCGCCGCGAGCATCGTTTCCCGATCCAGCAGCAGCGTTCGCCCCGCGTCCACCGCCAGCGCCGTCGCGCCTGCCTTGTGCATCGCTTCAATAGTTCCCGGCCCCGCGACCGGAACGTCGAACAGCAGATGCCGCCTCCGCCGCGAAACCTTCACCAGCCGCAGCGGCTTTCCATTCACCAGCGACGCCGCTCGCTCCAGCATCGCATCGGTCCCTTCCATCGCCTCCACTGCCACGCACGCGCCGTCCGAGATCGCGACGCTCTGCCCCACGTCCATCCCCGCCAGCGTATTCGCGATCTTCCGCCCATAAGCGATATCGCGTTCTTCGTCGGAATTCGGCTTGCGCCTGGTCAGCACGCCCGTGCCCGCCAGCAGCGGCTTCAGCAACAAGGTCGAATCCGCCAGCCGGATGCCTTCCTCGGCCAGAATCCCCGCCACGCCGCCGATCAACGCATCCGTATTCTTTTGTTTCAGCCCGGCCAGCAGCTTCACCAGCTTCCAATCCGGCCGGATGGACGAAAAAATCTTGGCGTGCTTCACCTGCCCCGCCATCATCACTTCCGTGATGCCTTCTTCCTTGAGGATCTCGATCAATCGCGAAAGCTGTCCCAGCGAAATCCAGTAGCAGCGCGATGCCAGCCGCTCCACCTCCGGCGAGGCTTCTTCCTGAATCGCCAGCACCACCACTTCATCGCCCGCCGCCCGCGCAGTTTCAAGCGCCAGCACCGGAAACCGCCCGTTGCCCGCGATCATGCCATATTTCACTGGCCGTACCTGCTCACTTGATGAACCCGCGCTCGCTCCGCTCCATGAACTCCAGCAGCTCACATAGCTCGGCGCACTCCGGCACTTCCTTGCGAATCCGCTCCACCGCCTGCGTGGTATTCAATCCGGACCTCGTCAGGAGCCGGAACGCCTTATGCAGGCTCTCGATGGATTCCTTGCTGAACCCCCGCCGCTCCAGCCCCACCTTGTTCTCGCCGAAAACTTTCGATTCCCGCGGGCTCACCGTCATCGAGTACGGCAGCACGTCCTTGGTCACCACGCTGTAGCCGCCGATAAACGCATGCTTGCCGATGCGGCAAAACTGGTGCACGCCGCTGAACGCCTCAATCACCGCCCAGTCTTCCACCACTACGTGCCCCGCGAACGTCACCGCGTTGCCGAGCTGCGTGTGATTGCCCACCCGCGCATCGTGCGCCACGTGCACGTACGCCATCAGCAGGTTATCGTCGCCGATTTCGGTCTTGAGCCCGCCGCCCTGCGTGCCGCGATGGATCGTCACAAATTCGCGGATCTTGTTCCGGCTCCCGATCCTGGTCTCCGCGCGCTCGCCCTTGTACTTCAAATCCTGCGATGCCACTCCCACCGTCGAATACGGATAGAAAATATTGTCTTCGCCGATCTCGGTCACGCCTTCCACATACACGTGCGCCATCAGATGCGTGCGCGCGCCAATCTCCACATCGGCCCCGATGATGCAGCTCGGGCCGATCTCCGCGCTTGCGGCAATTCGGGCTTTTGGATCGATGATCGCCGCGGGATGAATGGCCATGCGCCGCTTAGGCCACCGGCACCGGCTCTTCCACCGGCGCCCCCACGCGAGGCTGCAGCACGCACATCAGCACTGCTTCGGCCACCACAGTCCCATCCACCGTGGCTTGCCCGTGCATCTTCGCGATGTTCGCCTTGCGTTTGCTGACCTTCATCTCGATGCGAAGCTGATCGCCGGGCCGCACCTTCCCCCGGAACTTCGCCTCTTCGATGGTCGCCAGCAGCACCAGCTTGCTCTTGCGGTCGGGCAGCGATTTCAGCACCAGCACTCCCGCCACCTGCGCCATCGCCTCCACCACCAGCACGCCCGGCATCACCGGATAATCCGGAAAATGGCCGGCGAAGAAGGGCTCGTTCACCGTCACGTTCTTGATCCCGACGATGCGCTCTGCTTCCAGCTCCACAATCGAATCCACCATCAGCATCGGGTAGCGATGCGGCAAAATGTCGCGTATTTCTTGGATATCCAGAACGGCCATGCGAACTGGCTATTATAACAGGCAGTGCATCCGTTCCTTGCTTTTGCGGAGGCGAAGCAGCCCGCCATCGTCACCTTCATTCGTGAGCTGGCCCGCTGCGAATCGCCGAGCGACCAGCCCCAATCCGTCAACCGCCTCGTCAATCTTCTGGCCGCGCGCCTGGATGGAGCCGCCAGCGTCAAAACCCTACCCGGCGCCCCTTACGGTAATCACCTGCGCGCCGAGTTCAAACTGCCCGGCGCGAAATCCGGCTCCGGCAAAATTCTGGTCCTGGCCCATTCCGATACCGTCTGGCCGCTCGGCACTCTGGCTCAAATGCCTCTGCGCGAGGAGCAAGGCCGCCTGTGGGGCCCCGGCGTGCTCGACATGAAAGCGGGCATCGCGTTCTTCGTTTTCGCCGTCCACACCCTCCGCATGCTCGAAATTCCGGTCCGCCGCACCATCCTGTTTCAGGTGAATTCCGATGAAGAGGTCGGCAGCGAAACTTCACGCAAATTCACCGAAGAGGCAGCGCGCCAGAGCGCCGTCGCCCTGCTGCTCGAGCCCGGCACCGGCCTCAAGGGCAAACTCAAGACCGCGCGCAAGGGCGTCGGCGATTATTCCGTTATCGTCAAAGGCAGAGCCTCGCACGCCGGCGTCGATTTCGAAGCCGGAGCCAGCGCCGTGCTCGAGCTCGCGCGCCAGATCGCTAAAATTGCCGCCTTCACCAATCTCAAACAGGGCATTACCGTCAATCCGGGTGTGATCTCGGGCGGCACGCGCACCAACGTGGTGGCCGCCGAGGCCCGCGTCGATGTCGACATCCGCATCGCCAAGGTCAAGGACGCCGCCGCGCTGGATAAAAAGTTCCGGTCTCTCCGCCCCATCGACAAGCGTTGCTCCCTCGAAGTGCGAGGCGGCTTGAATCGGCCGCCGATGGAGCGCTCGCCCGCCATTCGCGGCCTGTTCGCCAAAGCGCGCGCCTGCGCCGCCGAGCTCGGCGTCCAGATCGACGAATCATCCACCGGCGGCGGATCCGACGGCAATTTCACTGCCGCGCTCGGTGTCCCCACGCTCGACGGGCTGGGCGGAGTCGGCGAAGGCGCGCACGCCGCCAACGAAAGCATCCTGCTCGACCGCATAGCCGATCGCACCGCCCTGCTCGCTATGCTCCTGTCGCAGCTCTGAGCACCCTCACCAAGTCTTCTTCTTCTTCCCCCAACACCGTCCGCAGATCCACCACCAACCGCCCATCCTCAATCCGCGCCACTACCGCCGGATCGCTCAACCTCGACCGCCGCTCCGCCTCCACAACATTTCCGCACTCGATCGCGATCAGCCAGCTCTTCAGCCCCTGCTCCGGCGTCGACCCGCCCCCGATCACCGAGCCGCCTTCCACCAGCTCTGCCCGCACGTCCTGCAACTGGGCCATCAACCGCTGCGCCCGCGCCCGCAGCTCCTCGCCCGATTGCGCGATCATCCGCAGTGCCGGAATCCGGTCCCACCGCTCCAAAACAAGGTTCCGCAGCGTCGTTTCAAGCGCCTGGTAGATCAACTTGTCCAGCCGCAGCGCGCGAAACATCGGATTGCGCCGCAGCCGCGCGATCAACCCCGCCTCCCCCGCCAGAATCCCTGCCTGCGGGCCGCCCAGCAGCTTATCGCCGCTGAACGAAACCAGGTTTACGCCCGCATCGATGCTCTCCCCAACTAGCGGCTCCTCCATCCCGAACGCCCGCAGATCCGTCACGCATCCGCTGCCCAGGTCCTCATACAGCGGAACGCCCGTTTCCTTGGCCAGAGCCACCAGTTCGCGCAGCTCCGGCCTCGCCGTGAACCCCTCCATCCGAAAATTGCTCGGATGCACGCGCAGCAGCAGCCGCGTTCGTTCGTTGATCGCCTCGCGATAATCGCCGATGTGCGTCCGGTTGGTCGTCCCCACTTCGCGCAGCACCGCGCCCGATCGCGCCATAATCTCGGGAATCCGAAACCCGTCGCCGATCTCGATCAGCTCCCCGCGCGACACCACCACCTCATGTCCCGCCGCGAGCTCGTTCAGCGCCAGATAAATCGCGGCCGCGTTGTTGTTCACCGCGATCCCCGGCGCACCCGTCAGCCGCTCGATCAGTTCGCCGGCATGCACGTCGCGCTTGCCTCGCCGCCCGGCGGCCAGGTCGTATTCCAGATTCGAGTAACCGAACAGCGGCTCAAACGGCGCGAGCGGCGCGCGGCCAAGATTGGTGTGCAGCACCACGCCCGTCGCATTGATCACCCGCCGCAGCGACGGTGTCTCCAGCCTCGCCAGGCCCCGCTCCACCCGCGTCTCCACCGGAACCGCGTCGCTGAACTTCCCGGCCCGGATCTCCTCGCGCGCTTTCTCCAATACGCGCCGCACTTCTTCGACGATCAACCGCCGCGGAAATCGCCCCTCCAGATGCGCCAGATTCGCCGCCACGCGCTCCACCGCCGGAAGATCGCGCAACTGGTTGGGCGCCGCCACGCCACGATGTTAACAGCTTCGTGTTATCTTCCTGTTTTCATGGACCCCATCACGCTCCTGGTCATTTCCAGCCCGCGCTATCCCTTCCTGCGCTTCCTGGACAACCTGCCGCAGCCCGTCACCGTGCACACCGGCAACGATCCTGAGTTCCTCAAGGAACACGCCCCCGAAGCCGACGTGATCCTCAACGGCTTCCACGACGGCTCCGCCCTCAGCGCCATCCTGCCTCTCGCCACTCGCGTGAAATGGATCCACGCCTTGTCGGCCGGCGTCGAGAAAGTCCTCTCGCCCGAACTGGTCGCGAGCCCCGTCCCTCTCACCAACGGCCGCGGCGTGTTCGGCCCCGCCCTCGCCGAATTCGCCATCGGAGCAATGCTTTTCTTCGCCAAAGATTTTCGCCGCCTGATTCGCCAGCAGGAGGCCGGCCGCTGGGAACAGTTCGACGTCGCCTTCTTGCGCGGCCAAACGCTCGGCGTGATCGGCTACGGCGGCATCGGACGCGAAGCCGCGCGCCTGGCTCACGCGCTCGGAATGAAAGTAATCGCCGTCCGCCGCCGCACGCCCTCTTCCGAAAACGACCCCGTCCTCGAGCGCTCCTTCACCCGCGAGCAGATGAACGAAATGATCAGCCTGTCCGATTATCTCTTGGCCGCCGCGCCCCTCACGCCCGAAACGCAAGGCATGATCGGCGGCACCGAGTTCCACTTCATGAAAAACACCGCTGTGTTCATCAACGTCGGCCGTGGCGCCGTCGTGGTCGAATCGGCGCTGATCTCCGCGCTCAATCAATCCATCATCCGCGGCGCCGCCCTCGACGTTTTTGAGCAGGAGCCGCTCCCCGCGGGGCACGCCTTCTATCGCATGCCGAACGTGCTGCTGTCGCCCCATTCCGCCGACCACACCACCGGCTGGATGGAGCTCGCAGTCCAGCAGTTCATCGAAAATTTCGAGCGCTTCCGCAACGGCCAGCCGCTCGATTCGATCGTTGACAAGCAGGCGGGCTACTGAGCGGTGTCCGAAATCCAGCTCTCCGATATTCAGGCCGCCGCCGAGCGTACGCGCTCGCTTGTCCGCCGCACTCCCGTTTTTACCTCGCGCACCTTCGATCAGCTCGCGGGCGCGCGCGTCTTCTTCAAGTGCGAAAACTTCCAGCGCGGCGGCGCGTTCAAGATCCGCGGCGCATCCAATTTCGTTTTATCGATCCCCGCAGCCGACCGCCCGCGCGGCGTGGTCGCGTTTTCTTCCGGTAATCACGGCCAGGCCGTCGCCATTGTCGCCGAAGAGGTCGGGATTCCGGCCACCATCGTCATGCCTGCCGACGCGCCTGCTTTGAAAATCGCCGCAACGCGCGGCCATGGCGCCCGCATCGTCACCTACGATCGCGCTACCGAAGACCGCGAAGCCATCGCACGCCGCATCGCTGATGAAACCCGCGCCACCGTGGTCCCGCCCTACGATCATCCCTGGACCATCACCGGCCAAGGCACCGCCGCGCTCGAGCTGCTTGACGAAATCCCCGATCTCGACGCCCTGGTGGTCCCCATCGGCGGCGGGGGCTTGATCTCCGGCTGCTCCATCGCCGCCCACTCCATTCGCCCCGGCATTCGCGTCTTCGGCGTTGAGCCGGAGCAGGGCAACGACACGCTGCTTTCCCTGCGCGCGGGCGAGCGCATCGCCATCCCCCTGCCTGAAACCATCGCCGACGGGCTCCGCTCCGCCCAGCCCGGCGCCATCACGTTCCCCATCGTTCAGAAACACGTCGCAGACATCGCGCTGGTGAGCGACGCCGAAATTCGCGACGCCATGCGGTTCCTGCTCCTGCGAATGAAGATCCTGGTAGAGCCTTCGGGCGCCGTCACCGCCGCGGCCCTGATGCAGCACAAAATCCCCGCCGGCCCCGCCCGCGTTGGTGTCATCCTCTCCGGCGGCAACACCGGCCTCGATCTAACCTAGCGCCCTACTCCCCCGATTCTTCGAGGAAGCAGCTCTCAAACGCCCGATCCACCAGATCGTCCGTCAGTTCAAACGGCAGCTTCTCGAAATTGATCAGATCGATGGCGTGCGACAGCACGTCGCGCGGATGGCAGCGGCGAAAAGCCCGCTTCGACTTGCGATAGTGCTTCTCGATGAACCGCGCGATCAGTCCGTCGTGATGCTTCAAACTGCGTGATTCGCAGTAATGCCGGAAGATCGTGGCGAATTCGTTTTCATCCGGACTCCGCAGCAGCATCTTGTACTGAATCCGTCGCAAAAACGCCTCGTCCCCCAATTGTTCCGGATTGAAGTTGGTCGAAAAAATCAGGAACGCTTCGAAGGGCACCGTCACCTTCCCGCCGGTGTGGAACTTCAGATAATCCACGCGCCGTTCCATCGGAACGATCCAGCGATTCAGCACCTCGGCCGGAGTGCATTGCTGCCGTCCGAAATCGTCGATCAGATAAATTCCGTTATTCGCTTTCAATTGATAGGGAGCATCGTAAACTTTGGACGTGGCGTTGTACTTCAGATCCAGCATCTCGAGCGTCAGCTCCCCGCCCGTGACGATGAACGGGCGCCGGCACTTGATCCAGCGGCGGTCGTATTGCGGCCCGGTGGAAAACACCGATTGCACCTCGGCGTCTTCCACCTTCTGATGATAAAGCGGGTCGTACACCTGAACGATGTTGCCCTGGCACTCCAGCGCGTACGGAACAAAAACGCACGAATCGTCGACGTTCATCAGCGCTTCGGCCAGAAACGTCTTGCCGTTGCCGGGCTGCCCGTAAATCAGAAATGAATTTCCCGAGCTCACTGCCGGCCCGATTTGCGCCAGGATCCGCGGTGTCAGCACCATCCGGCTGTAAGCCTTCTCCAGCGCCTCCCGCGTCAGCCATCCGTCCGCGCGCCGTTGTCTTCGCACCAGGTCCGCGTACTGCGCCAGCGGCACCGGCGCCGGCCCGGCGTACTGATCCCGCTCCATGCACTCGCGCGCGCAATTCCGCCCCGCCTCCGTCAGCGCCAGCAGGGCCGTGCTGTTCCCCATCCCCAGCGACTTCCTGACCTGAATGAACTGCTGCTTCTTGTGATGCTCGATGAGGCCTTCGATCAGGCTGAACTTCAGGCCCATCCCCTCCGCCAGCTCGCCGCCCAGCACCTCGCCGCGCGAATACAGGATCTTCAGGATCAGGTGCTCCAACACCGAAGAAGCCAGGCCGGTGTCTTCCAGCGCCGCCGGTGCGGGAGGGACATTCCCCGCGTTTTCTAAATCCTCGGCCCCGCTGAGGGATCGCGAAAGAAACGCCAGTTCTTGAGCCGCGCTTTCCATCTCGAGCGGCTCGTTTGTCGACAGTTCCGATACGGTATTCATGGTTTGGGGTATGGATGGGGGGAAGCTCCAGTGTGCGGGCTAAAAGCGATTCCCGCAATAGGAAACTCTTACCCTTTTGGACTAAGTCAAATCCCCGGATTGACGACCGGGTTGATGAGTCACACCGCGCGATGCCCGCGCCGTCCACTCCGCTCCCCCCAGCACCACCAGCGCCGCGACGAATCCCCACAAAATGATCGTCACCGTGTAATAAAACGGCCCGTACTCGGCCTGCAGCTTGTTCCGCAGAAACGGCCAGGTCCACAAATTGATGTATTTCAAAAGCTCCAGCAGCAGTCCCACCACCACCGCCGCCGGAATCATCCGCGTCGCCTGAATCTTGCAATTCGGCAGCAGCCAATAAATCAAAAACAGCACCAGCATCGACATCGGAATCGCCGCGGCTTTGAATAACATCTGGTTCACCATGTTCGCCGCGGGCGCGTTCGGCCGAATGTGCAGCCCAGCCAGGAATTCGTTGTCGAGCGCGGTCAGCGTCGTCGATCCCAGCATCAAAGCCCCGCAGGCAAACACCAAGCCCAGGCTGATCAGTTGATTCTTGAAATAATTCCGGTTGCTGGGACAATTCCACACGCGATTCAGCGCCACTTCCAAAGGCTCGAAGATCCCGCTCGCGGTGAAAAACAGAAGCACCAGCGAAATCACCTGCACCGGCCCGCGCGACGCCACCGTCACTTCGAAATTCCGCCGGATGAATTGCCCGAACGGATCGGGAAAATAATCGTTCAGCGCGAAATAGATCGCGCTCACGCCTGCTTTCCATTTCAAAACGTACCGGCAAATGGAAAGCATCACGATCAGGAATGGAAAAAACGAAAGCAGCAGCCCGGCCGACACCGAGAATGCGAACACGTGCACCTCGGTTTGCATCCAATACCGAAATGTGGGGGCCAGCGCCCGCCCGATTCTTCGCACTTGTTTACTCCGCGATCACGCGCCGGCCTTCCACCCGCCAGCGCCCCTTGAGCACCATCCCGATCGCTTCGCTGTAAATGCGATGCTCTTCAATCAGAATCCGCGCCGCCAACGTTTCCTCGCTGTCGTCATCCAAAACCGGCACCGCTGCTTGCAGCACGATCGGCCCCGCATCTAATCGTTGGTCTACAAAGTGCACCGTGCAGCCACTCAGCTTCGCGCCGTATTCGAG
>Ga0335074_10005786_pt1 | contig 17127 bp, 16 predicted proteins | sample Lox_Sample_23_FD_206715 | JGI IMG/M metagenome (GOLD analysis project Ga0335074, IMG submission 206715) | Soil microbial communities from Loxahatchee National Wildlife Refuge, Florida, United States - Lox_Sample_2.3 | ecosystem: Environmental > Terrestrial > Soil > Wetlands | place: USA... | reverse complement strand
GGCCGGCCTGGTCGAGGCGCTGCAGGCGATCCACGCCTGCGGGGTGGTGCACCGCGATCTCAAGCCCGCCAACGTGCTGCTCGCCTCGGACGGGCCACGGGTGATCGACTTCGGGATCTCCCGCGCCACCGACGGCACCGCGCTGACCGCCGCCGGAGTGGTGTTCGGCACGCCGGGCTACATGTCGCCCGAGCAGGCCGAGGGCGTGCCGGCCGGGCCCGCGAGCGACGTGTTCGCCCTCGGGTGCGTGATGGCGTACGCGGCGGCGGGCGCCGGCCCGTTCGGTACCGGGACCGCGGCCGCGGTCCTGTACCGCGTCGTCCACGCCGAGGCGGCCCTGAACGGGATGCCGCCGCGGCTGCGGGAGATCGTCTCCGGGTGCCTGGCCAAGGACGCGGCGGCCCGGCCGACGCCGCGAGCGCTGGCCGGCCTGATCGCGGGCCGCGACGCGGGGACGGGGCCGTCCGCCGTCACGTTCTGGCCCCGGTCGGTCGGCAGCCTGATCGCCGCCTACCAGGCCAGGCTCGAGCAGGAGACGGCTGGTCGGCCCGCCGACGGCCGGCCGGCCGGCACGGTCGCGCACCCGCCGACCACCCTGTCCAACTCGGGACCGGGTGCGGCTGCCGCCGCCCGAGGGCCGGCCGGTGCCGAGGGTTCGGCGGGCCAGGCGGGCCAGGCGGGCCAGGCGTCCGCCTGGCCGTCGCAGCCGCCGCTGCGTGCGGCCGGATCGCCGGCGTACCCCGGGGGGACGCAGCCCTACCCGCCGGGCTCGCCGGGTTACACCGGACCCGGGGGCAGCGCCCCGGGCTACCCGCCGCCGCAGGGATACGTCCAGGACCCGGGTTACCCCACTCCGCAGGGCTACAGCGGCGCTCAGGGACCGCCGGGGTACGGCGGCACCCCGGCGCCGCAGGCCCCGCGCGGTTACGTCCCGGGCGCCGGACCGGGGGGGCCGGCGGGCTACCCGCAGTCGTACCGGCCGGCGCCGCCCGTGCCGCTGACCCCGCCCCCGGCGCCCCCGCCGCCCAGCGTGATGAACGCGATCCGGCTGATGTACGCGGGGGCCGGTTTCACGGCGCTCGAGGCGCTGGGCGTCATCGCGGTCGCCGGCGCGCTGGCCAGCAAGCACGCCACGAGCGTCGCCGCCTCAGGCCACACCACCACGGTCGGGGGCGTGGTGGCGGTCACCATCGTCTTCGCCCTGATCGAGATCGCCCTCTGGCTCGGGATCGCGCGGGCGTGCCGGAACGGCAGGAACTGGGCCCGGATCACCGGAACGGTCCTGTTCGGCCTGCACACCCTGGGCTTGCTCGACGTGATCGCCAGCAAACACGCCGGCATCGGCCTGGCCAAGCTGCTGGTCGTCATCGGCTGGCTGATCGCCGTCGGCGCGGTGGTGTTCCTCTGGCAACGGCCGTCCAGCGTGTTCTTCAAGGCCACCGCGCTCCCCCGTTAGGCCGCAGCGCTTCACAATGGAGTGGAGAGAGCCGTTGACACGGGAGAAGGAACGGGCCGGACATGGCTGAAAGCGACGACCGGCTAGAGACCTCATCGGACCGGCCCGGGGGTTCGCCGGGCCAGCCGGGACGCGGGCACCTGCGGATCTACCTGGGCTCCGCGGCCGGCGTGGGCAAGACCTACGCCATGCTCGGCGAGGGGCATCGCCGCACGGAGCGCGGCGCCGACGTCGTGGTGGCGTTCGCCGAGACGCACGGGCGGCCCCATACCAGGGCGCTGCTCGACGGCCTGGAGGTCATCCCCCGCGCCCGGCTGGAGTACCGCGGGGCGAGCTTCGAGGAGATGGACCTGGACGCGGTGCTCGCCCGCCACCCGCAGATCGCGCTGGTCGACGAGTTCGCTCACACCAACGTGCCAGGTTCCCGCAACGAGAAGCGGTGGCAGGACGTCGAGGAGCTGCTCGACGCCGGCATCGACGTGATCTCCACCGTCAACGTCCAGCACCTGGAATCGCTCAACGACGTAGTCGAGAAGATCACCGGCGTTCCGCAGCGGGAAACCGTCCCCGACGCCATCGTGCGGGCGGCCGACCAGGTCGAGATGGTCGACATGACGCCCGAGGCGCTGCGCCGGCGGATGGCGCACGGGAACATCTACCCGCCGGAGAAGATCGACGCCGCGCTCACCAACTACTTCCGCAGCGGGAACCTGTCCGCGCTGCGCGAGCTGGCCCTGCTCTGGCTGGCGGACAAGGTCGACGAGGGGCTGCAGCGCTACCGCACCGAGCACAAGATCACCGGCGCGTGGGAGGCCAGGGAGCGGGTCGTGGTCGCCCTGACCGGCGGCCCGGAAGGCAGGACGCTGATCAGGCGGGCGGCGAGGATCGCGGCGCGCTCGGCCGGCGGTGACCTGCTGGCCGTGCACGTCACCAAGTCCGACGGGCTGACCGGCGCCGATCCGGCGGCGCTGGCCAGCCAGCGGCGGCTAGTCGAATCGGTGGGCGGTACCTACCACCAGGTGGTCGGCGACGACATCCCCGGAGCCCTGCTCACCTTCGCCCGCGCGGAGAACGCGACCCAGCTCGTCCTCGGGGCGAGCCGCCGGTCGTGGCTGACCGCCATGCTGACCGGGCCCGGCATCGGGTCCAGGACCATCCGCGGTTCAGGCGACATCGACGTGCACATCGTGACCCACGGGGAGATGGGCCGGGGCCGCGGCCTGCCGCGGCCCCGCGGCGCGATCACGCTGCGCAGGCAGATCGCCGGGTACGTGCTAGCCGCGGCGCTGGCCCCGGTGCTGACCGTGGCGCTGGCGCCTTTCCGCACCGGTATCAACCTGACCAGCGACGTGCTGATGTTCCTGGTCGCGGTGATCGTGGTCGCCCTGATCGGCGGGTTCATCCCCGGCGTGCTGGCCGCCGTGGTCGGCTCGCTGCTGCTCAACTACTACTTCACCCCGCCCATCCACCTATGGACGATCGCGCAGGCGAACAACGCCCTCGCGCTCGGCGTGTTCGTCGCCGTGGCACTGCTCGTCGCCTGGGTGGTCGACATCGCAGCCCGGCGTACCACGCAGGCCGCCCGGGCCAACGCCGAATCGGAACTGCTCGCCGTCACGGCCGGCAGCGTGCTGCGCGGTCAGCAAGGGCTCAGCGCGCTGCTCGACCGGATAAGGGAAGCGTTCGGCATGGACTCCGTGACGCTGCTCGAGTGCGCGGCCCCCGACGGCACCCCGTCCGCGGGCGCCTCGGCCGAGCGGCTCCGCGGCATGCCGGGCAGCTGGCATGTGGTCGCCACCACCGGCACGCACCCCGTCACCCGGCCGGACGAGGCCGACGTCGAGGTGCCGGTCACCGACCGCCTCTCGCTCGCGCTGCGCGGCAGACCGCTGCCGGCCTCCGACCGCCGCGTGCTCGGCGCGTTCGCGGCCTACGCGGCCGTCGCCCTCGACCAGCAGCGGCTGGCCGCGGAGGCCGAGGCGGCCCGGCCGATCGCGGCCGCCGACCGGATGCGGACCGCGCTCCTGGCGGCCGTCAGCCACGACCTGCGCACGCCGCTGGCGTCCGCGAAGGCCGCCGTGACCAGCCTGCGGTCCAGGGACGTGGACTGGGCCGCCGAAGACCACGACGAGCTACTGGCCACGGCGGACGAGTCGCTGGACCGGCTCACCCACCTGGTGGACAACCTGCTCGACATGAGCCGGCTCCAGGCCGGCGCCCTGTCGCTGTTCCCGCGGCCGGCCGGCCTGGACGAGATCGTCTCCCGCGCGCTGGACAACCTGGACCCGGCCGCGCGGGGCATCACGGTCGACATACCGGAATCCCTGCCCGAGATCAACGTGGACCCGGCCATACTCGAGCGCGTAATCGTGAACCTGACCGAGAACGCGCTGCGCTACTCGCCGCCGGGCCGGCCGCCGCTGCTGACCGCCAGCGCCCTCGGGGACCGGGTCGAGCTGCGCGTGGTCGACCGCGGCCCCGGCATTCCCGAGGAGGACAGGGACCGGATGTTCGTGCCGTTCCAGCGGCTGGGTGACACGGACAACACGACCGGCGTCGGGCTCGGCCTGGCGCTCTCGCGCGGCCTGACCGAGGCGATGGGCGGGACGCTCAGCGCCGAAGAGACCCCCGGTGGCGGGCTGACCATGACGGTGTCGGTCCCGGCCGCCCCGCAGCAGGACTTCGAGTACGAGCCCGGGCAGCGGGAGCGTGAGGCGACGGGCGGGCCCGGGTCGTGACGAGGGTCCTGGTCGTCGACGACGAGCCGCAGATCCTCCGGGCGCTGCGGATCAACCTGCGGGTGCGCGAGTACGAGGTGCACGTCGCGGCGACCGGTGCCGAGGCGCTCCAGATGGCCAGCCGGTACCTGCCCGACCTGGTGATCCTCGACCTCGGCCTGCCGGACCTGGACGGCGTGGAGGTCATACAGGGGTTGCGAGGCTGGACGAAGGCGCCCATCATCGTGCTGTCCGGGCGAGCCGACAGCACGGACAAGGTCGAGGCGCTCGACGCGGGGGCCGACGACTACATCACTAAGCCGTTCGGCGTGGAAGAGCTGCTCGCCCGCATGCGCGCCGCGGTCAGGCGGACCGGAGCCGGCGACGACCTGCCCAAGATCAGGCTCGGCCAGCTCGTCGTGGACCTGGCCGCCAAGCGGGTCACCCGGCAGGCCACCGTGGCGACCGGGGCCGGCCCGGGCCCGGCGGGTACTGGCCCGGCGGGCGCCGGCCTGGCGGGCGCCGGCGGCCTCACGGCGCAGCCGGACGACATCAGGCTCACCCCCACCGAATGGCACCTGCTCGAGGTGCTGTTGCGCAACCCGGGCAAGCTGCTCAGCCGTAGCCAGCTGCTGACCGAGGTCTGGGGACCCGGGTACGCCGACGCCGCGGGCAACCTGCGGCTGTACATGGCCCAGCTGCGGCGCAAGCTGGAACCCGACCCCGCGCGCCCCCGGTGGCTGATCACCGAGCCGGGCATGGGGTACCGGTACCAGCCGAGCCCGGATGAGGATCCGGACGGACCCGCATTCCCGACCGGGCCCGCCGAAGCCGAATCCGCCGGGCCCGGGTGAGTCCGGGTTAGACGCCTACCAGGGGTACGGCTGCCCGTCCCGGGTGAACGTGCCGGTGGGTCCGCCGTTGGGGATCGTCACCGCCCAGATCACGCTGGCCGCGGCGTGGGCGATCGACCGGCCTCCGGGGCGGTTCTCGCTGGAGGGCCAGCCCGGGCAGACCGCGTTGACCAGGATGCCGTCCCTGGCCAGTTCGCCGGCGAGCAGGCGGGTCAGAGCGTTGAGGCTGGACTTGGAGACCGCGTAGGCCGGCGACCCGCCGGTCATCCCGGCGATCGAGCCGGCCTCGCTGCTCACGTTGACGATCCTGGGACGCGAACTGGAGCGCAACATCGGCAGCAGCGCGTGAATGACCCGCCAGGGGCCGAACAGGTTGACGTCCAGAGCCTCCGCGACGGCGCCCAGGTCGGCGTTGCTCGCCGTCACCCACCGGTCGTACATGGTCGACGCATTGTTCACGAGGACGTCGGTGCGGCCGAACCGCTCCCTGACCCAGTCGGCCATCGCGGCGATGCTGACCGAGTTATCCACCTCGAGCTGGCAGGGAACGATCCGGACGCCCTCAGGATCAAGTTCCTTGGCCGCCAGCTCTCCCTTGCGCAGGTCGCGGGAGCCGAGCACCACGGCGAACCCGAGCAGGGCAAGCTGGCGGCAGACCTCGCGGCCCACGCCGCGGTTGCCGCCAGTCACCACCGCCACCGGCAGGTCAGCGAACACGGGCATCACCGGCGCCGACCGACCGCGACGTTGCTCATGGCAGTCATCTTGCCATCAGCCAGACACGGCCCTAACCAACAATGCCTCAATTCGCCATGCAACGGTCACGGCATGGCGGCAGGTGGCGGAACCCCCGCCGCGGCGGGGGCGTCGCCATGGGCGAGCTGCTCCAGCCGGTAGCGGAGCCGGCAGAGCACCACGTTGGCCGTGCCCCGCCTGATCGCCCGGTCCAGGATCACGCCCCGCTGGTTGAACAGCAGCGCGTACCAGAACCACTTGGGCTGCACCTCGGGGATCAGCACCACCAGCCGGTGATAGTCATCCTCCGCCTCGATCTGGCGCAGGTACTTCACGATCGGCGGCGCGATCGACCGGTGCGAGCTGCGCAGCGTGATCAGCGGGACGTTCGGGTGCCACTCCTCCCACTCGTCGCGGAACGACACGTCGGCCGACTCCTCCTCGGGATCGGTGAAGCAGACGCTTACCGCGACCACCTCATCGCCAAGAGACAGCGCAGTGGAGATGCCGGCTGCCGTCAGGCGCGAGAGCGACGCGACCGGCACCACGACCAGCGACTTGAACTTGGCCGGCGGCTCCGGCGTCCTGCCGATCTCGAGCAGCGCGCCGATCCGGCCATAGGTGCGGTGGATCCGGTTGAACAGCAGCACCAGGCCCGGGATGACCAGGACGATCAGCCACGCGCCCTCGGTGAACTTGCTGATCAGCTCGATGATCGTGGTCGCCGTGGTCAGCATGGCCCCGAAGCCGTTGATGACCGCCCGCATCATCCAGCCGCGGGACCGCTCGGTCCGCCAGTGCTTGACCATGCCGAACTGGGACAGCGTGAACCCGACGAACACCCCGACGGCGAACAGCGGGACCAGCGCCTGCGTGTTGCCCTTCGCCGCCACCAGCAGGGCGGCGGCCAGGACGGCCAGCACGCCCACCCCGTAGCGGTAGACCTGCCGGTCCGCGCGCAGGCCGAACATGTGCGGCAGGAAGTTGTCCCTGGCCAGCAGGCCGGCCAGCACCGGCAGGCCGCCGAACGAGGTGTTGGCGGCCAGCGCGAGCAGCACCATCGTGATCAGCTGGATGGCGTAGAAGACGGCGTTGTGCCCGAGCGACGCCTCGGTGAGCTGGGCGAGCACCGTAATGCTCGTGTGCGGCACCACAGAGAACTTATGGATCAGGATGCCCAGGCCGATCAGCATCCCGCCGAGCAGGGTGCCGAGCATGACCTCGGTATGCTGCGCGCGGCGCGCCCGTGGCGTGCGGAACTCCGGCACGGCGTTCGCGATCGCCTCCACCCCGGTCAGCGCCGAGCAGCCGGACGCGAACGACTTCAGCACCAGCAGGATCCCGACGGCCTCGGTGGACGCACCGAGGTGGTGGTCGAGCACCACGGCGGGGTGCGCGCGGAACAGGCCACCGAAGATCACCGCCGCCATCGCCACGATGAACGCCAGCGTCGGGACGGTGAAGACCTTGGCCGACTCCGAGACGCCCCATAGGTTCAGCCCGGTGATCAGGGCCAGCGCGCCCAGGCACAGCCAGGTCGTGGCGCCGAACAGCGACGGGAACGCCGAGGTGAGGGCGGCGATGCCGGCCGACACGCCGACGGCGGCGTTGAGCACGTAGTCGACGATGAGCGACGCGGCGGCCACCAGGCTGGCCTGAGTGCCCAGGTGCGCCTTGGACACCGCATACGCGCCGCCGCCGGTGGGGAACGCCGCGATGACCTGGCGGTACGACACCACCAGCGCGGAAAGCAGGAGAATGATCGCGCCCGTCACCGGCAGCGAGTAGCGGAGCCCGGCCGCCCCCGCCGCGACCAGGACGACCAGGATGGCCTCGGGGCCGTACGCGACCGAGGACAGCGCGTCGAGAGACAGCGCGGCCAGCCCCTGGACGGCGCTCAGCCTATGTCGCTCGCCCTCGTCCTCGGACGCGTTCGTCATTCTCCCAGGATGTCACCCTGGCCTGACCAGGCGCGGGAGGCGCCTGCGAACGAGAGGCTGCTGCCCGGTTACGACCGGGCCGTCCTTCGCGCCGAAGCGCTCCAGGTGCCGGCCGGTCACGTCCTTCACCCGGTCGAGCGTCCCGCCGTCATCCGCGGCGGCCAGCATGATCAGGGCGCCGTCCTCTCCTGCCAGCACCGGCAGGCGCCCATCGGGGGATGTTCCGCTAGGCCAGGGCCACGATCAGGATGATCGCGACGATCACCACGCCCGCGACGATCAGCACGGCGGGAGACACGGGCGAGCGCCGCGTCGTCGCCGAGTCCTCCTCGCCGCGTTCGACGAAAGCCCGGAAGCCTGCGGTATTCGCACTCGGATCTTTGTCCAACTCCGACATGGCCACGACTTTAGCTGGTCAGGGCCTCCTGATGTCCGGATTCGGCAGGATACAGATCATCGCGGCGACGCCGGTCATCCGGTTCCCGGGTCCCGGTCCACCAGCCGGGAGAGCACGATCACGCTCCTGGTCCTGACCACGAAAGGCTCGGCCCTGATGCGCTCCATCACGTCATCGAAGTGCCGGATGTCGGCGGCCCTGATGTGCACCAGGGCATCCGCCTCGCCAGTCACCGTGCACGCGTCGACGACCTCGGGGTAGCGCCGCACCGTGGCGCCGATCGCCTCGGGGGAGGTGCGCACGTCGCAGAACAGTTCCACGTACGCCTCGGTCGTCCAGCCCACGGCCGCCGGGTTCACCCTGGCCGAGAACCCCGTGATCGCGCCCGCGGCGCGGAGCCGGTCAACGCGGCGCTTGACCGCCGGGGCGGACAAGCCGACCTCGTGACCGATGAGTGCGTAGCTGGCCCTGGCGTCCCTGATCAGCGCGGCGACGATCCGCGCGTCGATGTCATCCAGGGTGCCCACCACAGGGGCAAACCTTACCCGGATCCGGGCATGAAACGAGGCTCGGCGTCCCGCTTTCGCCGAGCCTCATTAGGTGAGACGCGGAACCTGGCCGTTAGGTTGACGTGATCAAGCGAAACGCCACAATTCGTTCCGGCGGTCCAACCCGGCTGCTGCCCCGCGCTGTATCGTGCGGGGCAGCAGCCAGGGGTACGGCCACGGAGCGGGAGGAACGGCATGGCGGGCGAGCCTGACGGTGCTGAAGAAATGGTGCGCGGGATGTTCGGGCCCGACCTCACGTTCCTCGGGGTGCCGCGGGCCGACCTGGACTCGCTTTCCGGGCTTGACGTGGTGTTCCTCGGCGCGCCCTTCGACACAGGCACCTCGCACCGGCCCGGAGCCAGGTTCGGCCCGCAGGCGATCCGGATGACCGACTACCTGCCGCACGACGCGTCCAGGCCGCACCTCGCGCTCGGCGTGGACCCGCTGGTCGAACTGCGCTGCGCCGACGCCGGGGACGTGCTGATGCCGCCGGTCGACACCAACGAGGGGCTGCGGAGGCTGGAGAACGCCGTCCTGACCGTGGCCGCCGCCGGGGCCATCCCGGTGATCCTGGGCGGCGACCACACCATCACGCTGCCGGACGCCACCGGGGTGGCCAGGCACGTGGGGTGGGGCCGGGTATCGCTGATCCACTTCGACGCGCACGCCGACACCGGGGACAGCCAGTTCGGGTCGCTGGTCGGGCACGGCACGCCGATGCGGCGGCTAATTGAGTCCGGCGCCGTACGCGGCGACCGGTTCCTCCAGATCGGGCTGCGCGGCTACTGGCCGGAGCCGCCGACCCTGGCCTGGATGGCCGAGCAGCGCATGCGCTCGTTCGAGATGAGCGAGATCGTCTCGCGCGGGCTCGACGACTGCCTGACCGAGGCGTTCGCCATCGCCATCGACGAGTGCGACGGCGTGTTCTTGTCCGTAGACGTCGACGTGGTCGATCCCGGCATGGCCCCCGGCACGGGAACACCGGAGCCCGGCGGGCTCACAGCCAGGCAGCTACTCGACGCGGTGCGGCGGATCGCCATGTCGGTCCCGCTGGCCGGCATCGACGTGGTGGAGGTTTCGCCGCCGTACGACCACGCCGAGGTGACCGCGTTCCTGGCGAACCGCGTGGTGCTCGAGGCGCTGTCCGGCATCGCCTGGCGGCGCAGGGAACGGGCCGGTGAGAACCCGCGTCGTCCCGACGCGCCGCTGCTGGAGGGCCGCTCGTAAGCTGCGTGCCTGACGAGGCCGGATAGGCCCGGAATAGGCCCCGCATGGCACTCTGGGCGAAAAGATCGGCAGGATCTATAGTCGGTCCATGCTGGACGTGACGAGACTGCGCGTTCTCGTAGCGGTGGAGCGCTATGGCTCGGTCACGGCCGCGGCCCGGGAGCTGAACTACGCGCAGCCGTCGGTGAGCCACCACCTGGCCCGGCTGGAGGCGGAGACCGGGATCAAGCTGATCCAGCGGGCCGGGCGCGGCATCAGGCTTACCGACGCAGGCCGGCTCCTGGCCGAGCGCGCCGCCGAGGTCATCGGCAGGCTGGACGCCGCGGAGAACGAACTGGCCGCGTACATCGGGCTGCGGGCCGGGCGGCTACGGCTGGCGGCGTTCCCCTCCGCGCTCGGCACGATCCTGCCCGTAGCCGGCGCGGTCCTCCGCGGGCAGCAGCCCAGCGTTGACCTGCGGCTGACCGAGGCGGAACCGCCCGAGGCGCTGCGCATGCTCCGCGCCGGGTACATCGACGTCGCGGTTATCTTCCGGTACGTCCCCGACGGCGCCGGCCCGCCGGGCCCGATGGCCGGCCAGAGCCCTGACCCGGCCGCGGGGACAGATGACGAGGACGACGCCATCGACATCACCGAGGGCCTGCGCGAGTGGATGCTGCTCGATGAACCCGTGCACATGGTCGTGTCCGCGCACGCCAGCGATCCGCCCGCGCCAGACCTGTCCAGATACGCGCGGCACCGCTGGATCGCCGGGTGTGACCGCTGCCGCGTGAACCTGCTCAGGCAGTGCGCGGTGGCCGGCTTCGTCCCGAAGGTTGCGTTCACCACCGATGACTACGTCGCCGTCCAGGCCCTGGTGGCCGCCGACCTCGGGGTCTCGACCCTGCCCGCGCTCTGCCTGCGGGCCGTACGGCACCCGGGAATCACGACGGTGCCGCTCGCGGGGGCCCGCAGGCACGTGCTCGCGGTCAGGTACGGCGACCCGCCGGACCCGCCCGCGGTGACCACGCTGATCGAGGTGCTCCGCAGGGCCGCCGAGCCGGTGGGGCCGCCGGATTGAACCAGGTCCAGCCGCTGCCCGCCGAGTCAGGCCGGCATCTGCTCGAGCCCATTCCCGGCCAGCTCATGCTGCCCGGCATGTATCCGGCACCCGAGGCCGGGCAGCCGGCGCTGCCCGGGCTCGAGGGTCTCGACGACCTGCCCGGGCACGCGGCGGTGCCTGATGATCCTGAGCTCGCCGCGGTCGCCACCGAGCTGGGCGCCCTGGACAGGGACGGCTCGCGGATGGCCGCGGCGATCCGCGGCGCGCTCGACATGCTGCTCGACGGCCAGCACACCGGCCGGTACCGCTGGGACCAGCTGCACAAGACGGAGAAGACGCACGCGGGAACGCTGGTTGAGATCGCGCTGGCGCGGACGCTTCACCTCGCCGACGGCCGGGCCCTCGACTACACGATCGCGGGTGCCGACGTGGACTGCAAGTTCTCGCAGCGGGTGGGCGGCTGGATGATCCCGCCCGAGGCCGACGGGCAGCTGCTGCTGCTGGTCCAGGCCAGCGACGACGACGGCACCTGGTCGGCCGGCCTGCTGCGGGCCACGGAGGACCATCTGCGCCCGGCAGGCAACAGGGACGGCAAGCGCGGGCTCAGCCAGAGCGGTCGTGCCGCGGTGTGCTGGCTGCACGCCCGTGCGCCGCTACAGGAGAACGCCCTGATCAGGCTGCCGGCCCAGGAGGCGGCGGCGGTCTTCGCCCCCGCCTCGGGTCAGCAGCGGGTCAACGAGTTGTTCAGGCGCGCGCAGCGGATGCGGGTGAGCCGGACGGTGGTGGCCACGGTGGCCATGCAGGACGACTACATGAAGCGGGTCAGGGACGGCGGCGGGGCGCGCGACCAGTTGCGCGCCGAGGGCATCGTGATCTTCGGGGACTTCGCCGGGGACCAGGGCCTCGCGTCGGCGCTCGGCCTGCCCCGGCCCGAGGCCGGCGAGTTCGTCAGCGCCCGGCTGGCCCGCCGGATCGCGCCGGACGGCGCGCGGTCGATCCGCCTCGACCGCGCCGACTGGGTGCTCGCCTCCCCCGCCGATCCCCCAGAACCGGCCCCGGCCCTACCCCGCTGACCCTAAGCGTCCGGGGTATCCGCTAGCAGGTCCAGGCGGGCGCGGAGGAGGGCGCGGTGGGCCACTACGTCGTCGACCTGGTCGGGGTGCTCGGGGCACTCGCCTGCGGTGACGGCGAGCTCGAGACGGCGGAACGCGTCGGCGGCGCCGATCATCTCGAACACTACGAGCGGGTCGCCTCCGGCCGCCTTCGCCGTCTCGGCGCGCAGGTCCGCCGCCTTCGCCACCCAGGCGTCCTTGATCTTCCCGCCGCGGCCGTGGTCGACCAGCACGCAGATCGCGTGCGGTCGGCTGCCGTAGGCGAACGTCATGGTCAGCGACTCCTGCCGGCCGCCGACGTCGGCGTAATGCCAGCAGTCACCGACCTGAGGGGCGCCGAGCGGGCCGGCCCACGGCGGGTCGGCGACGCCGCGCGCGGACAGGCGCTCCGCGGCCTGCCCGGCCGCGGAGCGGACGGCGGGCGGGCCGACCGCGGCGAGGACGCGCAGCAGGGCGAGGGATCCGGGAGTGCCCGCCGCCTCGGCGGCGGGCACGAGCGAGCCGGTGAGGGCGTCAGCGAGCGAGGCGGGCCCGGCCGCGGAGGAGGCCAGCGCCCCGATCAGGTCCGAACCCCACAGCTCCGCGTCCACCGGGTCAGCCACCTGGCCGAGGGCGTGGGCCGCCTCGGCCAGTACCCCGTCGACGGCCTGCTCGATGGCCACGGGGGCGAACAGGGTGGCCACGTCGGGCTCGGAGAGTGGTTCATCCGCCGTCATGCCGTGCAGGATAAGCCACGCCCTAGGCTTTCCCCATGCGTCACGGATTCGAGGACCTGGACCTGGACCGGCTGCGCCGCAGGCGCAGCGAGAAGTGGCGGGCCTTCCCGCCGGACGTGCTCCCCGCCTTCATCGCCGAGACGGACTATGACCTCGCCGAGCCGGTGGTGGCGGCGCTGCGCTCGGCCCTGGACCTCGATGACTGCGGGTACGCCAACCCGGCGGGCGTCGGCGAGGCGTTCGCCAGGTTCGCCGCGGCCAGGCACCGCTGGGCGGTCGACCCCGGCCTGGTCCACCTGCTGCCCGACGTCATGGCGGGCGTCGATCTCATCTTCGGGATGACCACCGAGCCCGGCGACGGCATCGTGATCAACACGCCCGTATACCCGCCGTTCTTCGAACATATAGCAAACGCGGGCCGCCGGGTGGTCGAGGTGCCGCTGGTCCGGCGGGACGGGCGGTGGGACCTTGACTTCGACGCGCTGGAGGCGGCCTTCGCCGCCGGGGCGCGCGGCTACCTGCTCTGCAACCCGCACAACCCGACCGGGCGGGTGTTCAGCGCGGCGGACCTGCGCCGGATCGCGGCGCTGGCCGAGCGGTTCGGCGTCCTCGTCGTGGCCGACGAGATCCACGCCTCGCTCACCCTGTCCGGGGCTTGGCACACGCCGTTCGTCAGCCTGGGCGGGCCGGCGGCCGAACGCGGCGTGACGCTGGCCTCCTCATCCAAGGCGTTCAACGTCGCCGGGCTCAAGGCCGCCGTCGCGGTGGCGGGCTCGCCGACCATGCAGCGCTTGCTTGCCCGGCTTCCCGCGAGCAGCCGGTACGGGGCCGGGCTGTTCGGGGTGCTGGCCTCGCTGGCGGCCTGGGACTCGGGCGGCGAATGGCTTGACGCGCTGCTCGGCCAGCTCGACCACGCGCGCGCGGAGTTCGGCGCGCTGCTGGCGCGGCGGCTGCCGGAGGCCGCGTATGTCCCGCCCGAGGCCAGCTACCTGGCCTGGGTCGACGTCTCCCGGCTCGGGCTCGGCCCGGATCCCGCCCAGGTGTTCCTTGACCGCGGCCGGGTCGCCCTCGGCGACGGCCTGCGCTTCGGCGCGCCGGGCGAGGGGCACGTCCGCGTGACGATCGGGACCAGCAGCGCGCTGCTGGCCGCCATCGTGGACCGGATGGCGGCCGCCGTCGGCTGACCCGACGGCGGGCGGGCCCGCGATGGCGGGCGCCAAGCGGTGAGCCGTAGGCGGGCGAGCTAGCTCACCGGCAGAAGCAGCCGGCCAGGTGATCGTTGACGATGCCGCAGGCCTGCATGGTCGCGTAGGCGGTTACCGGGCCGGTGAAGGTGAACCCGTGCTGGCGCAGTTCCTTGCTGAGCGCCTTCGAGGCGGGCGTGGCCGACGGCAGGTCGGCCAGCGTCCGCGGCGCGCCGGCGGGCTCGCCCTCGTACTTCCAGACCAGGTCGCTCAGCCCTTCGGGCAGGGCGAGCGCCGCCCGGGCGTTCACGATCGTGGCGTTGATCTTCGCCCGGTTCCGCACGATGCCCGCGTCGGCCATCAGCCGGGCCACGTCGGCGTCGCCGAAGGCGGCGACCTGGCCCAGGTCGAATCCGGCGAAGGCAGCGCGGAAGTTCTCCCGCTTGCGCAGGATCGTCAGCCAGGACAGCCCGGACTGGAAGCCTTCCAGGCACAGCCGCTCGAAGACCGGCACGTCCCCGCGGAGCGGGCGGCCCCACTCCTCGTCGTGGTAGGCCAGGTACTCCGGGGCGCTCACGCCCCAGGGGCAGCGCAGCTTGCCATCCGGACCGGGAACCGCGCCCGCCTCGCGCAGCGCGGCGCGGGAACCGCCCGCCGGGGGCTCGTCACTCACCAGCCCTGGTCCTGCTCGCCGCCTTCGGCCTGCCCGGAGCCGGGGCTGTCCTCGGGGCCCGCCAGGGCGGTGGTGGTAGCGGAGGAGGCCAGTTCGCCCGCGGCGAGTTGCTCCTGCAGGTAGGCGATCGTGAGGTCGCGGTCGCGGATGGCGCGGGCGATGCGGTCCAAAGCCTCGTCCGTCACCTCCACGTTGTAGCCCCACATGGCGGTGGGCGGTCGCAGCAGCGCGATGTCGGCGGCCGATACCGAGCCGAGTTCCAGCGGCGCGTAATCGACGTGCTCGCGGGACAACTCGCCGCCCCGCCCGGTGGCGGCGAAGAAGATGCCGACGAGGACGCCCAGGACGGCGATGACCATGACAACGGACACAATGCCATCGTGCCACGTCCAGCCTCGTGATGTGGCTTCCGCTGCGCCGGCCCGCTAGCGGCCTAGCGGTCCATGACCATCCCGGTGTGCGCCTTGCGGATGATCTCGACCACCTCGTCGGCGTCGTCGACCACGCTCATCAGCGCGAACTCCGCGGGCCCGATGTTGGCCCGGGCCAGCACCGTGTCCTGAAGCCAGGCCAGCAGACCGGACCAGTAGGCCTTGCCGACGAGGACGATCGGGAACTTGGTGATCTTGCCGGTCGCGACGAGGGTCAGCGCCTCGAACAGCTCGTCCATCGTGCCGAAGCCGCCGGGCAGCACCACGAACGCCTGCGAGTACTTGACGAAGACGGTCTTCCTGACGAAGAAGTACCGGAACTCGAGCCCGACCTCGACGTAATCGTTCAGGCCCATCTCGGTCGGCAGCTCGATGCCCAGGCCGACGGAAAGCCCGCCGCCCTCGACGGCGCCCTTGTTGGCGGCCTCCATGATCCCCGGGCCGCCGCCGGTGATGATGGCGTAGCCGGCCTTGACGAGGCCGAACGCGATCTGTTCGGCCGTCTGGTACTCCAGGCTGCCGCGGGAGGTGCGCGCGGAGCCGAAGATCGACACCGCGGGCCCGAGCTCGGCCAGCAGGCCGAACCCCTCCACGAACTCGGCCTGGATCCGCATCACGCGCCACGGGTCGGTGTGCACCCAGTCGGCGGGACCGCGCCGGTCGAGCAGCCGCTGATCGGTCGTGGTCGCCGGTATCTGCTTGCCGCGCAGCGTGACGGGTCCCTGGCGCCGGACCCGCCGATGCGGCTCTGAATTAACTCCCATCGTCTACCAACGGTATTCACTACAGTCGGGTGATGTGGCAGCAAGGGGCCCCGGCGTAACGGCGAGTCGCGCGGCGTACGGCGAGTACGCGCGGCGCAAGCCGCGATCGCGTGGCTGCGGAGGGCCTTGGGCCCTCCCGGCCGCGTGATACTACGGCGAGCACCGCAGCGGGGCGCGGAGCGCAGCGGGGGGTTCCAGGGGGGTCGCCCGCCCGGGCCAGCACGCCGCTGGCCGCAGATCGTGGCCGTGCTCGGGTCCGCGGCGGTGCTGCTGAGCTCGGCCGGCTACGCGCTGTTCGGCCGCTCCCGCCCCGTTGCCCCGTACGTCCCGCCGCCGCCCGGGTGCCAGGCGGGCGCGGGGGTGCAGGCCATCCCGATGGCCACCGACCAGGCGGCCATCGCCGCCACCATCGCGGGGGTCGCGGCCAGGGACCGGCTGGGCCGGCAGGCGGTGATCATCGCCTTCGCGACGGCACTGCAGGAATCGCAGATGCAGAACCTGGACTACGGCGACCGGGACTCCGTCGGGGTCTTCCAGCAGCGTCCCTCGCAGGGCTGGGGCACGACGGCCGAACTGGAGAATCCGGTCTACGCGACGACCAAGTTCTTCGCCGCGCTGGTCCGCGTGCCCAGGTACGCCAAGCTGCCCATCGCCCAGGCGGCGCAGGACGTGCAGCACAGCGCGGACGGCTCCGCCTACCAGCAGTGGGCCGAGGTGGCCACGCTACTGGCCGGCTACTTCACCGGCGCCACGCCCGCGGGCGTGTCCTGCTGGTTCACTCCGGCCGGGAAGGCGAACCTGGCCGCGGCGGAGCGGGAGCTGGCCAAGACGTTCGGGCCCCAGGGCAGGCAAGGGGTTATGGTCGCGGTCACCACCGTTCGTTCGGGAAAAAAGGAACGGGACGGAAGCGTCGCGGTCGTGCGCGTCCAGCGGGACGCGGCCTGGACGGTGGCGAGCTGGCTGGTGGCGAACGCCCAGGACTACGGGATCAGCGAAGTGCGGTACGCCGGTTATGAGTGGACCGCGGCAGATGGCAGTATGGGCTGGCAGCGCGCCAGCGGGGCGCAGGGCCCGGCACGCGCAAGTATTGTCGCTGGCTGAGGCGACCGCAGCCGGGCCGGCAATACTGTGTTAGCAGGACCTGAACGAAGGAGCTCACCCGTGACCTACATCATCGCGCAGCCCTGCGTTGATGTGCTTGACAGAGCGTGCATCGAGGAATGCCCCGTCGACTGCATATACGAGGGCGAGCGCATGCTGTACATCCACCCCGACGAGTGCGTGGACTGCGGCGCGTGCGAGCCCGTCTGCCCGGTCGAGGCGATCTACTA
>Ga0335074_10005785_pt1 | contig 17128 bp, 14 predicted proteins | sample Lox_Sample_23_FD_206715 | JGI IMG/M metagenome (GOLD analysis project Ga0335074, IMG submission 206715) | Soil microbial communities from Loxahatchee National Wildlife Refuge, Florida, United States - Lox_Sample_2.3 | ecosystem: Environmental > Terrestrial > Soil > Wetlands | place: USA... | reverse complement strand
CGTCGAGAAATTCACCCAGCCCGGCGAGCCCATCTCCCTCTACCGCAACGGCAAATTCGTCGACTTCTGCCGCGGCCCCCACGTCCCCTCCACCGGCCGCGTCAAGGCCTTCAAGGTCATGAGCCTTTCCGGCGCGTACTGGCTCGGCGACGCGAAAAATCCCCAGCTGCAGCGCATCTACGCCACCGCCTTCTTCTCAAAGAAAGACCTCGACGACTATCTCGTCCGCATCGAAGAGGCGAAACGCCGCGACCATCGCCGCCTCGGCAAAGAACTCGAGCTCTTCACCGTCAGCGAAGAAGTCGGCGCCGGCCTGCCCCTCTGGCTCCCGAAAGGCGCCACCATCCGCCGCCTCCTCGAGGACTACATCCTTTCTCTCGAGCGCGAGCTCGGCTACGAGCACGTCTATACTCCCGACCTCGCCAAGGTCGACCTCTACATCCGTTCCGGCCACTGGGCCCACTACCACGAAGACATGTTTCCGCCCATGGACCTCGAGACCGAGCAGATGGTGCTGCGGCCGATGAACTGTCCCCACCACATCCTTATCTACGAATCCAAACTCCGCAGCTATCGCGACCTGCCTGTCCGCATCGCCGAACTCGGCACCATGTATCGCTACGAGCGCTCCGGCGTCCTCAGCGGCCTCAGCCGCGTCCGCTGCATGACCCTCAACGACGCCCACATCTTCTGCATGCCCAATCAGATCAAGGAAGAATTCTCCAGCGTCATGCAGCTCGTCGAGCGCGCCTACAAGGACCTCGGCATCACGCAATACAGCTACCGGCTCTCCCTCCGCGATCCCAAAAACAAGGAGAAATACGTCGACAACGACGCCATGTGGGAGCTCGGCGAGCGCGAGCTGCGCGAAGCCCTCGATGCCCTCGGCCTCAAATACCGCGAGAGCCCCGGCGACGCCGCCTTCTACGGCCCCAAACTCGATATCCAGCTCGCCGACGTCATGGGCCACGAGGAAACCTACTCCACCGTCCAGGTCGACTTCCATCTCCCCAGCCAGTTCGGCCTCAAATACACCGCCGCCGACGGCACCCAGCCCCGCCCGGTCATGATCCATCGCGCCATCGTCAGCACCATGGAGCGCATGATCTCCTACCTGATCGAGCTCTACGCCGGCGCGTTTCCCATGTGGCTCGCCCCCGTCCAGATCGGGCTCGTCCCCATCAGCGAACGCCATCACGAGTACGCCAAAAAAGTTCAGCAGCAGTTACAAAAGTCCGGCTTCCGTGTGGAGATCGATCCCCGCAACGAGAAAATGAACGCCAAAATCCGCGACTTCACCCTGCAAAAAATCCCCTTCGTCCTCATCATGGGCGACAAAGAGGAATCCAGTCAGGCCGTCAGCGTCCGCACCCGCGGCAAAGGCGATCAGGGCTCCACTCCCCTCGAACAGTTCATCGCCCGCGCGCAGGAACTGGTTGCAGGAAGGTCCCTGGAGCTGTAGAAGGGACAGGTGACCATGAAATACGCCACACCCATCGCCGCCATCGTCGTAGCCCTGGCCCTGGGACTCTACGGCTGGCTGCTCCTGTTCAAAACCAGCATGATCGTCAACACCGCGCGGCACACGCATCGTCACAGCCCGGCCTGGATCCAGAACTGGCCGTTTCACAGAATGATTTTCAAGCCCTGGTATCCGGCCTACCTGCGCTGTGGCGGCATCTTTGCCTGGCTGGTCGCCATCTGCCTGCTCCTGATCGCCCGCATCAATCTCCTGCACTGACAGCATCGATCTCGAATCCGCAGGGAGCTGTCGCAAATCGGGTCAGCGCCACCCCAAAGTTTTCCCGCCCCTTCACAATCCGGTCTCCCACCTCTCGCTTTCTTCCCCCTACAATCGGCTCCAGATCGGAAAACTTTAATCGAGGTTTCTCATGCGGACCCTTCTCTCTCCCGAAGCCTTCCACGTCAGCGCCCGCTTCCGCCTCACCCTCGAATCCACCATCCTCGCCCTCGAAGCCGCCGCCGCCCGCGACGAACGTCTCCTTCCGCTCCTCGACAATCCCGACCACCGCCGCCGCCAGCAGCTCCTCGTCGCCGCTCAGCTCGATCGCGCCTTCCGCCTCCGCGAACTCCTCGCCCGCACCGCCGTCCGCCCCGAACAAGCCGCCTGACCCACCTCTACCTGCCCGCCTGCTAATGAGGCTTCTCCTCCGGCTTCTTCTCCGGCCGCTGCTCCTGCTTCGGCGCTGGCGCCGGATGGCTCTCCGGCCGCGGCGCGGGCCCAGGCCGGCTCTCCTGTCTCGGCGGTGGCGTTGGGCGCGACTCCGGCGCAGGCTTCCGTGCCGGCTCCGGGCGGGTTTCCGGCCGCGGCTGCGTCGTCCTCGGTGCTGGCCGCGATTCCGGCTTCGGCGCAGGCTGCGGCGGCCGGGGCTCGGATCGCCCTTCGGGCCGTGACGGCTCCGGCGCAGGCCGCCCCGGCTGCGGCTTCGTCCCCGCTCCCGGCTCCGGCCGCCCCGCACCCACCGGTGCAGGTTTGCCCGCTGCCGGATGCTCCGCCGGCGCGCCATGGTATTCCTCCGCTCGCGGCGCCGGCGCGGTCCGCCCGCCATTCACCGGCCGGGTCTCCGCCACCGTCTGCGGCCGCCCGTGATTTTCGCTGGCAAACTGCGCGCGATTCTGCCTCGCCGTCTGCACCGCCGTTCGCTGCTCGGGCAGTGGCGCCACATGCCGCTCATTCCGCGCCGCCGTCTCGGCTGCCGTCGGCCGATAGTTCAGCCCGCCATTCCCTCCGTTGTAACTCACCCGCGTCGAGTTATAAACATTTGTAACTCTGTAGTTATACACATTCCGCACCGTGGTCACGTTCACGCGGCTCACCGCCGTGTTGTAGTAAAACGCGCTCCCGTGCCAGTATCCGCCCTCGTACCCATTGCCGTCGTAGCCTCCGCCATAGTTCACTCCGCCGTAGAACCCGATGTGCGGCCCCCAGTACCCGTGATACCAGTGGTACCGCCCCTCATACCAACCCCAGTACCCCGGCGTCCACAGCGCCCCCACATACGGCGCCATCACCCACGCTCCCGGAACCCAGTAATACCCCGCGGGCGCATAGGACCAGTATCCCGGCGTCCAGATATAGTCATCGCCCGGACAATCCGGCTGGTCGTAATCCGGCAGCGCCGGCGGCGGATCGGGCGCAACATCGTACGCCGTGTCGTCCTCGCTCGCCGTCTCATCTGCCGGATATTGATCGCTGTATCCCGCCTGTTGATCAGACTCGGCCGGCGCGGGCGCAGCCTCCTGTGCACTCTGGTCCGCCGGCGGCGGGGGCGGATTCTGATCCGTGCTGGTCGTCGCGTTGCTCGCGTTTGCCAGGTTCGCCGCGGCCGGGTCACCGCTGCTCGTTGGCTGCGTCGCGCTCTGATTCTGGTTGCTGTGGCATCCGGCCAGTGCCCACACCAGCACCACCGCGGGAAGAAAAACCCTGCCGATCCTGTTCATGGCTCATTTGGATGCGGGATGCCCCCTCCGCGAACACTGCCATCCTGTTCACCATGAAGCAAATTCCCCCCTGGCTTTTGGCCGCTTGTTGCGCCTGGGTCTGGCCCCGCCCTGGCGCGCCCGGTTCCGGCCCTGGCACTCAGCCCGCCAGCTCCAGCGGCACCTGCCCGCCCGGCAGGTCGCGCTCCACAGGAATCGTTTCCTCGCCGGCCAGCGCAGCCCGCAGCTCCGCATCGCTCCTCCGCCCAAAATAAGCCCGCAGATTCTCTCCCGCCCCTCGTTCGGCCAGATATTTCCGCAACAGCCTCTCCATCGCCTCCGGTACCAGATGCGCCGACGTCCGGAACCCCACCGGCCGCGCCGTTCCCGCATACTTGCCCACCGAGCCGCCCACGCAGAAGTAGTACGCGTCCGTCATCTGCCCCTCATGCTTCACCTTCTTGCCTTCGAGCCCAATATCCGCAATCCAGTGCTGCCCGCAGCTGTTGGGGCATCCCGTCACGTGCAGCCGCAGCTGCTGGTCGAATTCCGGCAGACGCTCCTCCATCTCCTCCACCAGCCACCGCGCGAACCCCTTCGTCTCCGTGATCGCCAGCTTGCAGAACTCCGTTCCCGTGCAGGCAATAGCCCCGCGCCAGAATGAACTCCCTTCCACGCGCAGTCCCGCCTGATCCAGCTCGCGCGCCAGCTCGCCGGCCCGCGCGCTCGGAATATTCACGAACAGCAGATTCTGCATCACCGTCAGGCGCAGATCGCCGCTACCAAACCGCTCCGCCAGCTCCGCCGCCGTCTTCAGCTGGTCCCCCGTCAGTCGCCCGCGCAGCACGCTGGCTCCCACGTAGCTCAACCCCGCCTGCTTCTGCCGGTGAATCCCCACGTGGTCCCGCAGGATGTCCTCCGGAATCTCCTCCTCCACCGCCGAATCCAGTTTGTAACCGAGACGGTTCTCAATTTCCCCGAGGAACCGCTCCGCCGTCCACCCCTCCTTCATGAACAGATACTTCAGCCGCGCGCGATCCCGGCTCTCGCGCAGCCCCTGCTGATCGCGAAAAATCTCCGTGATCGCCCGCACAACTCCCGCCACCTGCTCCGGCCGCACAAACGCATCCAGCCGAACCCCCAAATGCGGCTCGTTTGAAAGCCCGCCGCCGACGCGCACCGAATACCCGATTTCATCGCCCCGCCGCGCCGCCGTCAGCCCAATGTCGTTAATCTCGGGATACGAACACCATACGGAGCATCCCGTAATCGAAATTTTGAACTTGCGCGGCAGGTTGTAGAACGCGTCGTTCCCCTGCAGCGCCCGCGACACCTCCACCGCCAGCTCCGACGCATCCACAATCTCGTCGTGCGCGATCCCCGCCAGCGGGCACCCCGTCACGTTGCGCACCACGTCCCCGCACGCCCCCTTCGGCGACAGCCCCACGCCGGCGAGCGCCTCCATGATCTCCGGCAGCGCCTCAATCGTCAGCCAGTGGTACTGGATATTCTGCCGCACCGTAATGTCCGCCAGATTCCGCCCATGTCTCTGCGCAATCTCCGCGAGCACTCGCGCCTGGTCCGCCCGCAGGATCCCATTCGGCACGCCCACCCGCATCATGAAATATTCCGTCGCCTTGCCTTCGCCCCCCTTTCCGCCGACCGCGCCCACGCCATCGCCCTGCGTGTAAATCCCCCACCACCGGAAATACGTGTTCCACTCCTCCGGAATCGACGCCCGCCCGTCCCGGGCAAATCCGCGGACCTCCTCGATCGCCTCCCAGGGATTCTTCTCGCGCTTCAGGCGTTCGGCCTTTTGCGCCCGGCTCTCCTTGATTGCGGTTGTGTCGGTCATCGTCTCTCCTGAGGAAGCGCCCAAAAGAAAAACCCGCGCCAGCGGTTAGCTGAAGCGCGGGAATTATGAGTGCGGCTAAGTTACAGCGTTACCCACAAGTCCGGCGCGGCACGCAACAACATGCGCAACGCATCGCCGGATTGGAGCAAAACGCCATTGACTTGTATGTTACGGGACCCTCCGCACCCGGTCAACCTCGTGGTACCCCTCAACATCGGCTATAAAGGTTCGATGAGCGATCCCCAGCCGGCTCTCCGCGCCCGTCGGCCCGACCTCGCCCCCATGCTCTCGGTCCGCAACGGTGCTCGCGCCGTCGACTTCTACCAGGCCGCCTTCGGCGCCACTGTCCTCTTCCGCATCGATGAAGGCTCGGCCATCGCTCACCTCTCCATTGAGGGCGCCGAGTTCTGGGTCGCCGAAGAATCCCCTGAGCACCAGAATTTCAGCCCCGAAACCCTCAGCGGCTCGACCGTCCGCCTCGTTCTCACCGTCGACGATCCCGACGTTGTCTTCGACCGCGCCATCGCCGCCGGAGCCAAAGTCGTCTGGCCGGTCGCCGACCAGCACTACCGCTGGCGCATCGGCCGCCTCGTCGATCCCTCCGGCCACCACTGGGAAATCGGCAAGCCCCTCTTCTAGATCCCTGAGCTCCCGCGGCTCCCCCAGCACCGCAAAAAACCCGGTCCGCGGCCAGGTTCACCCCACAGCAAGTAGCGAAAGCTTTTGTCACGCCAGAGTCAAGACAATTGACTCTGCGCTCCGCCCCAAAGTACTGCCAGTTCCCGTTTCGAGAAATCCCAGCCGCAACTGCCGACTGCCTGCTCCCCGAAACTCTTTCCCACTTGCCCTCTTCCCTAATCCGCCCGCCCCGTCCGGTTCAGCTCCCTGTAAAACTCCAGATCCCTGTCGCGCAGCATCTTCGTGATGTACGCAATCTGTCCGTAGTGCAGCCCGAAATGCTCTACCACCTGATACACCGCATCGAGCCCATGCACGTGGTACCCCTGAATCTCATAAGGCGCCGTCAGCTCCGCCTCGCTCAGCCGCTCCAGCACCTCCCTGCCTTCCTGCAGGGTCGCCTCCAGCTTCCTCAGCAGCTCCGCCCCGCTCACCTGCCCCTGCGCCGCGAACTCCGCCGGCCGGTCCCGCTTGTCTTCCGCCTGGTTGAACGAATCCACCAGCCACTGCCGCATATTGCCGTTCAGGTGCAGCACCAGATTCCCGATCGAGTTGCTCGACGCATTCGGACGCCACCAGATCTGCTCGTCCGTCAGCGACTCCACGCAGCTCCGCAACCGCGGCCAGTATTGGTTCAGCAGCTTGTCCCGCGAAAACCTCAGAAATAACGCCGTCGCATTCGTCTCAGCTTGCGCGCTCATCGCCACCCCCTGATCAAGGTGGAGGTCAGGCCGCCTTCTGTCAAGCGCGCCCACACCTCACTCACGCCCATTTTGCCCCCGCCTTCACGAGCTCGTGTGATCGAGAATGATCTTCCAACCCGCCGGCTCCTTCTCGAACACCAGCGAAAATACTCCCGCGGCATCCCCGCCACCCGCCTGCGTCCGCGTCAGATGGAAGCGCCCCGTCACCACCGCATGCTCCGCGCCCAGCATCCGCACCTGGAGCTCGCTGAACTCAAGCTGTCCCATCGCCTCGCGCGACGCATAATTCCGCTGGTACCGCGCCAAAATCATCTGATACCCATGCTCAATCGACTTGCCGATGAACGTCGTCTCCGCCGAATCCGCGTACCCCTGCATGAACGTCACGAGGTCGCCCCGGTTCCACGCGCTCACCTGATCGCTCAGCACCTGCCGGATCGCATCCTCCGCCGTGTCGGCCCGCAGTCCCACGCTGGCCAGCAAAACGACACCCAGAACCGCAACCATCCGTCCGCTCACTCTGCGCATCATCCCAAACCTCGCTCCTGGCGATCCGCACTCGCGGCCATTCCCACTTCGCTCGCCACCTGTTCGCTACACTGGCCCTGATCGCATGAAGCCCTTTTATCCCAAATTCCTCAAATCCGCGACCGCCCCCGCCCACTTCCCCCCGCCTACGGTCCCGGAAATCGCCTTCCTCGGCCGCTCCAACGTCGGAAAATCCAGCCTCATTAACGCCCTCCTCGGCGAAAAACAGGCGCACGTCTCCTCCACCCCGGGCCGCACCCGCGCCATCAACTTCTTTTCGCTCGCCGACTCGCCCACCCGTCCTCAGCCCCGCTTCCTCTTCGCCGACCTCCCCGGCTACGGCTACGCCAAAGTCTCCAAATCCGTCTCCGCCGAGTGGCCCAAATTTATCGAGCCCTACCTTCGCAACCGTTCCACCCTCGCCCTCTGTGTCTGCCTCGTCGACAGCACCATCCCGCCCCGCGCCAGCGACGCGCAGCTCATCGAGTTCCTCTTCAGCATCGACCGCAACTTGCTCGTCGCCGCCACCAAGGCCGACCGCCTCTCCGGCAACGGACGCACTGCGGCTCTCCGCGCGCTCCGCGACGTCTTCGGTCCTGATAATTTGCTTCTGTGTTCGGCGAAAACCGGCGCCGGCCTCCGCGAGCTCTGGGCTGCGATCCGCCAGGCCGCTGAAAATCCCGCCTCTCAGCCGCCCGCCCAGCCCCGTCCCGGCACGCCCTGATCGCGCAGCCGGTCGATCAGCTGCGTGGGATGCACCGGCTTCAGCAGTATCTCGAAATCGTGCCCCCGCACCCGCGCATCCCGCAGCAAATCCGACGTCGCCGCCTGCCCCGACAGCAGCAGAACCCGGCATCCGGGAAGAATCGCGCTGATCTGGATGGCCGCCTCGATCCCGCTCATCCCCGGCATCACCACATCCGCCAGAAAAACCTGCGGCCGAAACTGTACTGCCGTCTCAACGGCCTTTTGCCCGCTGTAAACGGTAGCCGCTTCGAACCCATTCTGGTTCAGAATCAGTCCCAGGGTGTCTGCGATGATCCGCTCGTCATCCGCAATAAGCACTCTGGTCCTGACTCCGTCGTCGATGGAACGAGGATCCATGGAACCCTTGGCAGTAGCAGCAGCAGCATTCCTGGAGATGTGGAGCGAGTATATCGCTCCGCCCCTTCCCGCCGCCCCATTTATTTCTTTGCCCCGATTACAGCGGCGTAATTTGGCATCGAGCCGCATCGTCCCCCTCCCGGGTAAACCCACTTCTTTTTGACTTGCGCCAGCCCAGGCTTTATAAAGTCCTATCCGGACCAAAAAACGTCCGGCACGGCGCGAAGACGCTCCAGGTATCGTCCCGGACCCGCGTTCGCGTGACCCCCAACGGCTACGGGATGCTCGGGAAGGCGGTGAGAATCCGCCACTGCCCCGCAACTGTAAGCGCGTATTTCTGCGTCCTTTCTCTTGACGCAGCAAAAGCCCGGCCAAATGCCACTGAAGCTCGGCTTCGGGAAGGCGGCCAGGGCTGGTTCCTTTCAGACCACGCGCAAGTCAGGAGACCGGTCCCGTTCGCCACGCCTGTTTCTCGCCCAAACAGGCTCATCCACCGCGTTCCGAGGGGAACGGAGGACACTATGACTCTTCTCTCGCGGCCTGTGCGCCGCCTTCTGCGGATTTTCCGGATCTTGTCCCGGTTCTCGCTCCTGCGCCTCCCCGCACTGCTTCTCCTGCTCTCCGCAACCCCATGCCTCCACGCCGTCAGCGTTCAGGGCACCGTCACCGATCCTCTCGGCTATCCCATCGCCAACGCCGTCGTCGCCCTCGTCCAGGGGGGCGATGTCATCGTCGACGGCCGCACCGGCCCCGACGGCACCTACACCCTCACCAGTTCCGCCTCCGGCCGTTTCTACGTCCTCGCCTCCGGCATCTCCTTCCGCCAGCTCCAGACCCAAAGCTTCTTCGCCGAGCGCTTCGACACCGTCCAGCAGAACATCGTCCTCGAGCCCGAGTGGGTCCGCCAGTCCGTCGTCGTCACCGCCACCGGCCTTCCCACCCCCCAGGCCCAGGTCTCCGGCTCCGTCTCCGAGCTCAACGCCACCGAATTCCCCAACCGCGCCGACCTCGTCGACCCCCTCCGCCAGATCCCCGGCCTCACCGTCGTCCAGCAGGGCCAGCGCGGCGGCCTCACCTCCGTCTTCATCCGCGGCGGCACTTCCACCGCCAACCGCGTCGTCCTCGATGGGGTCCCCGTCGAGGACATCGGCGGCCGCTTCGACTTTTCCAACGTTTCCACCACCGGCGTCCAGGACTTCGAGGTCTACCGCGGACCCAACACCGTCCTCTACGGCTCCGATGCCGCGGCCGGCGTCATCGCCCTCACCACTCCCCGCGGCAGCACCCCGTTTCCCTCTTTGCTGTATGAAGGTGACGCGGGAAACTTCAGGACTTACTTTAACCAGGTCCAGCTCGCCGGCATGAAGCGCAAACTCGACTATTACACCGGCGTCTCCAGCCTCGAGACCCAGAACTCCGTCCCCGGCGACGGCTATCACAATGGCACCGCTGTGGCTAACCTGGGGTGGAGTCTCTCCTCGAAGACTGAAGTTCGCCTCACCGGCCGCGCCACCAACTCGGCCACCGGCCTGCCCGCCGGCAACGGCGGCTATTCCTTCTACGGCCTCGCCAACGACGGCAAGCAGATCGACCAGGACGTCTACGGCACAGGGACCATCACCCACACCTTCCGCGACAATTGGCATAGCCTCGTCCGCTACGGCCTCATCCGCAAGCGTGAATCCTCCGATCAGTGGTATCCCGCCGGCATTCTCCTCGCCGGCACTGACGCCGGCGCAGGCAATTATTACGGCTACAGCGTCACCGTGCCCGGCGCCAACGGCTACTCCACCACCGGCCAGGCCCTCCTGAACTATGGACCCATCTTCGGATCCGTTTACCCCTCCAGCGTCGCCCTCGCTTCCAATCGCGATAACCTCTTCGCCCAGACCGACTACCAGCACGGTCCCCACCTCGGCGTCATCGGCGGCTTCCGCTATGAGGACGAGCGCGGCCTCGAAGGTGAGCCTGTTTATGCCATCCACGAGACTATCGAGCGCGCCAACTACGACTACCAGGCCCAGCTCGGCGGCCAGTTCAAAAACCGCTTCTTCTACACCGCGGCCGGCGGCGTCGAAAAGAACCAGCTCTTCGGCACCGTGGGTACCCCGCGTGGCGGCGCCTCCTGGTATCTCGTGCGCCCCGGCAAAGGCCCCGTCCACGGCACTCGTCTCAGCGTGAACTTTGCCCGCGGCTATCAGGAGCCCACCCTCGACCAGCAGTTCGGCTCCCTCTACAATTTCCTCCTCGCGAACGGCGGCCAGTCCACCGTCGCCCAGTACGGCATCGTTCCCATCGGGGAGGAGCAGTCCCGCACCTACGATGGCGGCCTCGAGCAGAGCCTCTTCAGCGAAAAAGTCATCGCCCGCGTTACGTATTTCCACAACGAGTTCGGCAATCAGATTGAGGCCGTCCCCGCCTCAGCCGTCCCCGCCCTGCTGCCCAACCTCACCCCCGCCCAGCAACAGCAGCTCGAATCCTTCCTCAACAACAACTACGCCTACTCGCTCGACCTGAACTCCATGTCGTACCGCGCCCAGGGCGCCGAATCTGAATTCGAGTACGGCCTCGCCAAGAATATCTTCGTCCGCGCCGGCTACACGTATCTCGACGCCGTCGTCCAGCACTCCTTCTCCTCTGACAATCTGGAGTGCAGCTCGACCGGCACTCCCGGACCCTGCACCAATCCCAACTTCCCTGGCATCCCCATCGGCAATTACTCGCCGCTGGTTGGTGCGCGCCCCTTCCGTCGCCCGCCGCATACCGGATTCGCCAGCGTCGTCTACTCCGGCAAACGCTGGTCCGGCGTCCTCAACGCCGCTTACGCCAGCCGCAGCGACGACTCCACCTTCCTCGGCGGCGACGACGTCAACTTCGGCAACACTCTTCTGCTGCCCAACCGCAACCTCGACTACAGCTACACGAAGATCGACCTGGCCGCGACCTATCAGTACAAGCCCTGGATGGGTCTCTACACCCAGCTCGACAACCTCACCAGCAACCAGCACATCGGCCCCATCGGCTATCCGTCGCTGCCCATGAATTTCCGTACCGGCGTGCGCTTCACCCTCAGCCTCGGCCGCAAACAATAAATCGGCGCCGCGAAATCGGGACTGCCAAATCGGGGCCACGAAATCGGGACCACGAAATCGGGACCGCGGGCCTGAAAAAAACTGCCCACCCCCATCAGGCCCACGCCAGGTTCACCCCACAGCAAGAAGTGGAATCCACTACCGCGCGAACTTCAATGTAAATCGCTCCTGTGCCCACTCGAAAGTACTGCCCATGGGCCGTTTCGGGAAATTAGCTCCCAGTCCTGCCTCTTTGCATCTCCCCATTTCCTGCGCTTCAACCTCAGCCGCGGCCACAATCAATGAATCCAGCGGCCGGAACTTCCACGCTGCGAACGGGGGCTTTCGACCGGATTTCATACCGTCAAAACCCCCGTGTCCCCGCCTCTGCCACCCTCCGTCGCCGGCGTATACTTCGCCCCGAACGGAGGTATCCCCGATGACCCTCGCCGAAAAGCTGCTTCCGGAATTCGACGAAGAATTCGCCAGCACCCGCCGCTTCCTCGCCCTCATCCCCAACGACAAGATGCTCTGGAAGCCCCACGAAAAATCGATGGAGCTGGGTCGCCTCGCCTGGCACCTCGCCGACTTCCCCGAGTGGGCGGTGATGACCTTCGCGAAGAATCACTATGCAATGACTCCGGAAGAAGGGGAGAAAGCCATGAACGGCTGGAAGGGCCGCACGCGCGAAGAGATCCTCGCCCGCTTCGATGGCGACTTGACGATTGCGCGCGCCGCTCTTTCCGTCACCACCGACGCCGACATGGACCATCGCTGGACCATGGAGTGGGCGGGCCAAACCATCATCGATGATCCCCGTGAGGTCGTCTATCGCAAGTGGACGATCAGCCACATGATCCACCACCGCGCGCAGCTCGGCGTCTGCCTGCGTATGCTCGGCATCGTCATCCCGGGTTGCTATGGACCGTCCGCGGACGAAATGACTCCGGTGCCCGCCGCCGCTGCCTGAAAACCGGCAAGCCCGCTCAGGCCGCCTGCTCCATCGCTGCCTCTTCGCGCTCGTTGGGCAGAAACATCATCATCGCCGTGCCGGACTCGTACTTTCCCTTCTCCGGCGCGGCGACCCGGCTGCGGCACCGGATCGACCCGCCCACCTTGAGCAGCAGGCTCTTCACGATCCACAGCCCCAGCCCTGTGCCCACATCTTTCTTCGTCGTAAAGAACGGCGTGAAAATCTTCTGCCGGATCGGCTCCGCAATCCCCGCCCCCTGATCCGCCACCACCACATGAATCCCCGGCGCCCCCGTTATCGGGTGCCGCGATTCCCATGCCCGTATCTCCAGAGCGCCGTCGTTCGGCGATGCGTCGATCGCATTCGAAATCAGGTTCGACACAATCTGCTTGAACGCCCCCTCCAGCGCATGCAGCCGCAGCCCCGGTTCCATCCGCTTGCGCAGCGCGATCTGCTTGTACCGCACCCGCCGCGCATAGATCGCCAGCATTTCGTCGATCGCTTCCGGCACTGCGATCCAGCCCGGCAACGACGTGTCCCGGTAAAACCCCAGCGTCTGCCGCGCAAGATGCGAAACCCGCTTCAGTTCCTCGTCCGCTGCGCTCAGGCATACCCGCGCCGACTCCGGCAGCTGCGGATCCTGGCGCGCCAGATAAATCAGGTTGATCACCGCTTCCAGCGGATTGTTGATCTCGTGCGCCACCGTCGCCGCCAGCCGCCCCACTGAAGCCAGCCTTTCGGTCGTGCGCAGCGCCGCCTCCAGCTTCTTCTGTACCGTCACGTCCCGCAGAATCTTCGCCGCACCCACTACCTTCCCCTGCGCATCGCGCACCGGCGAGATGGTCAGCGATACGTCGATCAGCTCCCCGCCTTTTGTCACCCGCACGGTTTCAAAATGCTCGATGCGCTCCCCCGCCTGGATCTTCCGCAGGATCTCCACCTCGTCCTTCTGCAGTTCCGGCGGAATCACCGTCGTGATCGGCCTGCCGATCATCTCCTCGGCCGTATATCCCAAGATCCGCTCCGCCGCCGCATTCCAGCTGGTCACAATACCCTTCAGATCCTTGCTCACAATCGCAGCGTCCGACGACTCCACGATCGCCCCCAGCTTCATCTGCGCCGCTTCACCCTGCTTCTTCTCCGTAATGTCCACCGCAAAGCATCGCGCGTGCTGGAACTCCCCCTCCCGCATCCACGGATTGCCGTCGATCCGCACCCAGTGCAGCGAGCCATCGTTTCCCCGCAGCTGCAGCTCACACCCGTGCAGGGTCTCCCCGCCGCGCAACCGCTCCAGCATCTTCTCCACAATCGCGCCGTCTTCCACAAACTCCGCAAAAGCATGCCCCACGTATTGCCCCGCCTCGTAGCCCAGCATTTCCAGCTGCGCGCGATTCGCCCACACGATGGTCCCGTCCGCCGCCAGCCAGTGCATCCCCACCACGGCGTTCTCCAGAAACTCCCACAGATCCGCCTCGCGCAGCTGCAGCATCTGCTGCGTCTTTTCTCCCCGATGCAGCTCCTCCTCGAGCGCTTTCGCCTTCAGTTGCCAGACCACCGCACTGCCCCGGTGCTCGCCTTCGCTCATGTCGTCGTAACCCTGACTCGGAATAATCCGGTTGTGTTCGGAGCAAATTCTTTGGATGCCCGCTCCATCCGCATCGCATGCAAAAAACCGCAGCGGCCACCCGCAGGAAAGATGAAAACGACGCGTCTTCGCCAGCTCATTCCACAGTTCTTCCAGCCGTATCGCCGCTTCCGTCTTCCCCTCTTCCCACAAAACCGCAACCATCTCCCCATACACCGCGATCGGCGGACCCTCGGCGCCGGCCTTCCCTTCCCCCGCTGTCCTCAGACCGTCCAGCAAACCGGCTATGACAGAAGCGAACCGCCTTCCATCCGGCCAGCCTTCAATGATGAATTCCGCCAGCACGGCTTCGGCGTTCAGCGCCGCCCAGCGTCCCTCGCGCGCCATCTCCGTCAGGTCCAGCCCGCGCCCCTCCAGCCGCTTCTCAATCGCCGCCCGATGAGCCGCAGTCGCGACGATCATCCCCGCACCGCCCGCCTCGAGCGCCACGCTCACGCGCTGCGCCACTGCGGCTACCAGCTCGTCATCGCTCCGATAGAAATGCGCGGCATGGCTCCCCTGCGCAGAACCGGCAGGGCAGTCTGAAATCTCCGTCGCCATTCGTCCGGCGGAATCCGAATGGGTCCTATGCGTCATGCGGCCAGGGGCGTGGGCAGACCAGGGTGACGAATCGCTTCCCCTGTTTTCTGACACTTATCCGCACATGGGATGTTCTGCGCCGGCAATTGGATGTCCAACCCGCCATCGGCCGCCACAGGGCGAGCTCGGACCTCAACACCCGAGTCCCCTCGCGTCTCCCACGCGTGCGCCCGCGCTTATTGCCGTCGCGCCGAGGGCCGCACCGCCTCCTGCGCGTGCACCGCTCCATTCGGTGGAACCGGCGGAATCTCCGGCTCGGCCTTCTTCACCCCAATCCCCAGCTTCTGCCGCAGCTCACTGTCCATCTTTGCGAACGTGTCCCGATTGTCCTTCAGAAACGTGCGCACGTTCTCCCGTCCCTGCCCGATCCGCTCTCCGGCGTAGCTGAACCATGCCCCGCTCTTCTCCACGATGTTGTTCGTCACCGCAAGATCCAGAACATCGCCTTCCCGCGAAATCCCTTCCCCGTACAGAATGTCGAACTCCGCTTCCCGGAACGGCGCCGCCACTTTGTTCTTCACAATCTTCACTTTCGTCCGCGACCCCACCACGGTGTCGCCTTCCTTCACCGCCTGGATGCGCCGGATGTCGATGCGCACCGACGAATAAAACTTCAGCGCACGCCCGCCCGTCGTCGTCTCCGGATTCCCGAACATGACGCCAATCTTCTCGCGAATCTGGTTAATAAAGATGAGGCTCGTCCGCGACTTCGACACCGTCCCCGTCAGCTTCCTGAGCGCCTGCGACATCAGCCGCGCCTGCAGCCCCATGTGCGAGTCGCCCATTTCCCCGTCGAGTTCCGCCTTGGGAACCAGAGCCGCCACCGAGTCCACCACCAGCACGTCGATCGCCCCCGACCGCACCAGCGCCTCGGTGATCTCCAGCGCCTGCTCGCCGTAGTCGGGCTGCGAGATGAGCAGGTTGTCGATGTCCACGCCCAGCTTCTTCGCATACCCCGGATCGAGCGCGTGCTCGGCATCCACAAAGGCCGCCAGGCCGCCGTTCTTCTGGGCTTCGGCAATGATCTGCAGCGTGATGGTGGTCTTGCCCGAGGACTCCGGACCGAAGATTTCGATGACCCGTCCGCGGGGCACGCCGCCCACGCCCAGCGCGGCGTCGAAAGAGATGGAGCCGGTTGAGATTACGGAGATGGGGACGATGGCCTCTTTGCTGCCGAGGCGCATGATCGATCCCTTCCCAAACTGCTTCTCTATCTGCGATAGCGCCAGTTCCACCGCGCGCTGCCGTTCACGATCGTCTGCCACGTTGCTGCTCCATTCCGGGCTTTTTGCCTGCCTGAAGAAGCCCTGAGGTTTCGCCTCTTCTTTGCCCTGTTCCCTTCGAGTCTACCATCGGATCCGTACCGCTTCTCCACCCCCATGCGCACAATTTCCACGCAGGTAATGACGGAGTTATTTTCCCGAGTCTACCAGGTTTCTTTGGTACCGTTTTTCCTCAGGCTCACCCGCCGATCAGCCAGCTGCCGCAACCAGCGGCTGATCCTTCGCACCCATGATCAGCAGCCACAGCATGGCGGCAACCTCGGCCAGAAACACCGGCTGCAAATAGCGGAAAAGAATGTCTGTGTAACCCGGAGCGAGGAACCAGGTCATGCCGGTGACAACCCAGGCGATCCCGTCCAGCAGCAGCCAGTATCCGAGCCAGCGCGGCAAAAAGCGTGACCGCACCACCAGCCACCCGAAGGGCAACAGCCACAATCCCCAGAACGTCTGGTTGATGCTGTTCGCCTGCCCATGCATCCGGATCAGAAGCATGCCGATAGCATCGCGCGTCGGTCCGTCGAGGGCGGCAAAGCCATCGCCGCCGCGAAAGACGAGCAGGGCGGCCGCGCTGAAGACCACGGTGACCAGGCCGAGGGCCGAAGAAACCAGCACCAGGGCCACCAGTTGTCGCGCACGAGATCGGTCCACATCTTCAAAGAGGCGATAAAGCGCCAGGCTCAGGCCGATAAAGATGACCGCGCCCAGCGTCTCGGCAACCATGCCCCAGCGGTAGAGCGTCTCGTGGCCGAGTACCCGGGCTGCGGTCGCGGCAGCATCGTTGTGCACGATGGTCTGTGAAGGAACATACAACAGGTAGAACGGTCCCAGGGTGAAGCCCAGATACCAAACACCGGCGATCCGGGCCGTCCTCTTCCGCGTCATGCGAACCTCCAGCTTTCGGGGAGCGTACGCGATAGAGGCCAAAAAGTCTCGTGGAAAAACCTTCCTCCGCGGGCGCAAATGCCCTCCCTGTGAACCGTCCAGCCTCCCACTCTCCTTCCCCGCGAATTTCTGGCAGCCTGCCCCTGCGCCGACGGCTGACCGCCGACCGCTGGCGGCTGGCGGCTGGCCGCTGACCGCCGGCCGCGCGCAGCCAGCCGCCATTCGTGCGATCTCCATATTCGTTCGTCTTTCGCCGCACCTACGCCGCGTGCTGATCCTTCTTTGCCTGCTGATCCTTCTTTGGAACTTGTTTCGCAGCCTGACTCAGCCAGTCCTCAAAGCGTGTCTTGCCCAGGCGCGCCCCCTTGTCAGGAACCAGCGTCCT
>Ga0335074_10005784_pt1 | contig 17128 bp, 13 predicted proteins | sample Lox_Sample_23_FD_206715 | JGI IMG/M metagenome (GOLD analysis project Ga0335074, IMG submission 206715) | Soil microbial communities from Loxahatchee National Wildlife Refuge, Florida, United States - Lox_Sample_2.3 | ecosystem: Environmental > Terrestrial > Soil > Wetlands | place: USA... | reverse complement strand
CTGCTGACCTGCTCCAAGTCGCGGTAGGCCTCGGCCACGATCAGGTACCGCACCAGCGCCCCCTCTCCCGCCTGATCATGGCACGCCCGGTGCGGGGTTCAGGTTGGCGGGGACGCAGGTGACTCGGGAGCTAGCCCAGAGCTCAGGGCCTCCCTGGCCTCGTCCAGGATCGGGGGCGGCACGTCAGCCAAGGCCAGGACGTGCTCCAGGGCCCTGCCGTACGCGACGTCGTAGGCCTGCCCCGCCGCCACGGCGACGTCCGGCACCACGCCGGTGCCCTGCCAGTTCGACCCGGTGACCGGGTTGATCGACCGGGCGAACGGCACGGCTATGTGGACTGCGGGGCTGACCGGGAACGCCCGGGTCGGATGCGCTCCGCCGCCGGTCGTCTCGCCAATGATCTCCGCGCGCTTGATGGCTTGCAGCGTGTAGCACAGGTCTTCCCCGCCGGAGAAAGTCCGATGGCTGGTCAGCACGTAGACCGGCCGGTCCGTGTACCGGGTGCCGGGCACGTAGGGCAACGCCCAGAACTGCCTCGTCTCGCCGGTCTCGGCGTTGAAGATGTCATTGAGGTGCGTGGGTAGCTCGTCGACCAGGTAGCTGCACCAGAAGACGACACCTTCCGGCGAGCCGCCCCCGTTGCGCCGCATGTCGATGATGAGCGCGTATGTCCCGGCAACCAGCTCCATGGCGGCGGTGATGGCCGGGCCCGCGTTGTCCGGGATAGGCATCCGGCGCAGGTCGAGGTAGCCCACGTTGCCATCCAGCCGTTCGACCCGGCGGATGCCGAAGTTGTCGAGCCGGCCATGCTGCCGCCTGACGAGGCGCCTGGCCTCGCGGTCCTCCGGCTTGGCTGGCTCTGGTTCCCGCTCGACGCGATGCGGCCCCACCTCACCGAGCCTCATCGCCAGGTGCCGGTCGCCGGTGGCCCCCTGCAGGTGCGCGGTGACCACCTCGGTGAGCTCGATCTCGTCCAGGTTGTCGTACTCCCCGGCCGCCAGCCTCGCCTCGATAGCGGCGGCGGTCTGTCCGGCCAGTTCGGGGAACACGTAGTTGGCCCGCAGCAGTTCCAGGGCCTTGATCACGGTCTCGCGCGGGGACAGTTGCTCGGCGGCCTGCGACCCGTCGTCCGGCACCACGATCGTCGGCGCGGCATGTCCGGCATCGTCGAACGTGAACTCGATGAGCCGGGCCGAGGGCAACTGCCGGGAAAGGTCACGGCGCAGGTCGTCGACCGCCGCCTGATGGCCGTCCCGCCACGCCACTAGCGCCTGCTCATCCGCAGCGCCCTCGGCCGGGATGAACACCCGCAGCCGCGACTGCCCAGGTTCGATGCCCGGCTCGTCCCCGTGCCGGAGCAGCACCGCCCGCTGGACCGCCCCCGGCGGGAAATGGCCCTTTACCTCGTGATCAACGACACGGTTAAGGCGAGCTCGCTCGTCCGAGTTCATAGCGCCTCCGTACGCAGTCACCCTGTCCAACGCCACCAACCGGGAACGGGTTCCGGCCCTAGCGGGTCCTGGCCCTTGCCCGCTGCTGTGGCGAACAGTGAGAATGGCGACTATGTCGCTGCTGATGCTGTGGCTACAGCGTGAGGCCCAGTGTCGGCTATGACCTTCACTGAGTTCATGGAGCACGTCGCGCAAGCATTCGAGGTGCTAGGCGTGCTCGTCCTTGCCGTCGGGACCGTATGTTCCTTCGTGCTAGCCGGGCTGACATGGCGCCGGTCGGGAAACCCGAGACAGGCGTACACGCTTGTCCGCCAGTTCCTCGGCGGCACTGTGCTGCTCGGCTTGGAGATCTTGGTGGCAGCCGATCTGGTCCGGACGATTGCCGTCGCGCCCACCGTGGATAATGTCTTGAGCCTCGGACTCATAGTCCTGATCAGGACCTTCCTGAGCTTCTCAATCGAAATCGAGATTACCGGAGTGCCTCCGTGGCGCCGTGGGCTCACAAGCGGGGCTGGCACAATTTCCAGAGCTTGGACAAGCGTGCCGAAACCCGTGCCTCCTGATCAGCCAGAGTAGCTAGCGGCGCACGTTACTTATGGCGGATGTGCTCGTAGATGTCCAGGTACTCTTGGCCGGGCCGAGCCCACGAGTAGTCGGCTCGCATGCAGTTGGCGGCGAGCTTGGCGAATTCCGCCGGGCGGCGGGAGCGTAGCCGAAGGGCCCGGCCCAGCGCGGACTCGATGGCCCGGTTGTCAGTGTGGTGGAAAACGTACCCGTTGCGCTCGGCATGAGCGCGCCCGGAGTGGTCGTAGTCGGCGACGGTGTCGGCCATGCCGCCAGTGGCCCGCACCACGGGCACGGTCCCGTACCGCATCGCGATCAGCGGAGCCAGCCCGCACGGCTCGAACATGCTGGGCACGATCAGCAGGTCCGCCCCCGCGTAGACCAGGTGAGCCAGGTCTTCGCGGTACCCGATCTCCAGGTGGCAGTTCGGGTTGTCGTTGAGGTGGTCCTTGAGGTGCGAGAAATGGCCGGTGATGCCGTCGTGGTAGTGCGCGTCGCCGATCAGGATGAACTGGCCGCCCCGGGCCAGGGTGTAGAACAGGGCGTGGTTGACCAGGTGCATGCCCTTCTGCTCATCCAGTCGCCCGACGTACGCGACGACGGGGCCGTCGGCCCGGCGCAGCCAGAACCGGTCCCTGAGCGCATTCTTGTTCTCATCTTTGAGCTCTATGCTGTCGGCCGAGTAGTGCACCGGCAGGTACGGGTCGGTCTCGGGGTTCCATGCGTCATAGTCGACGCCGTTGATGACCCCGCGGAACCTGTCCTGCTGTTCCTTGAGATTGCGGCCGAGTCCGCAGGCGCCGTCATCGTAGAGCGCCTCGTCAGCGTGGTTCGGGGATACTGTGGTCACGAAATTCGAGTAAAGAATGCCGCCCTTCATCGGGTTCAGCCCGCGGTAGCGGAAATCATCTCCCAGCCGGTCGGCGTCCAGGAAATAATCCGGGCTGCCTAGCCCGGTGGCCCACAGCACATGCTCGTCGCTGGTGCCCTGATGGCGGAAGTTATGGATGGTATAGCAGACCCTCTGGTCAGGCATGAGCTGGCCGTACTGCTCATAGAGCAGGACCGGGACCAGTCCGGTCTGCCAGTCGTGGCAGTGAACGACATCTGGGCGCTTCCCGGCCTGGAGCATGAACTCCAGGGCGGCCTTGGAAAAGAACGCGAACCGCTCCGCGTCGTCCGCGTATCCATAGAGGCGGTCCCGGTCGAAGAAGCCAGCCGCCGAATGCGGCTCGATGAAGAAGCATTTGCGGCCGTCCGCGTAGCCGAACCACACCGTGCAGCGGACTGCGCCGCCATCCCACGGCACCTGCAAGTCGTGGTAGCTGGGCTGCAGGTCCCAGATCTCGGAGTACCGCAGGCTGGCGTACTTGGGCAAGATGATCTCAACCGCGTTTCCGCGCAGCTCGAGCTCTCGGCTGAGGCCGGATACGACATCGCCCAGCCCGCCGGCCTTGGCCGCAGGCGCACACTCGGGCGCCACCATCACCACATACATTGCTCCCCCGGCGTGTGACACCCGCGGATCCTGTCGCATTGACTCTCATGGTGGCGTCCTGCGCAGCAGGCCACATCCCTCGTGACGGATGAAAGGCGGGTATACCTAAAGAAATCTTTCGTATGCCTGAGCAATGGGAGACGGAGTCTTGCCCGCTAATCCCCTCGGCGTCGCACTGCGCAACCGGCGCGCCGGTCAGCACACCCTCGTCTGGGCGCGCCCCGACCTGCAAGCCCCGGAGAACTTCACCCTGACCAGCCCCGCTTTCGACCACGGGGCACCGATCCCGGAAAAGCACCGCGGCAGGCTGTTCCGCGCGAACATCTCGCCCGCCCTCAACTGGACGCAGCCGCCGGACGGCACCGCTGAGCTCGTGCTCATCGTGCAAGACCCCGATGTGCCGTTCGGGAAGCCAGCCACTCACGCGCTCACGCTGGGCATCGACCCTTCGCTCAGCGGCATCCCGGAGAACGCCCTCACCAACCCCAGCCCTGTCCGGGGGATCCAGCACGGGAAAGGTGCCCTCGGCCGCCGCGGCTGGGCAGGGCCTATGCCGCCACGATCACACGGGCCCCACGCCTACGTCTTCCAGCTCTTCGCCCTCGACCGGGCTACCGGGCTGCCAGACAGCTTCACCCTTGATGCGGTGATCGCCGCCATCGCAGGCCACGCCATCGGCCGCGCCCGGCTGGACGGCACATACGAAATCCGCTAGCACCTACTAGTGAGGCGTCAGGGGTCGAACTACTATCTTCTGTAGAAGAGCTTCGCTTCGCTGAGTGTCGCGTTGGAGCTTCGTTGTTTACTATTCACGTCACCACCCCGCTGTTCGAGTGGGGGCCGGGCCTCGATCGTCCGAACGGCACCGACCACCCGGACACCCTCAACGCGCGGAACAGGCTCGCGATGAGGTACCTGGCTGCAGGGCAGCCCGCCAAGGCGATCCCGCTCTACAAGATGACGCTCTCCGAGTGCGAGCGGGTGCTTGGCCCCAACAACTCGAACACCCTGAGGTCGCGGAACAACCTCGCGATGGCCTACCGGGCCGCGGGGCAGCCGGCCAAGGCGATCCCGCTGTTTGAGCGGACGCTCGCCGACAGCGAGCGGGTGCTAGGCGCCAGCCACCCGGACACGAAAGCGGTGCGAGCGAATCTGGCTGCCCTGACAGGCGAGCCGGAACCAACGGAGTAAAAGAAGCGCCCTCGTCCGGCCTCACCCGACTCGGAGGAGGCCGGCTGCCGCAGACAGCCCGGATGATCGAGTCATGACCTCATCGCCACCCGAGCCCTTTGATGTCGTGGTCGTCGGCGCCGGGCCTGCCGGTGTCACCGCGGCGCTGCGCACGGCCCGGCTTGGGGCCACGACGGCGCTGATCACGCGCGATCAGTTCGGCGGGATGGCGGCGAACGACGGGCCCGTACCGGTGCGCACGCTCGCTCAGGCGGCGCGGCTGATCCGCGAAGCCAGGCAGCTGCCTCGCTACGGGATCGAGGGCAGCGAACCCGCACTGGATTATCCCCGGCTGATGGCGCGTGTCCGGGAGGTGACCGCGGCGACGCGCGAGCAGACGTTGCTGCGCGGCGATCTTGAGCGGGCCGGGGTAAGGATTTACGAGCAGGCCGGCCTGGCGCGGTTCGCGGACGACCACACCGTGGAGAGCGATAACGCGCCGCGGCTCCGCGCTGACAAGATCATCCTCTGCACCGGGGGAACCTCGCGGCCGCTGCCTGTTCCCGGATTCGAGCTGACCGCGACGCACAGCGACGCGTGGAACCTGTCTTCGGTGCCATCGTCGATGGTGGTCATCGGGGCCGGCGCGACCGGCGTGCAGGTGGCGTCGATCTTCAACGCGTTCGGCTCCCGCGTCCACCTCATCGAAGTCGCCCCTCGCATCCTGATGACCGAGGACCGCGACATCTCCGAAGCTGTCGCGGCCGCCTTGGCCGCGTCCGGCGTCCAGGTCGTCGAGGATGCCGGGACCATCGACCGCTTCGAACGGTGTGCGGCCGGCGTGCGCCTGCTGCGCTCATCAGCTAATGGCCAGCAGAGCATCGAGGCCGCACTGGCGGTGGTCGCGGCCGGGTGGGTCGCCGACACCGCCGGGCTGGCCCTGGACCGCGCCGGGGTGCAGACGAGTCAGCGCGGGTTTGTCGAGGTGGACGCGCAGCTTCGCACGACCGCGCCGCACATCTTCGCCGCCGGGGACGTTACCGGGCGCGCGATGGTCGTACACGAGGCCGTTCGCCAGGCGCTGCTAGCCGGGACCAATGCCGTCCTGGGAGCCAACGCGGCCTTGCCTGCCCAGGTGAGTCCGGTGGGCAGCTTCACCGACCCGGAGTACGCCTCGGTCGGGCTGACCGAGGCAGCCGCCCGGCAGGCCCACGAGACGGCGGTGACGACGGTGCGCTTCGACTCGCTGCCACGGCCGATCATCGATGGCCGCCAGACGGGGTTCTGCAAGCTGGTCGTTGACCGCGAGCACCACGCCATCCTCGGCTGTCACGTCGTTGGAGAGCGTGCGGTCGAGCTCGCGCAGCTGGCGGCGACGGCGATGGCCGCCCAGATGCCGGTCGAGCAGCTCGCGCTGGTCCCGTTTTCTTTTCCCACGTACGCGAGCGCCTTGGGCCGCGCGGCCGTGATCGCAGCGATCGACCTCGATCACACCGGGCTGTGGGTGCTCGATCACCTCGAAACAGCGGTAGAAACCGGTGTTGCCTGAGCCCGTTCATGCCGTGGTGATGATGAACGGCCAGGGCGACGCCTGCCACGCTTGACCCATGAGCTTCGAGGGCTTGAGCGGCCTGGTGAACCGGATTATCGCCTGGGCGGATCGTCTGCAGCGCGAGCATAGTGTGCTGGGATTCCCCTACGCGGTGGTGAAGAAGTACGGCGATGATGAGGGCGGGCGGCAGGCGGCGCTGATCACCTACTACGGGTTCCTGAGCATATTCCCGCTGCTGCTGCTCGGCGTGGCGATCCTGTCCCGGGTGCTGGCCGATCACGCGGACCTGCGCCGGCGGCTGATCGACGAGATCGTGCCGCCGGTGCTGCAGCCCACGATCGACCGCTCGCTCGCCACCTTGCCGACATCGACCGTCCCGTTCGTAGTCGGCCTGTTCGGTCTGCTGTTCGCCGGAACCGGTGTCGTGTTCTCCGCCTTCCAGACGCTGAACCATGTGGCGGCGGTCCCGTACCGCCTTCGCGGCTCTTTCGTCTCGCGGTACATCCGGGTATTCGCGATGCTGGCCATGCTGCTGGTCGGAGGGCTGGCCGTGGGTACGCTCACGGTCGTGGCCACCGCCTTGCCCGGCCAGCCCGCGGTGCAAACCGCGGCGGCGGTACTGGGGTCGGCCTTGATCGTCTTTGCGCTGCTGCTGCTTGGCACCAAGGTGCTGCTGGCGCGGCCCACCCCGGTCCGGGCCCTATGGCCGGGCGCCATCGTTGGCGCGGTGGCGGTGACGGTGGTGCTCAACGTCGGCGCGCCATTGCTGGCCAGGCTGGTGGCCAAGGCCGGACCTGTCTACGGCAGCTTCGCCACCGTCGCCGGCATGTTCACCCTGCTCTACCTGCTCGGCCAGGCGCTGGTGTACGGGGCCGAGGTCTCAGCTGTCCGCTATGCGCGGCTGTGGCCGCGCGCTCTGGATCTGAACCACCCCACTGCGGCCGATGCCCGCGCACTGACCCTGCTGGCCCGTGAGCAGGAGCGCATCCCCGCCGCCCGCGTCCAGTTCCACCTCGCAGGACCGGGCGATTCCCCGCCAGACAGTGACGGCCCGAGCTAATCACGCGGCAGCCTGGGCGACCTGAAGATCGTCCCCGGCCGGGCCGTGCTGCTCGCCGCTAACACCGTCTCCACCCAGACCGTGAACTGACCTGAGCCTGAGGGCGCGGCCGGAGCGAGTCAGCCCATCCGGCCGCCCGACTCAGGGCTGGGCTGCCCGAATGACCGCGCTGGAGAGATTGATCCTAGGCAGCCGCTACCGACAGCTACACGTGTACGCCGCGGACAAGATGTCGGCGGGGCTGCCGTGCGTATGGCCGCGCCGGGTGAGGCGGCGTTAGCATGGTCCGAGCCGGGGCGGTTTCCCGGTGAGGGGGCGTTCCGGACGATGGGTGCAAGCCGGGCCGGGCGCGGGAGGCAGGACCAGGACGCGCCGACTTGCGGGCAACTACTGCAGCGGTACCGAGTGCTGGCGGGCCTGACGCAGGAGGAGTTGGCCGGGCGCGCCGGGTATAGCGCCAACTACATTGGCAAGCTGGAACAAGATCAGCGGGAGCTACCTGCCGCCGCCGCCGATCGCCTGGCCGAGGTGCTAGGCCTGGCGGACCAAGACCGGGCGGTGCTGCGAGCCGCGCGTGAACGCCGCCAGGGCGGCCGGGAGCTGCCCGCCCGGTTCCTCGCCGGCCGGGACGCCGAGATGGCGCGGATCCGTCAGTTTCTCGCTGGGGCCGGGCCGCCGGTGCTGCTCCTGGCCGGCGAGCCAGGCATGGGTAAGACCCGCCTGCTAGAGGAGGCTGCCTCGCGTGCCGCGGGCGGCGGGTGGGGCGTCGCCCGGGGCGGCTGCCTGCGGCGGGCCCACGACGCCTACGCTCCGCTGTCCGGCGCGCTGGAGGATGCGCTGCAGCGGCTGCCTGCCGGACAGCGAGCCGAGGCGCTGCGGCAAGCCGGCCGGGTGGATCTGCTGCTGCCCGAGCTCGCCAGACCGGGCGCCCCTGGTCCCGGTGAGGGCGGGGCGCCGGCGGGAGCCGGAGCGGAACAGCAGCGGCGGCTGCTGGTCTCCGCGGCCGGGCGGTTGCTACGCGCGGTGGCCGGTCCGGCCGGCACCCTGCTAGTCCTGGATGACCTGCACTGGGCCGGCCCGGATGCGGTCGACCTGCTGGCCGCGCTGCTGGCCGCGGCTGGGTCGCCGCCGCTGCGGGTCATCGGCGCCTACCGTGACTCCGAGACCCCAGCCCGGCTGGATGAATTGGTGGCCGACCTGGTCCGCACATCGCTGGTGCGGGTGCTGCCGCTGGGCCCGCTCACCGACGCCGACGCCGAACGGCTGCTCCTGCAGCTGGCCCCGCAGGGGGAGCAAATGCCGCCGGTGCTGCCGGCGATCGTGCGACGGGCCGGAGGCGTGCCATTCTTCCTGGTCAGCTACGCCGAACAGGTACGCGGCGGCGGCCATGGCGGGGCGCCGCTAGCGGTGCCGTGGACGGTGGCGCAGGTCATCGGCCAGCGGGTGGCCGTCCTGCCCGGTCCGGCCAAAGAACTGCTATCAGTCGCCGCGGTCGCGGGCACGGTAGTGCCGCACACGCTGCTGGCCCAGGTCACCGGCAGTGACGACGAGCAGGTGCTGCAGGCGGTGGAGACGGCGCTGGAGGCCCGGCTGCTGGCCGAGGACGGGCCGGACGGGTACCGGTTCACCCACGACCTGATCCGGGAGACCGTCGAGAACGGCCTGTCGGCCGCCCGGCGTCGGCGGCTGCACCGCCGCATCGGTCAGGCGCTGGAGCACCAGCCAGGCGCGTCGGCCGAATCGCTGGCGTACCACTTCTCGCACAGCGGCGAGGACGCCACGGCGGCCGGCTACCTAAAGCTAGCCGGGGACCAGGCTCAGCAACGGATCGCCTACGCCACCGCCGCGGAGTTCTACGCCGCCGCGGCGGAGCGGCTCCAGGCGGCCGGTCGGCCCGCCGAGGTGGTGCCGGTGACCGAGAAGCAGGGGGTGGCACTGTACCGGGCCGGCCACTACGACGCGGCGATCACCGCGCTGGAGGACGCGCTGGCGGGGTACCGGGCGGCCGACGACGCCGAGGGCGTGGCCCGGGTGGCGGGCCGGCTGGCCAACGCGCACTACCGCCGCGGCACCAGCCACGATGCCCTCGGCGAGATGGCCGACATGGCCGAGGGCGATCCGGCCCTGGCGCCCGGCGCGGCCTCACCTGGCACCTTGACCTGGTGGGAAGGGTTGCTGCTGCTCCTGTACGCAGAGGGCTCGTACACCAAGATGGTGACCCTGGGCCGATCGCTGGCCCAGGCCGGGCGCGCGGCCGACGACAGCCAGATGCAGGCCATCGGCACCCGGGTCGAGGGTGGCGCCCTGATCCACCTGGGCCGGCTGGCGGAAGGCGCGGCGCTGATGGCGGCGGCCCTGCCCGCGGATCCGCCGCTCGGCGACGACCGGGCCGTCCAGGCCGCGTCCCTGCTCGGCGCTGCCTACCTGTCCATGGGCTCGACGGACCGCTGTGCCGCACTGAGCGAGCGGATGCTCGCCGCGGCCGAGCGGGCGGGCGATCAGCTCGTCATCGCGATGCACACCACGATGCTTGCCGGGGTCTGCTACGTGCGCGGAGATTGGGACCGCGGCCGCGACTTGGCCAGCCGGGCCCTCGAGTGCTTCGCCGCCAGTTCCTCGCCCGTGGCCGTGCGCTGGGTCGGAGTGCTAGCCCCGACCATGATCTGGCATGGCGCCTGGGACCAGGCCCGGGCCTACCTGGAAGGCTCCCTGCAGGCCGCCCGGTCCGTCCAGCTCGTCAGCATCGAGTGGACGGCGCTGACTCACCTTGCCGACCTGGACCTGCTGGACGGCCGCCCCCAGGACGCGGTCGCCCGCATGCACCCGGTGACCGCCGACCGCCCGCTCCCGGCTGTCGAAGATCTGACCTGGGACACCCCTGTCGAGCTCTTTTCTGTGCTGGCCGAGGCCCACCTGGAGGTGGGCGACCTGGACCGCGCCCGGGCGTATGCCGGGCGCGCCGTTGACCATGCCCGCCGGATGGGAGCCTGGGTCCAAGGCATCCGCGCGCTGGAAGTGCACGGGATGGTCCTGGCCCGCGACGGCCACCACGACCTGGCCCGGGCCGTCTACCAGGAGGGCCTGGACCGCGCCCGGGCCATGCCCTTTCCCTACGGTCAGGCCCGGCTGCTGCACGCCGACGCCCTGCTCGACCGCCAGCAGGAAGACCATACGGCCGCGCACGCGAAGCTCGCTCAGGCGCTGGCCATCTTCGAACGCCTGGGGACGGACAACGACGCCGGACGGCTCCGTCAGGCGATCGCGCAGACCCCGCCCACGCAAAACCCGCCTGGCCAGACACGATGAACCCGTCACGAACGGCGCAGGAAGCTCCCAGCAACCGGTAATGCCGCAGGCAGGCGCCGGGTCCTGAGCGTGTCGCGGCGCCTGACCCGGCATTTGTCCTGGTCCCTTGTCCGGGTCTTGTCCGTGTACACGCACCCCCCGGGATGCGCAGGCTGATGCCTGTCGGCATACCAGCGCCGGACCGCTACCCGGCCGGCCTGACAAAGGAGATTCCCATCGCTTTGTTCGTCGCTCAGCACCGTCACCTGCCCGACCAGTGCCCCGCTTCCCCGGGCAGCGGACCGCTACTGCTGCGCAGGGTCTCAGCCGCAGCTGCGGCCCGTTACGGCGTCACCATCGAGGCAGAGGCGCTCATCGACGGGGAGCATCTGCTGCTGTTGGTCGTGCAGGCCGCCAGCCAGCAGGCGGTGGAGCGCTTCCTGGAGTTCTTGCCCGGCCCGGGCTGCCTGCGGGTCCTGCCGGCCTGCAGCGCTGAAGACGCGGTCCAGCGCGGCGGGTGCGGGCCGGCATCTCCGCCGGTCCCTGGGGGCGACCTGGTGACCGGCGCCATCGGCAGGCCGGTGCGCGATCACTCAACAACCAGTTCCAAGCCCGTTCGCAGGAGACGAGCACAATGACAACGATCCGCAGGCGGCCCTACGCCGGTGACGGTACCGCCGTCATCGGGCGGGCTGGGACGATGCCGGCCCTCGGCTCCGTCCGGCCGGGCACGGCCATCACCCTCACTTCCGGGGCGACCACGTCGACAGCGGGCGGCATGGTGGCCTATACCGCTACGGTCCGCCCGGCGCCCGGCGGCGGCACGGTGGCGTTCGCCGACGGCACCACCCCGGTCCCCGGGTGCGGCGCCCGGCCGGTCGGCAACGCTGGCACAGCCACCTGCCAGGTCGCCTATTCCGGCGCGGGCACGCACGCGATCACCGCCGCCTACTACACGGTGTCGTTCGCCGCGGACAGCGACCCGACTACCCACACGGTCCAGTTCGCAGTGCCGTAACCCGCGCCGCCGAACAGGTCAGGGTCGGCCTGGTCCTGTCGCGGTCCATCCGCCGTCATCTATCCATCTATCTCGTCTGGAGCACGACCATGCCCACTGACACCCGATCTCCGCAATTCCGCCCGCACGGCGCGCCCGCCTGCTACCTGGCCCGGTCCGCGAGCTCGCGGGTCACCGCCCGTGGCCGCCAGTCGCAGCAACGCCTCACTCAACGCACAGGAAAGAGCCGGTCATGACAGCTGCACTCTACGGGCTGGCGCGGTTTTGCGCCCGGCACCGCTTCTGGATCCTCACCGTCTGGTTCGTGGTCGTGGTCGCGCTGGTCGCGGTGTCTCACCGTCTCGGCGACAACACCAACGACAACCTGACGCTGCCGGGAACCGGCAGCCAGAACGCCACCGACGCGCTGAGCAAGTCATTTCCCGATCAGGCCAACGGGACCAGCCCGATCGTGCTGCACGTCAGCAACGGGAAGCTGACCGACTCCAAGTACGCCAGCGCGGTCAACCAGGCGGCCGCCGACGTAGCCAAGGCACCGGACGTGGCCTCGGTGGTCAACCCGCTCACCTCGCAGGGCGCCGCCGCGCTGAGCAAAGACCAGGCCACGGGGTACCTGTCGGTGACTCTGTCGGTCAATCCTGGGCAGCTGTCCAAGGGTGATGCCCAGACCATCATCGACGCGGCGGCCACGCCCGCCGAGGCAGCCGGGATCCAGGTGGAAACCGGCGGCCAGCTCGGGGCGAAGGTGTCCACGCCGTCCACCGAGATTAGCGAGCTGATCGGGATCATCGCCGCGATGGTGATTCTCACGCTCACCTTCGGCACGGTGGTGGCGATGCTGCTACCGATCCTGACCGCGATCCTGGCCCTGGCCGCGACGCTGTCGATCATCACCATCCTTGGCCACGCGATCACCGTCTCGACCGTGGCACCAACCCTGGCCACGATGATCGGGCTAGGCGTCGGCATCGACTACGCGCTGTTCATCGTGACCCGGCACTTGCGCGGCCTGAAGGACGGCCTGGACATGCGCGAGTCGATCGCCCGGGCGGTGGCGACCTCGGGCGGCGCGGTGGTATTCGCCGGCGGCACGGTGACGATCGCCCTGGTGTCGCTGGCGGTGGCCAATATCCCGCTGGTGACCACCATGGGCCTGATGGCCGCGATCGCGGTCATCGTCGCGGTCCTGGCCGCGCTGACCCTGCTGCCCGCCATGCTGTCGATCGCCGGCCCGCACATCAACTCGCTACGGGTCCGCGGCCGCCACCCCGAACGCCGTGACCCGGCGCATCCGCACAAGGGCCTGTGGGCCCGGTGGGCCGAAGGAGTCGCCCGGCACCCGGTGATCGCGATGGTCGCAGCCCTGGCCATCTTGATCCCGCTGGCGGTCCCGCTGCTGTCGCTGAACCTGGGGCAAAAAGACGTCGCCGCGCTGTCCACCTCGACCACCGAGCGCAGGGCTTACGACCTGATCTCGCAGAACTTCGGGCCAGGGGTGAACGGGCCGCTGATCATCGCGGTGTCGCTCGGGTCACCCGCGCAAGCGTCCTCCAGTAGCAGTTCGTCTAGCTCGTCGAACTCGTCGGGCAGTGACCCCCGCGCCACCGACCCGCGGCTGGAGACGCTGCAGAAAGACGTCTCGACCACCCACGGGGTCGCTGCAGTCACCCCGATCCAGATCGATAAGGCCGGGACCACCGCCTACTTCAACGCGATCGCCACCACCGGCCCGGCCGACCAGGCCACCACGAACCTGGTGGATACGCTGCGCTCCAGCGTAATCCCGGCTGCCGATAAGGGTACGAACATGACCGCCTACGTCGGCGGCACTACCGCCGGCTACGAGGATCTGGCCTCGGTCATCGCTGGCAAGCTGCTGCTGCAGATCCTGGTCGTGATCGCGCTCAGCTTCTTGCTGCTGCTGCTCGCGTTCCGCACGGTGGTAATACCGATGCAGGCCGCGGTGATGAATCTGCTGTCTATCGGCGCCGCCTACGGTGTGCTGACCGCGCTTTTCCAGTGGGGCTGGCTGCACGGCCTGATCGGCCTGGACGGCGCGGTGCCGGTGGTGTCCTACGTGCCGCTGTTCATGTTCGCAGTCCTGTTCGGGCTGTCGATGGACTATGAGGTGTTCCTGGTCAGCCAGATCAAGGAGCACGTCGACGAGGGCCAGGACTACACCCGCTCAGTCGTGTCCGGGCTCGTCACCAGCGCCGTCGTGATCACCGCCGCCGCCTCGATCATGGTGTTCGTGTTCGGCAGCTTCGTCCTCAACGGCGACCCGACCGTCAAGCAGTTCGGCATCGGCCTGGCCGTCGCCGTCATCTTGGACGCCACGGTCGTCCGCTGCCTGCTCGTGCCCGCCCGGATGATCATGCTGGGCAAGCACACCTGGTACCTGCCCCGCTGGCTCGGCCGGATCCTCCCCCGCATCAGCATCGAAGGCGCCGAGTACTTCAGGGCCCGCGACCAGATCCCGGCAGCCAGCCAGGCCCTGGACTCCGCGTCCGAATCGTCCCCCCTGGTTAACACCAAGGAGAGCTGACAAGAACGCCTCGCTATCACCCCGCCGCCCGGCGGGGTGATAGCACCGATCCGGATGATCGTCGTAGAGAGGATGCAGGGGTGTCAGCATCGGATAAGACGGCGTCACGCCAGCTCGCCAGCGGGCCGGGCCAGCGGCCGGGGACGAGGCTGGCAGACATAACGGCCGGATGGCCCGGCGTCCGGCAGGCCCGCCGGGCCGCGCAGTGGGGCAACAAGAAATATGCCGGATCGCTGGCTGAAGACGTGTGGCGCCGGCTGGACGCGATCGACTTCATCAACCGGGGCATGGTGTTCGCTGCCACGCTGCTGCTCTCCTTGTTCCCGTTCCTCATCGTGGTCAGTGCGCTGGCCGGCCGGTCGGCGGCCCGCTCGCTGACCCGGTCCACGGGCCTGAACAGCCAGGCCGCCGCCGACATCGGCCATCTGTTCGCCTCCCCGGCGGCCACCACCAGCGCCGTGGTCGGGACCGCCTCGATGGTTGCTGGCGGGCAGGATCTCCCGGCGGGCTCTGTTCTCCGCCGCTTGCGCCACCGGCGTGCTGTACGTGGCCATGCAGACGGTCTTCTCGCTGGTCTTCTCCGCCATGGTGGTCTCCGGCGAGCACACCTACGGCCCGATCGGGACCATCTTCGCCCTACTGTCCTACCTGATCGCCGTCGGCGTGGTGGTTATCCTCGGCGCGGTCGCCGGCCGCGCCTGGCACGAGCGCTCACCAGGCACGAGGGAGTCCGGCGCGCCGGGTGGCCCTCAGCCGCGAGGCAGTAATCACCCCCGCGCGGGCGAGGTTACCCCGGGAGCGCTTGGACAGTATCAAGGAACGAGCGGCGGCCATCTCCGAGGAGACTGGGAACATGACGGTGACAGAGGACCTGGCGCAGGCGCGTGCGGCGCTTGTGATGATCCAGCCGGAGCCGTTCAACGCCGAAGCGCCGCCGGAGGCGCTTGCGGGAGACATCACGCCGACCGGCCTCCACTATGTGCGCAGCAATTTCGCCCTGCCCGCGCACGACGGCACCCTTAAGATCGGTGGCGCGGTCGAGAATCCCCGGACGCTGACCCTGGACGACCTGCGCGCCATGCCCTCGGCCGAGCGGGTCGTCACGATGGAATGCGCCGGCAATGGCCGCCTTCGCCAGACGCCGTTGCCGGTCGGCGAGCCCTGGGGTAACTATGCGGTCTCGACGGCCCGCTGGAGGGGCGCCTTCCTGCATGAGGTGCTGGAGCAGGCGCGTCCGGCGGCCAGCGCCGTCGATGTCAGGTTCCAGGGCGCCGATCACGGGCCCTATTACGAATACGAGGACATCAGCTTCATCCGGTCACTGGGCTTCCCCCACGCTGCCGACCCGGCGGCCGAGATCCTGATCGCCTACGAGATGAACGGCGAGCCCTTGACCGCCGACCACGGCGCGCCGTTCCGGCTGATCGTGCCCCGCTGGTACGGCGTCGCGTCCGTGAAATGGCTCAAGCGCATCGACGTCATCTCCGAGGAGCACGAGGGAGAATTCCAAACCGGCCGTTACATGTACGAATGGGCTGACCGCCCGCACGAACCGGTCACGCTGCTGCGCGTGCGCGCACGCATCACCGATCCAGCCCCTGGCGCGACCATCGCGGCCGGCACCTACACCGTGCGCGGGAAGACGTGGTCGGGCACCGGGCCGGTGACGCATGTCCACGTTAGCTTCACTGGTGAGGGCGACTGGCACCCGGCGAAGGTCCAGCCTGCGGCTGGCCCGTATCAATGGCAGGACTGGTCGCTTGAATGGCAGGTGGCCAAGGCCGGACGGTACACGCTGCGCGCCCGCGCGAGCGACATTGCCGGCAACGTGCAACCCGATGTTCCGCCCTGGAACCGCCTCGGCTACGGCAACAACGCCATCGAGGTCTCTTACGTAGATGTGCGGTGACGCATCAAAAACTGCAGGTGGGGCGCCAGGGGGTCGAACCCTGAACCAACGGATTAAAAGTCCGCTGCTCTGCCATTGAGCTAGCACCCCGCAGCATCGCGCAACCGCCGCCACGAAGCCGGGAAGCGCGCGACACTCCGATCGAAGCGTACCGAAACGTCAGCGGTAGGCGGACATCCCGGTGAGGGCCTGGCCAAGGGCGAGCGCGTGGATTTCCTCGGTGCCCTCGTAGGTGATAACAGCTTCCAGGTTGTTCGCATGCCGGATGACCGGGTACTCGAGCGTGACGCCGTTGGCGGCGAGGATCGTCCGCGACGTCCGTGCGATGTCGATGGCGGTCCGTGCGTTGGCCATCTTCCCGGCGCTGACCTGCACCGGGGTCAGCGTCCCGGCGGCCTTCAGCCGCCCGAGGTGCAAGGCGAGCAACTGCGCCTGGTACAAGTCGACGGCCATCCACGCCAGCTTGGACTGGGTGAGCTGAAACTCGGCGAGCGCCTTGCCGAACTGGGTCCGCGTCGTCGCGTACGACACCGCCGTCTCCAGGCAGGTGCGCGCCGCGCCGGTCACCCCCCAGGCGATGCCGAACCTGGCCTCGGTCAGGCACGACAGCGGCCCGCGCAGCCCGGTCACGCCGGGCAGCACGGCCGACGACGGCAGCCGCACCGAGTCGAGCACCAGCTCAGACGTGATGGACGCGCGCAGCGACATCTTCTTGTGGATGTCCCTGGCGGAGAACCCGCGGGTGTCGCGCGGCACGAGGAAGCCCCGGATCCCGGACTCCGTAGACGCCCACACGACCGCGATGTCCGCGACCGACCCGTTGGTGATCCACATCTTCGTCCCGTTGAGCACCCAGTCGGAACCGTCACGCACGGCGTGGGTGCGCATCGACGACGGATCGGAACCGTGATCGGGCTCGGTTAGCCCGAAGCACCCGATCGCGTCCCCGGCGGCCATCCGCGGCAGCCACTCTTCTTTCTGCTCCTCGCTGCCGTACTTCCAGATCGGGAACATGGCCAGCGAGCCCTGCACGGAGGCGGCGCTGCGCACTCCGGAGTCGGCCGCCTCGAGCTCCC
>Ga0335074_10005783_pt1 | contig 17131 bp, 16 predicted proteins | sample Lox_Sample_23_FD_206715 | JGI IMG/M metagenome (GOLD analysis project Ga0335074, IMG submission 206715) | Soil microbial communities from Loxahatchee National Wildlife Refuge, Florida, United States - Lox_Sample_2.3 | ecosystem: Environmental > Terrestrial > Soil > Wetlands | place: USA... | reverse complement strand
AAGACTAAGCGAGAGCGTAGCGCGCCAGCTCGACCAGGTCCTCGACGCGGGGCCGCGAGTCGGTGGGGACCGCGACCTCTCCCCACGCCGCGACGATGGCACCGGAGGGGAATGCGGCGTCCCGGCCCGCGTTCTCCGCGCCGAGCGCGGTCGGAGCGCCCCGCCGGTCGAACTCGAGGAGGAGCACGAGCGCGCCGACCGGCCCGGAGTCCACCGCGATGCCGGTGCGCTTTCCCGTGCCCCACTCTTCCACCCGGGCCTCCTCGTCGTTCAGGTGGGCGATGCGGGCGCGACGCCCGGCGGGCCGCCGTCCCGCGCGCGGCGCGGCCCGCCAGGCGATCCGCCGGCCGGCCTCGCGGAAGCGGCCCAGGAGCCCGGGGTCGATGGACAGGGTCGCCCGGGGAGCGCTCATGCGGCCACCGGACGCCCCCGCCAGAGGCGGCAGTCGGGCCGCACCGAGCACGGCCCGCAGACCGCGAGGTCGCGCTCCTTCGGGCAGTCGCCCGAGATGCCGGTGTGGCAGAGCACGAAGTCGTACTTCACCGGGTCGATCGGGTCGATGCGGCGGAGGGCTTCGCTGACCTCTTCGACCGCGGCCCAGGAACGGCTGCGCCGAGCGGTGAGGCCGAGATGGTAGGCGATCCAGTAGACGTGCTGGTCGAGCGGGATCTTCAGTTCGCCGGTGGGGACGGCCGTCCAGTAGCCGAGGTCGGGGTAGCGATCGCGCACCATCCATCGGACGAAGAGGGTCAGTCGCTTGCACGGGCTCGCGGACGGACCGCGAGGGCTCGGGAACAGGGCCCGGTAGCCGGCCGGGGCCCGCCCGAGCCGCGCGGAAGCGCCCGTACCCCGCAGCGTCCGCGCGAGCCGGTCGAGTCCGCCGGAAAAGCCGTCCGACGACCACCCGTCGAGGAACGTCTCCTGGAGGGAGGCGTGCCCGGAGTAGTAGTCGGTCAGGACGCGGAAGAGGTGATCGAGCTGATCCCCCCGGATCCACCGATGCCGGAAGCCGGCAAGGCGACGCGCGCGTTCCCGGGCGTGGGCCGGCTCGACCATCCATCCGATGTCCCCACCCGCGAGCGCAGCGACCCGGCCGATCGCGCCCCGGATCGCGGTCGTGTTCCCGATTGCCAGGGTCGCGCCGACGATCGCCGCGACCTCCCCGCGGCGGGGGTCGGTCGCGAGGGGCCGTATGGAGGAGATCGGGTCGTCCGCGAACGACCGGTCGAACGGGAAACGTTCGTAGAGCTGCTCCAGGTGACGGGGCAGCTCGGGCGTCGGGCGGTGGTTTCGCATCGGCGCACGGACCGCCGCCGCGGATTTACGGTTGCCCGCGGCCCCGCGGCTCCGCGGCGCTAACTACGCGTGCGCTCTCCCCGGTCGATGTCGCACCGCGACGTCACCCTCCGACCGACCATCGACCGCCCCTGGCTCGAGCGCGCGGCGGCGGGGGACCCGGTCGCCCACGCCTTCGCGCTCTGGGACCTCGATCGGTTCCCGGACCGGGTCCGGTTCGTTTCGGTGCTGCGGGGGGAGGAGACCACCGGTTACCTGCTCGTTTGGCTCGGGCGCCCCGGGGTCGTCGTCCACTGGTTCGGCGGGTCGGAGGAGGCGGACGCGCTCGCCGAGTCGCTCCCTCCCCGGCCGGTGGTCGTGGTCGCCCCGGAGGAGCTTCGCGATGTCGTGGAGCGCGCGCGCGGGCCGGCGCGGTCGTACCCGGTGCTCGTGCTCTCCGCACCCCCCACGCGGGCACCAGCCGCGGAGCCGTCTTCCGGAGCCTCCCGTCGGCTCGCCCCGGACGACCGGTCGGCGCTGCTCGAGCTGATCTCCGGTGCGACCGACCTCGTGACGTCGGGATATCCGGCCGTCGACCTGGGTCGGGAGGTCGTCTGGGGGGTCTTTGACGAGGGGCGGCTCGCGGGCGTGGCGCGCGCGACCGTGACCCTCCCGTCGGTCTGGATCCTGAGCGGGGTGTTCGTCCACCCGTCGCGACGCGGGCGGGGGCTCGGCCACCGACTCGTTCGGGCCGTCCTCGCGGACGCCGGACGCGCCGGCGTGACGGTCGGCCTCTACGTCCGCGAGGACCGGCCGGCGGCCCCCGCGATCTACGAGCGGGCCGGTTTCCGCCTCCACGGCCGGCGGACGTGGATGGACGCCGGCGTCGGCCTCGAGCCGTGAGCCAGCGGAGCGCCTAAGCGCCCCCGCGCCTCGGACGGAGGGAGGGATGCCGACCAATCAGGAGGCCGCCGAGCTGTTCCGCGCCATCGCGGACATCCTGGATGTCCTTGGGGAGCGGTTCAAGCCGGAAGCCTATCGCCGGGCGTCCCGCTCGATCGAGAGCCTGACCGAGGACCTCGCGGACGTCGCGGCGCGGAACGAGCTGCGGACCATCCCGGGGGTCGGGGACGCGATCGAGGAGAAGATCCGGGAGTACCTCACCACCGGGCGTCTCGACTACTACGAGCGCCTCCAGCGGGAGGTCCCGCCCGGCATCCTCGAGCTCCTGCGGGTCCCCGGGCTCGGGCCGAAGACCGCGCGGCGGTTCTGGTTGGAGCTCGGGGTCGAGGGGCCGAAGGAGCTCGCGGACGCGATACGCGCGGGGCGCCTCACGGGCGTGAAGGGGTTCGGACCGAAGAAGGTCGAACAGATCCGGCTCGCGCTCGCCGCAGCGGCGGGTCCGACCGCCGGGGCCCGGCTTCCGATCGAGGACGCCTACCCGATCGCGCAGCGCCTGGTCGCCGGGCTCCGCGCCGCCGGGGGCATCGAGCAGATCGAGCTCGCCGGCAGCTTTCGCCGCTCGCGCGAGACGGTCGGTGACCTGGACGTCCTCGTGACCTCCGCCGACCCCGAGCGGGTGTTCGACGCGTTCAGCCGCCTCCCCGAAGTGAAGGAGGTGCGACTGCGCGGCGGCACCAAGGAGACCGTCGTGCTCTCCCGGGGTCTCCAGGTCGACCTGCGCGTCGTCGAGCCGGCGGCGTTCGGCGCCGCCTGGCTCTACTTCACCGGTTCGAAGGATCACAACGTCCACCTCCGCTCGATCGCCCGCGACCGCGGGCTCAAGATCAACGAGTACGGGATCTTCCGGGGCGACGCGCGGGTCGGCGGTCGCACGGAGGCCGAGGTCTACGCGGCGCTCGACCTCGCGTGGATCCCGCCCGAGCTGCGCGAGGACCGGGGGGAGATCGACGCGGCGGCGAAAGGGCCGCTCCCGCCGCTCGTCGAACGCTCCGACCTGCGCGGCGACCTCCACTGCCACCTCCCGGCGGACGCAACGGCCGCCGACGTCGACCGCGTCGTCGCGGCGGCGCGGGCCCGGCGGTTCGCCTACGTGGGGGTCGTCGTCGCGGGCGAGCGAGCGGACGGCCGCCGGTCCCGAGCGCCGACGACGGCGCTCGACCGTCTCGCCGCCGTGCGCTCGTCGGGGCTCGCGCTCGGACGGGCGGTCGAGGTCGGCCCCTCCGGACTCCCGGACGAGTGGAAGGACCTGCGACCCGACTACCTGATCGCGCGGCCGACTACGGCCGCTCCGACCCCGAGCGGAACGCTCGCGGGGGCCGTTGTCGCCCACGTGGGCGGGGACGCCCCGGCGAAGCTCTGGGTCGCGGCGGCCCGATCGGCCGGAGCGGCGATCGAGCTCGGGCCCGGGGCCGAACGGCTCGACTCCACCGCGGCCCGGGCCGCACGCGACGCCGGCGTCGCGCTCCTCCTTCCGACGGGGCTCGGCCGCCCGGATGACGACCCGACGGAGGCGGTCGCGCTCGGCTTCGCTCGACGCGCCGGCGCGGGCGCGAGTGCGGTCGCGAACGCCGCCGACGCGGCCCGGGTCACGCGGAGCTGGTCGGGACCGCGGCGGGCGTGAACCCGGTGCGCGGCGCGGTCGCACGACCGCCCGAAACAGCGGTCGGGCCGTGGGGCGACGCCACCAGGCAGCTCGTGCACAGGTGCGCGGACGGGACGAGCCCGTGCCGCCAGTAGCAGTCGGTGCAGAGCGCGCGACCGCAGCCCCAGCAGCGGGGCGTGGAGAGGGAGGCGCCGACGGGCGAGGCGCAATTGACGCACGCCCGCGGGGAGGTGAGAGGGTCGGCCCGGAGCACCGGGGGCTCGGGGAGGCGACGGCGACCGCCGGCGGGTTCGGGGGCGCGCACCGGCCGCGCGGGGGGCGCGGCGGCGCTCGCGGGGCCCGGGTCGACCGCGAGAGGGCGCCGAGACGGCTCGCTCACGAACGCAAGCACCTCGGGTGGGTTCATATTCTTTCGTCTGGTGTCGCAGCGACCCGGCCAGACCCGGTCCCCCGGGCGCCGGTCGACATAAGCTCTTTCGTGGCCCCGGAACCGCGGCCGGCTTCCACTCGACCCCCCGGTTCATGTAGGACCGCGGGGGAGGCCCCGTCGTGTCGGTCGCGCGCCCGTACCGCACCCGCACCGCCCGCCCGGTCGAGCTCGAATCCCGTCGATCGAACGCGGCGATCCCGGTCGCCGTCGCGGTCGTTCTCGTCGGGCTCTACCTCGGGACCTACTCGCTCCTTTTGCCCGCGCTGCTCGGACTCGCGCTCCTCTTCTCGTCCGGGTCGCTCCTGTCGACCCGGCTCAACCCGCTGAGCCCGACCTTCTACCTGACGAAGAAACCGTCGTTCCTCGCGATCGGGGTCGTCTTCCTGGGGGCGCTGATCCTCTTCGCCGGGACCTACGAGCTCTGGCTCCACCAGCTCGGGCCGATCGTCCCGCACCTCTAGCGGCCGCCGTCCGGACCGCCGTCGGCGGCGACGCGGGAGAGGACCTTCAGCGCGGTCAACGTGACGACCTTGCTCGGCCGTCCGGGCGGTTCGACGACCAGCGGGGTCGGTCGGTCCTTGGGGTGTCGCCGGAGCCAGTCGGCCGTCCCGCCCGCGACGTCCGGGTGGACCGCGTCGAGGTTCCATCGACCGTCGGGGCGCCGCTTCTTCGCGAGGTGGGCGAGGGCGAAGCGGAGCCGTCGGTCCGACCCGTAGCCGAGCGACGTGAGCAGGTCGAGGCCCACGAGCAGGTCGTAGTAGTAGTGGACCGGGAAGTGGAAGCGGTACCACGGGGGATACCGCTCGCCCTGTCGGTGGAGCTCCCGCTCGAGGAAGAACTCGGCGCCCGCCGCGACCGCCCGGTCCATCGCCGCGCTGCGCTTCGCCCGCGGATATGCCGCGAGCGCGCTCAGCCCCTCCCACGAGTCGAGGTTCCGACCCGGCGCCGGCCCGTCCCCGAACGACCAGCACGTCCAGCCGCCCTTCGGGTGGGCCGTGGCCACGAGCCAGTCGAGCGCCTTGCGGACCCGTGGGTCCCCGTCGTAGCCGAAGCGGATCAGCGCCCGGGCCATGTTGCCGGTGTAGCAGAGGTGCCCGTGTCCGTTCGAGTTCCCGCCGACCCCGCCGCCGGCAAGGGGGGAGCGGGCCATCCAGAGCTCGGCCGACTTCCGGACGGCGGGGATCTCGCGCGTCGCCCCGAGGTCGGAGAGCGCGAGGAGGTTCCAGTTCGTCGAGACGTACTTCGGAACGTAGAGGTTGGAGCCCCGGGTCCACCAGCCGGCCGGGTCGCGTCGCGCCAGGATCTCGGCCGCGAAGCCGACCGCGGGGATCCGGGCCTTCGCCCGGCGGACCTCGGGGTCGCTCGCCGGGCGGCCGAGGAGCTCGGTGAGGGTGCGGTACTGTATCGACGGCTGGTCGTCGGCGAGCAGCCAGTCGAGGACCTTCGCGGACGGCATCGCCGCTCGATCGGCCGGGGGTTCAAGACGGGTGCCGGGGGGTCCCGAAACGGGGGTCGGCTACGCCGCGACCATCGCTTCGAGGACGCGGCGCGCACGGACAGCGGTCGCTTCGGGAACCTCGATCACGAACCGGTTCTCCGCGAGCGACGCCCGGACGTCTTCGAGGTCGATCTCCTTCATGAACGGGCAGACCGTCCCGGCGTCCAGCGGCAGGAACTTCGTCGTCGGGTTGAGCCGCCGCATCCGGTGGAGGATCCCGACCTCGGTCGCGACCAGGACCTCGGGCGCGCGGGTCTCCTCGGCGAAGCGGACCATCCCGTCGGTCGAGAGCACCCGGTCGACGTTCGGCAGCGCCCGGGACGCGCAGCCGCACTCCGGGTGGGCGACGATCGGCGCCCCCGGATGCTCCCGCCGCGCCCGGTCCATGTCCTCCGGACGCATCCGGGCGTGGACGGGACAGTCGCCGACCCACAGGTGCATCGCCCGTCCGGTGCGCTGGCGCACGTACTCCCCGAGGAACATGTCCGGCAGGAACAGGATCTCGCGCCCCGGCGGGATCCCCTCCACGACCTTCACCGCGTTCGAGCTCGTGCAGCAGTAGTCCGACTCCGCCTTCACGTCGGCGGAGGTGTTGATGTAGGCGACCACGACCGCGCCCGGGTGCTGGGCCTTCCACTCGCGCAAGAGGTCCGCGGTGATCGCGTCCGCGAGCCCGCAGCCGGCCTTGAGGTCGGGGAGGAGGACCGTCCGGCTCGGGTTCAGGATCTTCGCGGTCTCGGCCATGAACCGAACGCCGGCGAAGACGATCACCGGCCGGTCCGCCTCGCGGGCCTTCCGCGAGAGGTAGAGGGAGTCGCCGACGAAGTCCGCGACGTCCTGGACCTCGGGCCGCTGGTAGTTGTGCGCGAGGAGGACGGCGTTCCGATCCTCCTTCAGGCGGATGACCTCGGCCTCCAGCGACATCGTCGGACCCCGCGGTTCTAGCTCCGCCGGGGGCTAAAAGGGGGCGGGCCCGATCTCGAGGTGGAACGGGAGGGCCGGCGCCGAGTGGGTGAGGGCGCCCAGGCTCGCGGCGTCGGCCCCGACCCCCCGGTAGCGCCGGATCGTGTCCGGGGCGATGCCGCCCGAGAGCTCGACCCATCGCCCCCGCCGCAACCCCGCGCCCTCGAGCGCCCGCACGATCGCCCGTGCCCGTCGGGGGCTCGCGTTGTCGATCAGGAGCGCGTCGGCGCCCGCGCGCGCGGCGCCGAGGGCCTGGGCGGCCGAACGGACCTCGACCTCGACCCGCTCGCCCGGGCGGGCGGCGGTCCGCGCGCGCCGGACCGCCTCCGCGAGCGGCACGAACGCGAGGTGGTTGTTCTTGACGAGGAGCCCGTCCGCGAGGTCGCGACGGTGGGGCACGCCGCCGCCGTGCGCGACCGCGGCCTTGTCGAGGTCGCGGAGCCCGGGCGCGGTCTTGCGCGTCCCCCAGACTTCGAGGCGGTGCGCCCCCCCGCGCGCGGCGCGCACCGCGCGCGCGGTCGCGCTCGCGATCCCGCTCGCCCGCATCAGCACGTTCAGGGCCGTGCGCTCGGCCGCGAGGATCCGTCGGGCGTCCCCCCGCACGCGGAGGACGACGGTCCCCCGTCGGACCCGGGCGCCGTCCGGGCGGGCCGCGACGACGCGGACCCCCACCGCCCGGAACGTCGCGGCCGCGGCCGTGACCCCCGAGAGGACCCCGGACGCCTGGGCGACGACGCGCCCCTGCGCGGACACCGCGGACCGGAGGACGGCCCGGGTCGTCCGGTCGTGGCGGGCACGGTCCTCCGCGAGGGCGCGGCGCGCGAGCGCCTCCGCCGACCGGGCCCCGGCCGAGCGGCGGTCAGGGACGGCGGCCATCCGCGCTCGGCTCCTTCGACGCGAGCGCGCTCTTGAGGCGCTCGAAGTCGGACGTGATGTCGGGGCGGAGCTGGGGGAGGTGCTGGCGCTCGAGCTCCGCGACCCGCCGACGGGCGCTCGCGCGGTCGCCGCGGGCGTAGGAGAGCTGGGCGAGGCGGAGCACGACATCGACCTCGTCCGCCGGCGCCTTGAGCTCCCGGACGAGCCGGTAGGCGTCCAGGAGGTCGGCCTCCGCGTGGTCGTATTCGCCCTGGTCGAGCCCGATCTTCCCCTGGATGATGAGCGACTGCACGAGCCCGAACCGGTCCCCGATCCGCTCGAGGATCTCGCGCGAGCGCTGGTTCCGTTCGCTCGCCTCGTCGAGCCGGCCGTCCATCCGGAGGATGTCGGCGAGGTTGAAGAGCGACCAGCCGAGCCGCCGGACGTCGTGCGCCTTCTCCGCGAGCCGGATCGCCTCCTCGAACTCGACCAGCGCTTCGCCGTAGCGGGGGTTCGGTCCCCCGTACCCCGCGATCAGCACCCCGACGAAGAGGTGGGCGTGGGCCGCTTCCCGGGCGTCGCCGAGGCGCTCGAGCGTGCCGGCGGCCTCGCGGGCCTCCGCGAACGCGCCCTCGGGGTGGCCCATCATCGCGAGCACGTTCGCGCGCCAGATCCGGGCCGAGGCGATGGCGCGCTCGTCCTGGGACTCGCGCGCGAGCCGGAGGACCTCGTCATCTTCGCGGAGGGCCTCCTCGTAGCGGCCCATGTAGTAGAGCGCCTCCCCGAGCAGCCGCCGTCCGTTCATCTGGGCGCGGGGCTGGCCGGCGAGGTCGACCGAATCGAGGACCGTCCGGCTGGTCTTCTCCGCCTCGCGCCACTCCCCCTGGTCCGTCAGGATCCGGGCGAGGTAGAGGTCGAGCAGCGCGAGGACGTGCGGGGAGAGCCGCCGCCGCAGTCCCCGACGGGCGCGGTGCTCGCGCAGGAGGGTCTCGGCCTGCTTGAGCTCCCCCTCGTGGTCGATCTGGCGCGCGAGCTCGATGACGATCTCGGTCTCGCCGTCCCAGTCGTCGGGCCGCAGCCGGCGGTGGCTCTCGAGGGCCCGTTCGAGATGCTCCCGGGCGACCTCGGGGGCGAACGAGCGCGCCGCGACATCGGCGGCCTCCCGGTTGTACCGGATCGACTTCTCGTCGACCTTGCCGAGGTAACAGTGGCGCGCGAGCGCGTAGATCGTCGTCAGGTCCGTGCTGCCGCTCGCTTCGAGCGCCTCGGCGGCGTGGCGGTGGAGCAGGCGCCGCCGGCTCTCGGTCAACTGGTCGTAGACGTCCGTGCGGACCCGTTCGTCGACGAACGCGAGGAGCTCGCCGGGGCGTTCGAACAGGACCCCCCGGCCGACCAGGCGGTCGACGACCTCCGCGAGCCGCTCCTCCTCCTCGCCGCTCGCGCGCAGGAGCAGGGAGAACGGGAACTCCGAACCGAGGACGGCGGCGACCGCGATCGCCCGCTGCTCCTCCTCGTCCACGACCGGCGGAACGCCGGGCCGGGGGGCGGGCGCGCGTCGGACCCCCCCCTCGGTGGTGTCCCGCAAGCGCCGTTCGAACTGCTCGAGCAGGAGCGGATTCCCGCCGGTCTCGGAGTGGCGGCGGGCGATCTCCTCGGACGTGAAGTCGCGCCCGGGCTCGCGACGGCGGAGGAACTCGGCGACCTCGTTCGACGTGAGCGGCCGGAGGACGATCCGCCCGGCGTGGGTCGACGCTTCCAGCCCCTCGAGCCGGGCGCGGCGGGCCTCGGCGAGGCCGGGGTACGGCCGCACGGTCGCGAGGATCCAGAGCGGGCGGTTCTGCAGCTGGCGGGCGAGCTGCTCGATCGCCTCCAGGGACGGTTCGTCCGCCCGGTGCAGGTCCTCGAGCACGAGGACCGTCGGCCCCCGCTGGGTGAACTGGAGGAACTGTTCGGCGATCCCCGTCCAGAGCGGGTCCCGGATCGCGTCGCCGCGGTCGTCGGCCTCCCCCAGGGCTTCCAGGAGCCGCTCCTCGATCTGGACCGGAGAGGAGCGGGCGTCGTCGTTGATGCGGGGAGCGAACCCGATGAGGAACCCCTCGGGCCCCGGCGCGTCGGGGACGACCGGGGCGCTCTCGTCGCCCCCCGTACGGCCGCTCTCGAGGGCCGAACGGATCAGCGCGAACGGCGGGGGCGCGTCCAGCGGCGGCGCGCGGCCTTCGAGGACCCGCACCCCCCGAGAACGGATGTCGTGGACGAGGCCGTCCACTAGGATCGACTTCCCGACCCCCGTATCGCCGACGAGGAACGTCACGCCCCCGTGCCCCGCCCGCGCGTCCTCGAACCGCCGGTGGAGCGCCTCCACGGCCTCCACGCGTCCGACGAACGGTCGGCCGTTCCCGGCTTCGGCCGCCATGTGGTCGGTTCGTATGGGTCGGACCGAGTATTTACGTCCGCCTTCGGGGCGCGGTGACGAACGGAAGGGGGACGACCCGGGCCGGGACCTCGGCGCCCCGGATCTCGAGCGCGACCTCGCCGCCGCCCGCGGCGAGCTCCCGGGGCAGGTAGGCGAGCGCGATGCCGTGGCCCAGGTCCGGCGAGACCCCGCCGCTGGTCGCCTCGGCCACCGTCTGCCCTCCGACCCGGACCGGCGTGCCGTGACGGGGGATTGCTCCCGGGGCGGTGACCTCGAGCCCGACCAGGCGGACCGCGGGTCCCTCGGCCGCCTGCTTCTCGAGCGCCGGTCGGCCGACGAACGCATGGTCGAACGCGACGAACCGCTCCTGGCCGGCCTCGAGCGGGGTCCGGTCGCGGTGGAAATCCTGACCCGAGAGCAGGTACCCCTTCTCCAGCCGGAGGGTGTCCCGGGCGCCGAGGCCGGTCGGCACCGCGCCGGCGCCGGTGAGCCGCTCGGCGAGCGCCTCCGCCCCCTCGGAGCGGACGAGGAGCTCGTACCCGAGCTCGCCGGTGTAGCCGGTGCGGCTGACGAGGGCGCCGCCGTCCAGGTCGCCGGGGATCTTCGCGCCGAGGCGCCCCGCGCGCTCTGTCCCGGGGTCGTCGAGCGCGAACCGGCGGGCGGTGTAGAACCGCAGCCCCGCGAGCTCCCAGCCGAACAGTCGTTCGAGGAGCGCCCGCGAGCCGGGACCCTGGACCGCCAGGAGGGAGAGCCGGGGGTTCCAGCGCGTGACGGTCGTGTCGGGGAGGCGGTGCTGGCGCAGGATCTCCTCGACCTCGTCGGCGCGGCCGGCGTTCGGGACGACCAGGAACGAACGGTCGAGCTCGGTACCGGTGTCGAGGCGGGTGATCAGGAGGTCGTCGACGATCGCGCCGGTCGCCTCGAGGAGGAACGTGTAGTGGACCTGGCCCGGCGGCTCGGCGTCGACGTTCGCGGTGGTCCGTCGCGAGAGGAGCGCCGCGGCCCGCGCCCCCTCGACCGTCATCAGACCCATGTGGGAGACGTCGAACAGCCCCACGCCGGTCCGGACCGCGCGGTGCTCGGCGAGGATGCTCGAGTAGTAGAGCGGCATCTCCCAGCCGTTGAACGGCACGAAGTGGGCCCCGTGACGACGGTGGAAGTCGTAGAGCGCGGTCCGGCGCAGCGGGACCGCGCGGGGCGCGGCCGCCGCGATCGGCGCGCTCATGTGACGATCTCCTTCAGGCGGCCCTCCGCCGCGGCCCGGCGGATCTCGAGCGCGATCCGGCGCCCGGTGCTCATCGGGCCGCGATGGAGCGCGTTGCCGTACGGGTGGCCGAGCGCGAGGTGGACGTTCGTCCCGCCGCCGATCCGTGCCGCGACGTCGAAGACGGTCGGACGGCCGTCCCGGTCGAGGCAGGTCTGCAGGCAGAACGCGCCGAGGATCCCGGGAGGGTAGCGCGCCCGGGCGGCGTCCACGAACTTCTCCCCGATGCGGAACGCCTCCTCGAGGATCGACTCGCGGACGGTGAGCGTGCCGTGCCCGACCACGGTGTAGTCGGGGATCCGGTCGGACTCGGGCAGCTCGAGCTGCTGCGCCGCGGGGAGCCGCACCAGGCCGTCCAGGCTGCTCTCCCGCCGCTCGTCGACGCCGAGCAGCTCGAGGCCCTCGGCCCGCGGCACGAGCGGGGAGAAGAAGAAGTTGAAGTTGAAGACGGGCCCGATCACGTACTCTTCGATCCGGGCGTGCGCGAGGTCGTCGGCGAGGATCGTCCCCCGCTCGAGGAGGGCGCGGCTCTTCGTCCGATATTCCGCGGGGGTCGCGGCGGTGAAGAATCCGCGTTCCAGCCGCCGGCGCGCGTGCGGGAGCTTCACGATCGCGAGCCGGTCGATATCGTCCGGCGCGGCGAACGGCCGCGGCGAGGGGATCCCCGCGGATTCGAGGAGGCGATAGTAGTTCTCCCGCTCGGAGCGCTCCTCAATGCGGAGCATCGTCCGCGACCCGACGATCGGCACCCGGAACTCCGACTCGATCGTCGGGAGCGGAACGTAGGAGCTGAACGCGCGGTTCGGGACGAGGAGCACCCCCCGCGTGCGGAGCCGCTCCTGGGAGTCCGGCGCGGCGAGGTCGGCGAACTTCGGATAGTTCCAGACCTCGTCCACGCACCCGCGGCGTCGCGCACCGTTCGCGTCCCGGAGGGTCCGGAAGTACTGGGCGTACGTCGCGTCCCGCCCGGTCTGGGCGAGGACGACGCTCGTGAGTCCCTCGGCGACCGCGCCGTCCGCCACGTCGATCGCCGAGTGCGAGCCGACGGTGCCGACGGAAGGGACCGACGGGTACCCCTCGAGGACCCGCGCGATCTCGGCGGGGGCGATCGGCATGGCGGGGGGGACGGCTACAGGAGCTTAAGCGCTCGGGCCACGCGCTCCGCCGAGAGCGGAAGTTCGGTGACGTGGGCCCCCGCGGCGTCGCGTACGGCGGCGGCGATCGTCGCCGGGACGGGGATGATCGGAGGCTCCCCGAGCCCCTTCGCCCCGAACGGACCGGCGCCCGGGAACCCCTCGACGAACGTCACCTCCGGCACCGGGACCTCGCCGAGCGTCGGGATCCGGTAGTCGAGCAGGTGGGCGTTCACGAGACGCCCGTCGTCCGACCAGACGGCCTCCTCGGTGAGCGCGATGCCGAGCCCCATCGCCACGCCGCCCTCGACCTGCGCCCGGGCGGTCGCGCGGTCGACGACGACCCCGATGTCCTGGAACGCGGCGTACTTCTCGACGCGGACCGCGCCTGTCTCCCGGTCGACCGCGACCTCGGCGACGTGCACGGACGCGGTGAAGTCCGTGTACGGGTAGAACGAACCGGTGACGACCCGTTGCTCGTCGATCGAGTTCGGCTTCGCGAAGTGCCGGCCGCTCGCGACCAATCCCTTCGGGCCCTCCTCGGGGGTGAGGAGCTCCCGGACCGGTCGGCGGAGAGTCGGACCGACCGCGACCAGTTCGCCGTCCGCGACGGCGAGCCGCACCGGTCCGGAGTCCCCGAGCCGCTCCGCGAGCGTCCGTTCCAGCCGTTCCGCCGCCTCGACGATCGCCCGACCGAGCGCCCCCACGGTTCGGCTGCCGAACACCCCGGAGTCGAACGGGGCGTCGGCGGTGCTGCGGTAGTCGACGCGGATCCGGTCCGCCGGTAGTCCGAGCTCCCGTTCGGCGACCGCGACCAGACCGCGCAGCACGCTGCCGCTACCGATCTCGCGCTCCCCCTGGACGATGGTCAGCTCGGTGGGCGTGAGTTCGAGACGGGCCTCGCCGCCCGCCCCGGTGCTGGTCGACCAGAACCCGACCCCGATCCCGACCCCGTGGTCGGGCGGCGCCGCCGCGCGCCATTCGGCCGCCCGGGCCCGCGCCCGCTCGAGAGCGACCTCGGCGCCGAACGGGCCGACCGGTTGAGCGAACGGGGTGGTGTCTCCCTCCCGCCAGAGGTGCTCCGCGCGGAAGGCGGCCGGGTCGAGCCCAACGGACCGCGCGACCTCGTCCAGATGCGACTCGAGGGCGAAGGCGCACTGGGGAGCGAACGGAGCGCGATGCGGGCCGAACGGCGGTTTGTTCGTTCGGACCCCGTAGCCCTCGACCTCGAAGGCGGGCGTGCGGTACGGTCCCAGGAGGAACCCGATCGAGTAGCCGGTCGCAAAGTCCCGGCCCGGGAGCGACGACCCGACGTCGAGGAGGAGCCGAACGCGCCGACCGGCGATCCGGCCCCCCTTCACGGCGGTGGCGAGTCGGATGACCGCGGGAAGGGTCGTTCGCCCGAGTTCGAACTCCTGTCGATAGTCCAGCGCGAGGCGGACCGGGCGTCCCGCGGCGCGGGCGAGGAGGAGCGCGAACGGCTCGAGGAGGGAGGCGCCCTTGCCGCCGAAGCCGCCCCCGACCCAGGTTCCGTCGACCACGATCGTCTCCTCGGGGACCCCGAAGAGCGAAGCGACGTCCTCGCGGACGCCGAACGGGCTCTGGGTCGACGTCTCGACGTGCCAACGGTCGTTCGAGAACGAAGCGACGCAGGCGTGGGGCTCGAGCGCGACCTGGTGAACGCTCGAGGTACGGTACGTCTCCTCGACGACGCGGTCCGCGGTCCGGAACGCCTCCCCGAGGTCCCCGTGGCGGGCGTGGACGTGCGCGATGACGTGCGGAGACCGCGCCGCCTCGGCCCCCGGCCAGGACGGGAACGCGGTCTCGATGTCGACGAGCGCGGGGAGCGGCTCGACGTCGACCCGGACGAGGGCGGCGGCGCGTCGCGCCTCCGCGAGGGTCGGGGCCGCGACCGCGGCCAGCGGCTGGTTCCGGTAGGCGACCTCCCCGCTCGGAAAGATCGGGCGGTCGGCGTCGCCCCCGCCGCCGGGCAGCAGCGCGGCGAGGTCGTCCGGCCCGATCGCCACCACGCCCGGGAGCCGGCGGGCCGGTGCGAGGTCGACCGAGCGCAGTCGGCCGTGCGCGACCGGGCTCGGGACGAGCGCGGCCCACAGCATCCCCGGGCGGTCGAGGTCCGTGCCGTAGACGGCATGGCCGGCGAGCTTGATCGCGAGGTCGCTGCGCATCGTTCCGCTCACGGGGACGCCTCGCGGGCGAGCTCGACGGCGCGGACGATCGCGGCGTAGCCGGTGCATCGGCAGAGGTTGCCCTGCAGACCGTCGAGGAGCTCCTCGACCGGGGCCGCGCGTCCCCGCTCCTTGAGAAGTCCCGCGAGCGCGAGGACGAAGCCCGGAGTGCAGTAGCCGCACTGGAGCGCCCCGGCGGCCGTGAACGCCGCGCGGACCCGACCCAGGTCGGGGTCGGTGGCGGCGTCGTCGATGGTCGTGACCTCCTGCCCTTCGACCTCCCGGGTGAGCGTGAGGCAGGAGAGGGTGCTCCGCCCGTCGACGAGGACCGTGCAGGCCCCGCAATCGCCGGTCCGGCACCCCTCCTTCGTGCCCTTGAGGGCCAGCCGCCAGCGAAGCGTGTCGAGGAGACGCTCGTCGTCCGGCATCCCCTCGAGCGGGAAGGCGCGGCCGTTCACGCGAACTCCGCCGGCGTCGTCGGTCATCCGCCGACCCCCGCTCCGATCGCGACCGAACGCACCGCGCGCCGCACGAGAGTGCCGACCAGACGCCGGCGGTACTCCTCGGAGGCGCGCTGGTCCGCGGAGATCGCGATCTCGCGGCTCGCCCGGTCCGCCGCCGCCCCGAGCGCGGAGTCCTCCGGTTGCCCGGAGCCGAGGGCGCGGGCGACCTCCCGAAGGAGCACCGGGCGCGGCGGCATGCCGCCCGCCGCGACCGACCACGCGCGCCGCGACGGGGAGAACGCGACCGCGACCGCGATCTGCGAAATGTCGTTGGCCGGCCGCACCCGCTGCCAGAGGTAGGCGGAGGGGCGGGACTCGGGGATCCGCACGGACCGGATCAGCTCCCCCGGGCCGAGCCCGGTCCGGCGGGAGGCGCGGACGAACCCGTCCACCGTCACTCGGCGCTCTCCGTCGGGTCCGACCAGGTCGACCTCCGCGTCCAGCGCGAGGAGCATCGGGACGAGGTCCGACGCGGGGGCCGATCGTCCGAGGTTGCCGCCGAGGGTCGCCCGGTGGCGGAGCGCGACGGACCCGACCGCGTGGACCGCCTGCCAGAGGCCGGGGAGACGCCGACGCACGTCCGGGTCGTCCTCCAGGGACCGGAGCGGCAGCGTGCTGCCGACGGTCAGGGCGCCGTCGGCCCAGTCGAGCGTCCGCCAGGGGAGCCGCCGGAGCGAAACGACGCGCGACGGTGCCGCGCGCCCGTCGTCGATGTCCAGCAGGAGGTCGGTCCCGCCCGCGAGCACCGCCGGCGGCGTCCCGTCGGTCGCCCGGAGGCTCGCGATCGCCTCGTCCACGCTGCGAGGCGTGACCAGTTCGAACCGGCTCACGGCCGGTCTCCACCGCGCCGGCCGCGCATATCATTTCGGGCTCCCGGGCGCTCCGCGCAACCTCCCGTTTTATCTCATGGTGCGGTTTTGGCACCGCATCGGCATGCCGTTCGAACTTTCGTTGCGTTACAGCACTCCGCTCACCCCGATCGACGACGTGGAGGAAGTGCTGCGGGAATTCCTTCGGCTGGTCGGCTATCTCCCCGAGGGCGAGGACGGACGCGGCTCCGAGGGACCGATCGCCCGGAGCCTCGCCTACCGGCTCGTGCGCGACTGCCTCCTCAAGGACCCCGGGCGGGCGTGGTACGTCGAAGAGCTCACCGCGGTCCTGAAAACCTCCAAACCGACGGTCTACCGCCATGTCAACAAACTCAAGTCGCTCGACCTCCTGGAGGAGGTCGGAGGGGTCGCCGACGGCAAGGGGCGCAAGGGGTACCGGCTCCGGTACGGCAACCTGGCGCGCGCCTGGGATTTCACCGAGGCGAACGCCCAGAACGCCCTCCGACGGTACCGGGAGACGGTGAATCACTTGCAGACGTTGCTCGAGAAGGCGGCCCGCGACCCCGCGCCGAAACCCGCCGCTCCCGCGCGCGCGCCCGGGCGCGAACGGGGAGGCACCCGATGAGCGGGCCCGCGGGCGGGGGGAAGCGACCGTCCGTCACGCTTACGCCGGGCTCGCGCGTGCGCGTGCGCTCGGCCGGACCGGACGACACGGCCATCGAGTCCGTCGGCCTCTTCCGCGGGCTCGTTTCGATCGGGGGCGACAACATCATGGCGATCGAGCTCGAAGGGTCGACCGCCGAGGAGAAGGGGCGGATCCGCCTCGTGCCGATCCCCGCCCTCCTCGCGATCGACATCCTCGAGGTCGCGAAGGCGGAGGAAGAGAAGCACGCCGAGCCGAGCCAGTCGCCCGGCTACTTCCGCTAGCGCGGGGACCCCGGGACGGGCTTGCTGGGAGTTCCGTCGCCGATTCCGGTGATTTCGAACCCAGGTCGTCGGCTTCGAAGGCCGACAGGATAGTCCAGACTACCCCACAAGCCCGCGACCGGACCACGGACGCCGGCTATTTGGTCGTTCCGCGGCGCGCCGCGACCGTCAGGAGCCGGCGGGGGCCGCCGGCGGCGCGGGGCCGGTCGACGGGAACTTGTCGAGCGTCGTCTGCTGGCCGGTCGCGGGAAAGAGGGTGGCGACCGAGTCGACCAGGAGCTGGATGCG
>Ga0335074_10005782_pt1 | contig 17131 bp, 13 predicted proteins | sample Lox_Sample_23_FD_206715 | JGI IMG/M metagenome (GOLD analysis project Ga0335074, IMG submission 206715) | Soil microbial communities from Loxahatchee National Wildlife Refuge, Florida, United States - Lox_Sample_2.3 | ecosystem: Environmental > Terrestrial > Soil > Wetlands | place: USA... | reverse complement strand
ACGCGATGCCGCCCGACATGCGGACCAGCCGGCCGCCGTAGGTGCGCAGGTCCCGCCCTGCCCTGGCGGCGCGGTCGGCCGAGTCGAGGTAGCCCATCGCGACGGGGTAGGCGGCCCGCATCCGGCGGCCCGCGACGCCGCCGTGCCCGGTGGTCTGGCCGTACATCGCGGCGATCATCGCGACTTTGGCGGTGGGCCTGTCGACTCCGAGTTCCGTCGCGACGGGCAGGTACATGTCGTCGGCCTGCGTCGCAAGGGCGAGCGCGGGGTCGCCGGACACCGCCGCCAGCACCCGCGGCTCGATCTGCCCGAGGTCGGCCCGCACGAACAGGTACCCTTGGGCCGCGATGACCGCGCGGCGGATGGCTGCGGGCATGTTGTGCAGCCCGTTGGACGCCGTCATCCGCCCCGCGGCGCCGTCGGACCCGGTCCACGCGCCGCGCAGCCGCCCGTCGGGACCGAGGCTTTCATCCAGCCAGCCGTAGCCGTAGGTGGTGGCGATCCGTTCCGCCTTGCGCCACTCGAGCAGCGCGGCGACGAGCGGCGAGGAGTCCTTGAACTCCTCGAGCCGCCACGCCCGCGTATCGGGCACCTCGACGCCCGCGGCCGCGAGCAGCGACCGCACTTGCGCCGGGCTGCGCAGGTCGGCGGTCACCCCGGCAGGCGCGTGCCGCAGCACCGCGCCATCCCGCGCCGCGCGCATCGCCGCCGCCTCGGCGTCCCCGCGCGGCCGCGGCCCGATGAACCCGGCGAGCACCCGCTCCGCGGCGTCCCGGTCCATCGGCAGCCCATCGGCCGCCAACTCGGCACACAGCAACTCGACAGTCGACTCAGCCCGCACGGTCGCGACCGCCGAAGCCCCGCCAGCTCCGGCGCTGTCCCGGCGCACCTGGCCGCTGGGCCCGGCCGCTCCGCCTCCGGCTCGGGCCGCTCCGCCTCCGGCTTCGTCCGTATTGGCCTCAAGGGCGGCTTGCTGCAGCTCCGCCGCCTGCCTGGCAAGCCGCGCCCAGGCCAGCAGCCGCTCAGGCGACCCGGCCCAGCCGCCGCGGGTCCAGTCAAGCCGCAGATAGCCGTCCGCCCCGACCGGCCCCGCGTCAGCGGCCGTTTCCGTCCTCGCCGGCGGGGACTCGTCCTCCCGCGCCGCGTCGAATAGGTCGGCCATGCCCACGGCCGCGGCTGGTCCGGGCGCGGGCACTCCGTCGAGCGGCAGCCCGCGCAGATGCGCCCAGGCGAAGCCTGGATCCGCGCGCCACCCGCCGAACAGCAGCCGGTGCACCGCCGCGACATCCCAGCACGTCGCGAGCCGCACGCCCTGCGCGACCAGCCGCTGCGCGTCCTCCTGTGACCAGGTCGCCCACCGCGGCCGGACCTCGTCATCCGCGACTGCCAGCTCGCCAGCGGATCCCGCCCACGCCGCCGCAGCGGTGTCGGCGGCCACCGCGACGGTCCCGTCGGGGGACACAGCCAGCCCCACCAGGTCCCCGCGTCCGACGCCTGCCTGCCGCAGTCGGGTTACGAGCTCCGCATCGCCCACGCCCCCCATTCTGCTCAACCGCGAACCCGTCGCCCGCCCCGCCACGCGATCCCGAACGTGGTCGATGTGACATCGTCGACACTCTTTGGTGGTCGATGGGACATCCACCACGTTCGTTGGGCGGACCACCGTCCGTCATGCCCCCACTAGTCCCACAGTCCCCACTGGTCCCGGCGATCCGGATGTCTAGGGCACTTTGTAGACACGGTGACCACCTGTGACCGGTCACTCGACGCCAGAAGTGGTCACCACGTCTACAAGGTGAACGGGAGAGGCTGGTGTGGCCATCGGTAGATGTCTACCTGGACGCCGAGGGTGCTTTGTTGGCGCCATGACCACATTCAGGGGCGCGGGTACCAAAAGTGGTCGCCAGGCCAACAAAGTCAACGGGAGAGGCTGGTGTGATCAGGCGCGGGAATTCAGCTCCCACGTGGGGAGGCCCGAAGGGGCGTCGGCGGTTGCGTGGACCTCGATCGCCACCGGCTCCGAGCCGGGGGCCGGGAGGGCCAGGACCCTCGCGCGCGGGTAGCCGGGCTCTTCTACGGCCACGACCAGATGGCCGGCGGCCACGGCCAGGCCGCAGGCCCATACGTCGGCTAGCCAGCCGACCGGGAGAGCCGCGCGCAGCCGGCGGCCCTTGCCCTGTCCGGTCAGCTCAACCGAGCCCCAGCCCGGGCCCTCATGCGGGGTGACGGTCACCGCGTCCGGGTCGATGCCCAGCCACTCCTCCGCAGCGGGGGCGAACCGGCCGGTCAGCGCGGCGGCGAGCTCGGGGCGGCGGCTGGCCCGTTCGTCCGCCCGGTCCGGCCCCGCCCAGGCCGCGCACACCGCGCCGCTCAGCCGGAACTGGAGAGCGGCGCCGAGCGCGAGCAGTTCGAGCAACTCCAGCCGCTGCTGCTGGCGGCGCAGGGTTTCCGCCATGCTCGACCCCAGTGCCGCGGCCAGGCCGCTGCCCAGGCCTGGCCGGGTCACCCGCCTGGACACTGCCCCCGACCGCGCTACCGAGATCCCCGGCGGCAGGCCGCTGCGCTGCTGCTCGATCTCCTCCCGGCTGACGCTCACCTGGTCCGCGACGCATCGCGGCCCGGTGGCGAGAACCCCCAGGTCGGCGGTGTGCCTGGCCCAGGTCTCGGCGACCGCCACGCAGGCTGGCTTGTCCCCGCCGAGCGCGGCGAGCACAAGCTCGGCCTCCGCGTCCGGGTGCGACGGCAGCGCAAGCTGCCCCGCTTCCCAGCGCACGGTGTGCGAGCCGGATCCGCACGGCATTTGGGTGTCCGCGGCCGGCAGCGAGTCGTACCAGTTCATGATGTCCACCAGGTGAGCGGGGCGGAGGCGCGCATGTCCGCGGTGCGGCTGATGACCAGGATGTCGATGGCAGCGGTGGACGGCGGCAGCGGGGGAACGACGCCGGCCGTGAACACGTTGACGCCGCCGCTGCTCCAGCTGCCTACCTTGGCGACGTGCCACTGGCCGCCGCCGTCGCGCAGCCAGATGCACGGTCCCTCGGGATAACCGTTCTCGATCGGGCCGAAGAACGCGCCGCTCATGGTGGTGTGCTGCCCTCTGGCAAGCAATCCGGACAGCACGATCGTCAGCCCGTCGGTCTCTGGAAACCTCACAGACAGGCTCGCCGCCGCGGGCGGCGCGTCTGTTCCGCCGGCTTCCCGCCCGGCGCCGTACTGGCCTCCGGTCAGGAGGTCGGCCCAGCGGACGGGCAGCTCGGCTGGCGGGTCGGTGACGTCTTCCCTGGTAACCGCGTAGCGGCGGCATAGCGCGGCGATCAGCCGGGCAGACGCGCTGTCTTCCGGCAGCAGGCCGACAGCCCGCAGCGCGGGCACCGTGGCGGCGAGCGCCGGCAGGTCGGTGCCGATGTCGTGGTACCCGCTCCCGAACACGGCCTCGGTGCGGATCCGCAGGAACTGCTCGCCAGCGCAGAGACCGTTCGGCGTCGCGCTTACCTCAGCCGAGGGAGAACTGGCGGTCAGGTCGATACGGACGGAGTGCTCCTCATTGCCGACATCCAGGCACGTCCAGTTCTGTGCGGCGCCAGGCGGCTGGCGCCGCGGGTTCGCCATCAGGTTGAACTGGCCGGTTGACCACGTGCCGTCGCCTCCGCCGTTGAAGACGAGGTCGTAGGAGCGCCCGGTCTCGTCCACCGCGCGCAGGTCGCCGGGTACCCCCTGCAGGGCCCAGCCGGAGAGCAGGCGCGGCGGCGACGGCGACGGCAGGCCTTGCCGCCGCTCGCGCCCAGGAGGCAGCGAGCCTTTGGGGAGGCTGAGGACGCCCGCGCTCAGGCACGCCAGCTCTGGCGTGCTGATCGCCGCGAACAGGTAAACGTCTATGTCGGTCTCGCCAGCGCGCAGCCGGAGCAGCGCGCCTGCAGGCGTCACCGAGACCGTGTGCGGCCCAGCCGGAGTCCCGGCGCTCAGGGGGCCCTGGCGCACGTGCCGCAGCCGCGGTCCAGGACGCGCCCGCGGATCGCGGGGCGACCGGATCGTCAGCGCGGTCGTCAGCTCGTCGAGGACTATGTCCGCGACAGCGGGCTCGAGCACCCCGGTCCCGGCAAACGCCGCCGCCACCGCCCGCATTCGCCCGGTGGTCTCCAGCATGCTCTCCGGGCCGCTGTCTCGGTGCCGGCGCAGTTCTGACTCCGCGAGGTTCCGCAGGTACGTCTCGGCGTCCACGTTCACAGGGTCCCCTTGCCGGCCGGGCCGCCGCTACCAGCGCACCGGGAGGTTCGCTGTCACCTGCTGGACCGGCCCGCTGACCTCCAGGCTCAGCGCGGCCGTGCAGTGGTCGAGCGGCGGCAGCAGGGCCATCCTGAGCAGCCCCTCCCTGCCGCCGACCGGGTTGACTTCCTCGATCGCTCCCATGTGCCAGCCGCCCGTGTCGTCTCGCACCCACCAGGAGAACCCGGCGTCGACGGCCGGCACGGCCTCCCATGCCGACCCGAGTGCCCCCGGCGACCCGGGTGCCCAGGACAAGGCGCGCTGCGGACGGCGCGGCAGGGGGCGCAGCCCCTCGGCCACGACGTGCAGGAAGGTACCGGGCCCGCCGCTGTGCAGCCCGGCCACGGCGAACCTGGCGCCGTCGAGCGCGGGGAGCACAACCCCGATCGCCGCGGTGCCGGTCACCGGGGCGGGACGCCGCCTGCGTCCGTAGTAGGCGACGACCTCCGTCCACCGGGCCGGGATCTTGCTAGCCGGCCGTTCAGTCGGCAGGCCGAGCAGCTGGGCGAGGGTAGCGAGCCGCGCCGGGGCGGCGCTGAGCGGTGACAGCACCCCGGCCCCCTCGAGAATGGCGGCTAGCTCGTCGGTGTCCGGTGGGAGGCGCGCGCCGCGGGCGGTGGGGTTCTCCCGTGCGAGCGCCGCGAGCATCGCCTCGGCCCGGCGGGTGAGCACCCGCTCGCCGGGGCTTTCCTCGACCGGCTCGAGCGCCAGCACGGGCGCCAGGTGCCCGGCGGGAGCAGCGGAGAGGCTGGCGCGGAGCACGGGCCCGTTCGGGCTGCTGATTTCCAGCCTTCTGGCGGCGGCGGGCGGCGCTGGATACAGCGAGATCGTCCCGGTCCAGGTGGACCCGGCCCAGATGCCGTCGGGGAAGCCGATCCGGTAGCTGGTGCCGAGGTCATCGGTCGCCGTCAGCGTGGTCAGCGGCCCGATCTCGGTGTCCAGCGGTTCGAGGGGGGCGGCGGGGAACTGGAGCACCGCGGGAGCGAGCGCCCGGTCGGCGGTCCGTATCAGCGCCATCAGGCGCGAGCCCGCGGTCGGCGGGCCGAGCGGCAGGACCCGCCAGGGCGCCTGCCGGACGCCGGGCTGGCTGAGCGGGCTGGCGGGCTGGAAGCCCCGCAGCTTGCGCAGCCGGGACCCCGCGCCCGCCGTCTGCCGCCTGCCCCGCAACCGCAGCGCCAGCTGGACGTCCGCCAGGATGTCCGCGGCCGTCTGGTCGCTGAGCACCCCAGCGTCGGTGAGTGCCTCGGCGGCGCGGCGAATGCGGCTGGTGTCCCCGTTGGCGGCCGGGCGCAGAGCGGTCTCGGCGAGCAGCCTGAGGTACGTTTCTGCGCGATCCGCGTACGACCCTTGGCTATGCCCGTCGGCGGGTGGCGTGCGTGCGCTGTGCACGCTTTAAAGGTAAAGGCGAAAGGGCGGCGCCCGGCCTGGTGGACGGGGGAAAGTAAATCCAGGCCGGGCGCCGCGGGCGCCCGGACAGCCGGGGAAACCGTCCGGGCACCGGCCGGGCGGCTGGAGCGGGAACTCGCCGCCTGGCGCTCAGAGCGGGGGACTGTTACCATCGCCCCGTATTTAAATTTTTCGTCAGTTTCATGCGGCCACGATGAGAACTTACTTAAAGATAGCTGTAAATGAAGAGTTCTTCCGTCATAGGGACTGTATAAGAGCGTGGTCCCCGCGACGGCCCCGTCGCTCGCGACGGCTTCCCTGCCCGCGGCGGCCTGGGCCGGGACGCGGACCGCTGACCAGACGCGGACGATGTCCCGCATCGACAGCAGGCCGATGACCTCGTGGCCCTCCACGACCACGAGGTGCCGGAAACCGCCGTGCACCATGGCCGCCGCGGCGTCCTCAAGGGTCCACTCGCGCGACGCGAAGACCAGGTCCTGCGTGCAGTGTTGCCCCGCGGTCTCGGTGTCGGGGCTTTCGCCCGCGGCCACGGAGTTGAGGATGTCCCGCTCGGTGAGGATGCCGACGCCGGAGTGTTCGGGGTTGACCACGACGGCGGCTCCGACTTTTCTGACCGCCATCATGCGGGCGGCCTCTCGGAGTGTGTGCGCGGGGCCGATCATCAGCACCTGCTCGGACATTCCGTCTGCCACCTTCATGGGCGCGTCACCCCCAGGGGATTGTCTGGCGACGTTCCGTGCGCCAACTCTGGTTGCATTTGTCCAGCTAGAGGACGCACGCAGCGAGCTTGTGAACTTGTGATACCCAATCTCGACTTACGAAACCTGTTCGTAACACGATTGACCGGAATGTTCAGCCGTCAGCGCAATAGCGGCAGCCGGCTGTGGAGAATGGGCCCGGGCGGAAACCTGGTCAGGGTTTTGTCAGCTGTGCGAGAACCTCGTCATGGAGGTGCCCGTTGGTGCAGACAACGCTCCCGCCCTCCGGGGTCGCCACGCCGGACAGGTCGGTGAACCGGCCGCCGGCCTCCTCCACGATGATCTGAAGCGCGGCGAGATCCCAGAGCGAGACCTCAGGCTCCGCCGAGATATCCGCCGCCCCCTCGGCGACCAGCATGTGCGACCAGAAGTCGCCGAAGGCCCTGGTGCGCCACACCGACTTGGCCAGCCCCATGAAGCCGCCGAGCAGGTCCTTCTTCGCCCAGCCGCCGATGCCGGAGTAGGAGAAGGACGCGTCGCTGAGGCTGGTCACCCCGGACACCTGGCACCTGCTCGCCTTGGTCAGGCTGCGGCCGGTCCACGCCCCGCCACCAGAAGCTGCCCACCAGCGGCGGCTCAGCGCCGGCGCGGACACGACGCCCACGACGACCTCGGGGCCGTCCATCAGCCCGATGAGCGTCGCCCACACCGGTACGCCGCGGACGTAATTCTTGGTGCCGTCGATCGGGTCGATGACCCAGCGCCTGGGGCCGACGCCGGTCTGGCCTGACTCCTCGCCGACCACGGCGTCCCGCGGCCGGGCCCTGCGAAGCACGTTACGCAGCGAGTCCTCGGTGGCGCGGTCGGCGTCGGACACCGGCGTCAGGTCAGGCTTGGTCTCCACCCGCAGGTCGAGAGCCCGGAACCGGCGCGTCGTGATGTCGTCGGCGGCATCAGCGAGGACGTGCGCGAACCGCAGGTCATCGCCATAACTTCCCACCCGCGAAACGGTACCGTCTATGACATCCCGGAGACCAGCGCTGGAGCTTTCCCGCTATGGCGCGGTGCGCGGCCGCGCCATAATCGTGTCGATGGACGCACCCTTCATCAACCTTCCCGACCGGCTGCGCCCGTTCGTCAGGGGTGGCCGGATCACGGCGCTGCCCGCCAAGCGCGCAGTCCGCCTGCTGCTGCTCGACCAGGTGGCGCAAGCATTCGAGCCCGGCCGCCGCTACCCGGAGTCCGAGGTCAACGAGATACTCAAGGCTCTGTACGACGACCACGCCGCGCTCAGGCGCTACCTGATCGATGAGGACCTGATGTCGCGGACGCCGGACGGCACCTACTGGCGTTCCGGCGGCACCGTCCCGGTCGGCTAGGACCCGTCGGCGGAGTCGCGGCTGCGCAGCAGGCGGCGGAGAGAGTCGAGGCGGGCTTCGGCGTGGTGCTCGGCTGCCCAGGCGTCGAGGGCGCAGTCCTCCGACAGGTGGTCGCAGCCCGGCGGGCAGCCGGCGGTGCCCTCAGCCAGGTCGCCGAAGGCCTCTACCACGCGCTCGACCGAGACGTGCCCGAGCCCGAAGCTCCGCACGCCGGGGGTGTCGATCAGCCAGCCGGGATCACTGGCCCGGGACTCTGCCAGCGGCGGGAGCCGCAGCGCCACCGCGGAAGACGACGTGTGCCGGCCGCGGCCGGTCACCGGGTTGACCACGCCGACGGCCCGGCCGGCCTCCGGCACGAGCTCGTTGACCAGCGTGGACTTGCCGACACCCGACTGGCCGATCAGCACGCTGATCCGTCCGTCGAGCGCCCGGCGCAGCCGGGCCATGGTCTGCGGCGGCAGCGGCTGCCGGGTGCTGATCATCGGCGGGCCGAGCGGCCGGTAGAAGGCGCGCACCCGGCGCGGGGACGCCAGGTCGGACTTGGTCAGCACGAGCAGCGGGTCAAGGCCCGCGTCGTACGCGGCGACCAGGCACCGGTCCACGAACCTGAGCCGCGGCGCCGGGTCAGCCAGCGCGCAGACGATCACCATCTGGTCCGCATTCGCCACGACGATCCGCTCCAGCGGGTCGGTGTCGTCGGGAGACCGGCGCAGCACGCTGGTCCGCTCCTCGACCCGGACGATCCGCGCGAGCGTCCCCTGCTCGCCTGACGTGTCGCCCGCCAGCGCTACCCGGTCGCCGACGACCACCGAGTTACGGCCGAGTTCCCTGGCCTTCATCGCGGTCACCATCCGGCCGCCGCCCGGGATGCCGGCGCCGGCGCCGGCGTCGCTATCGCCGTCGTCGATCAGGCAGCCGTACCTGCCCCGGTCCACGTTGACCACGAACGCCTCCGCGGCGCCTTCGTGCGCTGGGCGGCGACGGGTCCGCGGCCGGGAGCCGCGGCTCGCGCGGACCCGGACGTCATCCTCGTCTCGGTAGCCGGAACGGTTCCTCAGGTGCCTGACTCCCCCCGGACCATCGAAGACCACAGGGCCGTGAAGTCAGGGAAGGTCTTGCCGACCGTGGCCACGTTCGGCACTTCGATGCCAGGCACGGCGAGGCCCAGCACGGCGGCGGCCATCACCATCCGGTGGTCGTCGTAGCTCTCGAACGCCTGCCCCGGCGAAGCATGCAGCGGCCGCGGCCGCACCGACAGGCCGTCGGGCAGTTCGGTGACGTCCCCGCCGAGTGCGTTGATTTCCTTGACGATCGCGGCCAGCCGGTCGGTTTCCTGCGCCCGGGTGTGACCCACCCCGGTGAACACCGAGGGTCCTGAGGCGAGCGCGGCGACCGAGGTCAGCGGCAGGCACATCTCGGGGATGTCGCGCAGGTCCGCCTCGATCCCGTTGATGACCCCGGGCCCGGTGACGGTCAGCCCGTCGGGGCCAGGCGTGCAGACCGCGCCCATCCGGGTGAGCACCTCCAGGATCCCGTCGGACGCCTGCAGGCTGTCGGCCGGCCAGTCAAGCACGGTCACAGAACCGCCGGTCACGAGCGCCGCCGCCAGGAACGGCCCGGCGTTGGACAGGTCAGGCTCCACGGTAAGGTCGCCGAGGCGCAGTCGCCCAGCGCGCACCCGCCACAGCGACGGCCGCGGCGACCCGCCGGCCGAGACTTCCGCGCCCGCGCCGCGGAGCATCCGCAGCGTCATGTCGATGTGCGGCAGCGACGGCACCGGCGGCCCTTCGTGCCGGACCTCTACTCCAAGGTCGAAGCGGGGCGCCGCCAGCAGCAGCCCCGATACCAGCTGCGACGATCCGGAGGCGTCAAGCGTCACGGCGCCGCCGCGCACGCAGCCCTGGCCGTGCACGGTGAACGGCAGCGCGCCGCGGCCGTCGTCGTCGACCGGCACGCCCAGCGCCCGCAGGGCGCCGAGCAGCGCGCCGACCGGCCGTTCCCTGGCCCGCGGGTCACCGTCGAACGCCACGGGCGCCGCCGAAAGCACGGCCGCCGCCGCAGGCAGGAAGCGCATGACCGTCCCCGCGTTGCCCACGTCGACGGTAAGAGGCGCCACGGGACCGGAGTCATCCGGCGGCGGGGAGACGGCCAGGTCCGTTCCTGATTCCGAGATTGAGCAGCCCAGGACCCGCAGCGCCGCTACGGCGAGGGACGTGTCGCGAGCCCGCAGCGGGCCGCGCACCAGCGACGGGGAGTCGCTGAGGGCGGCGAGGACGAGGGCACGGTTCGTGATCGACTTGGAACCGGGCAGCCGCAGCCGGGTCCGCACCGGTCCCTCGGCGGCGGGGCAGCGCCAGCGTCCGGAATCCATGGCCCCGAGCGTAGCGGCTGGCACTGACTGGTCCGCTGACCGTTGCCGGGTTTGGCTGCGGCGTTTTCCGGTTATGAAGTGCCAATCCGGCTTCTACCGTGCCATTTGGGAAGGGTTGTATGTGCGGTCGCTTCGTCTCCGCTCGCAAGCGGCTCGAACTCCTCGAGAAGTTCGCCGCTGAGCGTGACAGCGTCGGCGTGGACCGCGACCCCGACTACAACGTTGCCCCGACGAAGCGGATCTACACGGTCAGGGAGCACGGTCGGGGGGGTCAAGGGGGGCCGGCCGCCCCCCTTGGGGAGACAGAACGCGAACTGCGGCTGGTGCGCTGGGGCCTGGTCCCGCCGTGGGCGAAGGACACCAAGGGCGGCGCGCGGATGATCAACGCGCGCGCGGAGACGGTCGCGGTAAAGCCGGCGTTCCGCAGCGCGTTCAAGCGGCGGCGGTGCATCATCCCGGCCGATGGCTACTACGAGTGGCAGACCGTAGACAAGGCCAAGCAGCCCTATTACATCTACCGAACGGACGGTGGAATCCTCGCCTTCGCCGGCATTTACGAGCTGTGGCGGGACGAGTCGCTGCCAGAAGACCACGAGAACGCGTGGTTCTGGTCCGCGGCGATTATCACCACCGACGCCACAGACGACATCGGCAGGATTCATGACCGGACGCCGATGGTGATAGCGCCGGAAAGCTGGCCGGACTGGCTTGACCCGGCAAATAACGATAAAGAACTGCTACTCGCGACAATGCAGCCCGCCACATCCTCGGGGGCGGGCGGCCTGACGTCGTACCCCGTTTCTACGGCCGTCAACTCCGTTCGGAACAACGGTCCAGCCCTCGTGGAGCCGCTTGGCGACGCGGGTTCGCTGGCCGGAGGGCCTGGTTCCGGCGACAACAGGGAGCGGCCGCCCCAGTTCTGAGTCCGCGGCGCGCTGCAGGCCCGGCCTTGCGCCGTGACCCCGCGCAGCGCACGCGGCGGGAAGCGAGGACTTCGGTGGAAATTACCGTCGCCCGCAAGCGCCTTGAGGAAATGCGCGACGACCTGGACCGAACGGTTCTGGTGCTGCGCGGTGAACACCCGCTGTCCAGAGGCGGGACCGCGGAGGCGGGCGACGCTGGCGCGAACCTGACCGAGGCCGACCGCAACGAGGCGGCGGTCCAGTCGGCGCTCGAGCATCGCACGGCAGTGCTCGCGGCGCTCGCGCGAATCGACGATGGCAGCTACGGGCGCTGCGTGGACTGCGGCAACGAGATCCCTGAGCCGCGGCTCGAGGCCCGCCCCGCCACCCCGAGATGCGTGCCCTGCCAGTCGAAACTCGACCGTCGCCGCCGATAACCGTTTGCGCCGCGCGCAGGTGATCAGTTGTGCTCCTACCGAGTCATCAGAACGGGCCCGTAGCTCCGCCTCAACCAGCGCGCCGAAACTCCCCCGGTCGCGGGACAGCAGGTAGCTGACCGTCCGGGGCGAGAACACGGTACGCGGCCTTATCCAGTCGACGTCGAGACCGCCGCTCGTGAAGAGCTCGCGGAGCTGCTCGGCGCCGTAGCACCGGGTGATGGTGTCGTCAGGCCACGGCACGAGCACCACGTCGGCGTTGGGCACGTCGATCAGGTGCGGCCAGCGGTGCTGCTCGGCGAGCACGGCCATGCCGAAGGTGAGCGAGTCCACGCAGGCGAGCACCTGCCCGCCAGGGCGCAGTACCCGCGCGATCTCGGCCACGAGCGACTCGGCGGCCAGGTGCCGCGACAGCGTGCCGTCCTCGGCGATGACGCCGTCCGCGCAGCCGTCGGCGAGGAACTCGAGCCCCCAGCCGTCGGCGGCCACTGTGCGCAGCACGCCGCGGCTCGGCGCGCGCGGCGGCGGTGCGGCCGGCGGCGGCGCGGCCGGCCGGGCGGGCGGCGGCTGGGGGCCGGGTCCGATGACGCGCAGCACGGTGTGGCCGGCGCAGGCGGCCACTTCCGCGGCTGTCGCTCCGGGGCCGGATATGTCGATGATGCGAGCCTGCCTACTGGGCAGCCAGGCTTTGAGCTGTGCGCGGGCGACGGCGGCACGGAACCGCGCGTAATCCGCGGCGGGGCCGGTGTCGCGCACGGCGCTGGCAGATGCCTGCACGAGGTTTACTCCTGGCCGGGTGCGCGCTCGGGGGGCACCCACTCTCTCTGCTTAACGTTCCCCGGGCCGGTGAGTTCCATCCCTGCGGTTCCTCCCGGATGGCGGAATTGGCGGACACAAGCCGGTGTTGAACGCGACATGGCCGTCGCCACACCGACCACGCAGCCGGACCGCGCAGCGGGCGGACACCTCGTCCGTCGCTTGCGGTCACGCCGGCCCGCCTCCTGCCATACCGGGCAGGTATCCTCTTACGGTTACCGAGAGGGGGTGGGTCAAGTGCCTGAGACGCTAGCGGAGCGCGGCGAGCGCTTCGAAGCGGACGTCATGCCATACCTGGACCAGTTGTACTCCGCCGCCCTCCGGATGACGCGAAACCCGGCAGACGCCGAGGACCTGGTGCAGGAGACGTTCGCGAAGGCGTATGCGTCGTTCCACCAGTTCCAGCAGGGGACGAACCTCAAGGCATGGCTGTTCCGGATCCTGACCAACACGTTCATCAACACCTACCGCAAGCGGCAGCGGGAGCCGCAGCGGTCCGGCTCTGATGAGGTAGAGGACTGGCAGCTCGCGCGCGCGGCGTCGCACAGCTCTGGCGGCCTCAAGTCCGCCGAGGCCGAAGCGCTGGAGAGGCTGCCCGACTCCGACATCAAGACGGCGTTGCAGTCGCTGCCAGAGGAGTTCCGCATCGCGGTCTACCTGGCCGATGTCGAAGGCTTCGCGTATAAGGAAATCGCCGACATCATGGGGACACCGATAGGTACCGTGATGTCACGGCTCCACCGCGGTCGTCGCCAGCTGCGGGAGCTGCTCCAGGACTACGCCGCCGAGCGTGGACTGGTTCGGGCGCAGGCTGATGCCGCTCAGGTGGGGAGCGCTCAGGCCGAGGCCGTACAGGCCGAGGAGGACAGGTCATGAGCTGCGGGAACCCTCACGAGACTCCGTGTAGCGAGGTACTCGACCGGGTCTACTGGTACCTGGACGGCGAGGTCTCCGATGCCGACTGCGAGAGCATCAGGCAGCATTTGGACGAGTGCGGGCCGTGCCTTCGCGAGTTCGGGCTCGAAGAGGCAGTCAAGCGTCTAGTCGCAAAGCACTGCGGCTGCGATCCCGCGCCGAGCGACTTGCGCACCAAAGTTCTGGTGCGGATCAGGCAAGTTCAAGCGGAGATTGAGCTTACCGAATAACGAACTCCTGTCGCACAGGGTAACCGGGCGTTAGCCGTCAGTTTGCGGCCATCTTTGGGTCTGCGCGAATTCGCGCGGCCACGTTATCCTGTCGTTGGACGGCATGCTGCGCCGTCAGCTTTTGCGAGGGAGGACTATCCGCATGCGGGCATCCGGTACTCCGTCCCCGACCGCGTACGGGTCAAGGAGGCGATTCGCGGCCGTCCTTACAGCCTCCGGCGTTTCCTGGGGTTAGCGACGGCCGAGAGGTGCGATTCGGGTCGACAGCCGGCTACGAGGGGGGAGCGTGGGCAAGCTCTCACGAATCGCCTGGCTTTATATAGGCGCGGTGATCGCCGCGGCCGCGCTAGCCATAGCCAGGGGCCCCTTCGGCGGAATTAACTGGGCCCAGGTCGTAGTGCTCGGCCTGCTCGTCGTCGCCTGCGAGTCCGTCGCCACGGTGCTGAAGTCCCGCAGCCTCGCCTGGTCCGCGAACAGTACCGCGAGCCTGGCCGCGGTCATCCTGGTCGGCCCTGTCGGCGCCGCCATCGTCGGCGCCTGCACACTGCTCGGCGTCCGCCGCGGCCCCAGCGTGCCGCAGCGGCTTTTCAACGCCAGCATGTTCGCACTCAGCGCCTACCTGGCCGGGCGGACGTTCTTGCTGTTCGGCGGCCACGTGGGGACGCCAGGGCCGAGTGCCTTCCCGGGCATCATAGGACCGTTCGTCGGGGCCGACGCGGCGCACGTGATCGTCAACTTCTCGCTGCTGCGCGGCGTGCTGTGGCTGACCAGGGAACCGGGCGCCCCGGCCGGCCGCGTCGGGCTCGACTTCAAGCTGCTGTTCACCGACCTGGGCTACGGCGCCTTCGGCCTGCTGATCGCGGCGCTGTGGAGCGTGCTCGGGCCGTTCACGCCGGTTTTCGTGCTGATCCCCGTCTTCATCGCCCGCTGGGCCGTGGCGCAGTTCGCTGCGCAGCAGCGCTCGTACGAGGCGACGGTGAGCGCGCTGTGCCAGGCCGTGGAGACCAAGGACTTCTACACGCGCGGGCATAGCGAGCGGGTGTCCCGCGGCTCCGTGATGATCGCGCACGAGATCGGGATGCGCGCCGAACGGGTCGAGGCGATCAGGTACGCAGGCATGCTGCACGACGTCGGCAAGCTCGGCGTTCCGACGTCGGTACTGCAGAAGAACGGCTCGCTCACCGACGACGAGTACGCCGCCATCCAGCTGCACCCGATGCGCGGCCTCGACATCGTGCGGGAAATCGGGTTCCTCGACGAGGCACTGGCCGGCATCATGCACCATCACGAGCGAATCGACGGCAAGGGCTACCCAATGGGCTTGGCGGGCCACGAGATCCCCGAGTTCGCCCGGGTACTCGCGGTGGCTGACGCGTTCGACGCGATGACGTCCAACCGGTCCTACCGGGGGGCACGGTCGGTGCCCGAGGGGGTCACCGAGCTGCGCAAGTGGGCGGGCACCCAGTTCGACCCCGCGTTCGTCGACGCCTTCGTCACGGCCATCGAACGCGACGGCTGGAAGGGGCCGGAAAGCGTGGCAGGCGAGGCCGCGGGCGCCGTCGGCGAGAGTGCCGCCGCCGACGCGCTGACAGCCGGACTCGAGGATTCGGAGCCTGACTCTAGCGCCCCCGCGGAGCCGCTGCGGGCCATCGAGAGCCTCTGACGTCCGTGGCCGCGCGACGGTATGAGCCACGCGGTTTCCCCCGCCAGGTTCTCGACTCCGGCCAGTCGCTGCTCGTCGTCTTCGCCGGGCTCCTGGTGATCGCGGCGGTCGCGCAGACCGCGGTGGCCGGCGTCAAGGACGTCCGCGTGGCGGTCGCGTTCGGCGCGCTGATCGCGTTCGGCGAGCTGCTGCGCCTCACCATGCCAGGCGACAGGGAAACGGCCCCCATCGCCATGGCAGGCGCACTGGCGTACGCGCTGCTGCTCAAGATCGGAGACGAGCCGGCCCGGCAGAGTCCGCAGCAGGTCATCGCGGTCGCAGCGCTCGGGATGGTCATCGGAGCGCTGCCCCACCTGGCGGTGGGCCGGCCGGCCCGGCTGCCCGCCATGGCGGCCCGGCTGCTCGCGGTGGCGTGCGTCGCGGCCATCTTCCGGCCGCTGGCGAACGCCTCGCTGATCGGCAGCCGGTGGTGGTCGGAACTGCCCGTCATGGTCTGCCTGGTGATCGTGGCCTGGCTCGTGGAAGCCGTGATCGCTGCGCTCATCAGGACGGACGTGCTGCGGGCCAGGTTCGGCGTGGCGCTGCTCGACGAGCTGCGCGTGCAGCTGCCGCTCGGCGCGGCGGTGGGCGCGTCGGCGATACTCATCGCGTTCGCCGCCGAGATCATGGGCCTGTGGGCGGTGGCCGTGTTCACCGCGCCGCTGCTCGTCACCCAGGTGGCGCTGCGCCGTTACGCGGGGATCAGGGCGACCTACCTGCAGACGGTTCGCGCGCTGGCCCGTGTGACCGAGATCGGCGGGTACGTGGAGGCCGGGCATTCGGCGCGGGTGAGCCGGCTCTCGGTGGCGATCGGGCGCGAACTCGGCATGCCCGAGCCGCAGCTGCTCGAGCTGGAGTACGCGGCGCTCATGCACGACATCGGGCAGCTGTCGCTGCGCGACCCGATACCCGGCGGCGCCACGGTGCTCGTCGTGCGGGAGGAGCAGCGCCGGATCGCCGAATACGGCGCCGAGGTCATCGAGCAGGCGGGGGTGCTCGATACGGTCGCTGACATCGTCCGGCGGCAGAGCGACCCCTGCAGGCCCGCGGGCCGCGGTCAGGAGCCGCCGCTCAGCAGCCGCATCATCCGCGCGGCCAACGCGTTCGACGACTTGGTGGGCAGCTCGGTGGAGCCCAGCCGGGCGGCGGCCGCGGTGCAGCGGCTGCGGCTGGACACGGCGTCCGAGTACGACCCGCGAGTGGTCGAGGCGCTGAGCAGGCTGGTGAGCAGGCAGTCGGTGCTCGGCCTGTGACCTCGGTCCCGTAGGCTGCTGCGCGTGTTTTCTTCCGTGCTGATCGCGAACCGCGGTGAGATCGCCCGCCGGGTCATCCGCACCGCCCGCCGGATGGGCATCAGGGCCATCGCCGTCTACTCCGACGCCGACGCGTCGCTGCCGTACGTGCAGGAGGCCGACGAGGCCGTCTACATCGGCGAGCCGGCGCCCGCGCAGAGTTACCTGGACAGCGTGCTGCTGATCGACGTGGCACGGAAGGCAGGCGCGGCCGCGGTCCACCCTGGTTACGGGTTTCTCGCCGAGAGCGCCGGGTTCGCACAGGCCGTGATCAACGCCGGCCTGATCTGGGTCGGGCCGGACCCGTCGGCGATCGAGCAGATGGGGGACAAGATCCGCGCGCGGAACCTGATGGCCGCCGCCGGGGTGCCGGTGGCGCCCGGGTCGGCAGCTCCGGTCGCCGACGCGGACGCCGCGGTCGAGGAGGCGTCGCGAATCGGCTATCCGGTCATGGTGAAGGCCGCCGCCGGCGGCGGCGGTATCGGGATGAGCGCGGCGTTCGACGACGCGGCGCTGCGTTCGGCGTTCGACACCGCGCGGTCGCGGGCCGAGCGGTTCTTCGGCTCGCCGGAGATCCTGCTCGAGCGCTACGTGCCGCACGCCAGGCACGTGGAGGTGCAGATCCTCGGCCTGGCGGACGGCCGGGTGATCGCGCTCGGCGAGCGTGACTGCTCCGTGCAGCGCCGCCACCAGAAGGTGGCCGAGGAGACGCCGTCCCC
>Ga0335074_10005781_pt1 | contig 17132 bp, 16 predicted proteins | sample Lox_Sample_23_FD_206715 | JGI IMG/M metagenome (GOLD analysis project Ga0335074, IMG submission 206715) | Soil microbial communities from Loxahatchee National Wildlife Refuge, Florida, United States - Lox_Sample_2.3 | ecosystem: Environmental > Terrestrial > Soil > Wetlands | place: USA... | reverse complement strand
TGGAAAAGTAACCCTCCGCTAAGTCGGCGATCGGTTTATGCCAGCGTTCCTTGCCCGTGTCCGAATCGAGCGCCACCAGATAATCGTCCGGAGTTTCCATGAATAGGGTCTTATGCCACATCCCCAAGCCGCGATTGCCGATGTGGGTGCCACCCTTCGTCTTCCAGAAGTAGTGCCATAATTCATCACCATCGCGGGCATCCACCGCCCAGGCATTGTCCGGCATGGTGAAGTACAGGATCCCGTTGACCTCGATGGCGGACGCCTTGATCGTCGCGAAGGCATTGTTGAGATCGCCCGCGCCTTCTCCGCCCACGATGATATTCGGCCGGCCGAAGCCGCGCCGGAATTGTTGGCCTTGGCCGGGCGTCACTTCGGCCATCCAAGCCAGAGTCAGATGCGTCACGTTCGATTGATCGATCTGGCTCAGCACGCTATAACGCTTCCCGGTGTAATCGCCGCTGTAAGTCGGCCAGGAATCCTTAAGCGGCTTTAATAAATCGGTAGGATCGAGCCCGACCGAACCCTGCCCCATAAGGGCCGCCGGAATCGATGCGAAAAGAACGGCACAGAATAAGTGAGTAAGTTTCATTGCAAAGTCGCCAGGTACGCAGTTACATCGTGTATATCTTTGTCGGTGTATACGGATAATAAGTCGCGATGAGTTTGCATCGGGTCGTGGATCTCCACTTTCGGTCGATCCCCGTCGCGGCGGATCGTGCGGGTGGTTCCATCCGCGAGGCGCAGCGTGACCAGAAAGTCGTCAACACGGACTAAGTCGCCTTCCACGCGTTCCCCGGACGGTTGCGTGACTGTAACTGTAACTGTCCGCCGGCTGGTTCCATTCTGCGCGGCTGCACGATATCTGCGCGCGCCGCCGGCGACCCACCAGGTTTGCAGCGTTTTAGCGTCCGGCATGCGGCTGGCGATGCCCTTCAGGTCCCCGGAGGGCGAATGGCAAGTCGCGCACTTCGCCTCGAAATAAGCCTGGCCGGCGCGCGCATCGCCCACCAGAATGCTTCCCGCGGCCCGCCCGATCGACGGCGGCCGTCCCTGCGAGCCGATGGTTTCGACGACGCTACGCACATAGGCGGCCACCGCCAACGCGTCCTCGCGGCTGATGGGGATGGCCGGCATGCCTCCTTCCTGCCGGCCGCCTTCGATCACCGGCAGAATCAACTCGCCGGTCCGGTCGCTCAACGCCACTTGCGAGCGCAACAGATTCGGGCCGCCCAGATCGCCACCGCGCAAATCCGCGCCGTGGCAGGCCGTGCAATTGATGCCGTAGACCGCTTTTCCGTGCGCGACCTGCGCGGGATCGGCGGGCGCCCGCTGCTCGGTTGGATCCGTTCCGTTAAACCGGCGGAAAGCTGGTACGCGAGCGGGCGACGGCGAAGGGGTCTCCTGCGTCCAAGCGCAGCCCGCGAAGGCGAACGCCGCAAGGGCCAAGCGGACCGGTAGTTTTCGACAGTGCATTTTTCCAAGTTAACGCAAGCCGACGGTAGTTTTGCGGCCCGCCGGGAGAGCGCAGCCGCGCAGTGGACGGGATAAGCTTACGGACCCGCAGCGGGCTTCGGTTTACGAATCCATTTGCGCAGGTCGGGCCAGAACTCTTTGAGCTCGTAGCCCAACGAGTCAAAAGCCATTTGCGAACCCCAGGTGCTCAGCACGTTGGAGATGTTCCGCTCGTCTCTGGGGTGGTAGCTGTAAGTGGAGATGGCACCGGCCATGGCGCCGCCCAGGATCTCGGAAACGTTGAATTGTGTTTGGCCGGAATCGGAGCGGGTGACCACCAGCCGTTCCAGGGCGTAGCCGATACGATGCATGACCCGCCCATGGCCCAACTGGAAGTACCGGGGATCCTGGTGCAGAATCGACGGCAGCAGGGCTTGGGTCATATAATTCTCGATAGTGCCGTCGGCAAATCGTATTCCATAGCGCTCCCAGTACCCCTTGGCGCCCTGGCCGAGAGTAGGTTCGCTATCGTCCCACTGTGCGATGCCGGCTAGTCCGGCGTACCAGACATACTCAACGGGGTCGAACGAGCTTCGGGTGGTGACGCCAAATTTCTGCTTTACGGTGAGGGGTGGAATTTTTCCTGCCTGGGCATTCTCCAGTGTAAGAAAGTTCGGGAGGGTAAAAAGCAGCCGGTCCTTGGACGTTCCGCTTGGCGCCGGAGCCTGGGTTTTCTCCTCTCCTTGGCTTACGGCAGGCGGCGAAGGCTGGCCTTGGGCCGTAGGCGGGGCCTGATTGGGCGACGCAGAATACTGCCCCGATGTCTGATCTTGTCCACACAATATAACTGCAAGGAGCCAGGGAAGTACCCAGCAAAGCTTATGCATCTTTTTATGATACCTATGAGCCGCGCGATGATCTGCGGGCGGATTCTTCAGGCCGGAAAGTGTCCTGATTTGAATCGTTTATTGAATTTTCTCAACGAACTTCGTCTCGATTGCGCGCTCGCCTGCCAGCCGCGCCTGCATGTGGGGCGTGGGACTCGCGGATTCGGTTTCTATTCTTCCCGCCGAATTGTATAGTTTCTCACATTGGCGCCGCAAATGTAACACGTCGCTAACGTCCTACAGAAAAGCAGAACAAGAGCAAGTTGATTCTCGTCACCGGGGCGACCGGCCATCAGGGCGGTGCGGCGCTTCGGCACCTGCGCGAGCGCAGTTTTCCCGTGCGCGCGCTCACTCGCAATCCCGAAGATCCTAAAGCGCGCGGGCTTTTCGGCCGTGGCGCGGAGGTGGTGCGCGGCAATCTGGACGACGAATCGTCGCTCACTCGTGCATTGGAAGGCGTCTGGGGCGTCTATTCCGTGCAGAATTGGCGGGCCTCCGATATCCAGGGCGAGGTCCGTCAGGGTATTCACTTGGCTGACGCCGCCAAGCGCTCGCGAATTTCGCAATTTGTGTATAGCTCGGTGGCTTCGGCGGACCAGCAAACCGGCATTCCACATTTCGATAGCAAGTTTCGAATTGAAGAGCACATTCGAGGCACTGGACTGCACCACACGATTGTCCGCCCGGCCTTCTTCATGGAGAACTGGCTGGGCATGCGCCAGGGAATTGAGAACGGCACGTTATCGCTGCCGCTAAAGCCCGAAACGCGGCTGCAGATGATCGCGGTGGATGATATCGGCGGCGTGGTGGCAATGGCCATGGAACGTCCGGCGAAGTGGCAGGATCGCGCTTTCGAATTGGCGGGCGATGAACTGTCGATTGCCGAGTTGGTGCAGGCGTTCACGCGCATGGCCGGCCGCGATGTGGCTTATCGCCAGGTGCCGTGGGACGAATTCGAAACGCAGGCGGGAAAGGAATCCGCAATCATGTTCCGTTGGTTCCAGGATGTGGGCTATCACGTCGACATCCCGGCTGTCCGGCAGGCGTATCCGAAGCTGACGACATTTGATCATTGGCTGAACTCGAACTGGCATAGCGGCGCCCGCTCCGCTGGGTAGCGCGAGGTGGCGCGGCCGGCGCCGTCGGCGGAAGATCGTTTTCTCTTCCGGGATGCGCCCGCGGCGCGCGCAGTTCCATGAAAACACACGACGCGCAGTGGGGCAGCCGGAGTGCCCGCCCCGCATCTTCGACCCTGCCGGCGTTTGCACACGATAGGCCACACAAAGCGATGGCCTGTCCCACGCTGACTGCCGCTTAGCGTAACATTTTGGCGCGGAGCGAGTATTATTGTCCATGGACATTCTTTGGCAGGATATCCGCTACGCGCTACGCGTTTTGCGCCGCAGTCCTGGATTTACACTTGTTGCCGTACTGGCGCTGGCGCTCGGTATCGGCGCGACCACGGCGATCTTCAGTGTGGTGGATGCCGTGGTCTTGAAACCTCTGCCCTACAAACATCCAGGCCAACTGGTCGAAATCTGGATGCGTTTCACGGGCATCGGCATCCCCAACGACCAGAATGCGGTGTCGGCGCCGGAATTCCAGGACCTCGAACACAACCACAGCTTCTCGCAGATCGCCGCCATCGACGGCGCCAGCTTCAACATCAACATCGGCGGAGCGCCGGAGCGCATTGACGCGGGGGTGGTGTCGGCGAGCTTCTTCCCGCTGCTGGGTGAGCAAGCGGAGCTTGGCCGCGTGTTTCTGCCGGAAGAAGGGCTCGCGGGGCACGAGCATGTGGTGGTGCTGAGTGATGGCTTGTGGCGGCGCCGTTTCGGCGCGGATCGCGGAGTGCTCGGTCGCAAGCTGGTGATGAATGGGCAAAGCAACGAAATCGTGGGCGTGATGCCCCCCGGATTCGAGATGCCGCGCGACGCGGAAGTTTGGACACCTCTGGTGTTTAGCGCGGACGATCTGAGCCCCGATAACCGCGGCAGCCACGGACTCGATGTGATCGCGCGTATCAAGCCGGGGATGTCATTCGCGCAGGCGCGCACCGATATGGCCGTGCTTTCGCGGCGGATTATGGAGCAGAACCCGAATTATCCCTATAAGGATTACAACTTCGCCGTGCTTCTGGTGCCGCTGCTCGAACAGCAGATCGGCGACATTGAAGTTGCGCTTTGGGTGATGCTGGGCGCGGTGGGACTGGTGTTGTTGATCGCCTGTGGAAACGTGGCGAATCTGCTGCTGGCGCGGGCATCCGCACGGCAACGCGAAATCGCGGTGAGGCAGGCGCTGGGCGTAGGCCGCTGGCGGTTGACGCGGCAGTTATTGACCGAGAGCACCATACTGGCGCTGGCGGGCGGCGCGGCGGGATTGGCGCTGGCCGTCGGCGCGGTGCGATTGCTGGTGGCGGCCAGCTCCGCGAGCTTTCCGCGCGTGGCCGAAACACGGCTCGATCCTGGCGTTTTATTGTTCACGCTGCTCATCTCGCTTGCGACCGGCATTGTGTTCGGCTTGGCGCCGGTGTTTCAAGTCGCCCGCCAAAACACGCACGACACGCTGAAGGAAGGCGGGCGCGGCGGCACCGGCGGACATTCGCATGGCCTGCGCAGCGCATTGGTGGTGGGAGAACTGGCCCTTTCGCTCGCGTTGCTGGCAGGATCGGGATTATTGATCCGCAGTTTTCTCCGTCTCCAAAACGTCGACGCCGGATTCCGTACGGATGGCGTACTGACGATGCGAGTGTCGCTGCCCAATCAGAGATACGCGAAGGCGGAGCAAGCCAGCCGGTTCTATCGCGAGCTACTCGATCGCGTGCGTCAGCTTCCGGGCGTGGATGCAGCTGGGGCGACCACCGGATTGCCTTTGGTGGCGCAAGGCTGGTCCGGCACCACGGTGGTCGATACGCAGGCAGTTCCCGAAAAAGACCGGACGCCCGAGGCGGATCAACGTCCAGTGACTCCGGGCTACTTCCAGGCGATGGGAATTCCGCTGCTGCGGGGCCGCTATTTCGATGCACGCGATAACGAAACGGGCGCGCCTGTTGCCATTGTGGACGAGACCCTGGCGCGCACTTACTGGCCGCATCAGGACGCCATCGGCCAGCACATCAAAGAATCGAATGACAAGGCGCGCTGGCGCACCGTGGTCGGCGTGGTGCGGCACGTGCGGTTGCGGACGCTCGAAGCGCCCTCGCGCGTAGAATTCTATTGGCCGTATGCGCAGTCATTGTATACAGTGGACTCGATGAGCCTGGCGATTCATTCGGCCGCCGATCCGCGATTGCTGGCGCGGGCGGTCGCGAACGAGGTTGCGAAGATCGATCCCGATCAACCGGTGTACCGCATCCGGACCATGCACGAGGTGGAAGCCGAGTCGGTGGCGCGGCGCCGTCTTTCCATGTTCCTGTTGGCGATCTTCGCGAGCGTAGCGCTATTGCTGGCGGCGGTGGGGATTTACGGCGTGATGTCGTATGCGGTGACGCAGCGCGCGCATGAGATGGGAATCCGCATGGCGCTCGGCGCGCGCGGGGGAAATATCTTGTGGCTGGTCCAGGGGCAGAGCCTGCGGCTGACCGGATTGGGCTTGGCAATCGGGCTAGCGGGATCGCTGGTGTTGACGAGGCTTCTGGGAACCATGCTGTTCGAGGTCAAGGCTACGGATCCGCTTACCTTCGCGGCCGTAGCAGTGTTCCTGGCGGCGGTGGCGCAGATTGCGAGCTTTGTGCCGGCGTGGCGCGCCACAGGGATCGATCCGGTGAGCGCTTTGCGGCAGGAGTGAGGGGCCGGCCCAGGGCCAGCCCCGTGGCTAGTGGCTGGTGGCTTTGATGACCACTACCAGGACGGGCAACAAAAGGCTCGGTCGTTCGCGCGCGATATACTTGGGGTTGTTGAATACCCGCCGTTATTTTGTAATTCTGGCCGTGTTTTCGGCGATCCTGGTGCTCGCTCCCCTGCGGACGGGAGATCTGACTGGTTACGATGATGCGCAATACGCGCATCAAGCCAAGGACATTCTGCGCACCGGGGATTGGCTGGTGCTGCACAGTAACGGCGAGCCGGCGCTGGAGAATCCACCGATGATGGAGTGGATGGAAGCGTCGCTATTCGCGCTGTTCGGCTTCTCGGACTCACTGGCGCGGCTGCCCTCCGCATTGTGCGGCTGGGGCGTGATCGTGCTGTCTTACTGGCTGGCGCGCAAGCTAACAGGCGATGGCTTAACCGCGTTGCTGGCGATGCTGGTGATGGCGACGAGCCTCTATTTTCTGAAGTACACCGCGCGCGGGATGACTGATGTACCCTTCACGTTTTTCGTGTTGGGTGCGATTTGCGCGTGGACTATAGCGAAGAGCGATCCGCGCTGGTATCTGGCCGCGGGCTTGTGTACGGCGTGCGCACAAATGACGCGCAGCATGATGGGGCTGGCAGTGCCGGCGATCTTTGTGCTTGATCTGCTCACGAGCGCAAAGGGGCGCGAGTCCCGCGCCGCGTCAGTTTGGCGATACGCGATTCCGGCGCTGGCGATCGCATACTTACCTTTAGCTGCATGGTATGGATACTTACTCCACTTATTCGGCTGGTGGTTTATTCAAGTACACTCGACATGGCTGCATAACGAAGTTACCGGGGGACTTTCGCCCGCGTGGCGCCGTTATACGGGAGCGTTTGAGTATCTTTGGATGATCGGTAAGTCGTACTGGCCATGGTTACCCGCCATGTTAGCCGGCGTAGTTGCGGTGGTGCGCGGAGGGAACCGGCGGTTGTGGCTGTTGCTCGAATGGGCCGTCGTAGTATTTGCATTATGCGCAGTGACGCGCAGCCGGGTCTTGCGATATATGCTGCCGGCGTATCCGGCGTTCGCCGTCCTGGCGGCGCTGGGGATGCGGAAGTACTTGCCGGAACGCTATCTGCGGACGGGCTTCCGGGGGGCGATGCCGGTAATGGCAATGGCAGCGGCAGTGGTGGCCGTCTTTCCGCACACCCACTTGGAAGCGGCTGAAATCCGACCGATAGCCAGGGCCGCAACGCTGGCCACGTCCGCTGGAGAGCGGGTCGCATTCTACGACGGGGGGCTGGCGCGATTCGACGAAGACAATCAGTTGCAGTGGTATGGCGATCGCTATTTGATCCGTTTGTTCACCCCTACCGAGTTACATGATGCCCTGCGCAATCAACTGGCGCGCGTGTTTGTGACGGATCGGGGCAGTTACGGCACTTATGTAGCGGGACGGATGAGCAATCAAGTTGTGGCAGAAAGCGGACATCTTATTTGCTTTCGCCTTTTAGGCGGCGGCCAGCCGATCAGCGCTGGACGCGACGCATCCACCCTCCGAGCGACAGACCGGCGCGCGAACTGACGATCGCGAGGATCAGGGCCAGCGCCATCTTGATCCAGAATTCCTGTGCGGTGTGTTCCACTTGCGTGAATTGGTACCGTACCCAGTTATCGGTCAGCGGAACGAAAAACGGAAAATATTGGGTGCCGAAGAACCAGTTGCGGGCGGCGGGCGATTGCAGGAAATCGGCAAATGGCCATTGCACCGCGATGAAACTTCCCAGGAACGCCGCACCGTAGGCGGAGGAGCGGCGCCAGAGACCCGCGGCGCGCAGGTTAGGCCGTACCAGATCGAAGGCGAACGCCGGGACCATGATCAGCAGCGGGAACGGCGGCGGGATAAAATGAGTCACGTGGAAATAGACTGGTCCCAGTTTCGGCTGCGCGGGAAACAGGGGCAAAAGCCACAGGAAGAGTAGGTTCAGTGCGGTGAACAGGCCCGCAATGGCAGTGCTTGCCCAACGGAGCTCGGAAACTACCCCGGCCGCAATAAGAAACAGAGGCGAGAACAGCGATAGCACGAGATAAAAAACCGCGCTGTGCATGTAATCCGTGAATGTGTATTCCTGAAATACGGCAATGGCCATGCCGAGTAAGTAAGTGAACATATACAGCAGCACCCATTCCAACTTATGGCGGAGGATACCTTCGGCGCGATGCATTTCGCCGAGTATAAGAATCGCGGCGCCGAACCGGATGGCCATTAGTCCCAGGATTAGGACTACGTGTGGGGGACTCAGGATCTTGACATCCAGGCCATAAGCGGCGTGCCACCAGTTATCAAAAGGCGCGGAGGTAACCATGGCGACCCCGCCCCAGCAGCAGAGAAAGGCGCCGAGCGGTCCGTAGAAATTCCAGATGCGCACTGAGTTGGCGCGCGCGCGGGCCGTGCCCCGGAAGGTTGTGTGAAAGATCAGCCAAGCCGCCGCGGCGCCCGCGAGAATGCCGCCAAATTGAATGAATAAGTGAGGCGCAGTCCAAAAAGTATCGCGGCCGATGCTCTCATGCCAGGAGATGTCCCAAATACCGCCAAAGGATGCGGAAGTAACCGCGATAACACACGCCCATATGTACCAGGGAATTGAATTCGGTTGGGCAGCGGCTTCCGGCTGCCAGGAGACTGTCGCGCTCTGAGCCATCCAATCGCCTCCGAGGTTGATCTGCTAATCAGGATATCACCGCGGTGTTTGCGACATGTATTGAGTGCTCTACTGAGTGGGCGCCGGGGCGGGAGCGCTAGTGGCGGGAGCTGGCAGCGAGAATTCCCGGTCGCCATCTACATAGGCCATGAGAGCCGTGCCTTTCTCAATGGTGATGTCTTTGCCGCGCATCAGGAGAAAGAGAGGCGAGAGCAACACGGTGCCAACCACTACCGTTCCGCTTTTGTCCTGACCCTTGCGCGCGGAAGAAGCCCGCAAGCGGATGTTGGTGCCGTCCACGGCTTTCACGACGTCGATCGCAAAGTTCAACTTGCCGGCGCGTCCAAGACGCCGGCGCGGCTCGACTTCCACCACGTGGCCCGTGGCTGTCGATCCTTTGGGAATGAGAACTAAGTCACTTACTTTGACGTCTTCAGTCACCTCAAAGGTAACTGGATCGTCCACTTTATTTGTTGCGGAACTGAGTGTCTGAGCCAGCGCCAGATGAACGGCCGTGGCGTCCGGAATCTTGACCGTCGTGGGAGCGGCCTGTGCCATTAAGGCCACGGGAAGCAGGCCCACGGACGCCGCGATAATTGCAATTCGGCTGGGTGAAGCAATGCTGCGCATCGTTTTTTCTCCTTGAAGGATTGCTACGCAATGTGTAATACGTGCGCCCTACGGCATGGGTTGCACTCGCATACATTGACGCGAAAAATCGTGATATCTTCTTTCTAGTCGCGTTCTAACGGCGTCCTCAGCATGGCCACCGCGGAATATTTCGACGTATTAATCGTAGGCGCCGGACTCTCCGGCATCGACGCCGCCCATCACTTGCAAAGGCTCTGTCCGCGCAAGAGCTATGTAATTGTCGAACAGCGCGCACACATCGGCGGCACTTGGGATCTGTTCCGCTATCCTGGCATCCGTTCGGATTCCGACATGCTCACCATGGGTTATTCGTTCCGTCCATGGACCCAGCCCAAGGCGATTTCTCCGGGCGACGCGATTCGCGAGTATATCGAACAGACCGCGCGCGACGAAGGCATCGACCAGCATATCCGCTTTGGACATCGTATTGTGCGCGCCGCATGGTCGTCGGAAGATGCCAAGTGGACCCTGGATGCCATGCGTAAGCTGCCCGATGGCAGTGAAGAACCGGTGACTCTCACTTGTAACTTCCTGCTCTCATGCGCCGGTTATTATCGCTACTCGGCCGGTTACCTGCCCGAGTTTCCAGGTGTGGAGCGCTTCGAAGGTCGGGTCATTCACCCGCAAGCCTGGCCGGACGATTTAGACTATGCCGGTAAGCGCGTGGTAGTCATCGGCAGCGGCGCGACGGCGGTGACTCTGTTGCCCGCGATCGCCAAAACCGCCGCGCATGTGACCATGCTGCAGCGTTCTCCGACTTATATCATCTCGATGCCCGAGCAGGATATAATCGCGAACTGGCTGCGGCGTAAGTTACCCGCCATGTGGGCTTACAAACTTAGCCGCTGGAAGAATATCGGCCTGACGATGTATATCTATCAACTGGCGCGGCGCAAACCGGATTACGTGAAGGCCGGATTATTGAGGCGCGTCGCAGCCGAATTGGGTCCCGGTTTTGACGTCGCCAAGCACTTCAATCCCCGTTATAATCCTTGGGAACAGCGGCTGTGCCTGGTTCCGGACGGCGATTTGTTTCAAACCATCAAATCCGGACGCGCCAGCGTAGTTACGGATCACATCGAGACATTTACCGAAAAGGGCATCCTGCTGAAATCGGGCACGGAGCTTGATGCCGATATTATCGTCACCGCGACTGGCCTGGTGATGCAAGCGTTCGGTGGCGCGGACTTACTTGTAGACGGACGAAAGGTGGATGCAGGCAAGTCACTCGCGTATAAAGGCGTCATGATGTCGGAGGTGCCGAACATGGCTTCGGTATTTGGCTATATCAACGCTTCGTGGACGCTCAAGGCCGATTTGATTTGCACTTATGTGTGCCGCCTGCTAAATGCGATGGACCGAAAGGGCGCGCGGCAAGTAACCCCCCGGGCACACGGTGAAAAACCTGTAGCACCATTCGTGGAACATTTCTCGGCGGGTTACATCGAACGCTCGCTCGCCGATTGGCCGAAGCAGGGATCGAAAGCACCCTGGCGGGTCTATCAGAATTACATTCGCGACGCGATCAGTCTGAGATGGAGTCCGGTGGAGAATGCCGCGTTGGAGTTTTCACATCCGCCCGTAGCGCCGCAGCGGACCGAGCGCGAGTTAGTGGAAACGGCCAGATAAGTGCACACCGCCGGTCTTCGGGCCAAGTAGCGTCGGTCCGCCGGGGCTTCCCTCCCGCTTTTGATTTTGCGATAGTACCTTCCGGGAAAAAAATGCTCGCAACTTGTGAGAGTCTCGCCTCACCAGGAGGCGTATCTATATCGATGCAGAAACTCTTTCGCGTTGCCGCCATCGTCATACTGCGGCTGGCAATTCACGGGTCCGCGTCGGCGGATCTTACAGGCGCCATCACTGTTTCGGCTAACGGAACCTTCAACCTAGATGCGGGCGGCACACCCGGCTGTACGCCTGACATTATATGGACCGGAGGCGTTCTCGGGCTCCAAGGCTCCGCGACGGTTTACGTCGTTCCCCGTAACAGGTCGCGGCTACGGGTCTGGATGCCGCGTTCGTGTTCGGGTACGTGATCCCGCAATCAGTCAACATGACATATTACTAACTTCCGGCCTGTGACTTCCCCGGCGCACCAAGCCAGGGTGGGACAGGCCATGGTTTTGTGTGGCCGGTCGTTCGCAACGCTGCAGACAACAGAAAACGATCGTCTGCCCCCGTCGGCCCCACACTGCCAAGGCACAGGTTCTTTCATCCGGGTTCACCCGGAGGCGGCGCTACCAAGTAATTCGCGCAAAACGGGGCGCGGCCCGCGCCGCCACAACCCTATTTTCTGCCCCGCATCGCGGCGTGGGGACTCGCGCCCCTTTGCGCTAGTAAGCTTCGAGCTATAGCTAACCGGCTTCAGCCCCGTTCCTGGGTATGCATGCGGGTCTGGTTTGCTCAACGACACATCCGGCATACCATTCTCCCCCACTTGCGGGGAATCTGCGCTAACATAGCCGATGCGCGCAGACGGTTCCCAGCATGACACCAGTCCCGCAAAAAGCACCGATCGAGGGCGTGCCGGCCGATTTGCTGCTGCGGCAAATTTCCGGTTGCATTTGGCTGTTGCGGCGGGGTGGAAGCTTCCACTACATTTACGGCGATGCCGCGCGTGTATTTGGCCGCGCTCATGCGGATTTGGATCGGCGCGATTTCATCAGCTTGTGTGAACCATCCGCGCGCGCATCATGGGCGGCACGCCTGGAGCGGGTATTCGCGGGAGATACGGCCGTGGGGGAAACGCGCTTCGCCGAACACTCTCCGGCATTTTCCATCACCCTGTTCCCGGTTCGCCTCGAGCAAGGCGAGGTTGCCTTTGCCGGAGGCATTGCGCGCCAAATCCCCGAAGCCGATGTGGTGATGCGCGCGCTCGAAACTCTCGAGTCCGGCCGTGCCCGCCTCTCGGAAGTGCTGCATGGCCGGATCGGGCAGGACCTGAGCGCGGCCGGGTTGCAACTCGACTTACTGCGCATGGATCTGGCGGATAGCGGCGTTCCCATTCCGCGGCGTATCGCGGAGATACAGGCAGCGCTGGGAACCGTTATCGAAGTTGTGCGCGATCTCAATCGGGAATTGAACCCGGTGATCGCCGAACGGGTGGGCTTGCGGGCAGCCCTGGAACGGCTCGCCGGCTTGCTGCGCGATGGCTTCCCTGGCAACGTGCGGGTCCTGGCGGACGCCTCGGCGCAACCGCCTCCTCCAGTGGCAGCCGCGTTGTATCGCATCGCGCAAGAAGCAGCCGGCCAAGCCGCGCGGCGGCCGGGTTGCTCCGCCATCGAGATATTGCTAAAGTCATTGCGAAGCGGTCCCGCGCTGGAGATTCGCGATAACGCGCCTTTCTCCGGCGTAGTGGAGGGAGATCGTAGCGGCGGTTTGGATGCCATGATGATGCGCTTCTTCGCGGACCGGGCGGGGATCGAATTGCAGATCGACAGGACACCGGAGAACGGGACGTTAGTGCGGGCGCTTTGCCGGATCTAGGAGCGCGGGGCGTCCCCGTTTTACGCGGGTTCCTCAGGAGCGCAAAGGGCGCTATTTTCGCGGCGCCATATAGGACGGAACTCCGCCGCCGAAAGCGGCGCGGGGCGCCCCGTTTTGCGCGGGTTAGTCAAAGGAGATCGTGAGGTTATATGGCCTACGAGATTCTGCTGGTCGACGACCACAAAATGATGCGCGACGGCTTGTCCGCCATCCTGGAGCGCATCGCGGAATTCCGTGTCGTGGGCGAAGCCGAAACCGGCACTGAGGCGGTGCAATTCTGCAAAAAGTCCCACCCCGACCTGGTGGTCATGGATATCGGTTTGCCTGGCTTGAATGGCATCGAAGCCACCGCCGAAATCTTACGCCACTCGCCGCAAACCCGCGTGGTCGTCCTTTCAATCTACGATGACGAGAATACCGTGGTCAGCGCCATCCGCTCGGGCGCGCGCGGGTTTGTGCTCAAGCGGGCTTCCTCGGCGGATCTCATTGACGCCCTGCGCGCGGTGGCCCGCGGAGGATCGTACCTCAGCTCCCAGGTGTCTGATAGTTTGTTGACGCGGATTCAGAATGGCGATCTGCACACGGGCACCACGCAGGCGCCTTTGAGCACGCTATCGCCGCGTGAATTGCAGGTGCTGCGCCTGGTGGCCGAAGGCAAGACCAGCAAGGATATTGCGGTGCTTTTGGATCTCGGCCTGCAAACCGTCCGCGGCTATCGCAAAGCTCTCATGAAGAAGCTGGGTGTCAATAATGTCGCCGGCGTCACCCACATGGCATTGGCCGCCGGACTCATGCACTGGAATAAACCCGATGCAGACTCCTTGGGGTGAGTATCCCGTTTCGGATGCCCATGTGCACTTCTTTTCCCCCGCGTTCTTCGGAGCGCTGGCCGCGCAATCGGGACGCACCGTGGAAGAACTTGGGCGCACGCTCGACTGGCGAATGCCATCTTCCTGCGACGAACTTGCGGCCGCCTGGAAACAGGAATTGGATGAGAATAATGTCACGCGTGCGGCGCTGATCGCCAGCATTCCTGGCGATGAAGAGTCAGTGGCCACAGCGGTGCAATTGTATCCGGACCGGTTCTGTGGCTATTTTATGGCCAATCCCCTAGCCCCCGATGGCGCGGACCGCGTGCGGAACGCCTTGGCAGGCGGACTGCGCGGCGTTTGCCTGTTTCCGGCCATGCATCGCTATTCGGTATCCGATCCGCGGGTAAGGCCCGTCCTCGAAGCTGCCGCCGCACACGCCGGCGCCATCGTGTTCGTGCATTGCGGAGTGCTCACCCTGGGTGTGCGCCGGAAACTCGGCTTGCCTTCTCTCTATGACATGCGCTTTTCGAATCCTATCGATCTGCATGCCATCGCGCTCGAATTTCCCGGCGTGAACTTCGTCATCCCGCATTTTGGCGCGGGTTATTTCCGCGAAGCTTTGATGCTTTGCGACTTATGTCCCAACGTGTATCTGGATACTTCCAGCAGCAACAGTTGGGTGCGCTATCAAGTCGCGCCGCTCGATTTGAAAGACGTGTTCCGCAAAGCTTTGGAAGTAGCCGGGCCGCGGCGGCTGTTATTCGGTTCCGATTCGTCTTACTTCCCGCGCGGATGGCACGCCCGGATTTTTCAGACGCAGGTGCAGGCCTTGTGCAATCTGGAGATCCCCGCGGATCAAGCCGGTCTGATTTTCGGCGGCAACTTACAAAGGCTGCTGGCTTGAGCGGCCGCAACGCTCACGCCAGGCTTCGTTTCCTGCAAAGCAACTCGCCTTTGCCGATGGGAACGACCACGGCATCCACTCTCTGGTCGCGCAAAGCCCCATCAATCACGGGCTGAAGAGCGGTTTGATGACTGATTGCATTATCGGCGATCAGCAAACCACCCGGCCTCATTTTCGGAATCACCGCGTCGTAACAAGCTTGGTAGACGTCCTTTTCGGCGTCCAGAAAACAAAAAGCGATGTCTTCGAGACCAGGCAGGAAATCGAGGGCATCGCCGCAAATCAGTTCGATTACATCGGTGGCGCCAGTGGCCTCAAAAGTCTCGCGCGCCAGCGCAGCTTTGTGCGCCGAAATTTCAAAAGTCGTGATCTTGCGGCCGGTTTCGCGGCACGCGAGCAACAGCCACAGCGTCGAATATCCGGCGCTGGTTCCGATCTCGATGGCGCGGCCGGCGGGCGCCGATGCCAGCATAATCGCGAGGAACCGCCCCAATTCGGGAGAGATCTGGCGCAGGCGATGGCTCTGCGGGGTGCCATCCTTGCGGTCGCGCGCATCGATCTGCTCCAATTCGCGCATGCGCGCTTCGAACGCAGCCGATATCTCGTGGAACATGCTTATCCCAATGCACCCAAACGAAGCTGCCAAGGCGCGATACGCGAGATGCGCAGCATATCCATGCTGCTCCATGGATCGGGCTCCAAGCGCGCGGCGATTTCATCGGGACTCTCAGCGCGCATAATTAGCAGCACATCACGCGTGCCTGCGAGCGGTCCGCCCAGCACCACGAAGCCTTCCGCGTGCAGCGCGTCCATGAAATCGGCATGCGCGCGCCATTCGGCTTGCGCTTCGAGCGGTAACGAATCATTCCAGACGGCGCCGAGAGAACGAATGACGGCGAAAAGCGGCATGCTGGCCTCAACGCTAGTGTAGCCCGCATCGGCATGCTACATTGTTGAGTCTAATTCACAGATGCGAAACGTACTGATTATGGGCTCCGGCTGTGCCGGTAATACCGCCGCCGTGTACGCCGCGCGCGCGAACTTAAAGCCGCTGGTGATATCGGGCAAGCATGCCGGCGGACAATTGTCGCTGACTACGCTGGTCGAAAATTTTCCCGGATTCCCGGAAGGGGTTAACGGCCCCGATTTAGTCGAGAACATCAAGAAACAGGCCGAGAACTTCGGCGCCGAGTACGTCCACGGCGACGTGATCGATACGGAGTTAGGCACGCACCCTTTCCGGATCAACGTGGAAGGCGAGTGGATCGAAACACGCACGCTGATTATCGCTTCCGGCGCATCGGCGCGCTGGCTGGGGCTCGAATCCGAGCAGCGCCTGATCGGCCATGGCGTCAGCTCCTGCGCCACTTGCGATGGATTCTTTTATCGCGGCAAAAAGATCATGGTGGTGGGCGGCGGCGATTCGGCCATGGAGGAAGCCAATTTTCTCACACGCTTCGGCTCCGAGGTGGCGCTGGTGCATCGCCGCGACCAGTTTCGCGCGTCGAAGATCATGCTCGACCGCGTGCAACGGAATCCGAAAATCAAGATGCTCACCAACACGGTGGTGGAAGACATCCGCGACCCCGGCCAACATCTGGTGACGTCCGTGCGCCTGAAAAATCTGGCTACCGGCGAGGTGTGGGAACAGGACGTTGACGGCTTCTTCGTAGCCATCGGGCACATCCCAAACACAGCCGTCTTCAAGGGCCAGATCGATACCGATAGCGACGGTTATATTATTTCGAAGGGCGGCGCGAAGACCAATATTCCCGGCGTGTTTCATGCGGGTGATGTGCAGGATCGCGTGTACCGGCAGGCGATTACTGCGTCGGCCGCCGGTTGCATGGCGGCCATCGAAGCCGAACGATATCTGGAAGCGGAGGGACATTAATGATCGAACGATTGAGCCCGCCGGGCGTGCCTGCGCCGCGCGGACCTTACTCACCGGCGGTGCGCGCGGGCGATTTCATTTTCGTTTCGGGACAGGTGCCGGTGGATCCGGCCACCAATCAAGTCCGCTTGGGGGATATTCGCGATGAAACGCGCCTGGTGCTGACCAACATCGCGAAGATACTCGATGGCTGCGGCGCGAGCCTGCGCGATGTGGTGAAATGCTCCGTGTTCCTGGCGGATGGCAAGGATTTCGCGGCCATGAACGAGGTCTACACCGAGTTTTTCGGCGCTGCCAAGCCCGCGCGCACCACCGTGGCGTGCCAATTTGCGATGCCCGGACTGAAGGTGGAAATCGACTGCATCGCGTACCACCCGGTAGAAAAATAGACCGGTCGCCGTTATCTCAAGTGCTGTCAAATTAACCACGGGTACTTGACCTCACCGCATCGTCTGGTGTATCTTACCCTCCATTGCGCCGATTAGAATGAGTCCCGTCCGTTACGCGGGACTACTCGGAGGAGATCTATGCCGAACAAACGCATGCATATTTGTCTGTGGCTCG
>Ga0335074_10005780_pt1 | contig 17133 bp, 14 predicted proteins | sample Lox_Sample_23_FD_206715 | JGI IMG/M metagenome (GOLD analysis project Ga0335074, IMG submission 206715) | Soil microbial communities from Loxahatchee National Wildlife Refuge, Florida, United States - Lox_Sample_2.3 | ecosystem: Environmental > Terrestrial > Soil > Wetlands | place: USA... | reverse complement strand
GACTGTCTGCTGCCGGGCCAGCTTCCGAGGAAGGCGGCATACAGGATCCCCGGGTGTGAAGGTGATCGTGAAGCAGGTTGAGCTTGCCGGGGTGGGTCCCGATACGGTCTTGGTGGTCATGGTGGCCTGGTAGCCGAGACTCAGTATGAGTTCGAGGGTGTCGCGTGCGAGGCGCTCGCTTGTCACGGCGAGCTGGACCCTGCCGTTCTTGCCGACGTACCCGTCGGTATCGAGCAGTCCTGCCAGGAGCGCCCGCCGCTGAGTTTCGGAGGCCCGCAGGTACTCCACAGGGATGTGCTTGTTTCCCAGGACGCCGATTTTGCGCAGCAGCGCCGTCAGGTTTCCTTCTGTCAGGTAGAGCGCATAGCCGAGGGCATCGCGCCTTACCGCCACATAACCCTCGGATTCGATCTCCGCGATGATCTCCGGGTCAGCCGACGTGATACGGGCGCCTCGCGAGTGACCATCGCCCAGCCATGCCCCCAGCGTGTAGGGCTGAACCGGAAGATCGGAACGGGGGAACTGCGCCGGCGATGCAACGACCACGGCGTGATTTGGCCGGTTGTCTGACCCGGTGGCGAGCGTCCCCGCTATCTCCCGCGTGGTGAAGATCTGGTCGTAGGCAGGCGCATTCCACGCATAAGGCTTGCCCTTCCGCATGTACACCTGAGGAATGCGCGCCGAGGCGAGCCCCGCGGTTCTCCCTCCCGCGTGCCTGGCAGTGCTGAATTCCGCGCCAACCGCGGCGAGAACTTCCGCAGCCGTCACGGGCCTGGCCTGGTGCCGTTCCGCCCGGGTGGTGGTCCGCCACTGATGCTCAGCGTCGGCCACGATCACCGTTCCGTCGCTGAACTCAACTTCGTAACATGGCCGACCGCGCATGATGTCTGTCGCCGCGGTTACCTTCACCGGCTTCCCGTCGGCGCCGATCAGGTGGTCCCCGACCTGGACCTCCCCCATCGTCGTCCAGCCGGACGGCGTTGGCAGCGGCGTGTCGAGGGCCAGTGCCTTGCCGACCGCAGGCCGAGCTGCGATGACTATCATCTGGCCCGGGTGCAGGCCGTTGGTCAATGCGTCAAGGTCGGCGAAGCCGGTCGGTACGCCGGAGATGCCGCCGCCGTGGGCGCCGATCGCCTCGATCTCCTCCAGGGCGCCGGGCATGATCTCCGACAGCGGGTGGTAGTCCTCGGCGATCCTGCGGTCAGTAACCCCGTAGACCTCGGCCTGTGCCCGGTCGACCATATCGTCCGCGTCGCCGTCGCCGGAGTAGCCGAGCTGCACGATGCGAGTGCCCGCCTCCACCAGCCGCCGGAGGATGGCGCGCTCACGGACAATCCGCGCGTAGTACCCGGCGTTGGCCGCGGTCGGCACCGAAGCGATGAGCGTGTGCAGGTAGGGAGCGCCGCCAATGCGGCTGAGCTCGCCGCGCCTGGTCAGCTCGTTGGAGACGGTGATCGCGTCGGCGGGCTCACCGCGCGCGTAGAGATCGAGGATGGCCTCATGAACGAGCTGATGCGCGGGCCGGTAGTGATCGCTCGGCCGGATGACTTCGATGACGTCCGAGATCGCGTCCTTGGACAGCAGCATGCCGCCGAGAACGCACTGCTCCGCGGCGACGTCGTGCGGTGGCATCCGCTCGAACTCCTCGCCGCGCTGCGTCATCTCGGTAACGCTCACCTGATGCCACCTCCCCGCGTCTAACAACCGGCCCCCGTCGCAGACACCGTTGTACCAAAGGGGTCTGACAGCGGGGGCTTAGTCATTCTGCCGGCTGACGCATCCAGTGCCAACAGCAGCTTGTGGACACTGTGTTAAGAACCTGTAGCAAGCTTGTGCAGAGTCAGTGGATTACCTTGTGGATACTCCAGCCGCACCATCCACACCCACCGAGATGACCTCGCGCAACACAATCCACCGGGTGTGGATAGAGAAAAAGTTGGTCACAATTTCGCACGAGAGTTTTCCACAAGGATTGTGCACAGGTGGCAATGGCATGCCTGTGGAAAAGATGTGCGGACAGGGCCTCCGCCAAGGGGCATTATCCCCAGCACCGTACCGATTCGCCACGGGTCGTCCACAGGTGTGAACCGCCTGACTAGAGGCACGGCGATACCGCCCGCGCGGTACCGCGCAACTGCGCAACAGCCTGCGCGGCGGACCGCCGTCGGCTATCCTTCGCCTGTGTGTTCGAGCCAGGGGGAAGCGATACACCGCGTCGCGGCGGCGATTGACCAGCTAGCGGCGGACGCGAAGAGCAGCGCGGACCACCAGGAGCTCACCGCGAGAGTGGCCGGCGTGTGGGACATGATCAGCGATCTCGACCCTGAACTGGCCAGGCGCGCGCAGGGGTATGCCACCGACGCAGAAGGTGCGCCCTCGGGGTGAGGACGCACCTTCTGCTGGCAACCTGTGGACACAGCCCTTTCCCTGTGGAGAACGGATTCCCTGTGGAAAGAGCTGTGGAAAACCGACCGGAGCGCTGTGGACTGCGGATCAGCCCAGGATCAGTCCCCGGTGACCTCGATGCCGACCGAGGCGGTCACCTCGGGGTGCAGCCGGACCTGGACTTTGTAGGAGCCGGCGGCCTTGATCGGGTCGGTAACCACGATCTTGCGCCGGTCGAGCTCCGGCCCGCCCGCGGTCCGTACCGCCTCAGCGATGTCCGTCGCGCCGACCGAACCGAACAGCCGGCCGTTCGAGCCGGCGCGCCGCCGCAGCCGGACGGTCAGCCTCTCCAGCTGGCCGGCGAGCGCCTGCGCGTCTTCGATGGTGCGGATCTCGCGCGCCGCGCGGGCCCGCTTGATCAGGTCGACCTGCTTTTCCCCGCCGCGCGTCCACGCGATCGCGAACCCGCGGGGGAGCAGGTAGTTACGGCCGTAGCCCGCGGCCACGTCCACCACGTCGCCGGGGGCGCCGAGGCCACCGACCTCCTGGGTCAGGATGAGCTTCATGCGAGACATTGGTCAGTTCCTCCCTTGCCAGCCTCAGCGAGCCGTGCTGGTGTACGGAAGCAGAGCCATCTCGCGCGCGTTCTTGATCGCGGTCGCGACGTCACGCTGGTGCCGGGTGCAGTTCCCGGTGACCCGGCGCGCGCGGATCTTGCCACGATCGGAGATGTACTTGCGGAGCAGGCCCGTGTCCTTGTAGTCGACGTAGCTGATCCGCTCCTGGCAGAACACGCAGACCTTCTTCTTGGGCTTGCGCAGTGGTGGCTTCGCCATCATGGTGCTCCTTAGCAGAGCCCCGCTCGATGCGGGGATGGTCGGTTTCTCGATTGCTTACTTGCGTTTAGAACGGCGGCTCGTCGGAGTACCCGGCGTCGGACGCCCACGGGTCCTCATTCCTGCCGCCGCCAGAAGACTGGGCGCCTTGGCCGCCCTGGCCGCCGTTACCGCCCTGGCCGCCGCCGTAGCCGCCGCTACCTCCGGTGCGGTTGGCCCTGGCGACCTTGGCCGAAGCGTTCCGCAGGGACGGGCCGACGTCGTCGACCTCGATCTCGTAGACGGTCCGCTTCTCGCCTTCCTTGGTCTCATAATTCCGCTGCTTCAGCCGTCCGGTCACGATGACCCGCATGCCGCGCTGCAGCGACTCGGCCACGTTCTCGGCGGCCTGCCGCCAGACGTTGCAGGTAAGGAAGAGGCTGTCGCCGTCCTTCCATTCCCCGCTCGCGTTGTCACGCACACGCGGCGTCGAGGCCACCCGGAAGGTGGCTACCGGCTGGCCGGATGCGGTGAATCGGAGTTCCGGGTCGGCGACGAGGTTGCCGACGACCGTGATGGGGGTGTCTCCTGCCGCCATGGTGGGGCTCCCGGTCCTAGCAGAACGAAACGATGAGTAAGGGGGTTTGTCTAGCGGTGCTCGGGCCGCAGGACCTTGGTGCGCAGCACGCCCTCGTTGAGGTTGAGCTGGCGGTCGAGCTCCTGGACCGTAGCCGGGTTGGCGGTCAGGTCGACGACGGCGTAGATGCCTTCCGGCTTCTTGTCGATCGGGTAGGAAAGCCGGCGCTTCCCCCAGATGTCGAGCTTCCCGACCTTGCCGCCATCCCCGGTGACAACCTTGAGGAACCCCTCCAGCGACGGCTGGACCGAGCGCTCCTCGAGGTTCGGGTCGAGGATGATCATGATTTCGTAATGGCGCATGCGCGCTGCCTCCTCTGGACTAACGCGGTCACGGTCTTTCCGTGACAGGAGGATGCGAAGGGTTCAATGTCCCGTCCGCAGCCATTAACTGTACCAAGGACCCACGACAGCCTTGACCGAATGAGGCACTGGGCCTTGTTCATAGGGCATCGCAGAGGGAACACTGAGAGTGGAACCAAGACGATGGAGTGCCCCTTGGAGGGTCGTCATGGCAAACACCATCCAGACCGGCGGGCCCGGGCTCTTTCCGAACCGGTCGCTCAACTCCGACGGTCGGCATCACCCGCTGCTCAACACGGTGTCCGTCCTCATCCTCCTCGTTGGCCTCGCGTCGTTCGCGCTTGGCCTGTTCATCAGAACCGACCCGAGCAGCGGCTTTGCGATAGCCGTGACGACCGCCGCCCTCGGACTGGCGGCGCTGCTTGTCGGCCTGTTCACCCAGATGCTGTCGGCGACCCGCGAGGAGCGGATCCTCATCGTCGCCGGCATCATCGCGGGCTTCATCGGCCTCGCCCTCGGCCTGGCCCACGGCGGCTTCTCCTGATGATCCACGCCGCCACCGGTTAGGCCCCGTTAGGCTGGCGGCATGGTGCGAATCGGCGGTCATTTCCACTCCGACCACCCGCTCGACGACGCGGTCGCGTGCGGTGCGAAGGTCGCGCAGTTCTTCCTTGGCGACCCGCAGGGCTGGAAAGGGCCGGTCATCCCCGGTGGCGATGCTGGCGCGCTCCGCGACGCCTACGCGGCCGCGGATGTGGACATCTATATCCACGCGCCCTACGTGATCAACGTGGCGTCCACCAACAACCGCATCCGCATTCCCTCGCGGAAGCTGCTCGAGGGGCAGTTGGCCGCCGCCGCGGCGATCGGCGCGAAGGGGCTCATCGTGCACGGCGGGCACGTTACCGCCGACGTCGATCCCGCGCAGGGCGTGGCCAACTGGGTCAAGGCCGTCGAGCAGATCGGGCGCCCGCTCCCGATGCTGATCGAGAACACGGCCGGCGGTAACGGGGCGATGGCCCGCTCGCTGGACGCGATCGCCCGGCTCTGGGACGCGGTGAGCGTGGCGGCCTCGGACAGCGAGGTCGGGTTCTGCCTTGACACCTGCCACGCGAACTCGGCGGGCATCGAGCTAGCCGACGCGGTCGACCGGATCAAGGCGATAACCGGGCGGATCGATCTGGTGCACTGCAACAACTCGCGGGACGAGTTCGCCTCGGGGGCCGACCGGCACGCCAACTTCGACGATGGCACGATCGACCCGCAGGCGCTGCTCGATGTGGTCCGCGCGGCCGGCGCTCCGGTGGTCTGCGAGACACCCGAGCCTGGCCTCGCCGCCGACATCGCCTGGCTCAGGGAACGCGCCTGACCGGCCTGACCAGCCAGCCCGCCGCTACCTCGGCCGGCCGACGGCCGTCCCGCCGCCAGTCGAGGACCAGCCGGTCGGGCGCACCATCGAGGACACCGCCGGCCGGGTCGTCGATGAGCCCCGATGCCCGGACACGGTCCCGTTCCGGGTGCAGGATGTCAGCCACCACCGTCGACGCGACCACGAGGACCGAGACCAGCCGGACCACGAGTATCACGAAGTACCAGCCAGGGGTGATACCCGTATAGCCCGTCTGACCCGGGGTGCTGTACATCCAGACGAAGTAGGCCCAGATGCCAAAGAAATAGGCCACCTCGGCGAGCTGCCAGATCACGTACGACCAGAGCCGCGGCTTGGCGAGTACCGCGAGCGGGACAAGCCAGATCACGTACTGCGGCGACCACACCTTGTTCAGGATCAGGAAAGCGGCGAGCAACAGGAAGCACAATTGCGGCAACCGCGGACGGCGCGGCGCGGCGAGCGTGAGCGCCGCGATGGCGACGCACGCGACCGCGAACGAGCCGGAGGAGATCAGGTTCAGCTGGCCGAGGTCGGAGTTGCCGAGCACCGGCACGTTGTAGTGCTCGAACATGTACCAGACCGATCCCCAGTCGGCACCGCGGTCCCGGGAGAACGCGTAAAAGCGGGCCCAGCCGGCGGTCGCCCCGATTGCCACCGGCAGGTTCACCACGAGCCAGGCCACCACCCCGCCAGCCAGACATCGACCGAACTCACGTAGCCGTCCGGCGCGCAGGCAGACCAGGAACAGTGCGGCGAAGAAGAGCAGCGGATAGAACTTCGTCGCCACCGCGAGACCAAGCAGCACCCCGCCGAGCACCGGGCGTCGTGCCGCCCAGGCGGCCAGACCGCAAGCGGCGAGCGCCATCGCCAGCAGGTCCCAGTTGATGAACGCGGCCAGGATCAGCGCCGGAGACAGCGCGACGAACAGGGCCGCCTTCCATCCGGCGCCGTTGCCCTCCCGGCTCGCCGTCGACGCGGTCGCCACCACGCCCACGATCAGGCAGACGGAAAGCAGCAGGACGGTTACGTAGTAGAAGTCCGCGCCGCGGGTGAAGGCGCTGCTCACCGAGTGGACCGCCCAAGCGGCGAGCTCCATCATGGCGCCGATCAGGACCGGGTACTCGACCGGGTGACCGTAGTAGGGCACCTGGTTAGACGACAGTCCCTCGTTGTAATAGAGCGGGTAGATGTCGGTGTAGCAGGAGTCGCGGAACTGGCCGGTGAACGAGTTCCACGCGCCGCCCGAACTGCACGGCAGCTTCTCGGCGTAGCCGAGCACAGCCGCCAGCACAGCCGCCCCGACGCCCGCGCCGGCGTACGCCGGAATCCTGTATCGCAAAGCCCTGTCCCCGCTCCAGATCCGTGACCCGACGGCTACCGGTCCGCGCCGTGGCGCCGTCGGCGGCGGCGGCGGGAGACGGTCGTCCACAGTAGCGAGCCCGGCAGCACGCTGAGCACGCCACCGACAGCCAGGCCGGCCTGGACCGTGTTACCCGACGTGCCAGGACCGACGCCGCCACCGCCAACACCGCCGCCGTTCGTGGCCGTCGGGGTCGCCGACACGGTACCGGTAGCGGTGACCGTCGGGGTCGGCGTCGCCGTGGCGGTCGACGTTGGCTGGCCGAATGTCGGGATCCCCGTCGGGCGATCGGTGGGCAGGCCCGTGGGCAAGCCGGAATCCGTGGGGTTCGGCGACGGCGACGTGGTGCACTTCGGGTTCGGGTTCCCGAACGTCCGCCCGTGCCCATCCGTCACGCTGGTACAGGTCGTCTTCTTCTTCTTGGCCGCCGGAAGCTTGCCGACCTGGTTCCAGGCCTGGCCGGAGAAGACCACCGGGTTCGACGTCGAGAAGTAATCCATCGGCAGGTTCTCGAACTCCGCCTGGGCGAAGGTGTTCCATATCTTCGCCGGCCAGTAACCACCGAAGCCGCCGCCGCCCAGCCCGACCAGGCTCTGCGTGGAGGCGACGCTCTGATCCTGGGTGAACATCCCGACCACCAGCGCGTACTGCGGAATCGCGCCGATGAAGAACCCCGAGTGGTAGTTCGACGTCGTGCCGGTCTTGCCGATGATCTGCCGAGCGCCGAGGCCGTACGCGGCCGCGGTGCCGGTGCCGTCGACCGTCGTCATCTCCATCGCGTACTGGACCTGCGAGTCCAGCTGGGCGTTGGTGGTCGGGTTGGAGCTGAAAACATTGTGCGTGGCGACGGTCGCCATCTGCTCCGGGCCGTTCGGCTGCTGCCAGTACTTGACCACGTGCGCCTGGTGGTAGACGCCGTTGTCGGCGATCGTGGCCAGCATCTGGTCCTGCTCGTTGACCGTCAGCGAGGCGGTGCCGAGCGCCAGACCCACCTGGCCGACCATGTTGCTCAGGTTCGAGCCACCCTGTGCGAACGGTGCGATGTTCACACCCATGCTCTGCGCCATCCTGATGATGGACGACGTGGTGGCCCGGTGCGCGAGGTCGGTGAACGCGGTGTTCGAGGACTGGGCGAGCGCGTTCTGTACGGTGGTTCCGTTGCCCTTCTTGGGATTGCCGATCCCGCTCTCGCCACCATCGTTTTCCACCGGGAACCAGCCGGAGTTCGGACAGTACGTGAGCAACGACTTCTCGTCCTGGGAGAGCGTCAGCGGTTCGTAGTCCGGCGGAACGCAGAGATACGGGCTCGCGTTCAGCGTGCTCGTCTGCACGTTCATGCCCTCCGACACGGCGGTGGACAGCACGTACGGCTTGAACGAGGACCCGACCTGCTCGCGCGTGTAAACGGCGGTGTTCAGGTCGCAGTCGTATTCCTTGCATTGCTTAGTTGACATGTTCTGGCCACGGCCCGGGTACATGGCGATGATCTGGCCGTTGCTCGGGTTCTGCAACTCGGCGCCGACCATCACATACGAAGGCAGCTCGCCTCCGGTGGCCGTGACGTCGGCCAGGTTCTCGTTGACCGCCTTGTACATCTCTACTTCCATCGGGCGGCTGATCGTGGTCACGACCTTCAGCCCGCCATACTCAAGCTCGCTGACCGAAACGTGGTCCACGCCTTCGAGCTCATTCTCGACCACGTCCATGATGTACGGCGCCCACGGGTCGCTGGAATTGGCCGTGAAGGACGTCCCGGTCGAACCGCCCCCCGAGCCCGAGTCGGTCAGCAGCTTCGGGAACTTCATGGCGTTCGCCTGGGCCTGGGTCAGGTCGCCCATCTTCACCATGCCGTCGAGCACGGAGTTGCGCCAGCGGTAGATCAGATCCGACCGGTACTGGGGCAGTGGGTAGGTCGACGGCTGCTGGATGATCGCCGCGATGACCGCGTCCTGGGCGATGGACAGCTTCGACACCGGCAGCCCGAAATACGTTTCCGCCGCGGCGGCGACACCATAAGAGTTATCGCCGAGGTAGATCAGGTTCATGTAATTGGTCAGGATCCACTGCTTGGACTTCTCCCCGGCCAGCTTCTGCGCGATGAAGATCTCCTTGATCTTCCTGCTGATCGTCTGCTGCGTGCCGACGTCCTGGTAATAGTTCCGGACGAACTCCTGGGTGATCGTCGAGCCGCCGTTCACGCCCGCGGCACTGCCCGTCAAGTCGTCGTAGGCGGCGCGCAGGATGCCGGTCGGCGAGATGCCGCCCTCCGTCCAGAAGCTACGGTCCTCCGCGGCGAGTACCGCGTCCTGCAGGTTCTTCGGGATCTCGTTGAAGGTGAGGTCCTGCCGGTTCACCGGGCCGATCGTGCCGATGACCGTCTTACCGTCCGCGTAGTAGACGGTCGTGTTCTGGTAGTTCGCCGAGGCGAGCGCGGCCGGGATCACCGCGCTGGAGGCCAGGTACTCGTAGACGCCGAAAAGGCCGAGCACCATGATGACGAAAACGCCGCCGGTAACGGCGAGCGCCTTCTTCCACGTCCAGTGCCGCCACCAGTTGCCCTTGCGCTTGCCGTTCCGGCCCGGGCCACCGGGCCCACCGGGACCAACGGCCCCGCCACGGCCACGGCCAGGTCCGCGCCCGCCGGGACCACCACGCCCAGGACCACCAGGACCACCAGGCCCCTCGGGGCCGCCGGGGCCGGCGGGCACGAACCCCGGGCCACCGCCCGGACGGCCCGGATAGTCCATCTGCGTCGGATCGCCGGGCATGCCAAAAGCGCCCGGGGCTCCCGCCCCAGCACCCGCGCCACCCGCGCCCGCGCCGAACGCGGCGCGCGGCGCGTCGAGCGACGTGCCGTCGCCGGCCCGCACGCTCTTGCCTGGTGAGTTCTGCCAGCCCTTACCGTCCGCCCAGTAGCTGTAGCCGGGTTCGTCGCGCGGACCGTCGCTGGCCGGCCGCACCGCGCTCGTCGTGCCGGTCTCGTAGTCCGAGTCGACCGACGAGTCGCGCCAGAAGCCGTCGTCGCCCCATCCCTCAGGCTCCGAGTACTGACCGGCGCGGCCCGCCGACCCCGCCGGGCCCTGGCCGCTGCCTCCGTACGCTCCCCCGTCGCCGTACGCCCCGCCCGAGTTATCGTCAGCTTCCCGCCGCCTAGCGGGCCGGAAAACCGGCCCGTCAAAGTCGTCGTTGCTACTCACACGTCCTCGCAGTGGCTGTGGTGCGCGAGCCCTGGTGGCTCTTCATTCCGAGCCGGCTGGGGCACGCCCGTGTCCCGGGTCTCACTGGACCCGCCGATCCACAAACGTTACATGCTGGGTCAAACCGTCGTGGCTACTCCTGACGTGCCCGTCGCCGGCGGCCGGCAGGCGGCTCGCCGGTGCCAAGCACGTACGAAGTGGCGAGATGGTTCCAGCCACAACTCTGGCAGACCTCAACCACATAGACCCGGAATTCGCCGTATTCCGTAGCCATCTCAGTCAACTCTGGGCCCCGCTTTACCCGCCCCGCATACTGTCCGAGTTCATCCCCGTACACATAGGTGACGTGTGTGACATTCGTCTTACGGCAGATCGGGCACCGGACATCGGTCGGCTCACCGTGGAACTTCGCCGCGCGGAGCAGGTACGGCTGCGCGTCGCAGACGTCCGACAGCGTCGTGTGTCCCGAACGCACGGATGCGAGAGTCGCGCGCCGGGCGAGCGCGTAATCCACAACCGAGCGGCGGGCGGCCATGTCCCTCAGGGTACGTCGGAAGCCCATCGGCTTCGAGTCCCGCGAGCGCTTCCGAGAGAGAGCGCGACGAGAGCGCGACGAGAGCGTTCCGAGAGACCTGGGACCCCCCGGTTGCCTCACGGCGAACGCTGGCCTATGCTGAGTCTCGTTCGCACCGATATATCGGACCGAGATATCGGCAAGAGATATCGGGTTGATACACAGAAGACAGAAACCCTACCCGCCGGGGGGGATGCCGTGGGCCGTAACCGGACTGCCGTCCTTGAGTTCGCCGTCCTTGGGCTGCTTCACCGAGCACCCATGCACGGGTACGAGATCAGCAGGCAGCTCAACGTGCTGCTCGGTACGTTCCGCGCGCTCTCTTACGGCACCCTGTACCCCTGCCTGAACAAGCTGTACGAAGAGGGCCTCATCACCAAGGAAGGTGACGAGCCAGCGCAGGACACCCGGCGAGCCCCGGGCCGGTCGAAGATCGTCTACCGGCTGACGGCCGAGGGCAAGGAGCGATTCCAGGACCAGCTCATCAACTCCGGCCCCGCCGCCTGGGAAGACGACGAGTTCGGCGTGCACTTCGCCTTCTTCGGCCAGACCAGGGCAGACATCCGGCTGCGGATCCTGGAGGGCAGGCGGAGCCGGCTTGAAGACCGGATGGAGGGACTGCGCGCGGCACTGGCGCGGACCCGCGAGCGGGTGGACAGCTACACGCTCGAACTGCAGCGGCACGGGCTTGAAGCCGTGGAGCGCGATGTCCGCTGGCTGAATGAGCTGATCGCCGAGGAACGGCGGTCAGAGGCAAGCGGTGCCGCGGGCGGACCCCAACCGTCGGCGGACAAGACCATAAATCCGCAATAGATCGCGAGTAGCGAGAAGGAGTCATCCTGATGGGTAAAGTGCGTGTCGCCATCGTGGGGGTGGGCAACTGCGCGAGCTCGCTCGTTCAGGGCCTTGAGTACTACAAGGACGCCGCTGACGACACCCGGGTTCCGGGCCTCATGCACGTGCGGTTTGGCGACTACCACGTGTCGGACGTCGAGGTGGTCGCCGCCTTTGACGTGGACGCCAAGAAGGTTGGCCTCGACATCAGCGAAGCGATCTTCGCCAGCGAGAACAACACGATCAAGTTCGCCGACGTGCCGCCGACCGGGGTGATCGTGCAGCGCGGTCACACGCTGGACGGTCTCGGCGAGTACTACCGGGAGATCATCACCGAGTCCGACGAGCCGGCCGTTGACGTGGTCGAGGCGCTGCGCGCCGCGCGAGCCGACGTGCTCGTCTCCTACCTGCCGGTGGGCTCGGAGGCGGCGGACCGGTTCTACGCGCAGTGCGCGATCGACGCCAAGGTCGGCTTCGTGAACGCGCTCCCGGTGTTCATCGCCTCTGACCCGGTCTGGGCCGCGAAGTTCACCGAGGCCGGCGTCCCGATCGTCGGCGACGACATCAAGTCCCAGGTGGGTGCCACGATCACGCACCGCGTGCTGGCCAAGCTGTTCGAGGACCGCGGCGTCGAGCTGCTGCGCACCTACCAGCTGAACTTCGGCGGCAACATGGACTTCATGAACATGCTGGAGCGCAAGCGCCTGATGTCGAAGAAGATCTCCAAGACCCAGGCGGTGACCTCCCAGATCCCGCACGAGATGGGGAAGGCCGATGTGCATATCGGCCCGTCCGACCACGTCCCGTGGCTCGACGACCGCAAGTTCGCGTACGTCCGCCTCGAGGGCAAGTCTTTCGGCGACGTCCCGCTGAACCTGGAGTACAAGCTCGAGGTCTGGGACTCGCCGAACTCGGCCGGCGTCATCATCGACGCCGTCCGCGCCTGCAAGATCGCCCTGGACCGCGGCATCGGCGGCCCGGTCATCTCGGCGAGCTCCTACTTCATGAAGTCCCCGCCCGAGCAGTTCGGCGACGACGTCTGCCGGAACCTGGTGGAGGCCTTCATCAAGGGCGAGGTCGAGCGCTAAGGCGCGAAGCCGCTCAAAAAGCGAAAATCGCGGGCCCGGATTCCAAGTCCGGCTCGCGATTTTCGTTTATATCTGTAGCCATGAGATCCCGAACGGTCCCGTGGCTTCGCGGGATGGCACGGCCCGTCGCGTTCACCGCGGTAAGCGCCGTGGGGCTGGCCGCGCTGGCTTTCGCCGGCCCGGCCCAAGCAGCGCAGTCGCCACCGGCGGCGCCGCACTGGTCGATCGCCTACCGGTCGCATTCGGCGGCCGAAAGCTACCTGGTCAGCGTCGTCGCGCCGACGAAGACCGACGCGTGGGCGATCGGCTCCGCCGGCAAGAACCAGCCGGTCGTCGTGAACTGGAACGGGAAGGCGTGGAAGCCGGTCAACGTGCCCGGCACATCGGGATTCACCCCCGCCACGGTCTACGCGTCGTCACCGGGCAACGTCTGGATCACCGGCACCAGCAAATCGGGAGCCGGGGTCGCGCACGTGTGGAACGGGACCACGAAGACGTGGCGGACCATATCCCTCCCGGTCAACTTCTACGGCGCCGCGGTGATCAGCGCCACCGACGTCTGGGGCTACGGGCAGAACGGAGGCTGCGCGCATACCGATCCCGCGGACACCTGCCTGTACCGCTGGAACGGTACGAAGTGGGCAGCCGTCAACGTGCCCGCCGCCCACGGCGGCATCACGGCAGCCGGCGGACACGCCTGGTTCGCCGGGCTCACCAACGTGAAGCCCGTGAAGGGCAACTCGGCGATCTCGCTGACCGGGCTGCCCGCGATCTACGAACTCACCGGCAGCACCGTCAAGAAGGTGTCCGCCCCGTCAGCCAGGGTCGCCAACACCGTCCAGGTTGCGGCGGCGCCGAACGGCCGGCTCTGGCTCGGGACCAGGCTCCCGACCACGACGGCCCCCCAGACGCTCTTCCACTGGACGGGCAAGGCGTGGACGCGGATCGGCATACCCGCGACGGCCAACGGTCTCCCCCTCCTCATCGAGACGAACCTGGCCTACGACGGGGGGAACGGCGTCTGGTGGGGCGGGTTCTCGCACTGGACCGGTTCGAGGTGGGTCAGCACGTTCCCCGAAACGGGGATCGGCGGGTACGCCTTCGCTGTCACCTGGGTCTCCGCCATTCCGGGGTCCGCGAGCATCTGGGGCGCGGGCGTGATAACCGTGACCACGAGCAGCGACACCACCTCCGACGGCCTCGTCGCCGTGTACGGCCCGCTCCCATAACGGGTTAAACGTCCCCTTGATCGGCCGCTACGGCACGGCTCTAAGCTGATCTCGTGTCCGTGGGGGCCAATCAGAACGCGGCGACAAGCGCCGAAGACAGCGGCCGGTCGTCGTTCATCCGCGACCTTCGCGCCGTGCTCGCCTGGCGCGACTTCCGGCGGCTCTATTTCACCCGCCTTGTCTCGCAGACCGGGGATGGCATCGTCACCGCCGCGGTCGGGACGTACGTGTTCTTCAACGCGAGCACGTTCCCGAGCCCGGCCGCCGGCGCCGCCGCCTTCGCGGTCCTCTATGTGCCGTACTCGCTGGTCGGTCCGTTCGCCGGGGTATTCATCGACCGCTGGTCACGCCGGCAGATCCTGGTCTGGCAGGCGGTTGTCCGGGCGGCACTGGTGGTGGTCACCGCCGCGCTGATGGCCGCGGGCAATCGCGGCGTGCCGCTCTACATCGCGGTGCTCGCACTGCTCGGCGTGAGCAGGTTCATTCTTTCCGCGCTGAGCGCCGCGCTGCCGCACGTGTCGGCCACCGACAAGCTGGTGATGGCCAACTCTGTCTCCGACACGTCAGGCGGGATCATGAGCGCGCTCGGCGGCATCGTCGCGCTCGGGCTGAACGCCGCCACCGGCGACACCGAGCGCGGCGCGGCCATCACGATGCTGGTGGCCGGCGGCTGCTATGTCGCGGCCGGCCTGGTCGCGACCGTGATGCACCGGGACCTGCTCGGCCCCGACCAAGCGCATGAGCGCGGGGACGGGTTGCTGCGCGACCTCGCCGTAGTCGCGGCCGGGTTGCTGGCCGGCGCCCGGTACGTGCTGGCCCGGCGCGGCCCGCGCGCGGCCCTCGGCGCCACCAGCGCCTACAGCTTTCTGTTCGGCCCGCTGTTCCTGATGACCATCCTGCTTTACCGGAACTACTTCTACCCGGGACACGTCACGGTCGCGGAGAGCCACGTCGGGGAGCTCGCCATCGTCTCCGCGGTCGGCTACGCGTGCGCCGCGGTGATAACGCCGCCCGCGGCCCGGCGGGTGTCCAAGCGGACGCTGATCGCGGTGTTCTTCGTGATCGCCGCCGTGGTGGCCGGGGTGGTCGGCGAAACCTTCAACCAGCTCGCCTACCTGGCCATCGGCTTCTTCATGTACCTGACCAGGCAGGGCGTGGCGCTCTGCGTGACCACGGTCCTCCAGGAGGACGTCGAGGACACCTACCGCGGCCGGGTGTTCGCCTTCTACGACATGCTGTACAACGCGATGTACGCGGCGGGCGCCGCCGTGTTCGCCGCCTTCATGCCGGCCGACGGCAAGTCGGCCGTGATCGTCGCCGTGTGCGCGGTCGGCTTCGCGGTCGCCGCGGTCGCCTACTGGCTGTCGGCGGGCGGCTCCGGGACCTCGATTCCTTCGGCCGCCGCCCAGCGCAACAGCTCCTGAGCGGCCCCCTCCTTGCCCAGCGAGCCCTGGTCGAGCCGGAGCTCAAGCAGGTAGTTCCATGCCTTGCCGACCAGCGGCCCCTGCTTGAGGCCGAGTAGCCGCATGATCTCCACGCCGTCCAGGTCCGGCCTGATCCGGTCCAGCTCCTCCTGCTCGCGAAGCACCTCGATGCGGGCCTCGAGCGCATCGTAGGTCGCCGCCAGCCGCGCCGCCTTGCGCGCGTTCCGCGTGGTGCAGTCGGCCCGGGTCAGTGCGTGCAGCCGGGTGAGCAGGTCCCCCGCGTCCCGCACGTACCGGCGCACGGCCGAGTCGGTCCACTCGCCGTCCGCGTACCCGTGGAACCGCAGGTGCAGCTCCACCAGCCTGGACACGTCGGCGATGACCTCCCTGGGGAAGCGCAGCTCGGTCAGCCGCTTGCGTGCCATCTTCGCCCCGACCACCTCGTGATGGTGGAACGCGACCTTCCCGTCCGGCAGCAGCGTCCTGGTCCGCGGCTTGCCGATGTCGTGCAGGATGGCGGCGAGCCGCAGCACGAGATCGGGCTCAAGCCCGTACCGCGGCTCCAAGTCGATCGCCTGCCGCAGCACGATCAGCGAGTGCGTGTAGACGTCCTTGTGCCGGTGGTGCTCGTCGACCTCCATCCGCAGCGCGGGCAGCTCGGGCAGCACGTAGTCGGCGACGCCCGTCCGCACCAGCAGGTCAAGCCCGGCCTCTGGCCTGGCGGTCAGCATGAGCTTGGACAGCTCGTCGGTGATCCGCTCCACCGAAACGATCGACAGCCGGTCGGCCTGCTCGCCCATCGCCAGCTGGACGTCGTCCGCCACCGCGAACCCGAGCCTGGCCGCGAACCGCGCCGCCCGCAGGATCCGCAGCGGATCGTCGGAGAACGATTCCTCCGGCCGCCCGGGGGTCCGGATCACCTTCTCCTTCAGCGCCGCGAGGCCGCCGAACGGGTCAACCAGCTCGAACGAGGGCAGCCGGGCGGCCATCGCGTTGATCGAGAAGTCGCGCCGCGCCAGGTCCGCCGCCAGCGACGTCCCGTACCGGACGTCCGGCTTGCGCGACCGCGGCCCGTAAGACTCGCTGCGGTAGGTGGTGATCTCGAAGGTCCAATCGCGCTTGCGCAGCCCGATCGTGCCGAAGTCGATGCCCACCGTCCACGTCTTGTCCGCCCACGACCGGGTGACCTCCAGCACACGCTCGGGCACCGCGTCGGTGGTCAGGTCGAAGTCACCCGGCCGGTCGCCCAGGAACACGTCCCGGACCGGCCCGCCGACAAGCGCGATCTCATGCCCAGCGCGGGCGAACAGCGCACCGAGTTCCACCACGACCGGAGGGGTATTGGCACGCAGCAGCGCCGCGGCCGCCTTACGCTGGTCGGCGCTCACGGTAGCCTTCTGGACGACGGAGGTGGAATCTGACACGGGCATCGAGGGTATCTAGCCCAATCCTTTCCGGCGAACGGCAATAACATGCAAAGCGTGCGCCCCGTCGTTCGTGCCCTTTTCGCTGTCTTCCTGGCAGCGGCCGCCGCGGTTTTCATCGTGCCCGGGGCGCGGGCCGCTACGGCTGCATCCGGCACGCTCACCATCTCTATCACCGGCATGAGCCCGCAGTGGGCATCCGGCGACGCCACCGTGACGATCAGCGGGACAGTGACCAACCATACCGGTTCCGCCCTTCCCGACCTGGTGGTGCAGGCGCAGACCGGGCAGTATTTCGAAACCAGGTCGGAGATGACCAGTTTCGCCGACGGCGTGGCAGGCGCGGCGGGCTTCCTGGGCGCGGCCGGGTCGCCCGATGATCTACCCAGCACGCTGCCGAGCGGCGCGACCGCGCGCTGGTCGGTTCAGTTCCCGGCCGAGGACTACTTCAGCCTCTTCGGCGTCTACCCGATC
>Ga0335074_10005779_pt1 | contig 17134 bp, 13 predicted proteins | sample Lox_Sample_23_FD_206715 | JGI IMG/M metagenome (GOLD analysis project Ga0335074, IMG submission 206715) | Soil microbial communities from Loxahatchee National Wildlife Refuge, Florida, United States - Lox_Sample_2.3 | ecosystem: Environmental > Terrestrial > Soil > Wetlands | place: USA... | reverse complement strand
CTCGCGGTGGGCGGCTCCGCCATGGTGAAGGCGATGGACAAGATCATCGCCAAAGGCAGGAAGATCGCCGCCCATCTGATGGAAGCCTCGGTGGACGATATCGAGTTCAGCGGCGGAAAATTCTCGGTTGCCGGCACCGACAAGTCGAAGTCGCTGACCGAGATTTCGCTGGCCGCCTATGTGCCGCACAACTACCCGATCGAGGAACTCGAGCCGGGACTTGAGGAAACCGCGTTCTACGACCCGAAGAACTTCACCTTCCCGGCCGGCTGCCATGTCTGCGAAGTCGAAGTGGACATGGAAACCGGCGTCCCCGAGGTGATGAGCTTCGTCGCGGTGGACGACGTCGGGCGGGTGATCAATCCGATGATCGTCGAGGGCCAGGTGCAGGGCGGCGTCGCCCAGGGCGTCGGCCAGGCGCTGCTGGAAAACGCGGTGTACAACGCCGACGGGCAGCTTCTGTCCGGTTCGTTCATGGACTACACCATGCCGCGTGCCGACTGCGTGCCGAACATCCAGGTGGCAACGGAAGTCACGTTGTGCACGCATAATCCGCTGGGCGTGAAGGGCTGCGGCGAGGTGGGCGCGATCGGCTCGCCGCCGGCAGTGATCAACGCCATCGTCGATGCACTGCGCGACTACAACGTGCGGCATCTCGACATGCCGGCCACCGGACCGAAGCTTTGGGCCATTATGCAATCCGCGCGTCCCGCAATGGCGGCGGAATAGAGAGGAACCAGGACGATGTATGATTTCTCTTATCAGAAGCCGGGCAGCATCGACGACGCGGTGAAGGTCCTGGCAGGCGATCCGGAGGCAAAGGCGCTCGCCGGCGGCATGACCTATATCCCGGTGCTGAAGCAGCGGCTGGCGAAGCCGACCGTGGTGGTGGACCTGGCGAGACTGGGCCTGTCCAGCATCACTGTGGGCGCCAACAGCGTGACCATCGGCGCCATGACGCGGCATGCGGATGTGGCGTCCAACAAAGAGCTGGCGGCGAAGATTCCCGCGCTGGCGGCACTGGCCGGCATGATCGGCGACGAGGCGGTGCGTCATCGCGGCACCATCGGCGGCAGCATCGCCAACAACGACCCGGCCGCCGATTATCCCGCGGCGGCGCTGGCGCTGGGGGCGACGATCAAGACCAACAAGCGCTCGATCGCCGCTGACGATTTCTTCACCGGCATGTTCTCCACCGCGCTTGAGCAAGACGAACTGATCACGGCGGTGGAGTTCCCGGTGCCGGAGAAGGCGGCCTACGAGAAGTTCCGCAATCCGGCCTCGCGCTATGCGATCGTCGGTGTGTTCGTCGCGAAGTTCCCGAACGGCGTTCGTCTGGCCGTGACCGGCGCCGGGCAGAGTGGCGTGTTCCGGCACCCGGAGATGGAGCAAGCGCTGTCGTCGAAGTTTTCCCCCGATGCCGTGGCGAACATCAAGACGGCGGTCGGTGACATGAACTCCGACATCCATGCGAGTGCCGAGTATCGCGCGCATCTGGTGGGGGTGATTGCGAAGCGCGCGGTGGCAAAGGCCGGCTAAGTCCGCCTTGTCATCGCGAGGCGCCCCCTCCACCATGTCATTGCGAAGCGCCCCCTCCACCATGTCATTGCGAAGCGCCCCCTCCACCATGTCATTGCGAGGAGCGCAGCGACGAAGCAACCCCGGTCGGCAGTTGCGTACCCATGACCGAGGTTGCTTCCGCCTTTCAGGCCTCGCAATGACATCGGGTGGCGTAATGTCCGCCACGCACGCCACAGCCCCCGGCATCGGCCACAACCGCGGCCCATTGCTTGGCCCTGATCCGGACGATCCGCACGCCTCCTGGCGGCTGTATTGCTGGAAGCGCGCCGTGAAGCGCGCGTGGAAGACCCCGCCGCGCGAAATCGCCCTCCGACGCCTCGACTGCGCCGAAGCAGCCGGCATGACCTATCGCGAATACACGCTGCAAATCCTCGAACGTGGCGTTTTCACGCGGCGCGCCATGGCACGTAGCGTTCTGGCAGCAGCCACGCTGCTGGTATTGCTCGGCCCGGCGGCACGTGCCGGCGACAACATGCCGCCGCCCTCGCCGGCGCCTGGCCTGCCGGGACCACCACCCTCCTCTGTCACGTTGACCATCAAACCCGACGGCACCACGGAGTGGGATGGCGAGCCACTGTCCGGCGTCCCGGACCTGCAGGACAAGCTTGAGCACAAGACGCTGCAAGACCCGAAGCTTGAGCTCGATCTGCATTTCCACACCGTCAGCGAGCTGGGCGACAGCAATCGGCAAACCTTGCTCGAAGTCCTGGAACTGGCCGCGAAGTTCGGGTACGTCCATGTGCAAGCCACAACCGACGGCGCGAAACTGACAGTGCTCGGCCCCACAGCCGTTGAATCGGCGCCGAAGTGACAAGCGCACCGCACCATGACTGATCTGTCGCGTCTGGTCGCAGCGCCCGGCGCGCATTCCCTGCGCTACATCGATCCGATGTTCCCCGACCGTCCACTGGTGCTGCACGCGGCTCGGCCCCATGCGTTCACACCTGAAACGCCGGTACTGCTCGTGCATCACGGCGTCGGCCGCAACGGTGCCGCGTATCGCGACTACTGGCAGAAGCTGGTGGATGAGGCCGGCATCCTCGCGATCGCCATCGAATTTCCGGAAGCGTCGTTCCCCGACTACCTGCGCTATCACTTTGGCAATCTGCACAACGAGGACGGCACGCCGAACCCCCGCACCCAGTGGACCTATGGCGTCGACGAACGGCTGTTTTCAGCTTTGCAGGACCAAGGCGTTACCGCGCAACGCCGCTACGGATTGTTTGGCCATTCCGCCGGAGGACAGTTCGTGCATCGCATGCTGTCGTTCGGCTATCGTGACCACGTCGCCGTCGCGGTCAGCGCCAACGCCGGTACCTACGCCATGCCGGACCTGGACATCGCCTGGCCGTTTGGCCTCGGCGAGACCGAGCTCGACACGGCGGCACTCGCCGGCTGGTTGCGCTTTCCCATCACGGTGATGGCGGGCACCGAAGATATCAAGACCACAGGCCGGTTCTTTCCCAAGGGTCCACGGTCCATGCGCCAGGGCGGCACGCGCCATGAACGCGCGCACAACTATATCCGCGCCGGCCACGCCGCGGCCGAGGCGCTGGGCACCCGTTGCGCCTGGACCGTGATCGATGTGCCGGGGGTCGGCCATGACGGGCACGGCATGTCGATCGCCGCCGCCCCGGTGATCGCCGCGGCATTGCGGGCGAACGTTGCAATGAATTGCTGACGCCACGGGCCTGGAGTAGGACTTGGCACAATCGAACCGGGGAAATGGATAAATCATGCACCGCCGCGACGTCCTGAAGACCGCCCTTGCCGGGGCCGCCACTCTGGCCGCCCCTCTGGCCGCACCTCGCATCGGCCACGCCCAAAGCGCGAAAACCATTCTGTTCACGCCGCAATCCGACCTTGCCTCGCTCGATCCGGTCTGGACCACCGCCGACGTCACCCGCAATTTCTCGCTCGCGGTTTACGACACGCTGTACGCGTACGATGCCCAGTTCAACGTGCAGCCACAGATGGTGGCCGGTGCCACCACCGAGGCCGATGGCAAGCTGTGGAAACTCACCCTGCGCGACGGCCTGACCTTCCACGACGGCACGCCGGTCCTGGCGAAGGACTGCATCACCAGCATCATGCGCTTCTGCGTGCGCGATCCGTTCGGCCAGGCGCTGGCCATGCGCGTCGACGAAATCTCGGCACTGTCCGACAAGGTCATCCAGTTCCGCCTGAAGCAGCCCTTCGCGCTGCTGCCGAACGCGCTGGCGCAGGTTTACTGCGTGATGATGCCGCAGCGGCTTGCAAAGACCGATGCCTTTACCCAGATCAGTGACGTCGTCGGCAGCGGTCCGTTCAGATACCTCGCCTCGGAACGCGTGGTCGGCCAGCGGGTCGTGGTCGAGAAATTCGACAAATATGTGCCGCGCCCGGACGGCACTCCGAGCTTCAACGCCGGCCCCAAGGTCGTCTATGTCGATCGCGTGGTGTGGAACGTCATTCCGGACGCCGCCACGGCGTCAGCAGCACTCACCCAGGGCGAAATCGACTGGTGGGAGCAGCCGACCATCGACCTGATCCCCATTCTGAAACGCTCCAAGGATATCACCGTCACGGTGAAGGACCGCACGGGCGAAATGGGCTGCCTGCGCTTCAACCAGTTGTTCCCGCCTTTCGATAACGCCGCGATCCGCCGCGTGGTCGTGACGGCGATGGACCAGAAGGAAGTGATGGACGCGGTCGCCGGCTCCGATCTCAGCCTGGTGCAGACCGATATTGGCTTGTTCGTGCCCGGCACGCCGATGGCCAGCAACGCCGGCGTGGACATCACCCGCGGACCAAAGAAGTACGACAAGCTGAAGCAGGATCTCACCGCCGCGGGCTACAAGGGCGAGAAGGTGGTGATCCTTGCGGCCTCCAACTTCCCGACGATCTGGGCGGAAGCACAGGTCGCGACCGATACACTGAAGAAAATCGGCATGAACGTCGATTTCCAGTCGCTGGATTGGAGCGCCGTGGTACAGCGCCGCGCCAGCAAACAGCCGATCGACAAAGGCGGCTGGAACATCTTCTTCACCTTCCTCGGCGGCTTCGGCAATATTTCGCCGGCGCCGAATATCGCCATCACGACCGGGGCGGGAAGCTGGTTCGGTTGGCCCAATGATCCGGAGATGGACAAGCTGCGCTCGTCCTGGTTCAACGCGCCCGACCTCGCAACGCAGCAGAAGATCGCCGGGCAAATGCAGGCGGAATTCTGGAAAAACCCCAGTTATGCCCCGCTTGGCATGTACGACCAGCCCACCGCGTTCCAAAATCACCTGACCGGCATTCGCGATGGCTGGCCGCAATTCTACGGCGTGAAGAAAAACGCCTGACGCGGGCAGTATTCCCCTGGGGGCGGCCCATGGCGCAGCATGTGGTGGTGATTGGTGCCGGTATCGTCGGCGCGGCGACGGCGATCGAAGTGCTGCGCGGCGGGCATCGTGTGACGATCATCGAACCCGGCGATCCCGGCGGCGAGCAAGCAGCGAGTTACGGCAACGGGACATTGCTCAATCCCAGTTCGGTGATCCCGATGTCGTCGCCGGGTCTGTGGCGGAAGGTGCCGGGCTATCTGGCGGATCCGTTGGGGCCGCTGACGATTCGCTGGTCCTATCTGCCGCGCCTGGCACCATGGCTGTGGCGCTTCGTGCGTGCCGGCGCGACCCCGGCGCGCGTCGCCGCCACGGCCCGTGCCTTGCGTCCGCTATTGCTCGATGCGCCGGAGCGCCACCGGCATTTGGCAGAGCAAGCCGGCGTCGGGCATCTGATCACGCGGCAGGGCGTATTGTTCGTATTCCCCAGCCGCGCCGACTTCGAAGCCGAGGCGCTGTCGTGGCGGCTGCGTGCGGAAAATGGCACGCGCTGGCTCGAACTTTCCGAGGATGAGTTGCGCCAGCGTGAGCCGACGCTGGACCGGCGGTATAAATTCGCCCTGCTGGTGGAAGAAAACGGCCAGTGCCGCGACCCCGGCGCCTACGTGAACGCGCTGCTGCGGCATGCGGTCGCGAGCGGCGCAGTGCATCGGCGCGCGCGCGCGACCGGCCTCGTCATCAAGAACCGCCGATTGTGTGCGGTGCGGACCGATGCCGGCGATATCGACTGCGACAAGGCGGTGATCGCTGCGGGGGCATGGTCGAAGATGCTGGCAGCCGCAGCGGGAGATCGTGTGCCGCTGGAAACCGAGCGCGGCTATCACGTGGTGATCGAAGCGCCCGGCATCGAGCCGCGTTATCCGATCATGCCGAGCGACGGCAAGATGGCGTGCGTCATGACCCCGCAGGGCCTAAGGGTGGCCGGACAGGTGGAACTTGCGGGCCTGGCCGCCGCACCCAACTGGGACCGCGCGGAGGTGCTGCAGAAATTTGTCCGGCAAGTGTTCCCCGGACTTTCCGAGGCATCGCAGGTGAAGCGCTGGATGGGACATCGGCCTTCCACACCGGATGGGCTTCCCTGTATCGGCCCGGCATCCGGCTGTGCCGACGTACTCTACGCATTCGGCCACGGCCACGTCGGATTGACGGCCGGCGCAACGACGGCCCAATTGGTTGCTGATCTTGTCAGTGGCAAGCCGCCATCGATCGACCTGACACCGTATTCAGCATCACGGTTCCGCTAAAAAAACCTCTCCCGCGCGCGCTATTCGCGCGCGCGGGAGAGGTCGAGGCGCCGCAGGCGCCGAGGGTGAGGGTGATCGGGCCGGTACGCTATCCAATGCGTGCTGATCTGCCCCCCTCCCCCAGCAAGCGTGCGCTCGCCGCGTTGGTCCGCTTCGCAATCCAACCCCGCAAGCGGCAGAGGTTTTGTGGCACCTAACTAAAAATACACCTCCCGCGGCAGAATCCCCCGCCTCTGCAAATACGGAATGCCCCGTCGCAGCACCGGCGCCAACACCCGCAGCCCACCCGCAACCACACGAAACGCCGGCATCCACCCGCGCGCATCAAACCGCAACGCATACCCCCCTTCCCGCAACGCCCGATGCAACCACGCCTCCATTCCGAAGCATTCCACCGCCGACAGCCGCCGCCGCCATGCCGCCACCGCATCGTCCGACAGAGGCTGCATCAGCCGCCCGTGCAAATGCCGGTCCCGCGCCGCCACCTGGTCCACACGTCCGCGCCAGTCCAGCATCGCCGGTTCGAAATCCTCACCCAGGAAATCGCAAATGCGCCGCACGGTATCCTCTGCGCGCCGCACCAGGTCTTCGTAACGCACCTCCAGCACCCGATCCGGATACGTGCGCTGATCGCGGCGCAGGCAGGCCATCGCCCGCGGCCATTCGAATCCTGGCTCGTAATACCGCTGCCACCCGGCGTCGATCCACGACATCGCGACATCCCGCCCATCACGCACCAGGTAGATGAACCTGGCATCTGGAAACAGCGTCGCCAGTTCAGGGAGAATTTCAAAATAGTGCGGCGTCTTGTCGCCCACCCTCTGCTTGCTGCTCTTCTCTAACAGCCGTGCGTAAACAAGCTGGATTGCCTCGCGCAGCCCCGCCCCCATCGCCAGCGCCACCACCGCCCGCGTCACGTCATTCGCATCCACCCCAAGATCCGGCCAGCGCTCGTGCCCAACCATCACCGCCGCCACGCGTTCCCTCTGCGGTTGCGTCAGCGCCCCGGTCAGCGGAAACTGGCGCACCAGATCGCGCAGAAACCAGGTCTCGGGCGGAATGTGCAGGCGCGAATGCCCGGTCAGGATCAGTCGCAGCAGCGTGGTCCCGGACCGGCCGGCGCCGACAATGAAAAACGGGGCCTGCTCCGCCATGATCCACCTTCAGTGAGGAGCCCAGGGATGCAACAATTCATGCAACAGCCGCTGACCTTCACTTTCGCCGATGACGGCGCCATTCCCAACTCCCGCCTGCCGATGCTGGTGTATCGCGGTGCGGTGCCCACCGATCCGGCGGCGATCGAGAAACTGTTTACCGCCAACCGCTGGCCGGCGGCATGGCGCGACAGCGTGCACCCTTTCCAGCATTTCCACAGCAACGCACACGAGGCTTTGGGTGTCGCCCGCGGCCGCGGGCGGGTTCAGTTCGGCGGCCCCAATGGCGAAACACTGGAGATCGAGGCCGGTGACGTCGTCGTGCTCCCCGCCGGTGTCGGTCATTGCCGGCTGGAGAAGTCCGCCGACCTGCTGATCGTCGGCGCCTACCCGGACAATACCAAGCGGCCCGACCAGCACCGCGGCGACCCGGCGGAGCATGATGCCGTGGTGCGCAACATCGCTGCCGTGGCAGCACCAAACGCCGATCCGGTCACAGGCGCTCACGGGCCGCTGGTGCAGCTCTGGGGGTAACATTCGGGGGGGAACATTCAGGGGCAACATTATGTCATTGCGAGGCGCGCAGCGCCGAAGCAACCCCGGTCAAAATGACACGCACCGCCGTGCGCGCGCTCGACCGAGGTTGCTGCGGCCCCTTCGGAGCCTCGCAATGACATGTGTTCGTGCGCTACGCCGCTTCCCGCACACGCAGGTCGTTGTTCACCCGGTGATCGCCCGCGACCCAGCGGGCCAGTTCGGCATGCGCATCGGCACGGCGGATGGCATCGATCTCTCCGACATTCGGTGGATCGACGGTAAACTCGACCACCAGCCCGTCGGGTGACGTGGTGTACATAGACCGGCAATAGCCGTGATCGGTCTCGCGCAGGTCAAGCCCCGCCTGCTTCACGCGCCCGACCAGCTCGTCGTACGTGCCGTCATCGACCTTGAAGGCAATGTGGTCGAAGCTGCGGATTTCCGCCGGCTTCTCCGCCTGCGTCTTGTGGTACACCTCATCATCGGCGAACGAGAAGAAGGCCAGCGCGCCGCCGTCGCCCAGCGCATAGAACGTGTGGCAGAACGCCACATCGCGCTTCACCCACGGATTGAAGTGTTGCTCGCACCAGGTGGCGGCGAGCGGAATGCCCAGCACGTCTTCAAAGAACTGGCGGTTCTTCTCCTGGTCCTTCACCACATAGGCGTGGTGGTGCAGGCGTTCGGGGGCACGTGACAACAGCTTGGCCATGGTTGCGCTCCTCCTCGGGTTGGGTCCGCTTGTGCGCGCAAGCTTGCCCTCCGCCCGCGCTGCCCGCAAGCTGGGCGCAGGAGGAGCCAGCGGACATGCGCATCGAGATCATCTGCACCGGCGACGAGGTTCTCACCGGCAAGATCGTCAACACGAATTTCAGCTATATGGCCCAGAAGCTAGAGGATGTCGGCCTGTCCGTGCATTGGGGCACCACGGTCGGCGATGACCGCGACAGCTTGCTCCGCGCCTTCCGGCTTGCCGGCGAGCGTGCCGATGCGGTGATCGTCAATGGCGGGCTCGGCCCGACGGTCGATGACCTGTCGCAGGAAATAGCGGCGCAAGCAGCCGGCGTAGAACTGGAGCTGCACGAGGAATGGCTCGAGCGGATGGAGGCGTTCTTCCTGAAGCGCGCCCGCTCCATGCCGCCCAACAATCGCAAACAGGCGATGCTGCCGGCGGGCGCGGAGATGCTGGACAATCCCATCGGCACCGCCTGCGGCTTCGCGCTGGACATCGGCAAGGCCCGCTTCTTCTTCACCCCCGGCGTGCCACGTGAGCTGCGACGGATGTTAGAAGAGCAGATTATACCGCGATTGCTGGAACGGGGCGGCGAGCCGACGTCGATCTTTTTGAAGCGATTTCATTCCTACGGCCTGGGCGAATCGCACGTCGACCAGTTGCTCGCCGGCGTGGAAGCGATGGCGCCAGACGGGTCGATAAAACTTGGCTTCCGGGCACATTATCCGCAAATCGAAACCAAACTGACCGTGCGCGGCACGGATGCCGGCGACATAAGCCGCAAGCTGGAGCCGGTACAGGCGGAGGTACGCCGTCGCCTGGGAAACTTCATCCTCGCCGAGGACGACAAGACATTGGAAGGCGTCGTGCTGGCGGAATTGCTGGCACGGCAGGGCACGCTCGCTGTGGTGGAGACTTTCACCGGCGGGCAGATCGCGGTACGTCTGGCACCGATGCCGGGGGCAGAGCATGTGTTCCGCCGTGGCATCGTGGTGCGCGAGTTCACCCAATTGCACGGCGTGCTGGGGCTGGAAGGCGTTCATCTTGCCGGCCCGATGACGCAGGAAACCACAGAAGCGGTGGCACGGGCGGCGCGTGAACGCAGTGGTGCCACGCATGCCCTGGTCGTACTGATCGAGTTGGACGACGGCCCCGACCGCATCGATTTCGGCGGCACGATCTGGATCGGCATCGCGACGGCGGAAGCAACCGCGTTCCGCCGCTCGCGCGTGCTGGGCGGGCGCGAATGGGTCCGGCTGGGCGCCGCGGAGCTGGCGCTGGATTGCCTGCGCCGGTTCCTGCTTGGCCTGCCGGTCGTGGAACGCATCGATTTCGAAAAGACCTGAAAGGCACGGCGCGATGGACGATTATCTGTTCTCGGGATTGAAGGTGATCGACTGCGCGAGCTGGATCGCGGGTCCGGCGGCGGCAACGATCCTGTCGGATTTCGGCGCCGACGTGATCAAGATCGAACCTCCGGGTGTGGGCGATCCCTGGCGGGCCCGCAGCGTGAACCCGCACGCGCACGCTGATTCGTACTGGCAGTTGACCTCGCGCAACAAGCGCAGCCTGGCGCTGGATTTGAAGCACAAGGCCGGGCGCAACGTGCTGTACCGGCTGGTGGCGGGCGCCGATGTGTTCGTCACCAACTTTCCGCTGCCGGTGCGCGATCGGCTGAAGCTGGCACCGGCCGATCTGCTGCCGCTGAACGACCGGCTGATCTATGCGTCGTTCACCGCGTACGGCGAGGCCGGCGAGGAGGCAGCAAAGACCGGCTTCGATTCCACCGCCTATTGGGCACGCACCGGATTGATGGATGCGGTGCGCGCGGATCTCGATACTGTGCCGGCACGGTCGGCGCCCGGCATGGGCGATCACCCCAGCGCCACCGGCCTTTATGCCGCAATTGTTACGGCTTTGTACCGGCGCGAGAAGACCGGCAAAGGTGGCATGGTCAGTTCGTCATTGTTGGCGAATGGCCTATGGGCGAATGGCTGCTTCGTGCAGTCGCGCTTGCTGGGCGAGGAAGTGGCGCACCGGCCACCGCGCGAGCAATCGCCGAATGCGCTCGCCAACCATTACCGTTGCCGCGACGGCCGCTGGTTCATCATGGCGTTGTTCAACGAGGAACGGCAGTTGCGCCCGTTCCTGGCCGCAATCGGACGGGAGGAACTGGCGGACGACCCGCGCTTCGCGACGAAGCCGGCACGATTGCATAATGCGCCAGCAATGGTGGCGGAACTCGATGCGACATTTGCGGCGCGGGATATGGCGGAATGGCGGGTGATCCTGGACGCGGTTGGCGTGACCTTCGGCGTGGTGGGCAAGGTCGATGACGTGCCGGACGATGCACAGATGCAAGCAATCGGCGCGGTGGTGCCGTTTGCGGATGGCGCAGCGCTGACGGTGTCGAGCCCGTTCAATCTGGCGGGCGAGTCGAAGATCGCGCCGCGGCGTGCGCCGAAGTTGGGACAGCACACCGAGGCGGTGCTGCAGGAGGCCGGTTACGACGCTGACGCGATCGGGCATATGCGACGCGAGGGCGTAATTTCATAACCTCTCCCGGCGCCGCGCGAGCAGCGCCGGGAGAGGCCGGTTGCTACCCGCAAGCCACGCAGTAGATGTCCTTCACGCCCTGCGGCAGCGGCATGAACTGCCAGCTCTCACCACCATCGTTCGTGCCGAACACTTCGCCATCATACCGCGCGCCCAGGTACACCTGCTTCGGATCGCTCGGATGTGGCGCGACCGACATCACCGTGCCGTGCACCTGCACCTTGTCGAACCGCTGCCACGTCTGCCCCTTGTCCTGACTGCGGTACACGCCGCCATCCTTGCTCGCCGCCGCAACGCTCAGCGCCGAGTACAGCGTGTTCGGCGCGGCGCGCGACGCCTGGATGTCGCGGCCATAGGTGGTGGGAGAGAACCGGCCGACTTCCATGTCCTGCCAGGTCTCGCCGCCATCGGCGGTGCGGAACAAGCCCATCCGCACGGCGATGATCACCGCATCCGGATCCGCCGGGCTGATCGCGATGGCGTGGCCGTCCAGCATGCCTTCTTCGTAGATGTCGCTGCCGATCTTGCTGCGCAGATGCGGCAGCTTGGCCAGCCGCATCAGGTCGTCGCTGCAATCCTTCCAGCTCTCGCCGCCGTCGGTGGTGCGCATCGCGCCACCCACTTCCAGCGCGGCGAAGATGGTGCCCGGCTTGGAAGGATGCTGCGCCATGCGCATGACCCGCGGATTGAACGCCATCACGCAGCGCGACGGCATGTTGGGATCGGGCAGGCGCTTCCAGGTTTCGCCGCTGTCCTCGCTGCGATACACCGCGACCGGCGAGCCGCCCGCATAGATCAGCTTCGGATTGCCCGCATCCACCAGGAACGACCAGATTTCCATGTTCTGGTCAGGGAAGTTGGCACGCTGGAAGGTCTTTCCCCCATTGGTGCTGCGATAGACGCCGTCATGCGTGCCGGCGAACACCAGGTTCGGGTTGGTCGGGTGCACGAACACCGCATTGCTCGGGGTGTTGCTGATCACATGCTCCCACGCGCCGCCATCCTCGCGGCGGAACACGCCGACCATCCCTGCATCCTTGTCGCTGCGGCCCACTGTGCCGGCCACGCTGGCATAGACGTTCGCCATGGTTTCCTCCTCCTGGGTTTCGCTCTGTGGCAAGGCTACGCCAGTTTGGCGAGGGTTGACAGCCTGGGCCAACGCACGCTTGCTCCGCCTGACGCCGTCGAGGGAGGATGACATGCCGGTCGTGCAGGCAGAGAAGCTGATGGAGATCGCGCGGGCGCTGCTGCAAAAGGCCGGCGCCTCGGCCGAGGAAGCCGCCACCATCGCGCGCTACAATATCGGTGCGAACCTGGTGGGCCATGATTCGCACGGCATCATCCTGATCCCGACCTATATCGACCGCGTGAAGGTCGGCCACATCGTCCCCGGCGCGCCGTTCGACGTGAAGGAGCAATCGCCGACCACGATGGTTGTCGATGGCAACTGGGGTTTCGGCTACGTCGTCACCGATCGTGCAATGCGCATGACGATCGATAAGGCGCGGCAGCAGAACGTCGCAGCCACCACGGTGTTCCGGCAAAGCCATATCGGGCGGCTCGCCTCCTATCCGCTGATGGCGGCGCGCGAGGGCATGATCGCGATGATCACCGCGGACTCGGGCCGTAGCGCGAAGGCGGTGGCGCCGTTCGGCGGCTCTCAGGCGCGGCTCGGCACCAACCCGATCTGCTTTGCCATTCCGTCGAACCTGGAAGGCCCATTGTTCTTCGACATGGCCACCTCGGCGGCGGCAGCGGGGAAAATCAACGTCGCGACCGCACGCGGCGAGCAAGTCCCAAGCGGCTGGCTGATCGACAAGGACGGCAAGCCGAGCACCGATCCGCGCGTGCTGAAACAGGGCGGTGCGCTGCTGCCGCTGGGCGGCGCCGAGGGCTACAAGGGCTACGGCCTCGCCGCGATCGTCGAAATTTTTTCCGGACTGCTCACCGGCCTGGGCTTTGGCGTTGAACCGACCGGGCGGCACAACGATGGCTGCTTCATCGCCGTGTTCAACGTCGCCGCGTTCCGCGACCTGGAGACGTTCAGGCGCGAGGTGACGGAGTTCGCCCAGTACCTGAAAGCAACGCCACCGGCAGAGGGCTTCAAGGAAGTGTTCTACCCCGGCGAAGTCGAATTCCGCAAAGAGCAGGATCGGCGGAAGAACGGAATCCCGGTGGAGGACGCGACGTGGGGCAAACTGCGTGACCTGGCGCAAGGCTACGGCATCGCGGGAGAGTTGGGATTCTAAGCTAATGCCGCGCCGGACCCAACCCCCACATGTCATTGCGAGGAGCGCAGCGACGAAGCAACCTCGGTCATCGTTGCGCACACCCCGTCGTGCTCCGTATGACCACGGTTGCTTCGTCGCTTCACTCCTCGCAATGACATCACCTCGTCGCCATATGCCGACATGACAATCCCGTTCCGTGGCCAATCCCTGCGGCGCTTCGAGGACACGCGCTTCCTGACCGGACGCGGCCGCTACATCGAGGACATCGACCTCCCGAACCAGGCCTGGATGCATGTCGTGCGTTCGCCACACGCGCATGCAGCGATCGAAACCATCGATACGGCGCCGGCCCTCGCCACCGCCGGCGTGCTGGGCGTGTTCACCGCCACCGACCTGCCCGACCTGGGGCCCATGCCCTGCACAGTCCCGGTCGCCAGCCTGTCCCCGATGATCATCCCACCCCGCTTCGCCCTGGCAGCAGGGCATGTCCGGCACGTCGGCGATCCCGTCGCGTTCGTGGTCGCCGAAACGCGCATCGCGGCACGCGACGCCGCCGAAGCCATCAACATCGACTATCGTCCCCTGCCCTCCGTCACTGATGCCGCCGCGGCCTTGCAGCCAACCGCTCCACAAATATGGCCGCAGGCCCCGGGCAACCTCTCCTATCGTTTCCAAAAAGGCGATGCAGCCGCCGTCACCGCCGCGGTGCAGGCAGCGGCACATATCGTCGAACTGGAGCTGGTCAATAACCGCATCGTTATTTCTTCCGCTGAAACGCGCGGCGCGATCGGCCAGCACGACGCCGGCGGCTTCCACCTGGCGTTCTCCGGCGCCGGCGTGCATGCCCTGCAATCCCAGCTTGCCGACAGCGTGTTCCGCGTGCCGCACGCGCAAATGCGGGTGTCATGCCCGGATGTGGGCGGCGGGTTCGGGGTGAAGAATGCGCTGTATCCCGAATGGATCATGCTGCTGTGGGCGGCCCGCACGCTCGGCCGGCCGGTAAAATGGATCGGCGAACGCACCGAGGATTTCATCACCACCGCGCAAGGCCGTGACAACATCACCCGTGCCCGCCTCGCGCTCGATCGCGGCGGGCGCTTCCTCGCGCTGGAAGCGAACACCATTGCCAATCTCGGTGCCTACCTGTCCTCGGGTGGGCCCGGCAGTTCAACCAATGCACCCGCCAATGCCATAGGCAGCGGCTACGACATTCCTGCGATCTTCATGGACGTGCACGGCGTGTTCACCAACACCGTGCCGATCGACGCCTATCGCGGCGCCGGCAAGCCGGAAGTGAACTATCTGGTCGAGCGGCTGATCGACACCGCCGCCCGCCGCCACGGCTTCGATCCGGTGGATCTGCGCCGCCGCAATCTGGTGCGTGAATTTCCCTACCGCAAAGCGCTCGGCACGGTCATCGACGGCGGCCGATTCGCCGCCAACCTGGACGATGCAATCATCGCCGCGGATCACAGCGGTTTCGCCACCCGTCGCGCCACGGCGGAACGCGACGGCAAAAGGCGCGGCATCGGTATTACCTGCTTCATGGAAACCGCGCGCGGTGCACCAAACGAAGGCGCGGAGCTGCGTTTCGATCCCGACGGCCGGGTCAGCCTGCGCGTCGGCACGCAATCCAACGGCATGGGCCACGAAACGTCCTATGCCCAGATCGCCGCCGATTTGCTCGGCCTGCCGATCGAGACCTTCCGCTATATCCAGGCCGACACGGCGGACGTACGTGCCGGCAATGGCCACGGCGGCGCGCGCTCCATGCATATGGGTGGCGCGGCACTGTGCAAGGCGGTGGACACGATGCTGGCGAAAGGCACCGTCATTGCCGCGCGCCTGCTGCAAGCCGCACCACAGCAGATCGCCTTCGCCAACGGCAGCTTCAGCGTGCGCGACGAACCCGCTCGCGCCATCACCTTGATGGAAGTTGCCCGCGCCGCACGCGATCCCGCCAATCTGCCCGAGTCGGCCGGGCCGGGCCTCGACACCTATGTCTGGAACCTTCTCGACCTCATTACTTTTCCGAACGGCTGTCACATCGCGGAAGTGGACGTCGATCCTGAAACCGGCGCCGTCACGCTGCAGCGCTACACGGCAGTCGATGATTTCGGCACGCTGATCAATCCCATGCTCACCATCGGCCAGGTGCAGGGTGGCGTCGCGCAAGGCATCGGCCAGGCCATGCTGGAACACACGATCTACGATCCGCAATCCGGCCAGATGCTGAGCGGATCGTTGATGGATTACGCGCTGCCGCGCGCTGATGATCTGCCCGACCTTGCCATCACCTTGACCGGCGTCCCGACCAACGCCAATCCGCTGGGCGTGAAAGGCGCGGGCCAGGCGGGCGCGATGGCTGCGCCGCAGGCGATCATCTGCGCGGTACTGGACGCACTGGCCCCGCTCGGCGTAACGCATATCGACATGCCGGCAACGCCGGAACGAGTTTGGCGCGCGATACAAGCGGCACAATAACAGGAGACGCAGGGATGACCCAGACTCGCATCGCCGCGGAAGACTATCTGGAAGCGCTCGCCGCGCACGGCATCGACCACATGTTCGTCAATCCCGGCACCGATTTCGCGCCGATAGTCGAGGCCTTCGCCCGCAGCGCCCGCACCAACCGCAAAGTGCCGCGGCCAATGGTGGTGCCGCACGAAACCGCCGCGGTCGCCATGGCGCATGGCTACACAATGGTCACCGGCCGGCCGCAGGCAGTGATGCTGCACACCAATGTTGGCACCGCCAACGCCATCAACATGCTGATCGACGCCGCCCGCGACCGCATCCCCATTCTGCTCTCGTCCGGCCGCACGCCGTTCACCGAGTCCGGGGCCGAAGGATCGCGCAACGCCCATATCCACTGGGCGCAGGAAATGTACGACCAGGCAGGCATGCTGCGCGAAGTCGTCAAGTGGGACTATGAAATGAAACGCGGCGACCAGGCCGCAACTGTGCTGGACCGTGCGCTGGAAATGGCGATGACATCGCCGAAGGGCCCGGTCTATCTCAGCCTGCCGCGCGAAGTGCTGGGCGAGGAGATGCACAAATCACCCGACAGCAACTGGGAACGCCGCGCGCGCCCGCGCGATCCAGTGCCGGCGCCGGCGGATATCGAACAAATGGCGGAATGGATCGCCGCGGCAGAGGCGCCGGTGGTGATCACCGGCTCGCTCGGCCAGGACCCGCGCGATGCCGTGGTGCTGACGCGCATTGCCGAGCAATGGGCATTGCCCGTGGTGCCGTATAACACGCGGTATTTCGCAATTTCCGCGAACAGCCCGATGTTCCAGGGGTCGATGCCAGGGCCGCTGCTGAAAGATGCCGACCTAGTGATTGTGATCGAGGCCGACGTGCCCTGGCTGCCCAGCCAGGAACACCCGCCGGCCGGCGCACGCATTGTGCAGATCGGCGAGGATCCGCTTTACGCGCGCTATCCGATGCGCAGCTTCCCGTCCGACCTGACGATCACGGCCAGCGCGTTGAGCGCTTTGCAAACGCTGGAGCAAGCCCTGGCGAAGCGAAAGGGCGCGCATGTGGAGGGGCGGCGCGCGAGGCTGACACAGCGCTCGACGGACCTCCGCGCTGCATGGCGCACCGAGGCGGAACAAGCCGCGCCAGGCAACAAGAACACGCTGGCCTGGCTGAATCACTGCCTGCGCGATGTGATCGATCGCGACACGATCGTCATTTCCGAATACTCGTTCCGTCAGGAATACTGCCCGCT
>Ga0335074_10005778_pt1 | contig 17134 bp, 16 predicted proteins | sample Lox_Sample_23_FD_206715 | JGI IMG/M metagenome (GOLD analysis project Ga0335074, IMG submission 206715) | Soil microbial communities from Loxahatchee National Wildlife Refuge, Florida, United States - Lox_Sample_2.3 | ecosystem: Environmental > Terrestrial > Soil > Wetlands | place: USA... | reverse complement strand
CGCTGTAATCAGGCGCCGCTGTAATCAGGCGCCGCTGTAATCAGGCGCCGCTGTAATCAGGCGCCGCTGTAATCAGGCGCCGCTGTAATCAGGCGCCGCTGTAATCAGGCGCCGGTCAAGGGCGAGGGCTCATCCGTCGCCCAAGGTCAGCCGACACCTGGGTGGGAGTCAGCGAACTCCGGTACCGGTACAGGTCCCGTAGCAGGCTGATCTCGGCTCCGTGGTGGACCTGCTCGTTGATCAGCGTGCCGATGACCTGGTGAAGCGGCCACTGCTCACCCCAGTTCGTCGGTACCAGCTTGTCGAGGTCGGTGTCGGTCAGGCCGGCCAGCGCGTCCTGCACCGGCTGGTGACTGGCGAACAGCCAGTCAGTCGCCTCCTCGACATCACCGGGCAGCTCGAGATCGAAGGTCAGCGAGGCCGTACCGAACGCGTAGTCCCAGTACAGGTAGTTCACGCCGGCGAGATGCAGGGTCCGCCACGCGATCGTGGTGAACGGAGCCGGCTGAGGCTGTGACGGGTCGTAGTCGATCACCCAGTCGCCGCTGCCGTCGGCGTTGACTCCGCGCGATTCCGACCGCGGGTGGACTGTCCAGCAGCCTGACACCGGCTCCCAGAAGAATTCGTCCGTGGTGATGTCGCCCAGCACGCGCCGCAGCGAGTCGCAGGACACGGCGTAGGCCGTCCGGAGGATTTCGGCGCCCGAGGTCATGGCAGCAGTCTGGCCCGGGCGGGATTCCGGCCGCGAGCCGGTGACCTCATAAAGTGGCCTGATGCGGATTGCGCTGATCAACTCGGGCCTGGGCCTCCTCGCGCCCGCGGCGGCGCTGCACCGGCTGCGGCCGGATGCCGATCTTGTGCTGGCCCCGGACCCGGACGGCATGCCATGGGGCCCGAGAACGCCTGAGGACATCGCCGCCAGGGCTCTGCTCTGCGCCCGCGCGACCCTCCGCTACCAGCCTGACGTGCTGGTGATGGCCTGCAATACCGGATCGGTCCATGCCCTGGAGGCGATGCGAGCCGAATTCGAGCCCGACATCCCGGTCGTCGGCACCGTCCCGGCCATCAAGCCCGCTGCGGCCAGCCATGGCAAGGTCGCGATCTGGGCCACTGTTGCCACGTCGGAGAGCGCCTATCAGCGGCGGCTCATCGCCGAATTCGGCGGCGCGGCCGAGGTCACCCCGGTGGCCTGTCCGGGTCTGGCCGATGCCATCGACGCAGGTGATCAAGCCGCGACGGCTGCGGCGGTGGCAGCGGGGGCCGCGCGGACGCCGGCCGGGTGCGAGGCTGTCGTCCTCGGCTGCACTGAGTACGAACTGGCCGCCGACCAGATCAGCCTGGCCGTCCCCGGTGCGGTGACCTTCAGCTCGGCAGCCGCTGTCGCCGCCCAGGCCCTGCGCCGGATTCCCGCCAGCACGAGCCCCGGCACTCCTACGGCCGCGGGCTCCCCCGCCGAAGATGGCTCTGGCAGGCGGCTCGGCACGGTGCGGGTACTGCTCAGCGGCCGGCCGTCGGCACTGCCGCCCGCCGCCCTGCAGTATCCGGAAGGCCGTCTGCTGGCACCACTGGTGGTGGCCGACGACCGCGAGCCGATGGCCGGATCAGCCGCAAGCCGGTAAGGCCAGCGAGCTGCTCCGCGCCGCGGTGCAGGCCCCGGTGCAGGCCCCGGTCAGGTCACCAGATCGCCGTCCTGCCGCGAGCCCGCTCCCTCCGGACGGCACGAGCACCAGGGCGTGCCTGGCCCCTCTGTTTGCGGCCCGAGGCTGACCGACGCGCGCGAGAGCCACCCGGCGTGCCGGGACTGGCCGTCGGTCGCCGGCCACCGCTGCCCGCAGCACGGCCGGCCCTGCCCGAAGCACGGCCGGCCACCCCCGGCGCGCCAGGCGGCTCGCTGGCCGGTGCGCCGGGCGCGTAACTCTTTGCTACCGCCGCCGGAGTCATCGGCACGCGCGCGGCTGACGGCGGCAGCGCGGCATCCACGGCGCCGGCCAGCAGGTGCGCCATCGAGTAAGCCGGATCGGCGCCGAGCGCACGGTCGACGGCCATCGCCGCCAGCGCACCGTTACCCGCCTGCCACGCCGCGAACGCCAGCAGCGACGCAGGCGCTGGCACGTAGTCAAGCGCGGCGCCGCGCAGGACGTCGGTCCATAGCCGGCAGTGCGCCTCCCGGTACGCCGGGTGCATCCGCGCCCAGGCGTCGTCGCGTACGCCCAGATCGCTCAGCAGAACGGCCAGCCACGCGAGGTGAGCGATGCTGTTGATGCGACCGCCGGATCGGTATAGCCGGATCGCCCGCTGCACTTGCCTGCGGCCGATCCGGGTGGCGCGAATCCGCGGGCACCGATCACCCGCTGCCTCGCTGCGATCGACAAGCTCCGACAGGCGCGAGAGCGCACTGCTCGTCACGCGGGCAATCAGCTCCGCTGACCCAGCCGGCCGCTGAAGCGTGCGAGCCAGCGCAGCTCGGTCAGGCTGCGCGGACAACCCGGCCTCGGTCATCGCGGCCGCAGCCGGGTGCGAGCCGGGGTCGTACGAGCGACCCTCAGGCGGACAGCAGCCTGAGTCGGCACAGAGCATCGACCAGTACCGGCCCGCATCGGCACGCAGCACCTCATGCATGCTGACGCCACTGCCGGCCAGTCGCGCGACGACCGGGCCCACCACCGGGACCACCAGTTCGGCCGGCCCGTACCCGACCAGCAGCGCCGAAGTGATCCCTTCGCGGCCGAGAACGTAGTCAGCGTGCTCGGCGATATCTGCGGCTAGCTCATAGTCGGCAGGGTCGGGGAGGTCATACCGGAACGTGACCAGCACGCGGTTCTGCTCGCCGAGGCCGAGAACCACGACGCTGTGGCTTGGATAAAAACCGAGCATGTGCGGAACCACCGCGAGTACGGCGTCCGGCGTGGCCGCGCGCAGCTGCACTTTGCTGGCTAGGCCGGCCGGCCGTGCAGGCGGATTGATGGACGGTCGCGGGGAGCTGTCACCCACGGGGATCTTCTTAGTCATGCGGCCAGCGTGACGGCTGATTCCGGCCGCGGCGATTTGGCTGGAGCGGCCGTGGTGGACGGGCGGCCGCCCGAGCACAGCGCGCAATAAGCCGTTGACATGACCGGCCGGTCCGGGACGTCTACTGGCGAGATGTCTGGGCCGACGAGAGCGAGCTGCGCATCGGCGAGGACAGCATCATCGATCCTGCTGGCGGGAGGCTGCGCAGCCCCAGCTGTTGACCAGCCATCAAGCGGTGAGCAGACCGAGCGGACTAGGTGCCGCATACTCGATCTGCACCGCCGGCTGGCCGTCCACCTTCACCGGCTCGGCCTTGGTGTAGGCAGGGAAGTCAGCATGTGCGTTCAGCAGCTGACCCATCTGCTGCAGGTACTGTCGCGCTGTCAGGCCGGAAGCCGGGTCTGTCCCCGCCAGGGCGACCACCCGGAACGGAACGCCCGGACTCGCTCCGGGGCCGGAGTCGGCAAAGCCGAGGACGTCGATCGGCTGCTGATCGGTGAGGGCCTGGAGGGCGAGCAATACGCGGGGGTCAACCTGTCCGGCGGCCAGCTCGCTTTCGGCCGTCGGCGAGGCCGAGACCCGGCCGCTGTTCAGCAACTGCTCACCGAGCTGCATCCGCTCCTGCACATCCTGGTTCAGGGCGGTCTGGTAAGCGGCCGCTCCAGCTGAATCGACCGCCTGGATGCTGACCTGGCCGAAGCTGGCCAGAGTCACCGGAGTGACGTCCTTGCCGAGCCTCGGGTTAATCACGCTGAAGTACCTGCGGAGCTCCGGGGTCATGACGACCATGCTGGCGTTCGCCAGTGATTGCGAGCCCACCCCGATCTGAACCTCCTGGTATGCAGGAAACCCGCTTGCCGTCAGCGCACTGCACGTGTTGGCATCGCACGCGACGTAGGTTCCGATGGCGACCTGCTGTGTAATCCAGGTGGCTGCCGTCGCGCTACTCAGAGCCAGCTCAGTATCTTGAGTATGAGTTGGGGTGACCGAGGGTGTCGGAGTGGGGGCAGCGGTCGGCCGGGCAGTTGCCTTAGGCGTCGGCTTGCCGCTTGCAGCGGCGACCGCGTTGGCATGCAGGGACAGCGCGACGGCCGCGCCGGCGCAACCCAGGACAACGGCTCCGGCCGCCGCTAGTGCGGCAGTGCGATAGCCCCGGCGGCCCGGCGGCCGCCACCGCCCGCCGCCCCCTCGCCTCGGCGTGTCCTCTGGCCACAGCCAGCCGATCGAGCCCGGCGTCGGTGCAGGATCCCACGCGAACGCCGCCTCCTTTGCGTTGTCTGGCTTGATACCTGATGGCCAGTCATCCGGCTCGGCTGGATCATCGGATTCCGCCGGAGGTGGCGGCGGCGCGGAAGCCTCTTGCTCGGCGGCGCGCAGCACATCCGGCTCCACCGCGCGCAATGCCTTCCGCACCCGCAGAGGCTCCTCGGCACGCGGCTGCTCCTCGGCACGCGGCTCCTCGGCACGCGGCTGCTTCTCGGCGCGCGGTTGCTCGCCGGCCGAACGCGATGGCCCGGCAACGCCGTCAGGCTTCGCTGCTCCGTCGGGCACCTCAGAATCCGGGCCTACGCCGGACGGGCTTGGTGGCCGCTTCGCGGCGCGCTCGCTCGGCGGTGAGACCGTCACTCGCGGCAACGGCTCCGTGTTCGGGTCGTCCGGCATCCCTTGATTCGCCTGCCCATGCTCGGCATCGATCGCTGCCTTCATGCGGTTCAGCTGGGAATCCGAGAGGACCGGCCGGACCGGCTTTCCGGGACCTCGGCGAGCTGCACCTGGCGTCCGCCGCGATAGCGGCACACCGGCTCCGTCGTCTGCCATTCCCCTGAGTGCCACGACGCCTCCTACTTGACCAGGTGAAAGAGCGAATGAACGATGTCGATGATCCCGGAACCCAGGACGATCACGAACATGGCCGGGAGCAGGCAGCCAACCGTCGGGAACGTCATTTTCACCGGGATCTTCTGCGCTTGCGCCTCGGCTCGCTGACGGCGGCGAACCCGCATTTCCTTGGCTTGTTCACGCAGAACGCTGGCAACCGGAATACCTAGCTCGGCGGACTGAGTCAGAGCCGAGACGAACGCGCGCACCTCTGGCACGCTTGAGCGCTCAGCCAGTGCCCGCATTGCCTCGGCGCGCGACTTACCGATCTGCATTTCCTGCAGCACGCGCGCGAATTCTGCTGGCAACGGTCCCTTGAGGTTTCGAGCGACGTGCGCGAGTGCGGCATCAAAACCGAGGCCGGCCTCCACGCAGATAGTGAGCAGGTCCAGCGCCTCCGGCAAGGAGACAGCGAGCTGCTGCTGCCTTCTCAGCCCCGCGTTGTAGAGGAGCACATCAGGCAGGAAGAAGCCGGCGATCGCACCGACGCCGCCGGTCAGGATAATCAACGCAGGATGTCGCAGTGCGAGAGCAGCGCCAATCGAGCCGAGCACGATAACGCCGATAATCTTGCTCGCCAGCACGCGGTCAGGTGTCCAGCGACCCGGGTTGCCCGCGACGTCTAGTCTGCGCTGCAGCGAACTGCGAGCGCCGGACGGCGATAGCCGCGCGGCCATATCCGGCAGCCAGACGGGCACCTTGAACGGGTCGGCACCGCTGCCGCGGCCGCCGGGGCCGACGTCGCGGCTGTACCGCCGGTCGATTGCGGCAAGCGCTCTGGTCACGCCGGGCTTTCCGCGCGCTGTCGGCACCATGGCGACGACCAGCGCAAAGAGCGCGAGCGCGAGTGCCGCTATACCGCCGTAGAGGAGCCCGGAAGCAGACATGCTAATACTCCACCTTGATTATCCGGCGCATTATCACCGTGCCAAGCACCAGTGAGACGGCAGCGGCACCGAGCATCAACTGGCCCGTGTGCGTCGTATAGAGGGGGCGCATATAGGTGGGCCTGGTGATAAACAGAAAGGCGCCGACGGCCAACGGCAATGCGATGAGAACGTAGGCAGACAACCGGCCCTCTGAGCTCAGCGCAATTACCTGCCTGCGAAGATATGCGCGCTCCCTGATCGTGCTCACGATGGTCGTCACGACCTCGGCAAGATTGCCGCCGATGCCCCGCTGAATGCGAATGGCCATGACCAGCCACCGCAGATCGTCAGACTCCATTCGGTCCGCAACTGTCTCCAGGCAACCCTCAAGCTCGGCGCCGAGCCGGGCTTCCGCCAGGGCGCGGGCGAACTCCCCGCCGGCGGGCTGGGCAGTCTCGCTCGTCACCGCATCGAGGGCCTGTGGCAGCGAGAAACCCGACTGAAGTGAGCTGGCAAGAAGCTGCAACAGGTCCGGCAGCTGTTCGGCGAACGCGTTGCGACGGCGTCGGATCAGGACACTCAGGATCATCCGCATGCCGAGCCAGCCGACCAGTGCTCCCAGCAGAACACCGACGATGACGTTGCCGGTAAGGATGCTGACCGCGGCTGCGATGACAACGGCGACGCATCCGCCGATCAGTACCCACTCGGCTGGCTTGCGCCCGACTGCCGCCAGTTCCAGGCGTCCGGATAGGCGTTGCTGGGCCGCGGGCGTCATCAGCCGTGTCGTGACGTCGAGCGCGACGCTGTCGGATGTTTTAGCGGAGTCCGATCCAGGCTTGTCCTGACCGGTCCCGTGCCGTGGGCCATAGCGAGCTATCCGCCCGGCGAGATCCCGCTCCCGGCCGGACTTTGCCAGCGAGCCGGACACGGTCACGACGAGAATGAACAGCGCCGCGAATATCGCGCCCAGGCCTCCTGCTATGGACCAGTTCACCGGGGTGATCCTCGGTAAGCCTGCGGCTGGAAGACTCCCGGCGGCACCTCGACACCGCGATCGGCCAGGCGCTTCAGGAACATCGGGCGCAGGCCGGTGGGGCGTAGCAGGCCACGCGGGTGGCCGAACTCATCGGTACCCGCTTGATAATCGAACTTGAAGACATCCTGGAGTACAACGACCTCTCCCTCCATGCCCTGCACCTCGGTGATCTGGGTGATGCGGCGGGAGCCGTCCTTCAGGCGGGACTGGTGCACTATCAGGTCGATTGCGGAGGCCATCTGCTCGCGGATGGCGCGCTGACTCAGCTCGACATCCGCCATCATCACCATCGTCTCCAGGCGCGACAGCGTGTCGCGCGGAGAGTTGGAGTGAACCGTGGTGATGGAGCCGTCGTGGCCCGTGTTCATGGCTTGAAGCATGTCGAGGGTGGCTGCGTCACGCACCTCGCCGATGATGATCCGGTCTGGCCGCATCCGCAACGCGTTGCGGACGAGGTCGCGGATCGTGATCTCGCCGCGTTTTTCCAGGTTGGCAGGACGCGACTCGAGCCGGAGCACATGGAGCTGGCGCAACTGCAGTTCCGCCGCGTCCTCGATCGTGACGATCCGCTCGTCCTCCGGAATGAAGGCGGACAGGACATTGAGCGTTGTGGTCTTGCCGGAACCCGCACCGCCCCCGACCACGATGTTCAGACGCCCCTGCACGCACAGCCGCAGCAAGTCCGCCACCTGAGGGGTCATGGTGCCGAAGTGGATGAGATGGCCGATGGTGAGGGCCTCGGCGGCAAACTTCCTGATCGTCAGCAGTGATCCGTCGAGCGCGACGGGTGGCACGACCGCGTTGACCCTGCTGCCGTCGGGTAGCCGCGCGTCGACCATCGGGCTGGATTCGTCCACCCTCCGGCCAACCCGCGCCACGATTTTCTCGATGGTCCGCCGCAAGTGCCCCTCGTCGGCGAACGACGCTTCCACCGGGTACAGACGGCCGTCCCGCTCAACGTAAATCTGGTCGTGGCCGTTGACCATGATCTCGGACACGGCAGGATCGCGCAGGTATACCTCCAGCGGTCCATGGCCGAGGATGTCATCGGCCACTTCCTGCGCGACGCGCGCCCGGTCGGCAGCTGTCATAGGTGTCTCATCACGCTGCAGCACGACCTGCAGCGCCTGAGTGACCTGCTGCTCCAGTTCCCGCTGGTCCAGATGCGTGTCGTACAGCTTCGGCCCCAGCATTTCCAGCAGCGCCTCGTGCACGATGCGCTTCAGCGGCCCAAACGGATCCTCATAGCGAGTGGAACGCCTCGGCGCACCACGCCGGTCGACCGCGAGCCCGTTAGCAGGCCCCCGCTGGGAGAGCCGGTCGGAAAGGGTCATGCGACGCGCCTCTTGCCCCTAGACCGGCCTTCTGATCGCGCTCGGATCGGCGAAGCCAGCAGATGTTGCTGCACGAACTTCGTCACGGACTGGCTCACCGGGTGGGCAGGGCTGGCCAGCATGATGGGCACGCCCTTGTTCACGGAGATGGGTACGGCTCGACTCGACGGGATGTGTGCGGCGATGTTGGACCGCACCACCTTCCGGACCTGCTCGGCTGTGAGCCCCACCTTCGAGTCAGCGCGGTTGATGACAACCGATCGGATCTGTCTCGGGTAGGAGAGCATGTCCAGCATGTCCAGCGAGACCCGGAGGCTCTTCAGTGCGGTCACGTCCGGAGTCGTGAGCAGCACAAGGTGCGATGAGACGTCCATCGCGGTCAGGACGTGCTCGCTGAACTGGGCAGGCGTGTCGATGATGACGAAGTCGTACATGCGGCGTAGCACAGCAAGCAGCTCGCCGACGAGCCTGGGCGGGATTTTCTCCGCATCCCCGGGGGTCACGGGCGCCAGCAGCATCTCGAGGCCGGGCTGGTAACGAGTCAGCAGCGAGGCGGCTCCAGACTCGTCCAGGTGGCCTGCCATCGGCAGCGCGTCCAGGATCGTTCTCAGCGGGTCTAGCTGGACGCTAATCGCTACGTCGCCGAAGGCAAGATCGAGATCAACGACGCAAACTCGTCTGACGCCCTGCATGGCTAGCGCGACTCCGATATTGACCGCCAGCGCGGTCTTTCCGCAGCCCCCCTTGGCGCCGAACACGGTGACGATCTGGCCCGGCGCGGATTCCTCGTCGGTCTGCGGAGCGAGCATGCGCCGCGTTACCTCGTAGGACCGGCGGCAGGCGGCTGCCATCGCAGCGTCATCCCCGACTTGTACGACGTCGCGCACGCCGGACTGCAGCGCGCGCATCAGCAGCGTGACGTCGACCTCCCTGCGGGCCAAGATCACCCCGACCGCGGGCCTTGCCAGCCGGAGCGACGCGGCGAACGCCAGGGCGTCTCCGGTCACGGCACGCGGGCCGATGATCACCAGCGTCTCGTGCGGGTCGCTGTCCAGCAATTTGGCAGCAGCCGCGAGGTTATCCGCTCGGTGCACTTCCCCGTCGATGCCGGAGAGCATCTCGCCGGCGGTGGACCCTGGCTCGCAGAGTATGGGCACTGTTCTCTCCTCGACTCAGGGATGCTCGCGGATAAGCTGGACCGGCGGCGCGAACCCCGTCTTGGAATTCGGCCCTAGCAATGCCATATAAGGCAGGCCCAACTCGTCGATCAGGATGAGCCGCTCGGCATCGGACTGACTGACAGCCAGCGTTACGAACTCCTCGCCCACGGTGGACACGTCTGACGAAGAGCCGGAGGGGTCGGTCGTGGCCGCGACGTTGTCGCTGTTGGGCGCGCTCGTGCCGGGGTTCTGCCCCACAGCCAGGACCAGGACCTTCGGCAACACGAGCAGGGTGGTTGCCTCCGCAGGGTTAGCTATCAGATTGCTGTTGAGGACCTCGTGCTGAGGCTCGCAGCTGCGTTGTATCGTCGAACCCTTGCCGCTGAGAGTGTCGAATACCGCCACGTACGCGCCAGGGCTCACGTAGTCCGCTACGGCCTCAGGGACGCACATGTTCACGGAGACCGCCATCATGCCCGGCGGCATCACGAAGCTGGTGCTGGCCGTGGCGCCTGTCCCTGAGGTCAGCATGTTCTGCAGGAGCACCTGGCCTTTGGCCAGAGCCCCGCTGACGACCTGATGCTCGTTCGCCGTAGTCACGGAGTGCACTGCCGGGGTAGACAGCGACGAGTCCGGCAGCTTCTCAGTGCTTAGCAGGTCCTCCTGCTGCGCCTCGATCAGCGAAGTACCCGTCGGGATCGCGCCAGTGGCCACCACGACGGTTTGCGCTTTCAGGCCGTTCACGGCCCGGTCATTGGCCTGCCGGACGTAGGCGAGCACACCGAGCACACCGAGCACGGCCAGCACGGCTGCTAGCGTGATGGTCAGCATACGGGCTTTCACACGAACTCCACTCTTCGGTGCGGCCGGCGGCTCAGCCGGTCAGGTCGATGACGGAGGCACCCAGGCTGGGGCCAGCGAAGCTGCCGGTGGACGGGATAACCCCCTGAACGAAGTAACCGGTCACGCAATAATTCACGCCGGTGCACGTGTGCGCCGAGTCCAGCCAGTCCAGCGCGGAATACCCGCCGGGCAGGTTGTAGCCGGTGACAACGAACTCTGCGAAACCTTTCAGCGTGTACGTGTCGGAAGCGGCAGTCAGCGACACGTAGACGGGAATCAGGATCGGAATCTCGTTCTCCTGCGCGTTCTGCAGCGCCAGCGCGCACGCCGCCGTCACCGGCGTTCCCGCGCTCTCGGGGAAAGTTGGCCCGGTGACCTGCAAGGCGCAACTTCCCGGTACGGCCTGCGCCCAGCCGAAGGTACCCGGCCCGTCGGCTCCGGTGGGCTCCGTCGTGCAGCTACTTCCGTTGCCCGGGGTCATCAGCACCTGATCGAAGCTCGCCGAGGGCGGTGCGTTCCCCGCGTATGGCGGGGCAGGTGCGAACAGGTTTCCCTGCAGCGTCGCCTGGTCCCATTCGCATGCCGAGATCGTGAGCGCGACAGTCGTCGCCGCGGACGGCGGGCCCCACTCGGCCTGAGCGCAGGCGTGGACGGTCGACCCCTGATAGCTGGAGTTACCCAGCAGTGTCGTCGCGAAGACCGGGGGAAGCAGCGTGGAGCCGCTGGGCATTTGCGTTTCGGTGTAAACATCCACGAAGTTGCCGGCGGCCGACGGCAGCGGCGCCGGGCAGCTTGCCAGGCTTCCGCTGCTGGCCGGGCAGCTACCGAGGCTGCCGGAGCCGCAGACAAGCTGGATGCCCTCGGTTCCGCCGGTGAGGCCGGAGGCGTTAGCGCTGGCCAGCTGGACGGCGACGCTCGGCGTGCAGGCACCAAGCGCGCAGCTCTTGGCAACTGCCAGTGCTGCTGCGTCCGCGCCGTTCTGCAGCTCAGCTCGTTCCTGGTAGATCTGGCCCACGTCAATGACAAGGGCGCACATCCCCGTCAGCACGCCCCCGCCGATCAGCACGGCGACCAGCGCCCCGATCACGCCGCGCTCGTCGTTTCGGAGCCGCACCAGGACCAGGCGAACGAGCGAGGCCGTCAGGTCTCGCACGGCATGACCCCCTGAGCGGTCAGCACCGTCGGCGCGCCCAGGCCGGAACCGCCGATGAGACTCGCAACTGCGCTGATCGGGGTGATGAAGGTGAACGTGTAACTGACATCGACCTGCGCGTTAGCGGCCGGGCCGGCGCCAGGCGGGCAACTCGCCACGACAGTTGCCGTGACGCCGCTTAGGTCGGGCGCAGCCGCCGCCACGCGGGCTTGTACTTGGGCGCTAGGGTAACCCAGCGCCGCCAGCCTGACTCCCTCGCGAGCAGCCCCGGTCAGGACTATCTGAGCGTTGATCGCTCGTCCGAAGTCGATGATCCCGAACACGATCAGCAGCAGAACAGGCACCACGATGGCGAACTCCACCGCAACAGCGCCACGATCCCGGTGCGTGCGGCCCCTCGACGGTGGCCGGTTCATCTTCTGCTGCCCTTTCCTGGGTTTCAGCGCAGCCAGACGGCTAGCTCGACCACCGCACCCGGCCGATCCAGACATGGCCGGCGCGACAAACCTCGCCAGGATCCGGACCTCGCTGTTGCGTCCTTCGCCTGCGGTCTCGTCAGAACTTGAAACCGTTGAAGACGCCGTCGAGGACTCCGCTAAACGCGGTTACCGCCGCGATCAGGGCCACCACAACGAGGACCAGGAGCAGGGCATATTCCACGGAGGTCACGCCACGGTCGTCGCGGCGCACGCGACCGGTAAGGAAGTTCTGCAGGAATGCAAGTGCGTTGAGCATTGCGCGCTCCTTCTGGAAGCTTGAATTCGATGGCACGTTATTAAGTAGCCAGACGGCACTAGCCGCCCAACAAGAGCACACACTGGATTAACTCGCTCAGCGAGTTCTATCGGGTGCACGGTCAGACAATCCCGCCGAGCGGCTGACGCATCAGGCGATCGGCTAGTTTCAGGCACCGATCGGCTGACATGACGCTCCGGTCGGCTGGTCCTTGACCGAATCCGCCCTGAACGTCCCTTCGGTGACCTACGGTCAAGCGGCATGAATCCGATCTGGGCGGCCGCAGGAGCCGTCGGGGGCGTGCTAGCCGGAGGCGCGATCAGGGGCACCGTCTTCAGGTTGTCCGTGGCGAGCGGCGATCCCGAACGGACAACATGCCCACGTTGCAGCTCGCCCGCGCGGGGGCGCCTGGCCCTTCGGTGCGGGCAGTGCGGGAGCAGCCTCGGCACTCCGCTCGGGCTGGAACTTAGTACCGGTGCGGTGCTGGCGCTTGTGCTGGGCCGGTTTGGTGGCGAGCCCGTGGCGGCGGCGGTTGGCTTCTTCGGCGTGCTCGGCGTCGCGCTGGCCGCCATCGACATCGCAGTCCAGCGGCTTCCTAACCCGCTCACGTTGCCGGCGTACCCGATCTTGATCGCATTGCTGACCGGCGCGGCCATCGTCGACCACGATTTCGCCGCGCTGCTGCGCGCGCTGCTGGGGGGCCTCACCCTGGCGGCCGTCTATCTGATGCTGGCCCTCGTCGGACGAGGCCAGCTTGGCGGCGGCGACATCAAGTTCGCGGGTGTCGCCGGGCTGGTCCTCGGCTGGCTCGGCTGGCCCGTCCTGATCGCTGGAGCCGCTCTCGGATTCGTGCTGGCGGCCACTGCCAGCGTAGTTTTGCTCGTGGCGCGGCGCATCACGCTCCACGACGCGATGTGCTTTGGTCCTTTCCTCTTTGCCGGTGCCCTGCTTGCGATGCTCGCTGGCGGACGCTGACCGCAGAGCTAGCTGCGACTACTACAGTTCGTAGCCAAGATGCCACGAAGAGCAAGGTCACCTTTTTGTAACGATCGGTAGATGCCCTAATCCTTGCGACGAGCGCGAGTTAACTGTGAACCTCAACATCCGGTCTGGGCACCCTTCGTTGAAGAAGCCGCAGGCAGGACGCGCGTCGCGGAAGCTTCGATAACTGCGACACCGTGCCGGACAGGCACGAGCTACACCCGAGCTAGCTAGTCGAGAGAGGAACACACCACAGCAAAAGCTGATCCATTCCGCACAGGCGGCTAATTCCCGGGGGGGAGTTACGATGCCAATTCGTCTCGGCGTAGTTGACGGCCAGACGCTCACCCGCTATGGCTTGCGTGAACTCATTTCCCAGCTTTCAGACATCGAAATAGTGGCCGAGTGCCAGTCGGGCGCCGAGGCGCCGGATATGGTCGACACGGCCCGGCCTGACGTGGTTACTATCGACGTTGTGTTGCCGGACGGTGACGGGCTTGAACTCGGCCGTGAACTCCGAGAGCGTTACGTTGACCTCGGTGTCGTCATCCTGACGTCGCTGCAGGAAGACGACGTGCTCTTCCGCGCCCTGGACAGCGGCGTGTCGGCGTTCGTGGCCAAGACAGCTCCGCTGGCCGAGGTGCTCGGCGCGATCCGGCACGCCGCAGTGGCTGCCTCGTCCTTCACAGCTTCGGGTCTTGCCACGGCCGTGGCGCGGCGCCGTGCGATGCAGGACCGGCTAGCGCTCAGCCCTCGCGAGAGGGAAGTCCTGCGCCTGCTGAACAATGGCCTGTCAGTCCCAGCTATTGCAGTGGAAATGTTCATCAGCGTATCCACCGCGAAGACATACGTGGCGCGGCTGTACGAGAAGCTGGGCGCAACCAACCGGGCACAAGCGCTCATGACCGCGATGCATCACGGCCTTATCCAGTATCAGCAGGACCTGGGACCGCCCGCTGCGGACGGCTGCAATGGCGGTGGCCGGGCAAAGGGTGACCGGCGTGCCGATGTCATGCCGTCGCTGGTCCTTGCCGACCGCAATCCGGGGTAGGCGCCGAAGATGTTCGCCCACACACTCCGTGAACCGGGCCAGTCTGCATCTCCTGCGGCCGGCGGCGACCTTCGCGGGTCCGGTCGGTCGGTCTTCGCTAGCTGCTGGTATCTGCGATCCTGGTGGGCAAGATATGACCTATTTCGTCCCGGCACGAGCTTCACGCGGATGTGCGAGCGTTCATTCGTGGCTGTGAGGAGGGTGACTGTCGTTGGCGGAGGGGTCGGCTGCGGCTCGAGACGAGGCGGCCGCTCTGCTGAGCATGATGCAAAGGGTGCTGGGTCGGGACCACCCCGACACTCTGGCGGCCCGGAGCGAACTGGCCAGGCTGACAGGCGATGCGGGCGATGCTGCCGCGGCGCGAGATCAATTCGCTGCCCTGTTGCCCGTGCTCGCACGAGTGCTCGGCGGTGAGCACCCGGATACCCTGACCGCGCGCAGTGAACTTGCACGGTGGACGGGCGAGGCCGGGGACGCCGTCGGGGCGCGGGACCAGTTCGCCGCTCTACTGTCCGTCCGTGCGCGGAGCCTCGGCCCACACCATCGGCGGACGCTGGCCGTCAGAAACAACCTCGCCAACTGGACCGGCCAGGCTGGGGATCCTGACGGAGCCCGCGACGAGTACGCCAGACTGGTGCCGATCTATCTGGATGAGTTCGGCCCGGAGCATCCAAGGACCTTGGACGTCCGCGCCCGCCTGGCAGCGTGGATCGGGCTCGCCGGTGATAGCGCGGCGGCGAGTAATCAGTACGCCGCCCTGTTGCCAGCCTACGAACGTACGTTCGGTCAGAAGCACCCGGCTACCCTGGCCATCCGTCGTAGCCTCACGTTCTGGACACGACGGGCGGGAAAGCGGCAGCGCAAGTGGGGTCGGCCGACCGGAAAGGACTGACCGCAGCAGATAGCTGATGGCTGCCCGCAACCTGCGCGTTCGCTGCAGTCTCGCCATGTTCAGCAATGCGCGTCCTCGGCGGCCCCGATTGTTTTAACCTCGCCCCGTGCCCGCTCCCGCGACGCCAGCGCGCCTCCCCGGATCCTGGCTGTGCACGCGAGCGCGCCTGATGGCCTGGACGCTGGCAGTGACCGGGCTGCTGCTCGCGACACTGGCCCTTCCGGCCGCGGCCGCGGTAGCCGGAGTGGCTACCCGCCACCGCCCGCCGCTCTGGCTCGTCAAGTCCAACGACCTAGCCGCACTGGAGCAGCAGGCGGCGCTAGATGGCACAGCGCTGCGGTCCTTCACGTGGGTTGGCTGCGGCGGCCAGTCGGATCCGGATCCGTGCCACGCCAGGCAGGACCCGATCTTCACCAGCTACTGGACCCTCCGGGCGCGCGCCCGGGCGAAGTGGGCAGGAACTGCCATCTTCGACATCGAGGGCTGGCATGACACGCCCGCTCACCAGCGCTTGCACCCACAGTCCTGGATCTGCAGAGCCGCCCGCCTGCATCGGATCGATCGGCGCCTGAAAGTGATCATCACGCCGTGGACCAAGCCGGACTCGGTGATGATCGCCGAGGAAGTGGCCGCAGCGAAATGCGGCGCCTACGGAGTCGACATTCAGAGCCAGTTCATCAACGGCCGCCCGAGAGCGCTCGCCAGGTTCATTCACAAGGCCGTGCGAGCGATCCGCCGTGCAAGCAGGCACGTCATCATCCTGGCTGGGCTAGCGACCAACTACCCGCAGGTCGTGAGCGCCCGCGTCCTGACCGCCGACTACAACGCGGCGCAGGCCGGCGGCGTTCAGGGCTTCTGGCTCAACGCCAAGGAGTGGCTGGGCAGGAACAGGTGCACGGCGACACAGGGCGGCGCAGGCTGTCCGCAGATTGGCGTTCAGTTCCTGGCGGACATCGGCATGACCAGGGCTGCGAGGCGCCCGGTCGCACGCCTTGTCACCCCCGAGGCGGGCGTCGCTCCCGGACTCGTCCGGGCCACCGGGAGCCCGCTCTGGTGACTTCATGATCACCTACGACCGGGGCTCCCGCCGACGGGAGCTTACATGATCATGAGCTAGGAAGTAGCTCAGAGCGCGATGCCGAGCAGGGCGTCGACGGCAGCGCAGATCAGCGGCGCCGAACGAGGGGCTCGCCCGTCGGCGGCGGCCGCCACCCATTCGTCGACGACGGCGATCGCGCCTGGCGAATCGATGTCGTCGGCGAGGCGCTCGCGCATCGCCGCCAGCATCGGCGCGCCGACTGCGACCGTGTCGCTGGCCCCCGTTTTCCCGCTAGGCCCAGCGGCCGCCGCCGCGAGCCCCGCGCGCCAGGCGGTCAGCCGCGCCTGCGCCGACGGCAGCGCGTCCGCGGTCCAGTCCCAGTCCCCGCGGTAGTGATGCGAGATGATCGCCAGCCGGAGGGCCGCGGGCTCGACGCCCTCAGCCAGCAAGCGGGAGACGAAGACCAGGTTTCCGCGCGACTTCGACATCTTCTCGCCGTCGAGCCGGACCATCCCGCTGTGGGCGTACCGGCGCGCGAACGCGGGCTCCCCGCCCTCCTCTAGCGCGACCCGAGCGTGCGCCGCGCTCATCTCGTGATGGGGGAAGATCAGGTCCCGGCCGCCAGCCTGGACGTCAAACGTCCGGCCCAGGTAATGGGTCGCGATCGCCGCGCACTCGACGTGCCAGCCCGGCCGGCCAGGGCCGAACCCGGACGGCCAGGACGGCTCGGCCGGCCGCTGCGCCAGCCAGACGACCGGGTCGACGGGATCCTTCTTGCCGGGCCGGGCCGGGTCGCCGCCGTTCTCCGCGCACAGTCGGAACATGTCCTCGCTGTCGAGGCCGGACACCGAGCCGAAGCCGGGATCGGCGGCGCGGGAAAAGTAGACGTCGCCGTCGACCTCGTACAGCGAGCCACGGTCGGCCAGCACCTGGTTGAAAGCCTCGATCAGCGGCAGCGCCTCGACCGCGCCGATGTAGTGCGCCGGCGGCAGCACTCGCAGCGCCGTCATATCGGCGCGGTAGCGGGCGATCTCCCGCTCGGCTAGCTCCCGCCAGTCCTCGCCGTCGCGGTCAGCTCGCTCGAGCAGCGGGTCGTCGACGTCGGTGACGTTCTGCACGTAGATCACTTGCTTGCCAGCGTCCAGCCAGGC
>Ga0335074_10005777_pt1 | contig 17134 bp, 11 predicted proteins | sample Lox_Sample_23_FD_206715 | JGI IMG/M metagenome (GOLD analysis project Ga0335074, IMG submission 206715) | Soil microbial communities from Loxahatchee National Wildlife Refuge, Florida, United States - Lox_Sample_2.3 | ecosystem: Environmental > Terrestrial > Soil > Wetlands | place: USA... | reverse complement strand
TTCCGATTCATGCGGGATGAATGTTCAAAGGTAGCGCTTAGATCTCACATCAAGAAATTTAGGCAGGGAAATATAGCAAGAAGTAATTGATAATAAAGTAGATGGTGGAGGCGGCGGGAGTCGAACGATTTTTCCACAATTTAAATTCAGCAACTTACCTATTTTCAGTTGCTTACAGAAATACCAAAAGGTCCAAAATGCCGGTTCCTTGGTACAGTTTTGGTACAGTTTTAACCGATCTATCCGGCGGAACGTCAGCCACCTCCACACCCTCACCTTCAAGGGCCTATGGAGTGAATTCCACGACACCTCATTTCAGGGCGTCCTCCAGGGCAGCAGCCTGTGCCTCGAACTTCTCTGGATTCGCAACAGCCAACTGTTCGAGATTTTGTAGTTTCCAGCAAATCGCCGGTAGCTGCGCGAGGTGTGGAATGCCGAGCTGCTCCCAATCCGGTTCGTTCCGTGCTACCGATACAAGGAATTTCCGCTCCTCTGTGCATAATCCCTGCTGCAGTTCCATCATCATTCGATCCCTAACCGCCAGCAGGTCTTCGAGCGCGACTGGTTCCTCCGCAACGCCGCGAAAGCTGCGTTCGTATTCGAGAGCAATGTCGCGCTTAGCCGGAAAGAGAACTTCGTGAAGAGGACGATTGTGGCTGGCCAGATACACAACGAATGCCTGCCGGATGGCAGGGGTGATTCCTTCATGCTCAAAGAGCTGCTTTACGTCGAAGAGGTCGCGTGGATGCTGCCTGTCCATCGCAGCGGCGAGCTTGCCGCCATACATGTCTGCGAGCGAAACCAGCGGCACTTCCAGATCAGCCCGCAGAACGTCACGCGCTTTTTGCGTGAGAGCGGCGATCTTAACAGGGTGAATCGTTCCGCGCATCACGAAGTTCGCTTCAACTTTGACTTCGATGTTGCCCCGCCGAACGAGCAGCTTCGTTTCTCCGGCCTCTGCCGCAGTGACGCGATACACCCGAAAGCCGCGAGCCGTCAGCCGGTCGGCCGACTGGCGAATAGCTTCGTTGATTCGTGCAAGGGCCTGCACACGAGGAATTGTGTAGTCAGGAAAGACCAGATCGAGGTCTACGGATAGACGCGGCATCTCGCGCACAAACAAATTGATCGCCGTTCCACCTTTGAGCGCGAAAGTGCTGTCTTCGAAGACGATCGGCGCGACTTGTGTCAACAGACGCGCGGTGTCCAGGTAGATCTGGTTCATGGTTTCAGTACCAGCAAACCATCCTTGGAGCGGGACACCCACGGTTTGTCACTGCCTGTGGGTAGTTCCGCAGGATTCAGCTTATTCGCCCAGGGCAGCGAAAGTTCCCGCCCAAGCTGAAGGCACAGGCGAACTGTCTTCACACTTGAACAATTCTTCAGCAGACTTGCGAGGACATCCGCCCGAAGACTGTACGTGCTCTCCATCAGCTCACGTGCTTCCTGTAACGGTTGCCGCACTCCGACCTCGCTCAGAAGTTCCAGCGTGCCTCGTTCTGGTGAAGAGGTGAGAGGGCTGCCCGCGCGATCTTCAAACCGTGTGACGCAGATCAACGATTCGGACTCCTCGTGGAACAGGCGCTTACGGTGATATTCGGCGGGGAATTGCTTGACGAACCAAACCGGCAACTTGGTTGCCTTGGTTCCGTAGAGATGGAGCGTTTCCTGGTGCGCCACATAATGACGGAGGCCGTACCAGCCGAGCGCCGTTTTGCCGCCGACATGAAATCCGTCTATGGTTCGCTCGAGCAAGCCAAGCGAGGGATACAGTTGCAGGGGCTCCCCTCGGCGGCTGTATATCCCTCTGGCCAAGCGAACCAGCCAACCGGTTCTGGCATAGTGGACGGCAAGATCAGCAGAAATGCCCAGAGCAGCCAATTCCACTGAGGTGAGAGGAGTGCCAGCGGCAGCTCGACCGTAGAGCATATTTAGCTTGCTCTTGTGTGTCGTAGCCATACTACGATTATATGCAATATTCCAAATAAAGGCCATTTGAGAAATACCGCATTGTCGTAGCCGAACTACGACAAATAGAATAGAGTCAAACAGCGATGCAAAGCCTTATGGTTCTGAATGGCGGGAGAGTCCGTGGGCTATAACGAACAAGAGACTCGCTTCTTCCTCATCGATCCAAAGCTACGCGACAAAGGCTACACCGACCACGAACACCTCAAACTGGAAACCCCCGCTCCCGTTGAACCAACCGGCCCAAAAGGTCGCCGCCGTAGTGGTCCGGGACGCATCGACTACCTGCTTTGCGTTCGCGTCGGTGACATGCCCAAGTCGCTGCCGGTTGGCGTGCTTGAAGCGAAGAAGGAAACTGAAGATCCGCTCAAGGGTATGCAGCAGGCCAAAGGCTATGCGGACTGCCAGCGTTTTGATGTGAAGTACGTCTTTGCCACAAACGGCCATCTCTACGGTGAGTATGATTTTTTCAGCAGCCTGCAGGCCGGCCCTCATGCGCTCGACAATTTCCCGACTCACCCTGACTTGACTGCCCGCTATGCCAAGGACACCGGAATCCATGTAGAGGAGCCCCAGGCAGCGATCCTCTTTCAGCCAGACAGCCCCGCGTGGTCACAAACCCGCTACTACCAGGACGCAGCCATCCGCGCGGCATTTGAGAAAATCATTCTCCAGCGCCAGCGGGGAGAAGTCCCGCGCATACTGTTGACACTCGCCACGGGGGCCGGAAAGACCATCATCGCCACCAACCTGCTGTGGCGTCTCAGCCAGGCCGAGCAGTTACCCAAACCCGCTCTCTTTCTCTGTGACCGTGACGAATTGCGCGAGCAGGCGTACACCAAGCTCAAAGCCGCCTTCGGTGACAATGTGCGAATCGTCAAGACCGAGAAGGGTGAGAACGCAGCCAAAAATGCGCGTATCCACGTTGCGACGTATCAGACTCTCGGCCTGGATGACGACGAAGGTTTCGCCAGTTTTCTTACGGAGCACTACAGTAATGATGCTTTCAGCGTCATCATCATCGACGAATGCCATCGGTCCGCGTGGGGAAAATGGTCTGAAGTGCTCAAGCGCAACCCCAACGCGATTCATATTGGCCTGACCGCGACGCCTCGCCGGCTGGAAGAGTCGAAACACGCAACCCAAGAAGACAAGGAAATCAGCGCCAACAATCACGGCTACTTCGGCGATCCGGTTTACGAATACACGCTCATCCAGGCGCAGGAAGACGGTTATCTGGCGGCTTGCGAGATTGTGAAGCGAAAAGCGAGCATCGACAACCGCATCTTCACACGCGAGGAAATTCTCAGAGCCGGTGTCCGCGACCTCCGCACCGGCAGGCCGCTGACGGAAGACGATCTGACGAAAGCCGAGTACACCGGCAAGGACTTTGATGACGAGCTATTCATCGAACTGCGCACCCCTGCCATGTGTCAGGATCTTTTCCAATTGTTATGCCAGAACGGCGGCCCGGAACAGAAGGTCATTATCTTCTGTACACGCGAAATTCATGCCGATCGCGTCGCCATGCACATGAACAACCTCTACACACGATGGTGCAAGGAGCAGGGACAGACGCCGAAGGACCACTACGCGTTCAAGTGCATGGGAGGCGCCAACAATGGCGCAGACATGATCGAGCCCATGCGCGGCTCTGGCGAGCGTGCTTTTATCGCATGCACGGTGGACTTGTTGGAGGCCGGTGTCGATATCGAACGGCTGAATGCCGTGGTCTTCTTCCGCTATCTGCAATCGCCCATCAAGTTTTACCAGATGGTCGGGCGCGGCACGCGCATTCACGAGGAGACGCAGAAATACAAGTTTTGGCTTTACGACTACACCGATGTAACGCACCTCTTCGGCACCGACTTCATCACCAAGCCACCCAGGGGAGGCCCCACCGGCCCCGACGGTCCGGGCGATCCTCCGACTGGCGGCGGTGGAGACGGCGGCGACGGCGATCCTCCCGCCGTTGGGGAGATGGCAGGTCACTCTGTCATCATCAATCCCCAGGGCCGGTTCATCCTCGTCCGCCGCGATGGCCGCGATACGCCGATTCCCGTGGACGAATACCGGCGCGGGATGATCGAACGCGTCGTGAGCGAAGCCCGCAACTTGAATGACTTCCGAGGCCTTTGGATCGAGACTCAAAAGCGTAGAAGTCTCATTAACCATTTGCTCGGCGACAGCTTCAGCCCTGACTTGCTCCGCGAGATCGAAGGCATGAACGACTTCGATCTTTATGATGTATTCGGACACCACGGCTATCACGCCCGCGCGCTCAAGCGCCCGGAGCGCGGCTCTCTTTATGTCAGCCAGAACGAAAGCTGGTTCAGTGGCATGGATACGAAGGCCGTTACGGTGCTCAAGAGCTTTGGTCAGCAATTCGCGCAGGGTGGAACCGACGCGCTCGAAACCCCGGCATTGTGGGAAGTGCCAGAGATCAGGGTTGCTGGCGGGCTTGATGCTCTGCGAGTCTTGGGACCGCCCACGCAGGTGATGCGCGACGCAAAAGAGAGATTGTTCGGGCTATGACAGAAGTTATAAAGCTCGGAACAGTGCTCCGAGGTATTCAAGCCGGAAAGAGCTTCCAGACTGCTGAGGTCTTGGCACGCCCAGATGAGTTGGGGGTTCTGAAGGTTAGCGCTGTGACTTGGTCTGACTTCCAACCGGATGAAGCAAAGGCCTTGGTTGGAAGCTATGAACCCGAAGAAACCCACAAGGTTAAAAGCGGTGATTTGCTGATTTCCAGAGCGAACACCAAAGAGTTTGTTGGCGCAGTAGTTCTTGTGGAACAAGATTACCCGCTTCGGTTGTTGTCCGACAAAACACTCAGGCTGGTTTTGGATGAATCCCGAGTCTCAAAGGAGTACCTGCTATTCGCATTACGTTCGACGAGCGCCCGAAAACATATCGAGCATTTCGCGACGGGGACGAGCGATTCCATGCGGAACATTTCGCAAGGAGTCATAGAGTCAATACCCATAACATTGCCGGATTTGAAAACCCAGCGACGAATTGCCAGTCGCCTGAAGGCTCAACTAGCCGAGATCGAGTCTTCTTTTCTAGCCGCCCACGCCCAGCTATTAGATGTACAGGCCTTGCATGCGGCGATTCTTCGGGATGCCTTCAAGGAGGTCATTCCCGCCGCACTACCGAAATCTCGCGGCGTCCCACCGTCTGGATGGCGCTGGCATGAGTTGTGCGAAATTGCCAAGCTTGAAAGCGGCCATACCCCTAGCCGTTTGCGCCCTGACTGGTGGGGCGGCGATGTCTCTTGGGTATCGTTGACAGAGATTCGTGGACTTGACGGCAAGTGGGTCGAAGAGACTCACCTTAGAACGAATGAGGCCGGGATCGCGAATTCCTCCGCTCGAATCCTGCCGCGAGGCACGGTTTGCTTCTCTCGAACAGCCTCTGTTGGATTCGTCACGATCATGGCAAAGCCAATGGCGACTAGTCAGGATTTCGCCAATTGGGTGTGTGGTGACGAACTCGACCCTGAATTTCTGATGTACGCCTTGATTCGTTCGAGGTCTGAGCTGAGGGCCGTCGCAACCGGTGCAACCCACAAGACGATTTACATGCCCGAGTTGGAATCCTTCCAGATTTGTGCGCCTGAACGCTCTGAACAGGAGCGAATCGTCGTGGCACTGAAAAAACGGTTGGGTACTAGAGAAGTAATGCGCTCTGCGCTGCAACACCAGTACCAAGAAATCAAGAGGATGCCTCCGAGGGTCCTCGCAAAGGCCTTTGAGTTTTGAGTGTGGCTTCCAAGAAGAAAACGCCGAGCAAACCCGAATCGATTACGTCAGCGCAGTCTCTTTCTTCATTTGTAAAGAACATCTGCGACGTGATGCGGCGCTCCAATTGCGCCAGCGCATTGCAATATGTGCCCGAGCTTACATGGATTCTCTTCTTACGTATTCTCGACGCGAAAGAGACTCGCGATCAGGAGGAAGCCGAGGTCGTAGGCGCGAACTTCTCGCCCGCGCTTCGCAGCCCCTATCGCTGGCAAGATTGGGCAGCGCCATACTCCGATAAACCGGACCATCCCAAGACCAGCGATGGCAAACCTCAAGGCTGGAAGCGGCAGGAGCTTTTTGCCGCCGGTGACCGGAAGCTCTTCGACTTCATTAACGGCGAATTGCTGCCGCATCTCCACGGCCTGGACATCGACCCAAGGACCAAACTTCCAAACCCAGCAGCCAGCCGAAAACAGCGCATCATTGGCCGCACAATGACCGCCGTGGAGAGGGTGCGCGTAGATAGCGAAACCAATCTCCGCGACATCCTCGATCGTGTACACCAAATCAAAATTGAGGGCATCGACGACACCCATTTCTTCACCCTGTCACAGGTCTATGAAGACCTACTGCTGAAGATGGGTGAGAAAAACTCCGATGGCGGCCAGTTCTTTACACCGCGCGAGGTGATCCGTGCAATGGTGCACACGGTCAATCCTTCGCTAGGGAAGAAAATTTATGACCCGTGCTGCGGTACTGGTGGCTTCCTGGCCATCGCCTACGAGCACATCGCGCGCAAGCTGGGTGCAAGCGCCACAAGCACCGATCTGGACACGCTAAAGCACGAAACTTTCTTTGGCCGCGAGAAAGAAAACCTCGTCTTTCCGATTGCGCTGGCGAACCTGGTGCTGCACGGCATTGACCAGCCGAACATCTGGCACGGCAATTCGCTGACGCGCCGCGCCACCTACGCCGCGCTCTTCGAGCAGGCTCCCCCCACTTTCGATGTGATCCTGACCAATCCGCCCTTTGGCGGCAAAGAAGGCACCGACGCCCAGAAGAATTTCTCCTATCGAACCAGCGCAACACAGGTGCTGTTCGTGCAGGACATCCTCACCGAATTAGCTCCGAAAGGCACTTGCGGCATCGTGCTTGATGAAGGATTGCTGTTCCGCACGAATGAAAGCGCCTTTGTCGAAACAAAGCGCAAGCTGGTGGACGAGTGCGCCCTCTGGTGCATCATTAGTCTGCCCGGGGGCGTCTTCTCCACTGCGGGCGCTGGCGTGAAGACAAACCTGCTTTTCTTCACTAAGGGGAAGAAGACAGAGACGATCTGGTATTACGATCTTTCGCATGTCAAAGTCGGGAAGAAGACGCCGTTGACGCTCGCGCATTTTGGATTCGATAAGAACGGCGGAACCCTGCCGGACGAGGCTCTGCCTTCCACCCTAATTGCCGAATGGAAAGCGGAAGAATCCAACGAGGGAAAGCCATTCCCGAGCTACGCTCGAATGCTGGCAAAACGCGGCAAGAAGGAGAGCGAGAGCCGCTATTCATGGGCTGTCGATTTTGCCGCGAGACGCGCGAAGGCTCGCGAAGAGATGCAGCCGCTCCAGGATCAGGCAGCTTCGTTGCGGCATTCGGTTGCTGACTTGAAAGAACAGGTCAAACAATTGAAGCGGGAAAAGGCAGCGGCATCGAAGGTTGATGCGCTGGCTGCTCGGATCGCCGAGAACGAGAAGAGCGCCCGCGAGTTGGAGGCGCAAGTAGCGTCTATTGATGCCGCAGTTTTCGATCTGAAAGCCGTGAATCCGAACGCGGTAGTGAAGGTCGATACACGTACGCCTGAAGAAATCATTGAGAGCATCGCGGAACAGGGAAAGATCGTGTCGGAAGCGCTGACCCGACTTCGCACTTTGCTGGGCGAGCAGAGGGTGGCCAATCAGCCTGATGTTGGCGCTCTTGCACCTACAAGATAGCGTGCTGCATTAGGCTGCATAAGCTGTCCAGTTCTACCCGACGTTCCGTGGGCAGCGCCGACGCCATGCTTCGCATGGGATGAATTTCGACACTCCACCCCTCAAAGGGATGCGCCAGGGAACCCTGCGTACCACGGATGCGTACGTCCGGCGCATCTATGAGATGCAGAGGGCTGGGTTTCCCTGAGGAATCCTGCGGTTCCATTCGGAAACGTTGCTGAACCGGCCTTTTCGGAGCAGGAGATTGGGCTATGGCGATCCTTGGCGAGAAAAACCTAGCGGCGGAGATGGAGCGGCGAAAGAAGTTCCGAGTGAACCATGTGGGAACAAAACTAAATGAGGCCGAATTGCAAGACCTGGAGGCGCTGGCAGCCAAACGCGGGCAGACGCACGGGGAGCTGATCCGTGGGCTGATCCTGCGCGAAGTTGAGGCGAGCAAAACGACGCATCGAGCCAGTGCTGAGATGGTGGAGATCACGGCCTGCCGGTTGCTCCTGACCAACCTCCTTCGTCCGTTGGCTACCGGTCAACCGATGACGGAACAGGCCTTCGACGGACTGATAGAAGAGGTGAAGAAACAGAAGGCAAGGATTGCCGAGGACCGTCTGAAAGAACATCAAGCGCGGCGTTGAATATCGACGGCGAGGGGTCACTGCGGTGGCCCGTACCCTTCGCTGCGACAGCCGTCAAGGGTCTACGCTACGCTTCGATGAACGCGCCAGAGGCCGGCGCGCCCTTGACCGCCGTTCTCGCTACCGGTCTTAGCCAGCTACGAGAAGCATGTCTGCTTCTCTGTTCTCACGAGAACCAAAGACAATCTTTGGCGGCGGTCATCGATGGCAGCGCTGGATTGGACGGCCTACTCTTCGACGTTGTACGCAATGTTCAGTGCCCAGATCTGGTCCAGAAGCAAGCCGCGTTCGGGATCGTCGGCGGCTAGCAGGTCGTGTTTCTCAATGAGTGTGTCGAGCTTCAGGGCGATGCGTTCCCGGCGAATGCGGTAGCGGTCATTACTTTCTGCCTTCATGAGATGCCTCCGTGGAAAAGGTCCACACCAAGGAATTGGAAATCCATTTTCGCGTTTACTTATGTTTTGGACGCAAGGCCGCGAGAGGATGGCGTCTCAGGCTGGACCGGGCCAGGTGCCGGCCCAACTTCAGCATGGCTTTCCCCGCCATGAGCACGTGTTCCCGGTTCTTTCCCGATTGAGAACGTGAGCTGAATTCTTTATCCAGTTTCTCGGCAAGGGAATGGGGTGCGCATCGTGGCCTAATTCCACGCTGGAACGGGTGATAATCCGGCATCAATCCGCCCGCCATTTGCAAGTGGTTCGAGCCCCATATTCGCTCGCAAATGCGTGGGCGATTGTCTTGTGAACGCGCGGTGTAATCCGGTGCCTATTGGCGCACCAATTACTCAAGTATTGGCACAAGGAAAGTTCCCGGTATTGGCTCCGCAATCGAATGTGAAACGCAAGTTCAATGCGCGGCTGAATCGATTCGTAATTAGCGCGCGAATAGAAATCACCAGTGTTCATGCGGGTTTTCTTCGCGTGTTCCAGTTGACTTCGTGACTACTTTTACTCATACTGAGCTCAGTTTGACGCGTGCGAAGATCGATATCTAGCAACCGCGCGCTGTGAACCTACCCAGGGACTAAGAGCATGGCTTTCACTTCCTACATTCCGAAAAAGCCGGTACAGCGCGTGTCGGTTGATTCAATCGCTCTGGAGCGGCACTACAGCGTTCTCCAGATCGCGGAGATGTGGTCACTGAGCGAGAAGACCGTTCGCCGCATGTTTGAAGACGAGGAAGGCGTCCTGCAATGGGGTAGCTCGGAAACGAGGCGCAAACGCGGTTACATTACACTGCGCATTCCTGAAAGCGTGATGTTACGGGTTCATCGCGAGCGAACACGGCGGGCAAGTTGATGAGTGAAGTGTGGCTTCGAGACCTCAGGAAACTGCGAATCGCGGATCACGATATTTGCGGGTTGGTATTGCCGAAGCAGGCCGTGGTCTAATCCAAGGTCGAAGAACCCTCTAGCCAATGACCAGTCTAGACTGGCAGTCAATTCGCATAGAAAAATGAAAAAAGCCGTTCACGATCTTACCGAGGACGAAGAGAGCTAGGCTTAGCTAAATTCCCGCGAATGATGATGACGCCAATTCCTATTGGCAATCCACCGCCGGACGGACCCATGCGCGTTATGTAGGTGATGTCATCGGCGACGCTTCCGGGCTCCGACGTTTTTGGGTAGGTATCCAAGATGCACAGAACCCCAAAGCGTCTGTCGCTCCCCGCAACATACTGCACAATTTGTGGAAGGTGTTTGTCAACATCGGCCTGCGTTACAGGGTGATCACTGATCGCTTTGAGTTCAAGCCGAATCTGGCTAAATGAAAGATCGGTGATGCCGCCACCAACATGGGGGTGTTCTTCCAGGTTCGAACCAATTGCAGGTCTGGCTCGCAATCGGCCCTTCAACTCTGCTTGAAAGGCCGCTTCGTCCCAAATATCTTTGAACAAATTGTCTTGAAGAGATTGGCCCGCTACGCCGCCAACGGCTCCCATCAAGACGAGAAAGGCATTCAGCTCTCCATCGTCAATCGCGGGGAATCTGCGCGCTTGATCTCTGATCTCAACGAGTTTCTGGTCCACTTGCGCATATCCGCTCTGTGGATCACTTCTCGGGTCGAAGCAGCGAACGGAGAGGTGCCGTTGGCCCTCCGTTGTCACATCCTTTGTTTCTAAGAAAGTTGCTCGATAGCTGAACTCCATGGGGCGTGCGAGGAAGGAGCCGGCTTGTTTGATAACCATTCTTTTGGTCGATCTCAATGTGTAGGGCCCAGTCCCCTTGGGGCGAGAAAACGCAAAAGTCGGTAGAGTATACGCATCAATTGGCTCAACGGATAAGGGCTCAAGGCGAAGATCTGATTCTCGCTCCGGCCACCTGGAGAGTACGATCTCTACACTCAGGTCGTACCCAATGTTGAAATTGAGTACCTGGTCTTTACGGAATGGTTGATTGTTGACCTGAAAAGAAGTGAAGGCGACAACGAGCGGAAGCGGTTCTTCTCGGGTCTGGTTTTCCGCAACTGGAACTCTCTGTCTTGCGGCTTCGAGGGGAAATGCGATGGCAAGCGGAATTTGAAGCACAACGCGCAGAACATCCGGCACTCCGCTGATATCGGCGAGCTCTTGGATCGCCTGCCGTCCTTCTGCAAACGTATCGTCGGCTAGGTCCGTCTGATTGGCCAACGCTTCTCTTAGAATGACTTTCGCGCCGCGAAGATACCGGTCCGCGTCAGCTTCACAGTCGCGGACGGCCTTCGGCCATAACACTAACCTAGCGCAACAGTCGATTAACACCGCAAACAGCCGAACTTGAGCAGTAACCGAAGGGGAGGAGAAGCCCGGACCAGCCAAAGTACGAAGCTCATCCGCTGCTGCGGAGAGAGCTTGCGCAGCGCCAGAGGAATTGTCGAGCGCTGAGAACAGCGCTTCCCGTGCGTTAGTTCGTGCTAGTAAGACCGAAGAGTGGGTCCCGCTTCTTCGCATTGTTAGTTTCATCTTCCCGTCGCTCCTCTTGCAGTGACCTAAGAGAGGTGATCGCTAGTCTCATGTTTGAGAGATCCCCTAGCGCAGCGAACCGCTCGATTGAGCAACCTAAAACACGCTCCCGACTGAGGAGTCTGTTGGGGCGGTCCCACTCTGTATCGTTCCAACGCGAGTAGTCAAACTCTGCGAGAGACAGCGCCTCGCTCCAAAGACCTGCACCCGTCAATATCTCAATTCCTATGTCAATGGCAGAAAACTCGTGATCTCGCAGTTCCTTAAGCATGTCAACAATGTCAGTCGCAGCCGGGCGCAAGTGAACATGGGGTACGCGCTCCAAAGTCTCCAAGAGATCTTCAGTTTGATAGTCACTGGTGTTCGGGTCGCGCATCGTCGCTAATAATACCTGTAGGAAAACAGGCCTATGCCAGAGTTTAGACCCATGTCTTCTCAGCAGATCCCCAGCATCATGCGCGTCGCATCGCTTAATTCGTTCAATGATCCAATCGCAGAGTCTATCGGGCATCTTGGTCGATTTACCACTCTGGAAATCGAGGAATACCTCAATCGCAGTTTTCAACACATGGCGCTTGCCCTCGCTGCCATCATGCGCACCGATGATTTGAAACACCAAATACTCCAACTGCTCATCATATCGATGCGGCAAACGGTGGCGATCCAAGACCTCAACTGCCGCCGAATGCACAATCACATAGAGGTCTGTCAACAAGGTCATGAACGTGTCATGCAGAAGCGGCGGGAGATCATCTGGGCTTCGGTCGATGACGTCACCGTATGCGCGAATTCCCGCAGCCCGGACCAATTGAGAGCGCCCCGTCAAGGCGGTGTAGAGTGATGGCAGAACCCGAGGTAGAGCACTTCGATTCTTCGCCATGAGCCCAATCGCTTCAACGAGACTTGCTCGCAGGTTGTCGTGTTCTTCATCGACCTTTTCCAGCATAGAAAGCAGCGATTCACCTATAGTGCTGGGGCGCTGGGCTGCCGCTTCGCCTAACAGTTCGGAAGTCGCTGAAACGAGCCAATAGAGATGCTGCTTCCGCTGCGACGCTTCGAGTGCTGCTAGGGGATTTGGAGGGAGTTCCAATTGCAAGAACGAAGCTACAGCACCCTCTCTCTCTGCATTCAAAATTGCCAAGGCGCCGAGCAGCCCATCCGTATGACGTTCAACCAAATCCAAATAATGAATAGCGTCATGGCGGAGGAATTCGAGAAGGTGGGTCGAGCCCTGTTCAGCGCACTTGGTAGATAAGAAGTTCATAAGCCGACCGAAAACAACCTCGTGTGTCGGCGAACTCCGTCTGCCTCGCTCCTCGTGGTGCCTCCGTTCTCGAAAGAGCCGAAGATAGACTTGATCAAGCCCGGCTTCCGACTTCTCAGAGTCCAGTCGTTGAAAGGCCGCCGTCACGAGGTCATCAACTTCGGCAAAATTGTGCTCTAACATGTTGGCAAGAAGATCCTGGACCCAACTCTCCGCCGATCCAATGGAATACTTGTCATCAGGGAGTTCGGTGGATGCCACCAAGAGGGGCACTAGGGAAAGGCCGCATTGTGGATCGATGTCGCGCAGGTGCATGATCGCACTTGCGGCCCTTATTCGGGGCATCTTTCGAGAGTCAGAAAGCGACGCTTTGATCGCATCCATAACAAGATCTGGTGCCACTTTGTAGACCGCGAGGAGTCCAGCGGGCTCAGGATCGCTCTCCCTACCCATGAAATGGAAATGATTTTCTGTAGGGCCCGCGAGGTAAAGAAGGGCACCCAGGGCATCAGGAATCAAAGAGGTGTGCGCTGGGCTGACGAAGTGAGAAACTACATCTGCAGCCACCGAGTTCGCATGTTTCGCAAGGAGGCGTAATGCAAGGCTGCAAAGTCGTTGGGAATCGGTTGAAATCAGCCGTAATGTTTCGAGTATCCCCTCGTTCACGATCGGCGAATCCGATTCCTCAGCGAGAGTGAATAACAAGCCCTGCACGCGCGAATCGAAACGCTGTGGTGCTACCTTCGCAATTTCAGATAGAACACTGGCGGCTTCCGAGTTGCCCTCACGATCTAGGCGGTCGATGGCATCGATGAGGCCAGCCGTTGGTTCATCGGAATTCAGCCTTGCCTCATTTCTCGCTACACGCCTTTTCTCATACGCAGCGGTCTTCGCCTCACGTATTTTCGTGTTCGCCTGTTCTTGCTCTTTGAAGAACTCTTCTCGCTTGGCGACTAGATCACCAAGATTCGGCATTCTCACCGGGTGGCGCTTGTCACACCCTTTGCAGTTGCGGTCATAAAAATCGAGAGCAATGTGTCGGAGGTCCATCCCGGCCATACCGGCGGCGCTCGCATAATCACACTTGAAGAAGCGCATCCCCACAGGTAGTCCTGTCATCTCCTCGACCATTCCTGTACCGCCCCATCGCTGGATCTGTAAATGCGCACACCAGTTCTGGGCCAGAGTGACAATCTCGGCGTTTGCTTCGCCGATTCTGAATGCCTTGGCGATTGCGTCGTCCATTTGGGCCTGCTCCACATTCAAAATGGGGATCAAAAAACGGTCAGTTAAGAATCGGAGATATGTGACTTGTCTGAAAGTATATTTCGCCAGTATTGGAACGTGCGCGAAACTAGCACGATCAGTCTGCCGTCGGCAGGAGTTGCCATGCCGCCTGTACACTCTTCTCAAGCTGATCCTGCCGCGCGCGGACCCAAGGCGAGTAGTGTTTCTCGGTGACTCGGACGCTGGCGTGGCCGAGCAGGATTGACACCTGATCGATGGGAACGCCTGCCAGCAGCATCTCGACGGCGAACGTATCTCGGAACATGTGGCAGTGGCAGCGCTTCGGTGTGCCGTCCGGCTTGCGGAGATCGGCAACCTTGAAAAGGCGGCGATAGGCGCGCTGCCAGTTCGCAACGAAAGTCTTGGGCAGACCGTTGCCAGACCAGAAGAAGTAATTCGGATTGGGCTTGAGACCTGCCGGTATCGAACGGAGCAGATCGGCGACATGGGGCGGCAGTGGTACGAAGACGGGCGTTCCGGTCTTCGCTTGGTAAAGCATGAGCTTGTTTTCGACGAGCCGCCCGCATTCGAGTGTTACAGCGTCACGGATGCGCAGGCCGCTCCAACGCATCAACTCGGTCAGGGCGCGGATGCGAATGCCCCGTTTCTCGGGAGCCCAGGAGCGCTCGGCGTATTCGCCCAACCGGTGAGTGGCACCGATGATGCGCTTATATTCATCGGCGGTGAAAAAGTCCGTCGGCACATGCTTGGCAATTACCCGGCCCATAGTCGCGGTGGGGTTCTCACGGAGCCAGCCCTGTCGGACGCAATACCAGAAGAAACCGATCACGCGCTCGAATTTCTTTTTGCGAGCGAGTTCCTTCTCTTTCTTCCAGGTTTGCCGCCATTCGGTAAGGTTGCGGGGATTAAATTCTCGGAGAAAGGTGACGCCGGACTCTTCGGCGAACCCGACGAGTTGGACCTGGAAGATGCCCCGCAGCTTTTGCAGGGTAGCCGGAGCCAGACCGCGCGCCTCGGCATCGGCGAGGAAGATGCTGACGGCTTCCTTGACGGTCGGCATTTTAGCCGGCTTCAGGTCCTCTCCGCTGAGAGCAGAATTCTCGTACTTGCGGGCGAGGAGTTCTGCTTGTTCCCAGGACTTCGTTTTCGCCGAGGTGCGAAAGCGCCCGGTACGACCGGGGAGAGTACCGTCCAGCCACTTGGGGCAGCGGCAGCGGCGATAGGTGGAATCGTCTTTCTTCGCGCAATCGGGGTGATGGCGGGTGTAGACGGACAGCATAATGCCGTCAATCTAGCACGAAAAGTCGGTTGGTACAATTCTGGTACAGTTTAACAATCTATTGAGTTTTCCACAATATAAACTGCTGCAAATAAAGTACTTAAATATGGTGGAGGCGGCGGGAGTCGAACCCGCGTCCGAAATCGTTGTCAACAAAGAGAGGCTCCATGCTCAGTCGCGTTCCGAAGGTTTCGCTTTGCGCGCTCAGAACCGACAAGATGCGCGCATCGCTAGTCCGTGGATCTCGTCCTTATGACCCGTACCCAGCCATAAAGACCAGTCTGCTGTGCGACGTCCTTCCGAAGCCCGCAGGCAAAGCCGCGGAGGACGGCAACTTAATTAATTAAGCTGCGTATGCCAGTTGATGATCGGCAATTATCATTTTGCGAGCGATTACGGGTGCCCACACCCCGGCATGCCTCTTTGCCGCAAGCGATCCCGTCGAAACCGTGACGCCCCCATTCGGTGGGAATCCAATCCGTCGTGATACCTGGACAGTTTCAATTCTACTCTTCTTCGCCGGCAGATGTGGCTACCGCCGTTCATCTTCGGGCATCGCCACGACCGCGTCGCCGATTCATCTTTAATTCACCCGGCCCAATGTCATGACAAGCTCGAGCTGTTAGTTGAGCTGAGTCCCAAAGTCGTAATCACCTCTGGTGAGAGTTCCTCATAGGACAGGACCGCCGATCTGGCGTGATGGCGATTCAGGAGCCAGAGCTCCAGCGCAATGGCAGTCAGGGCGCTGATCATGGCGGCATATTGAAACGAAAGATGGAGCGCGTGCTGCTCATAGTTTGCGAACATCCTCGCGATCGGAACGAAGATGACCACGAATCCCCAGAACATGTACTGGATATTCGATTTGCCCGGCAGATACGAGCAAGCGAACGGAATTTTGGAAACGCCGATCAGGCTGAGATCAGTCAGGATGAAACCTACCAGAGCCAGCACCATCAGGTGAGCAGCGGACTGGAGCAATGGCTTGAAGCAAAGCGACAGCAAGGCCGCGCAGAGCCAGACCGGGAGAACAGCCAGCAATAACAGAGTGCGCCTCGTGGCGGCGATGTACTCCTCTGACGGGTAAAGCTGGGTGACACGCAGCACCCAGTTCGCATTGAGAGAAATCGGTAGGGAGAAAACGCTCCGGAGTCCGAGGACTGCGAGACACATCATCATCAACGTAGACATCAGAAAGTCTGGAGTCAGCGGTTGGAGCGCCGGTGTGGACATAGCTTCTTTCAGCGCAGAGATGGCGATGGCAAACACGATAGAGAGATAAAAAGCAAAGGCAACTCGATGGTGGCGGCTGCGCGTCAGCGAGCGGACACTGAAGAGCACGATGGCGGTTTTAAGGGGGCTGCCGAGCCGCGGTGCCCAGCGCCAGCCGCGCGCTCCCGGCACGAGATCGGGCTCCTCTACTGTTTTTTTCATGGTGCGGAGGTAGCAGAGGAGGAGCGAAACGGTTGCTCCGCAGACCGCGATAGCCAGGCCCAGCCATGCCCGATGAGCCAGCCAGGCAAATCGAGAGGGGAGCGAGCCGCTCAGTTGGTTGAAGAGCGCAAAGAACCAGAAGGAGGGCGACCAGTTTAAAAGGCGCTGGCTTCCTGCGGCGGCCAGCGCGGCAGGCGTGTCCAGTGCCGGCTGAATGAAATACGTTCCGAGGAAAAGGCCGAACGCCGCCAGTTGCAGGAGCGCGGAAAGGCGCAGAAAGTGATGCCGCGGGAGGAGCAGCGCGGTGAATCCCTGGACGGTGAGTACCGCACCGTAGATAAAAATAGTGGCCGAGATAATGGTGAACCAGTAAGCCGCGAAGATCCGGGGAAAGCGCGGAATTCCTCCGAGAACTAAAGGCAGCGCAAGACCCGAAGCGAAGTTCAGGGCGAGTACGGCGAGACCGAGTATTGCGCAGGAAGCGGCCAACTTGGCGAAGAGGACGGTACGCGGGGTAACCGGCAAGGGAGAGAGCACCATCACGTCTCGCCTGTCGGGAAATATGTTGTCCCAACTGATGACAGCAATGAGCCCGGTCACCAGCATCATCGACGAAATGAAACTCTGCTCGGTGCGCCACGCCA
>Ga0335074_10005776_pt1 | contig 17135 bp, 11 predicted proteins | sample Lox_Sample_23_FD_206715 | JGI IMG/M metagenome (GOLD analysis project Ga0335074, IMG submission 206715) | Soil microbial communities from Loxahatchee National Wildlife Refuge, Florida, United States - Lox_Sample_2.3 | ecosystem: Environmental > Terrestrial > Soil > Wetlands | place: USA... | reverse complement strand
CGGCATCCTCGGGCAGCCCGACACTCTGCGCCATTACCGCAACCTGCCGCTGCCCGACTACCTGGCCCCGCTGCGCTGGCTCGGCGTCACTGATGACCTGACCGACGAGGACCGGGTGGACCAGGACAGCGTCAGCTACGTGCCGACCTTTCCCGGCGAGGTGGCGTATTTCTACGCGGCGAACGCCGAGGATCCCCGCGCGGGCATCGTGCACGAGGGTGCCCACTATCAGCAGCTCGCCAGGTCCTGGCGGCATCCGCGACCTCTGCGCCGTCACTACTATGACTCCACGGTGAACGAGGGCATCGCCTTCTACAACGAGGAGCTGATGCTCGCCTCAGGACTGTTCGACGACGCACCGCGCACGCGCGAGATCATGTACAACTTCATGCGGCTGCGCGCGCTGCGGGTCGTGGTCGACGTCCAGCTGGCGATCGGTGAGCTGGACATCGAGGCGGCCGGCGCCTACCTGCAGCGCGCCGTGCCCATGGACGAGGAGACGGCGCGGGAGGAGGCGGCCTTCTTCGCCGCCGCCCCAGGGCACGCGTTCACCTACCAGGTCGGCAAGTCGCAGATCCTGCGGCTGCTGGCCGACTGCGCGAGCGCCGAGGGGACCGAGTTCGACCTCCAGCGCTTCCACGACCGGCTCTGGGTCGAAGGCAACCTGCCCCTGTCGCTGCAGCGCTGGGAGCTGCTCGACGACGACGGCGACCTGCGCCGCATCGGTGAGCTCGCGCGGGACAGAGCGTGACCGAACTCGTCGGGAGGACGGTACTGGTAACCGGCGCCTCCAAGGGCATCGGCGCCCAGACCGTCCGGGCTCTGGGCGGCGCCGGCGCCAACGTCATCGCCCACTACAACCGCGATCCGGACGGTGCTCGGGAAGCGGTCAATGGGCTGCCGGACGAGCGGGTGCACCTGGCCCAGGCCGACCTCGCCGAGCCCGGCGCGGCGCGTGAGCTGTGGCAAGACGCGATCGGCTGGCGGGGACAGGTCGACGTCCTGGTCAACAACGCCGCCGTGCTGACCCAGTCGCCCCTGGACGCCAGTGACGACGACTGGGACGCGGTCTGGGCACTGACCTACGCGACCAACGTGGCCGGCCCGATGGCGCTGACCCGCGAGGCCGTGCGTCATTTCCGGTCGCGGGGCAGCGGCGTGCTGATCACGATGTCCAGCTGGGTGGCGCAGCGCGGCTCGGCCGACCCTGATCTCGTGGCCTACTCGGCGTCCAAGGCGGCGATCAAGGCAGCCACGCAGACGCTGGCGCGCGCCTACGCGGCCCAGGGCCTGCTCTGCTACATGATCGCGCCCGGCATGGTGCGGACCCGGATGTCGGAGATCGCCACCGCGCGTCGCGGCGGTGAGCCCGGAACCAGAGGCGAGCTGGCGATGGGGAGCTGGGTCCCGCCGACCGAGATTGCCGACCTGGTTGTCTTCCTGGCCTCGGGCACGCGTCGCCACCTGAGCGGAGCCACGTTCGACGTGAACGGAGCCACCTATATCCGGTAGGGGTGCCCGGCCCGGCGCTGAGCTGGGAACTCCACCAATGGCAGGCCTGGTGCCTGACCAGCCTGCAGACCACCGTCGCAGATCCGCCGGGCACTGACGCAGGACGATCTCCTGACGTGGACACGATGCGACCCAGCTATCGCGGCCACAACGAGAGCCGTCCAGGCCGGCACAGCTGAAGGTTTGCTCGCCCAGGGCCGAAGCTCTTGCCGTCCTGGAGCGTGCCCACGACTTCTGGCAGGGCGTGCTCCAGGAGCTGCCCGCAGCTTCCTGGGTGGGAGCCACTGGGACCTATCGCTGGCGAATATGCCGAGAGCAGCAAGGCCTCGCTGGTGCTCCACCATCTCGATGAACAGATCCACCACGGCGCCGAACTCGGCGTGCTGCGTGACCTGTACCCGCACGACGGCGCCAAGTCCATCTGGCCCGCACCCCGAGACACTGGACCTGCCCGCTCCCGCCAAGACCACCGAGCACCGTCCTCGCGGCTACTTATGTCTTCCAAGACCGCTCGGGTCGGCGCAGGCTCGGGTGAGGTGCCCGGCTGGACGCTCTTCTTCGCGGCTGCCCGTCTCGGTATCGAGCGTGGCTCTTTCATGGGATGCGTCCTGGCCGGGTGCCGCGGCGAGGCGTGGCTCAAGAAGGGTCTGCTCAGCTCGAAGTAGCGTTGCCCGTCCTTGCCTGCAGTGGCGGCACGAGCAAGGAGGCTGGGCATGGACCGGGTAGTCATCGGCGTCGACCCACACAAGAAAACTGTCACGTTCGAGGCCAGGGATAGCCGGGAGATCTTGCGGGCGACTGGCTGTTTCCCGACGGACGCGGGTGGTTACCGGCTGCTGGTGCAGTATGCGCGGCAGTGGCCGGACCGGGTCTGGGCGGTGGAAGGCGCGAACGGGATCGGGCGGCCGCTGGCGCAGCGGCTGCTGGCCAGCGGGGAGCGGGTGCTGGATGTGCCGGCCAAGCTCGCCGCGCGGGCCCGGGTCTTCGACACCGGCCAGGGCCGCAAGACCGACGCCGCCGACGCGCACTCGATCGTCATGGTGGCGCTGCGGGACAAGGGCTTACGCGAGGTCAGCAACGATCCGGAGCTGACGGTGCTGCGGCTCTTGTGTGACCGCCGCGACGAGCTGTCGAAGGCCCGGGCGCAGGCACTGAACCGGATGCACCGCCTGTTCCTCGAGCTGGCGCCCGGCGGCGCGCCAGTGAAGAAGTCCGCCAGCCAGTACAACAAGCTGCTGGCCAGCGTTCGGCCACGAGATCTGGCAGGCCAGACTCGCCGGCGGATGGCCGCCGAGGAACTGGAGGACGTCACCCGCCTGGACGCCAAGCTGAAGACCATCAAAGCCGAGCTCAAGGCCGCGGTGCTGGCCACCGGGTCACGCCTGATGGATGTCCACGGCATCGGCCCGGCCGGGGCCGCCAGGATCCTTGCCGATGTCGGCGACGTGGCCCGGTTCCCCAGCCGCGACCACTTCGCGTCCTGGAACGGCACCGCCCCGATCGATGCTTCCAGCGGGCAGCACATCCGTCATCGGCTGTCGAGGGCCGGGAACCGCAGGATCAACCACGTCCTCTACATGGCCGGCATCGTCCAGCTCCGCAACGACACCAAAGGCCGCCGCTACTACCGGCGCCGCCTAGCCGACGGCAAGACCCCGATGGAAGCCATGCGCGCCCTGCGGCGGCAGCTCTCCGACGTCATCTACCGGCAGCTCGCCGCCGACGCGGCAACAAAGAACGCAGGCCCGGGAGGGCACTCGGGGGCGGCTATCAAATCCAGCGCGGCCGACCTTACCCGCGACATCGGCTCTTCGGACAAGCCACTTCCCGGACCCGCGCACCCGACGCTACCGCTGCCCCCGTCTACCGGAAAGGCCCCCGGTCCGGGAACAGCTGCCACACCACGACGGCGCGCCGGAGGTGTCAACGTGCAGCGCCCCACCGGACGAACGACGTTGACACCGACAAGTGCCGTCGCATCGTCGAAGGCATCCCGGACCGATACCCCTTGACAGCCGCCGTCATAGAAGGGAGCCATGAGCGTCTCACTCTCATGCCGCTTCGCCGGCCCATCTCATGCCGCTTCGCTGGCCCAGGCGGGTCCACTCACCAGGCACGGCGCGGCGTGGGCTCGTCGGTCGAGGACTGGAACTGCAAACGCAACTCGAGGAGGACGATATTAACTTGGCCCCATATGGTCATCATGAGCCGTTCGTCCTAGTCGCTGGCTCCCTCTCAACGAAACAGGTTCTTCCTTGCCGAGGGGTTCACTTCGCCTCGCTGCTGTGCCGAATCTCATGCGGTGAGTTCGCAATCACGATTCGCGTGCTTCCAGCTTCTTGGCCGCGTCGCGGAGCGCTTCGACGATCTGGCCCATTTTCATGGTTGTTGGGTAGTCCTTGAATGTCTGGATGGCTGCTTGCACGACCGTCTCAATGTTCCCTTCGTCTGCGGGTGCGACCGGTACTGTATTGACTTGGACACTAACGATCTCCTGACCACCGTTGTCTCGTATGACATCGAGTAGGATGACTCCGCTGCTTCTGAAACCCGGGATTACTTCCGCTTTCTCTCGAACAACGTATGCGCCTGGGTTCTCGACGGTAATCCACTGAGGCAAGCCTTTATTTCCTGAGCGGCGATAACGGCCCTCGTACTGGAACAATGCCGCTTGCCATTGGCTGAGCAGAAGAACGACGTCGCTATTCTGTGGCAGAGTCTCCTCATCCAGCGGCTCAATAAAATCTCGGCAGGGATCACTCGCGAGCAATTTCCGAAGTTCGATCAGCAGCCGGTTGATGGTTCGTATCTTGAGGGTGTTCACGATGCCGTCTGGCTTCTTCTTCGACAGCTCACTCATCTCATGATGCGCTGCTTGAAGCATTGGGACCAAGCGTTCATATATCGCGACCTGCTGCTCGGTCGGCGGATCGATAATAACGGCCTGTTCTTCCTCGGGCAGACCGCTCTTAGACGCATTCATCAAGTCGTTAAGACTGGGCGTTCCACGGCTAAATGACCACTCAGCGTCGCGGTCAGGCTGCTGTGAATGGGTCATGGGTCACACCTTTACTGCGGCAGTCTGCGCGTAAACTCTACATACTTCTTACGAAGAGCCTCGACAGGACGCCTACGGGAGTCGAGTAGCTCGACCATCAGCTTCATATCGGAATCATCCAGGCACATGATCGCTGCGCGCTTGGACGAGTGCAGGTCAGTGATATTCCGCAGCACGTTACGCGGAGGAGGGTTGCGAGCCAGAAGTATACCGAAAGAGCCCATCTCCTTCCCATCTAGATAGCGGTAAAGTTGGTTGACATGCTCTGTTTCGAGGGCCAGGACGTTTTTTAGTTCCACTACGACCTGTCGAGCCTGATACAAGTCACGCAAGTCCGATAGGAAGGGCGTCTTACCGTCGTTATGGAAAATGATATCGCGGATATGTACGCCACTGACTGTCCGCACCTGGGACCCAGCAAGGTCGAGTTCGGGATACAACAACGAAGAAAGCAAGTCGAACGCGAGATCCTCGAAGTGCTTATCGGCGTTATCATTGCGGCCTGTTGGTAGCAGATGAAGCCCGGTGGCTTTGCGCCTTAGCGTATCAAGCTGCAGTGGAATGAACAGCGGGTCCGGTTTGCACTCATCCGCCTGCTCCTCGCGACCCATCACGTAGCTATGGATAACCTGATAGTTCGCACGGTTGAAGGCAAGTACTTCTTCCTTCGGTACCGAGCGTCCAAACCGCTCCGCAGGAAGAACTAGCCGGGAATAGGTTGACTTGTAGTAGTCGGCGTAATTAATCCATGGCAGCCTACGAAGCAGAGCGAGCGGGGCTAGCAGGATGGGCGATCCATCAATTGGGTTATACGGCAGTTGTGCTTCGAAGGGGCGCCAGCCAAGCCAGTCGCCGTCCCAGCCGATAAGCCGATAGCGCTGGACCGGTATGCCAAGATCCTTGCACCGAGCGGTAGTGAACTCGGCGAGCCAGGGCTTGATAACAGACGCTGTGAGGTCGCTGATCCGATCCTCGGCAACTTTCGGTACTAAGAGCGCGAGAGTCTCTAGATGATCCAGTCCAGTCTCCTGGAGCTGTGGTATCTGCCGGAACGTGTCGATGATCGCGGTGCTAAGCATTGGCCCAATCGCAGAGCCGCGCTTGGTGCCAGTCGCGTAGCCAAGGCCTAACTCAACTGGCTCCCGGACTTCAGCTAGCAGCCTGCGTGCAGCACCGATGCGGCCAGCGAGTGCATGCGTGCGGACCTGCTCAACGAACCCGACCAGCATGCGGTGAAGTTCCTCGTATTCAGTGCGACTCGACTTCCAGAGAAGGAACGGGTCCAGAGACAGCGGCAGATCCTCACGCAGGTGCGGCACAACGAAATCAACTTCATCTTGGCGGATCACCAAGCTGAAGACGTCGCTTAGCCGCGGGTTGAACAAGCCATCGACGTGACTTGACAGATGCCGTTCGTTGACCTCGTCTTCGGACGTCATGGGCACCTCCTCGTCAGCGCAAGGCTAGGTGAGTCCGCGGAGACAATGCATTCTGGGGCAGCGGCCGTATCTGGTTCAGATGAAGTCGGCCGCGGTCGGTGCGGCCGCTGCTGCATTTCGCTGCTGCATTCTTCATGGGGATATCGAGGGCTTCACGAGTCCAGCACGGAAGAATGCTTCTCACGCAAAGACTTGATGAGGTCGCTAACCTGGCGTCGGCTCATCTTAGGAAGCTGATCGAGGGCGCGCTCAAGCAGGACTTCGACAGCGACATCGAGGCTCTGGTTGCGGCTGTCCGCGTACGAACGCAGCCTGCGCTCGAACTCAGCCGGCAAGTTCACCGTAATGGTGATCCGGCGTCTCATCACAGGCGGTGGCTGCTGGCGCTCGGGGTGCTCGGGGTGCTCGCCGCCGTGCTCCCTAAACTCTCTCATACATTCATCGTATGTCCCCCGCACGGGGGGTGATCATGATCTTTTCCGCAGGCCGGAGACAGGCAGCGGTCGGATGAGGTCGGCTGTAGTGCACGTACGATCGCAGTGCGCGCACCCGACGCAGCGCCGCCGGGAGAAGTTCCTCCAGCGATTCGAGCGAGAGGTTGACTCGCGGACTGTGGGCGCCACTACGCTCCGGGCAAAAGTCAGCTCGACTTCCTCGCGGAAGCCGGGCAGCGGATTTACGTGGAGCGTAGTCGGTCCGGCAGGCCCCACTGACTTCCCGGTTTCGAGCTATCAACATCGCCTTGAGGCGGCCTGCCCAGCGTGCCTATTCGCAACCGTGCGCGCCGACGTGACTCTCCCCGCCCGTGTAGGTGCCCGGCCAAGGCCGCGTCCAGCACGGGCAGCTCGAGGCGCCCGATCGCGGCCAGGGTACTAGGCGTAGCGCCAGCTGGACGCGGTTCGCGATGGCGATCCGCGCGGGCCACGTCCGGAGAGTGCATTTCCACTGCTCGGATGAGCCCAGGGTGGTCAGGCGTGATCGGCAGTGGGTCGCTGGTCTTCGGGAACGACGTAGGTTCCGCGATGCGGGATGATAAGGACCAGCTCCTGATCCCGAAGCATCTGGACGGCTCGCCGTGCCGTGTCACGGGCGACGCCGAACAGGTCTACAAAGATCTTGTTCTGAGGGCAGCGGATCCTGGCCCGGCCGGAACTCGCCCGCTTCGATTCGAGTCCGCGGCCATGCCGCGATCTGCCGATGCGGCGACACTGCTCCGCGCCGACCACCTGCTTGATCCTCTCGATGCGAACTACAGGCGTCGGGGTCGGCGACGGTCGTATGGGCAGGTCAGCACTCAGTGCCAGGTATGAATCGGTCGTGCGCAGTCGAGGACGTTGCTGTACTTGCCTGCTGTACAGGTCAGGGGTTTGAGGCTGGTCAGGAGGCCCCGCCTCGTCATCTACCTGTCGTTTCACAACTCAAGTTCCTAGTTCCGCCCACAGATGAGCGAACTGGATCGACAACAGCTACGGAGAGCCACCCACCATGCCCAGCGGTAGCCCAAAGCACGGCTGCTGTGGAGGATCGCTCCTCGAAGCCAGCGCACGATCGTCACGATTTTCCCGATGCTTGCTATAGCCTCGTTGCCAACCCGCTCGCAAGCGTCCTGACCCGGCTAGGTAGAGCACTGGGCAGGTGGTGGTTGCAGGTAACCCATTTTCGACGTGGCACTCAGGGCGAATAGCTGCACATAAAAAAGGATGTCAGCATGGCAACGGAAAGTGAGCGGGGAGCCCGCGGTCAGCGAATCGCTTCTCGCCTTCAGGGGGCCGACTGGAACGTCGCCTCGTTCACGACGGGGGCGCGGGCGTGAGCGTGACTCCAATTACCAAGGAAGCTCAGCGGGCTGAACTGCACAAAACCATCTGGCGCATCGCCAACGACCTGCGGGGCAGCGTGGATGGCTGGGACTTTAAGAGCTACGTGCTCGGCATGCTGTTCTACCGGTTCATCTCAGAGAACCTGACGGCGTACCTGAACAAGCAGGAACGCAAGGCTGACAACCCAGACTTCGACTACGCCCATCTGCCGCACAAGGATGCTGAGTACGGCCGGGCGGAAACCGTCGCGGAGAAGGGCTTCTTCATCCTGCCGGGCGACCTATTCGTCAACGTCCGCGCGAAGGCGAAGAGCGATCCGAACCTGAACGAGACGCTTGAGCGGGTCTTCCGCAACATCGAGGGATCGGCTATCGGTGCGGAGAGCGAGGACGACCTAAAGGGCCTGTTCGATGATCTCGACGTCAATAGCCCCAAGCTCGGTAACACCGTGGCGCGGCGCAACGAGAAGCTGGTCAAGCTCCTGGATGCCATCGGTGATCTGAACCTCGGCGACTTCAACGACCACGCCATCGACTCGTTCGGCGACGCCTACGAGTACCTCATGACTATGTACGCGAGTGCCGCCGGAAAGTCAGGCGGCGAGTTCTTCACGCCGCAGGAGGTCAGCGAACTGCTGGCACGCATAACGGTGGTAGGGAAAAAGTCAGTAAACAAGGTCTACGACCCCGCCTGCGGCTCCGGCTCGCTGCTGTTGAAGTTCGCCAAAGTGCTGGGCAAGGACAACGTGCGCAAGGGCTTCTTCGGCCAGGAGGTCAACCTGACGACCTACAATCTGGCGCGCATCAACATGTTCCTGCACGACATCAACTACGAGCAGTTCGACATCGCCCACGGCGACACGCTCATCGAACCGGCGCATTGGGACGACGAGCCGTTCGAGGCGATCGTCTCCAATCCGCCCTACTCCATCAACTGGCCCGGAGACGCGAACCCGCTCCTCATTAACGACCCGCGCTATTCCTCGGCGGGCGTGCTGGCCCCGAAGTCAAAGGCTGATCTCGCCTTCACGATGCACATGCTGTCGTGGCTCGCGGTGAACGGCACCGCCGCGATCGTTCAGTTCCCTGGCGTGCTCTACCGCAGCGGCGTAGAGCAGAAGATACGCAAGTACCTCATCGACAACAACTACGTCGACACCGTGATCCATTTGCCGCCGAACCTGTTCTTCGGCACAGGCATTGCCACTTGCATCATCGTGCTGAGAAAGTCGAAGAAGGACAACTCGGTTCTGTTCGTTGATGCGTCCGCTGAGTTCGCTCACGTCGGTAACAAGAACAAACTCATGCCGACGAACCAGGAGAAGATCCTCGCTACGTTCACTGCCCGCAAGGATGTCACGCACTTCGCCAGGCTTGTGCCGAACACAGACCTAGCGGAGAACGGTTACAACATGGCGGTATCGTCCTACGTCGAAGCCGAGGACACAAGCGAAGCGGTCGACATCACGACCCTCAACGCCGAGATTGCCAAGGTCGTCGCGCGCCAGCAAAAGCTTCGCGATGAGATCGATGCCATCGTCGCCGACCTAGAGGATGCCTCGTGAGCCGGATTGACGATCTGACAGCTCGGCTGGCGCCCAATGGGGTTGTATTTGAGCCAATGGGTCAGGTCTTCGAGATGAAGGCTGGGAGAAATATTCGCGCCACGGCGATCTCACCACTCCGCGATGATGCCCATCCGTTCCCTTGCTATGGGGCGAATGGAATCCGTGGCTACGTGGCCAAATATAGTCACGACGGCGAGTATCTATTGATTGGCAGACAGGGTGCGTTGAGCGGAAACGTGAAAGTTGCAAGTGGGAAGTTCTATGCCACTGAGCATGCTGTGGTAACTCAACCACGATCGCGCGGCGTAATCGATGTTGGGTGGGCGTACCACCTTCTGATGGCGATGAACCTCAACCAATATGTCTCGCAAGGCGCGCAACCAGGTCTAGCCGTTGCCACTCTCGCTAGAGTTGTAATGCCAATTCCGCCGATCGCGGTGCAGGGCGAAGTCGCGCAGGTGCTCGACCGGATCAGGAGCCTGACGGCCGACCTTGAGACTGAACTCGACGCGGAGCAGGAGACTCGGCGGCTTCAGTACGGCTACTACCGTGATCGGATCATCACCGGCATCGATGCGCGGCACGAGGCACTTCGTGACCTCGGCAATTGGCGCGGTGGCATCACTCCTTCAAAGTCAGAGCCGCGTTACTGGGAGTCGGGCACGATCCCGTGGCTCGCGTCGATGGACGTGAGCGAGTCCGAGGGCAGAGTGATCCGCGGACGCGTGACGCCGGTTGCGCTTGCAGAAACCCCCCTGCGCATGGTTCCTGCACGTTCCATCGTCGTCGTGATGCGATCAAACATCTTGCGTCGCCGTCTGCCAGTTGGGATGACCACCATTGAGACGACTCTCAATCAGGATGTGAGGGCGCTTTCACCCCGCGATGGCGTCGACCCAGGCTATGTGTATCAAGTACTTCGAGCTGCGAGCGAACAGATCCGTGCCGCGTGCGTGCGGGCAGATGGATCAATGGCCGCGGTCGACTCAAGAGCGTTTTTCAACTGGCCGATCCCCGTGCCTTCGCTCAAGGACCAGAAGCGCATTGCGAACCAGCTGAGCACGCTCGAGGCTGTAGTGAGCGAACTCAGCATCAGCTTGCCCGCCGAGATAAAGGCGCGGCGCAAGCAGTACGAGTACTACCGCGGCCGCCTGCTGACTTTCAAAGCGCTGGCAGCATGAGCGACGGCCAGCCAACCCGCGTCGAACCGATCGCAGTCAGCGCGCAGAGCACGGTCGTTGCCGAGTTCACTCCTGAGGCGGTCGGCTCTTCGGCCTACCAGTCCGAGGCTGAGCTTGAGGCCGAGTTCATCAAGATATTGCAGTCGCAGGCGTACGAGTACCTGCCCATCAAAGACGAGCGCGACCTGATCGCCAACCTCCGCGTGCAGCTGGAGGCGCTGAACGGCATCACGTTCAGCGATGAGGAGTGGAAGCGCTTCTTCAGGGAGCGGATCGCCGGTGAGCGCGATGGAATTAAGGAGAAGACCGTCCGCATCCAGGACGACTACATCCAGCTGCTCAAGCGTGACGACGGCACCACCAAGAACATCACGCTGCTCGACAAGTCCAACATCCACAACAACCGACTGCAGGTCATCAACCAGTACGAGGTCGGCCAGGGCGAGGGCGGCGCTAAGCGCGCCAACCGCTATGACGTGACAGTGCTCGTCAACGGCCTGCCGATCGTTCACATTGAACTCAAGCGCCGCGGCGTCGACATCCGCGAGGCGTTCAACCAGATCAACCGCTACGAGCGGGACAGTTTCTGGGCGGGCTCGGGCCTGTTCGACTACGTGCAGCTGTTCGTGATCAGCAACGGCACGTTGACCAAGTACTACTCCAACACCACGCGCTGGCAGCACCTGGAGGACACCTCGCGGGCGACGTCGGCGCGGAAGAAGACATCCAACTCGTTCGAGTTCACGTCGTGGTGGGCGGACGCTACGAACAAGCCGATCCAGGACCTGACGGCGTTCGCCCGGACGTTCTTCGCCAGGCACACGCTCTTGAACATCCTGACCCGCTACTGCGTCCTGACCGCCGACAAAATGCTGCTCGTGATGCGCCCGTACCAGATCGTGGCGACCGAGCGCATCCTGCAGAAAATCCAGGTCTCGACCAACTACAAGCAGCTCGGGACCCTGGCGGCGGGCGGCTACGTCTGGCACACCACTGGTTCAGGCAAGACGTTGACCAGCTTCAAGGCAGCGCAGCTTGCCACCCGCGTGGCTGGGGTCGAGAAGGTCCTGTTTGTGGTCGACCGCAAGGACCTCGACTACCAGACCATGCGCGAGTACGACCGGTTTGAGAAGGGCGCAGCCAACTCAAACACCTCAACGCGGGTGCTGAAGCGGCAGCTCGAAAACCCCGGCGCGCACATCATCATCACGACGATCCAGAAGCTGGCCACCTTCATCGCGGCGAACAAGGGCCACGCCATCTACGACGGGCACGTCGTGATCATCTTTGACGAGTGCCACCGCTCGCAGTTTGGCGAGATGCATAGAGCAGTCACTAGGGCATTCAAGCGCTACCACTTGTTCGGCTTCACCGGCACGCCGATCTTCGCGGTCAACGCCAGCTCAGGCGGCAACCCGGACCTGCGCACGACAGCCCAGGCCTTCGGCTGCTACCTCCACGGCGACCCGAAAACGTGTCCCGCCGAGCAGCATCAGATGGCAGTCCACACCTACACGATTGTCGACGCCATCACTGATAAGAACGTACTGCCGTTCCGGATCGACTACGTCAACACCATCAAGATGGCCGACGGCGTCGCCGATAAGAAGGTGCCCGCCATCGACACGGAGCGAGCCCTGTTTGACGCGCTCCGGTTCTTCCAGGTCGTCGCCTACACCCTCGAGCACTTCGACCAGAAGACCCGGCGTACGTTCGGGTACCAGCACTCCATGATCGCCAACGTCAGCGAGGTTGCTGGAGGGCGCAACCGGGTCGAGGAAGTGAGGGCCGATCCCGCCCGCGTCCGGGGTTTCAACGCGCTGTTTGCCACGGCCTCCATCGAGGCGGCCAAGCGTTACTACACCGAGTTCGCCAAGCAGCAGAAGGACCTGCCGCCCGACCGCCAGCTCAAGGTCGGGTTGATCTACTCCTACGCGCCGAACGAAGCCGAAGATGATGGCTACCTCGACGATGAGGGCTTCGAGACTTCTGGCCTTGACCAGTCGTCACGTGACTTCCTGGAAGCCGCGATCGGCGACTACAACGCCATGTTCGGCACCAGCTACGACACCTCAGCGGACAAGTTCCAGAACTACTACAAGGACCTGTCGCTGCGGCTGAAGAACCGGCAGATCGACCTCGTCATCGTCGTCAACATGTTCCTGACTGGCTTCGACGCCACAACGCTGAACACCTTGTTCGTCGACAAGTCGCTCGTCAACCACGGCCTGATCCAGGCCTACTCGCGCACCAACCGCATCCTGAACTCGGTGAAGACCTACGGCAACATCGTCAGCTTCCGCGACCTGGAGGATGCGACCAACGACGCCATCGCGCTGTTCGGCAACAAGGACGCCAAGGGCATCGTGCTGCTCAAGCCGTATGACCACTACTACAAGGAGTACGCCGAGAAGGCGGCCGAGCTGCTGGAGTGCTTCCCCTTGGGCGCACCGATCATCGGCGAGTCCGCCCAGAAGGCTTTCATCGCCCTGTTTGGCCAGGTCCTGCGGCTTGAGAACATCCTGGTGTCGTTCGACGAGTTCGCCGGTAACGAGCGTCTGACCGAGCGGCAGAGCCAGGATTACCGCAGCGTCTACCTCAACCTGTACGCCGAGTTCAGGAAGGACAAGGACGCTGACAAGGAGCAGATCAACGACGACATCGTCTTCGAGATCGAGCTGATCAAGCAGGTCGAGATCAACGTCGACTACATCCTCATGCTCGTTGCGAAGTGGCGTGAAGCCCACGGAGATGGTGAGGACAAGGAGATCCGAGCCGAGATCACGCGCGCCGTCGACGCCAGCCCGTCGCTGCGCAACAAGAAGGACCTCATCGACGCCTTCGTGGACCGCGTGTCAGCTACGGGCGAGATCGACGACGAGTGGCGGGCCTATGTCGCGGAGCGCCGCAACGACGAACTGAACAAGATCATCGACGATGAGAAGTTGCTCCCGGACCAGACCCGCGCTTTCATGGACGCAGCCTTCCGTGACGGTGCTGTCCCGACGACAGGTACCGCAATCACGAAGGTGCTACCTCCGGTCTCGCGGTTTGCGGCCGGTGGCGGACACGGCGAGAAGAAGCAGCGTGTGCTCACCCGGCTTGGCGCGTTCTTCGAGCGGTTCTTCGGACTTAGCTCCACTGACGTTGGCGATGCGTGAGTCAGGTCTTCGGCTGCGGCTTGCTCGCTCCTGGCCATTCGCCAGGTCGGCGCCAAATTGATCCGGGAAATGATCACAGTGCAAGGGTGGCGTGTATGCGCCATCACGCAGTGACGCGAGCGTAGCGCCCTTGACGGTGATCATTCCCGGCTCAAGACTGGAGCGGCGGGAGGATGGTCGTTCCAGCGTGGCGGGCTCGGCGGGCGTGACGGCGGCCGGTCGGGACGTCCCCGTGTGCGGGCTGCTCGGGCGGCAGCCCGCCGTGCGCCGAAGGTGCTAAGGCGGAGCTGCCAGTGAGGCGCGCGGGCGCTTGCACACGCCTGGCCGAGCTAGCCGTCCTTTTCTTCCTCGCTCCCACGCGTTAGCTCGCGCGGTAGCCGCGCCGGACCGCAGACGGCTCGCGGCGCGCTCCGCGCGCCCTTGAAGACGTAAAGAAAGTCATCACCCAGTCTGACAACAGACGTTGTCCGAGGCATCGAAAGCTTCGTCCTGGCTGGTCAGAACCGCTGTCGTCCGCCGCACTGGCTGCTCGGACCGCGACAACTCATGTTGCCGGGTTCCGCATGACGCTTTACACAATGCGCGTTGCTCTCACTCGCGCCGACCTCCGTACCGGCCGCTCTCAAGCTGAACCGTGGCGGCGCTGGTATCGCTGGCGTGCTGCCTGGCGGCTTATACCAAGCTCCTGGGCAATCTGTGGCCAGCCGATCCCGAGCCCGACCGCGCCGTCCACGAGCACGTCAACCTCCGCCTGTGCTGCGTCACGGGCAGAGCGGGCCCGCTTGAGGTGTTCCAGGATCTCTCCCGCCGAGGGCTGAGAAGAGCGCCGCGTCGCGCCCGCGGTGTCCGCTGCCTTGTGATGAGGCTGGCCTGATCTCGTTTGTCTCGTCTTCTGTCCTGATCGGCGCCTCGGCTTACTCATGCCATCAATGATGCGCGACTTCCGACAATGCCAGTTGTCAGGGTCCGACCCACCGGTGCCGAGAGCACACGGCGCGACGAATGCCGACGTACGCAATGTGATGCAGGTCACATTTTCTGGCGCCGTTGTCTCTGGAGGTCGTTGGCGACTACCCGCGGTCCGTGGAGCACGTTAGCCACAGCGCGGACACGAATGTCGGCACTTGCATCTCGGCGGCAGTAGTCGCAGAGTAGATGGCGGAGTCGTGGAGGCGTCGCCGAAGGCGCCGGGCAACATGGCCAGGGCGTCGGCAATCTGGAGCACGCCATCGCTGCGTGCGAGTAGGCATCGGGCCAAAAGCGGCGCGGTTTCGCCCGCAAGTCGCTTGCCCATTTGCCTTGATCAACACCCGAGACCAGAACTCGCGTGCCCGCGCGTCTACCGAGCCTGGCCGTCCGGTAATCAATGCCCGGCGGCGCAGGCACTCGGAACTAGACGAGGGCGAACGCGAGAATCCGCACAGCCTGTGCCCGGGAGGAGTACCACCATGGACAAGCAGCTGCGCCGGTCTCCGCGCCTATCGACGTCGGGTGACTGGCCCAGCATTGAGGCCGAGGGCCGTCACCGTGACCACCGTTGACGACGCTCGGAGCACCAGGCAACGCGACAAGCTCACCATCGCTGAGGTTTGCGCCGACCTCGGCGTCAGCCGCCGCACGTTCTACGAGTGGCGGGCGAAGAACCGGGCGCCGAAGTGCATCACGCTGCCGAACGGCAGCCTGCGTATCCGCCGGTCCGAGTACCAGCGCTGGCTGGCTGCGCACGAGGAAGCCGCCTGATGCCAGAAGAGACGAGTCACGACGCCCGCGTCTACAAGACCGAGATCTACAAGGGCGTAGAAGTTAGGACCTACTGGGTCCGGTGGAAGGTGGGCGGCAAGCTCTGGAGGGAAGGCTTCCGCACCGCCGCGCAGGCCGACAGCTTCCGCAGCGCCCTATTGACCGCGGCCCGAAGAGGCGAAGCGTTCAGCCTCCGCACCGGCCGCCCGACCGCCTGGGATCGCAGCAAGACCGAGACCTCGTGGTACGAGTTCGCGTGCCGGTACGTCGACATGAAGTGGAAGCAGGCGTCGGCCAAGTACCGCAAGGACATCGCGCGAGCATTGACAGCGGCCACGCCCGCGCTGGTGGCCGGAGCGCGCGGGCGACCCGACGACGCAGCTATGCGCCGGGCACTCCTGCGGTACGGCTTCAACACCAAGCAGCGGATCGAGCCGCCCGAAGACGTCGCTGAAGTCCTCGCCTGGATAGGCCAGAGCAGCCTGCCGGTGCTGGCGCTGGCAGAGCCCGCAGTCGCGCGGAGAGTTCTAGAACACGCCACTGGCCGCATTGACGGCCAGAACGCGGCCGCGAGCACGGCGCGACGGCACCGCACCATCCTGGCCAACGCGATGGACTACGCCATCGAAGTCGGTCTGCTGGAGACCAATCCGATCCGGGCGCTCAAGTGGACTGCGCCGAAAGTGTCCAGCCAAGTAGACCGGCGCAGCGTCGTGAACCCGAGCCAGGCGCGGGCGCTGCTGGCCGCGGTACGAGCCCAGCATCCAAGCGGACCCATGCTCATCGCCTTCTTCGCGGTGATGTACTACGCCGGGCTCCGCCCAGAGGAAGCGATCACCCTAAGCGTGGACGACGTGGTCTTGCCCTCGATGGACGCACAGGATGACTGGGGCGAGATGCACCTCCGCACTGCAAGCCCCGACGCGGGCGGCGATTGGACTGATGACGGCAGTCAGCGTGAGCGGCGGCAGCTCAAGCACCGCGCCGAGGGCGACAGCCGGATCGTGCCGACCCACCCGGAGCTGACCGAGATCTTGCGCGATCACCTCGCGCAGTTTGAACCGGCATCAGACGGCCGTCTGTTCAGCGGAGTGCGGGGCGGCGAGCTACCGACCATCACCTACCGGCGCGCCTGGATCAAAGCACGCCAGGCCGCCCTCACGGCCACAGAGCAAGCCTCTCCCCTCGCCAGGCGGCCTTACGACCTCCGGCATGCCTGTCTATCAACATGGCTCAATGGCGGCGTTTATCCGACCCAGGTCGCCGAGTGGGCCGGGCACAGCGTCGACGTCCTCCTGCGAATCTACGCCAAGTGCGTTGTGGGCCAGGACGAGCTCGCCAAGCGCCGCATCAGCGAAGCGCTACGGCAGATCTGACATACCGGCCTAGCGATCTTGGACTTTGGCACGGATTTGGCACAGCGACCTGCATTTGGCTACCCATCGCCGCGCACAGCCGCCGGCAAGCGCGAAGAAGCAAGATCACGATGTGACGCTATCCCCGCAGGTCAGAGGGCAAGAACCTGGACTTTCAAACGGTGGGGCGGGTGGGGCTCGAACCCACGACCGGCGGATTATGAGTCCGCTGCTCTGACCGGCTGAGCTACCGCCCCCTGTGCCGCATGACCAATTACAGCAGACTCTGGGCCTGTGCAGCC
>Ga0335074_10005775_pt1 | contig 17135 bp, 17 predicted proteins | sample Lox_Sample_23_FD_206715 | JGI IMG/M metagenome (GOLD analysis project Ga0335074, IMG submission 206715) | Soil microbial communities from Loxahatchee National Wildlife Refuge, Florida, United States - Lox_Sample_2.3 | ecosystem: Environmental > Terrestrial > Soil > Wetlands | place: USA... | reverse complement strand
CGCGTTATGAACCTCTCTCTGCGTGGCACTCAGATCGAGCGCCAGCCGCACCAAATCGTCCGGATCCTGCACCGGCAGCGTACTCAGCAGCAGAGCATGGGTCAGCGTGAAGACCGCAGTATTCGCGCCAATTCCCAGCCCCAGCGTGAGAATCGCCACCACAGCAAATCCCGGAGCCCGCAAGACCTGTCGAACCGCGAACCGAAGATCTTGCAGAACCCGCTCCACCCCGTTCCAGCTCCACGTCTCGTGCGCCTGATCTCTCAGCGCCGCCGGATTCCCAAACGTCCGCAGCGCCGCATGCCGAGCCTCGCCTGCACTCATTCCTGCCGCAACGTTCTCCGCAATCTGCTGCTCCAGATGAAATCGCAGTTCCTCGTCCAGCCGGACCATCGCGCGACCCCGGCGAAACATCATCTCGACCCTCATCCACAGCCGATCCAGCCAGCGCATCGCTCCTCCTGCAATGTCACCCCTCTTGCACGATTAAATTGATAGCGCCCGAAAGCCGCTCCCAGCTCGCCGTTTCTTTCTCCAGCTGCGCCCGCCCTGCCGCCGTCAGCGAGTAGAACTTCGCCTGCCGTCCGGTCTCGCTCTCCATCCACTTCGCCTTGATCCAGCCCTGCTGCTCCAGCCTGTGCAGCGCCGGATACAGTGAGCCCTGCTGCACCTGCAGCACCTCACCCGATAGCTGCTGGATGCGCTTCGCAATCGCCCACCCATGCCGCGCCTCAGTCGACAGCGTTTTCAAAATCAGCAGGTCCAGAGTGCCCTGCACCAGATCGCTCGGTTTGCCCATACCTCGATTATCTACACTCCGGAATTGTAGATAGTCAAGGCATCAACAAAATTCAACGGAACCTCGACGGCTCGCTCCCGCCCGCAAAACTTCGTTTGGAAATTTCCCATCCTGTGTTTTGATGGGCCATGCGCGCCGCTCTCGAACGCTATTTCGAGTTCTCCCGCCTCAATACCAACTGGCGCACGGAGTTCTTTGCCGGCGTCACCACCTTCGTCACCATGGCTTACATCGTCCTGGTGAACCCCGCCATCCTCGCCCAGGCCGGAATCCCGCTCCCCGCAGTCACCGCCGCCACCTGCCTCTCGGCTGCCTTCGGATCCATTCTGATGGGGGTCATCGCGCGCTATCCCATCGCCCTCGCGCCTGGCATGGGACTCAACGCCTACTTCACCTACACCGTCGTCCTCAAGATGGGCGTCCCATGGCAGACGGCTCTCGGTGCCGTCTTCATCTCCGGCGTCGCTTTCCTGCTGCTCACCGCCTGCGGAATTCGCCAGCTCATCCTGCGCAGCATCCCGCACGAACTCTACGCCGCCGTCGCCGGAGGCATCGGCCTCTTCATTGCCGTGATCGGACTCCACAACGCCGGCATCATCGTTTCCAATCCCGCCACCCTCATCACCCTCGGCGACATTCGCGCGCCGCAGACTGCCCTCGCGCTCCTGGGCGTCCTCATCATCGCAACCCTGCAGGTCTGGCGCGTCCGTGGCGCCATCCTTTTCGGAGTCCTCGCCGTCACCCTCGCCGCCATTCCCTTCCATCTCGTCCACTGGAAGCGCACTTCCTACAACCTCCACGACATCACGCAGACCGTATTCAAACTCGACATCCGCTCCGCCATCCACATCGGCCTGCTCGAGATCATCTTCGTCTTCTTCTTCGTCGACCTCTTCGACAACCTGGGAACCCTCGTCGCCGTCGCCAAAAAAGCGGGACTCATCGAGCCCGACAGCAACATCCCGCGCCTCAACAGCATCCTCTTCGCCGACGCCACCGCGACCATCATCGGATCGCTCGCCGGAACCTCTACCGTTACCAGCTACGTCGAGTCAACCGCGGGCGTCGCCGTCGGAGGCCGCTCCGGCGTCACCGCCATCGTCACCGGCCTGGGATTCTTCCTCGCTCTCTTCGCCGCGCCGCTGGTCGGCATCGTCCCCACCGCAGCGACTGCTCCAGCCCTCATCATCGTCGGCAGCCTCATGCTCACCACCGTCACCGAGATCCCCTGGACCGAGCCGCTCTCCGCCATCCCTGCCTTCCTCACCCTCATCATGATTCCCCTCAGCGCCTCCATCGCGAATGGCCTCGGCTTCGGGGTTATCGCCTACGCCGCCGTACACATCCTGGGCGGAAAATTCCGCCGCGATGACTGGCTCCTGTATCTGCTCGCCGTGCTCTTCCTCATCCGCTTCGTCTACGTCTCCCAGGCTTGAGAATGCACCGGCGACTAACCCCTGCCCTTTTAATCCCTAATCGCTAATCCTTAATCGCTCGCCCAAATTCCTTCTTGACCTGGCCCGGTGCTCGTGAGATGCTGCGGGGAAATTCACGCGCCGTTCATGTCAGAGACCCCACCTTTCATGGACGGATTCGTGCATTCCGTCACAGAAGAAGCGGGACATACCCACGCACCTCTCGTCCCGCGTTCGCTGAACCACAACCCGAATCTTTTTGAGGCCAACTATGAACCCACGCTTCGTATCCTCATGCATACGTGTATTCGCGTTCGTTGCGATCACCCTTCTCAGCCCCAGCCTCTTCGCACAAGCCACGGCAAGCGGGAACATTCAGGGCACTGTTGTAGATTCTTCCCAAGCAGTTGTCGCTAACGCCGAGGTCATGCTCACCAATCTCGCCAACGGTTCCACCCGCACCACTACAACCAATGAAGCCGGTACCTACCGCTTCGAGCTTTTATCCGCCGGAAACTACACCGCGAAGATCAGCGCCAAAGGCTTTTCGACGGTAGACGTGAAAATCGAACTCCTCGTCGGACAGACGGCCACCGGCAACGCCACCCTCACCCCCGGCGCCGCCAGTCAGACCATCCAGGTATCCGCTGAAAACCCTATCGTCGACCTGAACAAGACCAGCGTCAGCACCGATATCACACCTTCTGAGGTTGAAAATCTTCCCATGGTCGGCCGTGACGTGGCCAACCTCGCCTACCTCGCTCCTGGAGTCAAGGCCGCTGACTCCTACGACCCCACGAAGAACCGCTATGCCATCCTCTCCGTCAACGGCGCGGGTGGTCGCAATGTCAACGTCACCGTCAACGGCGTCGACAACAAGGACAACACCGTCGGCGGCCCCGTCATGCAGCTTCCCCTGGAGGCTGTTCAGGAGTTCAAGATCAGCACCCAGCGCTTTTCAGCGGAAAACGGCCGCTCCGAGGGAGCCGCCATCAATCTCATCACCAAGAGCGGAACCAACACCTATCACGGATCTCTCTTCGGTTATTTCCGCTCCACCGGCCTCAACACCGACCAGAAGAACCCCGATGGGGTCGGCGGATATACAACGTCACACCCCGATTACAGCCGGCAGCAGTTCGGCGGCTCCATCGGCGGCCCCTTGATCAAGGACAAGCTCTTCGGCTTCTTTGCCTGGGAGCGATGCGGATCCGCTGGCTCAGCGCCGCTGTCGCGGCTTGTGTGTGTCCCCGACAGATCGCCATGGCCTGAACCTCGCCCAATTGCTGATCGAGGATCTGCAGGTGTTCCACAGTTGCAAGAACACCCGCCGGCCGGGACTCAGTGATCGACCTGGTCAGCGTCATGTGATCTTTGCGGTGGCGATAGAGGTTCGACTCAGGAAGCCCGAACTCCTGCGAGATCTGCGGCACCGAGCGGCCGCTGGCTAGTTCGCGGTCGATCTCTTCTCGTCTTCTATCTGTGCATACTCTGCAGGCTTTTGCCATCTCACCTCAAACCAGAGAAAAGTGAAGAAGGGATGCAGGGCGCACCAGGTATCGCCCCTCCGAAACGCACCCCTTCCTCGTTAGTGGGGCGAGCTGGAGGAGAAGGCCCAGCTCGCCCGTCGATGGCCCGAACGGTAAGGAGGCCAGCCAGGGTGACTAAGCCTGGCAAGCAGAACCCGTTCGAACCAACGCTTGAGCCTATGTCCAATTGCCGGCGGCGGGATTGCCGCTCAGCGCGATGCTCAGTGCGCTACCTGCGCGCCTTTCCTCATCCTGGGCTCGCCTGACTGCCGCCCACGCTGCGGTGACGGCGTCTTGCGCGTCCTTGAGAGTTTTGCGGAGATCCCTGAATCGTTGCCGCTCACTCTCCTGCCTCAGTTCTTCGTAGGCAGCTGACCGTTCGCTGGCTGCTGAAGTGAATTCAGCCTGGCGCTCCGCGACGATAGCCTTCAGGCCTACGATCTTCTGCTCGATTCCGTCAATCTTGTCGCGATATTTTGCCGGGTCAGCTGATTTGCCCAGAGCCTGCAACTTGCATTCTTCGTGAAATTGCGCGGTCGCACTCGCGAGCTCCCGTTCGGTGGCTTGCAGTTCGTTCTGAACTTTGGCGAAGGCAGCGTGGGCCCGCTGATAGGCCTGTTCGAGCTTGGGATCGATCTGCGGAATTGCTGGTGATGCCGTTGTCATTGCATTCTCCTTGTGTTTTTCCCTTTCTAAGACACCGCGGGCACCTGGCTGCGGTGGTTAGTCGACAAGTACAGGGTCGCTCGAGTAGATCGCTTGGACGGTCTTCTGAATGACGCCGGGATCGGTCGCGGTGATTGCCGCGTATTTCTCATTCTCGGTCGTGTCGCCGAGACCGGGCTCGTGGTCGATGATCGTACCCATGGCTGAGTGTGCCGAGCCGATTTTGGATAAGCACTTGCCAACGCCATCGTGAGAGCAATTGCCATTCAGGCACTTGCCGATTTGGTCGTGCAGGTTTTTCAATTCTTTTAGGGTTTTGGTATCCATCGCATTTTTCTCCTTCAGTTGAACTTCGTTGAGGTTGTAGGCACCGCGGTGACTGCGTCAGGGTTGAATGCGCTGCCGCCTACGATCAGCCCAATCAACCATCGACTGAAGCGTGGCAGCGTCTGGGGCTCGTGACGCAAGATCATATCCTCAGCAAACACGGAGGGCCGCATGCCGCTGTTCGCCTTGGGATCGTCGAAGACTAGGGCGAACACGACACGCTTGTTGGCGCAGCTACCGGCGGGATTCTTATCCGGACCGAACCACGCGACCACTTCGCCGATATGACCGGTGTTGGTCATGATCAGCGAGCCAAACGGGGGCAGATCCGCTGGCTCGATCATTTCGCGCATCGCCAATGTCGCCATGATCTGTTCTCTCCAATTGCTCATCTCGCCCCCTAGGTCACTTCATTCGCGCAGCGGCAGAAATTTAAGTGATCCCGATCGTGTTGCGGTACATCCTGCTGAGGTCTCGTGCGGCCTTTCGCGCGTCGCTCTGGGTGCCTCCCGACTGAAAGACAGGGGCATAGTGGATCTGCACGCCCCGCGCCTGTCCAGACTGATTACTTCGGCGGCCGCCCAGGGCACTCAACAGCGCCTCGGTCTGCGGTGGAGGAAGAACAGCCTCGCCCTTGTGGAGCATCGCGAAGCCGTCGCGAGGGATGTAGCTCGTGCCTTTGTCGAAGGCTGCCATCGCAGCGAACCCTTGTAGCGAAGACTCCATCGCCGAGGCAGCGGAGAGCGCAAGGCCGGGCCCGACAACTGGAATGCCGGCGACTGCTGCAGCGGCCGCAGTTGCGGCGACAGCGGCATAGCTCTCTGCTGCTGCCACATTCGTCGTGGCGATGGAAGCCTGTGTCGTATGTGCCGAAATTACCGCTTGGATCTTGTCGATCGCGTAGGTTTCGAGCTTTTTGACGAGCCAGCGCTCGGCATCATTGATCAGCGCCATGGTCATCTGCTCGCTGGCCTGCCCGAGTGCGTGCCATGATTCCCGACCGCCGACGATGATCTTGTTGAACGCGCCAATCCAGGCGTCACTGATCTGATTTGCTGCGGTCTCCCAGGGCTGAGCGGCGAGTTGCGCTGAGCGCGTCTGATCTTGGATTACAGTCGTCTGCCGCTGGCCGGAGACCTGGGCGATCTGGTTATTGATGCCGGCGCTCTTCTCATCCTTCTGAGTCTGGGTCAGGTTGGGGTCAGAGTTGATTCGGTCAAGCTCAGCTCTCAATTCCGCGAGCTTTTGCGCATACTCAGCAGCATGGATGGCTCCAAGTTGGTGGGCAGCAGCGAGTGCCGACATGCGACCTGTTGCCACCTGAAATCCGATCGCCGCTTCCGCGATGGTAGCGTTCTGCTCTGTCTGAATTGCCTGCATTTTGGCCTGAGCTTCCGCAACCCGTTCTTGTCCCTCTTCGTAGCTCTTGTGATATTGAGTACTGGCTCGGTCGTCTTCCGCCATCATGCTCTGGACGGCTCGGGTGTACCCGGAAACCTGACTCAGATGCTCCCGGGCTGCCGGGGCCACCTTGCCGCCAGCCTCCTCTTCCGCGCGAGCCTCTGAGTCGATCAGCCTACGAGTGTCCTGCTCAAAGGACAGGAGCTCTGCACGCTGCCTCTGAAGAGTGGCGGCCAGATCCTCAGCCACTTCCTTCTGGCGGAGAAGTCCTTGCGTCTGCTTGGCCTCGATTTCGGCCTGAATCTGACCGGCTTGCTGCTGTTGGAGAGCCAGCTCTGAATAGACTTTCGGCAAGATCTTCTCAGCCGCATCGGCCTGCTCAGATTTTGTCGTGACAGACTGCGCAGGCATCCCTGGAGCTGCCAGGACGTGCGTGGTCAACGTGCCGTTCTTTATCGTTTCCTGAAGGCGGTCATATTCGCCCTGCGTCGCTTTGATCTGCGCCTGGACATCGCCTAATTGTTGCTTGAGTCCAGCGAGATCGAAGTTGTCACCGGCTGCGGCGCCAGCGGCAGACCTGCCAGCCTTACCGGAGTGAAGTTCTGCCACTGCAACAGCAAAATCGCGCGTGGCGCGGATGTGGTCTTCGCTGATCCTAATGGCCTCCTGTTCATCGGCCGCCATCTTCTGGAAGGCTTCGTCGGCGATAGTTTGAAGTCCACCCCAATCCTGCGAGAGTTTGGCGACCTTCTCGGCCATCCTTCCAAGAATTTCAACTAGGGCAAGCGCACCGAATACCGGAAAGGCAGCCTGTAGAACCGGGCCGAGACCAAGGGACGCCGTGAGGAAGCGCTCGGCCGCACGCACTGAGCCGTTGATTCCGCCTTCGAGCGTGCGCACTGCGGCAGATGCAGCTGACACCTCGGAGATAGTTGCCCGAGTCGCATCAGTCATTTCCCGGGTCGCCGAACTCCAGCGAAGAGCCGGCGGCGAGAAGGAGGCTGCCTTTGCCTGCTCTGCATTCAATGCAGCGACGGCCGCTTTGGCCTGGTTTACCCTTCCTGCATATTCGGCGAGGATTTTTCCGGCCTGCTCCGCGCCGACGCCTTGGGCAGCCAGTGCTCGCTGAGCCTCCTTAAATTCGGCAGTAGCCTGCTTGACCGCTGCCCTCGCCTCTGCCATCCCTGAAACGATCGGGATGACATTGACCTGCGTTGCGATTTGGATTGTTCCGTCAGCGGGCATGCGGTCCGTTCTCCTGTGTTGAAAAGCGTTTAGGTCCCGTCAAGCTCTGAATCGCTTTGACTCTGCTTCTGGTCTCTGTTCCGACCGGATCGCGTCGTGAAACGTCAGCGTCCGGCGGTCCAACGTAAGAGGAAACACTCCGGTCTCGCCCGACCTCTGTTTCGCGATGATCAGTTCTGCGTCGGATGAGAGCCTGCCCTCCTCGTCGTCCCATGGGCGGTGAAGCAATGCGATGACGTGAGCGTCGTTTTCGAGCTGCGAACTTTCACGCAGGTCACTCATCGTGGGCCGGCGATTCGCATTCGCTCGATCAGCGCGCGAAAGCTGCGAGAGGACGAGCACGGCGACGCCTTCATCCTTCGCCAGCCTCGTGAGCCCGCGAGAGACGGCGGCAACTCGCAGGCGCTCATCGCGTCCTTCGGCGGTGACGATTTGCGCGTAATCCACGCAGACCAGCTTGACCCCGTCACGGCGGATCGCGAGCCGAGCACCGGCGACGAGCTTCTCGATCCTGATTGCGGAGGTGTCGACGATGTGGAGAGGCCAATCGGATACTTTGTCAGCCGCATATCGCAAAGCTTGCATATCGGCATCACTGGCCCACTTTGGATCACGCACGCGTGGGAATGGAACGCCGGAAACTGCGGAGAAGATGCGCCGGAGGACTTGCTCGCGCGTCATTTCCAGGGAGAAGAGCAAAACCGGTGTTCCCTGGCGGCAATTCTCGCTCGCAGCCTGAACCATCGCAGCGGATTTGCCGACTCCAGATCGCGCGCCGATCTGCGTGAGTTCGCCTGGCTGTAAGCCGCGTGTCGCCAGATCAAGGGACGGAATGCCTGTTGGCAGCCCAAGGAGCTCCCCTGTGCGTGTGCGCTCCCGATGCAGGCGATCAAGAAGTGGAACAACCGCTTCATTGATCCTGGTTTCCCGCTGGCCGGCTGTCCCACTGCGGAGTTCAAGCATCTCGCTCTCGATGGCGTTCAAAATCTCGAGCGCTTCTTCGCTCTGGTCTGCGGCGCGTGTGATCGATGTGGAGCAGATGTTGATCAGCTGGCGCAGGAGAGACTTGTCCTTGACGATGCGGACGTATTCTTCGATGGAAAGGCGGCGCGGTAAGCCGTAAATCAAGTCTGAGAGATAAGCAATGCCACCGATCGACTCCACCTCCTTGCGCTTGGCCAGTTCCTCCGCGAGCGTCACGGGATCAACGGCACGACCCGTCGACATCAGCTCGCTGATGCGCGCGAAGATGCGCTGGTGCGACTCGAGTGCAAAGTCGGCAGCGACGAGCTCTTCAGCCGCCTCGTTGTAAGCATCGTTGTCAAGCAGGATGGTGCCGAGGATGGATCGCTCCGCATCGACCGACGCCGGCAGGCCGCGGTCGAAAGCAATATCGGGAAGGTATGCGGAAGGGCTCATGCCGGCCTCCGTTCTGCCGAGTACTCGGGACCTTCGTAGAGAGACGCGGCGTCACGGTAGGTACTGGGCTTGCCATTGCTGGCGCTCGTCGGTCTGCCATCGCCTTTCACTTCAAATACGCCGCGGTATCCCCGCTGCACGCTCTGGTCGAGAACAGCGCCTGGTTCATGGCCGGCAAGTCTGAGGCGATCGAGTTCGTTGAGGGTCAGCTTCTCTGCCCGCGCTGTCCAGGGAGCGCCGCGCATTTTCTTTCGCATTTCCACAAAGGCATTCCAAGGATCGATCGGAAGCCATTCTGGTAGCGCGTCCCGGACGCGTCCTTCTCCTTCCTTTCCTTTCCTTTCCTTAACTACATCCGTGCCTCTCGCGTCGAGCACGCGTGGTTCACGCGTTACTGACGCGTCAACCTGTTCATTTGATGAAGGATCAGGGATAGTGCTCGGAGCTTCACGATTATTAATGAACTGATGCGCGAGAAAGGACGGAACACATCCATAATCCTCGTCGGCCACGCGATATTTGACGATGAAGCCACGCGAGGCCAACGCGTCGAGCACGCGTGCGAAGTCGCACTCATCGTATGGTAGAACTTCAACTTTGAGGGACCGGGGACGCCATTTGAACCTACCTTCACGATCGCAGCACGTCCACAGCCCGGCGTAGGCCACACGAATCGGAAGTTTGGTAGCTTTCTCTAATTCGTACAAGTCCTCGTGGCGGAAAAAGTCAGGCTTGATTGTCCGGATGCGCCCCATCTATACGACCTCCGAAACCACCGGCTCATACCAGCACCGGCAGTGGGTCAGCGCTTCATGCGAGAGACGCAACTGATGGATCAGGAGTAGCTGCTCGGCGTAGATCTGAACGGGCCACTCGACCACGCCAGATTCTTCGAATCGGGTGATCTCTGCGACGAGGGCGCTCCTAAAAGCGTGCAACTCACGCGCGGGGAAAGTGCAGGAAGGTGTCATGCAGCCAGGCCACCTCTGCAACGGGGGCAATTCTCTTCGTGCTGCCAGCGGCGCGCCTGCTGCTGCTGAAACGCTGTAAGTGCATGCCTCAGATCGAAGCCTGGTTGATGCTCGCTTTTCGCCATCGCGAGAACCGATGAACGCTCGATTTGCAGAAATCGCTTGCGCTCCCCACACGTTGTGGTATTGTGCCCCATAGAGAGTCCTTTCCAGTTACCAGAGGGGCGGCCGGCGGGCCGCCTTTTCGTTTTGCTTGCCGTTCCGCGGAGGGCACCGCGCGGAACTGCAGGGCAAACGCTGTTTGCCTCAAAGCCCAACTTCCAGGGCCCTCTTTAACTCTGACAGCGGTATGATCCGCCTCCCTCCGACCATCCTGCTCTGGACTTTGCCTTGGCTGATCCAGCGACGTACAGTCCAGTGGGACTTCAGGCCCAGTCGCACGGTGAACTCTTCAATGCTTAACGCCCGCAGATCATCCATTGATTGCGAGTGAATCGGTTGAGCCGTAGTGGCCATGGCACGCTCCTATGCAGATTCTGATTGTCATTGTGTGGCTCTTTGTGTAGATTAGCAATATCAGTGAAGCAGTAAAATTTACTATCTAATTACTGAACCTCTAAATGAGCACAAGCAATTGGCATGATTCGATTAAGGCTCGCGAGCGCTCCATCCTTGAACGCTCTGCCCGCGTTTCCGGACATGTTTTGAAGCTGCTGGAGGATCCTCTCGCCGCTGTCCGCGCTTCTCAGTTGAGGCAATCCGGCCGGTTTAACAAGCCCGCTGTTGCCGCACGATTTTGCTGGGCGCTGTCAAACAGCATGCAGAGAATCGTGTATCTCGACGATGAGGGCGTGGCCGAACCGCAGCGAGAGTATCCAGAGCAGGACCTGCAATGGGAGGATCCGGAACGAGTTCTCGATCTTTACCTGCAAACCACTGATGCCCTATTCCGCAGTTGGGCTGAGGTGATGCCAAACGCTATCGAGTGGAATGCGCAGAACCGCCGGTTGGGGCACCTTCTGGAGCAAGCATTGGCGAATCGAGAAGTCGTTCCAGACTACGGACGGAAGGGAGTTCGGGGTAAATATCGAATATCTGCGGCCAGATCTCTGAGCCAGGCTGCCGAATGGCGCGCTAGCCTACTTTTTTGGGAATATCTCCGAAGCCCGCAACGCACAAGCGTCCGCATATGCGCCAACGCTGCCTGCAAGCGCCTATTCTACGGGCGCTCGGATAAGCTCGCTTGTTCAACGCCCTGCAGCAGCCTCATTACCTCGAAGGAATCCCATCGTAACAGAGTCAGAGAAGAGAACCAGAAGAGGATCACACAGATCAGCAAATCACTTGACGGCTGGATCGCAGGAAGCAAAACGATCTCCTGGAGACAGTCATTCGAACGAGCCAATGCAGAAATTGCCAAGCGCTGGCTCACTGATCTGCTCACACCGGGGTCGCGCGTCCAAAAGGCCTGCCCTTCGGAAGCCCTGAGCTCGCTGCTGAAGAAGGTTAAACGTGCTGAAAAGCTATTCAAGCAAAAGGAAGGTGCCAAATGAGCCTGTACAAGCGTGGCGACACATGGTGGATGGAGTTCATGAAGGACGGGCGACGATTCCGCAAGAGCACCGGCCTGTCGAACCGGCGCGAAGCTCAGAAGATCGAGGACGCATTCAAAACGCAGATCGAGAAAGGCGAGGTCGGAATTGAAGACCGCGGGCCGGCGCCGACGCTACGTGAGTTCGCTCAACAGTTCGCTGACTTCGTCTCAACACGTCACGCCGCGAAGCCGCAGACAGTCGACTTCTACGCAAAGAAGCTGAAGCAGGTGCTTCGCTATGAGCCTCTGCGCGAGATGCGCCTGGATCGCATTGATGAGGCGATCGTTGAACGGTACATCGTTTGGCGCCGTCGCTCTGTTTCTGCGACCAGCGTGAACCGCGAGCTCGCCACACTCAGGCGCCTGCTGAACGTGGCGAAGGAATGGAAGGTCATCAAGTCCGTTCCCAAGATCCGGCTGTTGTCAGGGGAGCGCCAGCGCGACTTTGTTCTCAGTCACCAGGAAGAGCAGCGCTATCTGCAAGCAGCACCCGAGCCGCTGAAGACAGTGGCAGTCCTGCTGCTCGACACCGGCTTGCGCGTCGGCGAGGCACTGAACCTGCGCAAGGATGACGTCCACATCGAACCCGCGGGTGGCGCGCGTTATGGCTGGGTGCATGTCCGCGAGGGCAAGTCCAAGAATGCAAAGCGCAACGTGCCAATGACCGGCCGCGTGTCTGCAGCTGTCCAACCGTTGATAAGTGCCAACTCATCGGAGTGGTTATTCCCGGGCGATTCGCCTGAGAAGCCGATCCTTGCGACCAGCTTGGCACACATTCACACTCGAGTCTGCCGGCCGCTCGTGCCAGTCGGTAAGAAGCTCGTCAGGAAGCAGGCCTTTCCGAAGGAGTTCGTCATTCACTCGGCCAGGCACACTTGCCTCACTCGTCTCGGCGAAGCGGGTGCCGATGCATTTACAATCATGAAGCTAGCAGGGCACTCGAGCGTGACGGTGAGTCAACGATATGTCCATCCGACACCCGAAGCAGTTGAGCGAGCGTTCGATCGTTTGGAAGCTTTGAATCGACTGGCTCTGGCAGCACCGGCGAGGTAAGTACTCCCCACAAATTCCCCACATCAAGCGGGGAAGTCGCCGTAAGTTGTTGAAGGGCCTGTAGCTCAATGGTCAGAGCAGGGGACTCATAATCCCTTGGTTGGGGGTTCGAATCCCTCCGGGCCCACCATCCGCTTCGCAATACACAGTGGAAGTGAATTCAGCGCGGCTCTCCGGTAGCATGAGCCCGTGGCTGCTCTTCTTGAAATCGATCGTCTCACTATTCGTTTCGGCGCAATTCAGGCTGTCCGCGAGCTGACCCTGCGCGTAGAACAAGGACAGGTACTCGGGCTGGTGGGCGAGTCAGGCTCAGGAAAGTCGGTGACGGCGCTTGCGGTCTTGCGGCTGCTTGGTGCGGCTGCGCGGGTTGAGGGAGCGATTCGGCTCGATAGCGTGAACCTGCTGGCGCTCGGCTCCGAGGCGATGCGCAAGCTGCGCGGGCGCGATATCGCCATGATCTTTCAGGAGCCGATGACGGCTCTGAACCCAGTGATGCCGATCGGGGAGCAGATTGCCGAGGCGATCCGGGTTCACAATCCGGAGATGTCGCGCCGGCAGGTGCGCGAGGCTGTCGTGACAGCAATGGAGGCGGTGGCACTAAGCGATCCGGCGCGCCGCTACAAGGATTACCCGCACCAGTTCTCAGGCGGGCAGCGGCAGAGGATCCTGATTGCCATGGCTATTGCGAACAGGCCGCGGCTGCTGATCGCCGACGAGCCAACGACCGCTCTGGATGTGACGGTTCAGCAGCAGATTCTCGAACTGCTTGCCAGTCTGCGGGAACGATTTGGCCTGACGATGCTGTTTATCTCGCACGATCTTGCGGTGGTGTCGCAGGTCGCTGACCGCGTGGCAGTTATGCGGCATGGATTGCTCCTCGAAGAGGCATCGCGGCAGGCAATCTTTCGCAATCCCGTGCATGCGTACACCAAGGCCCTGCTGGGTGCGGTGCCCACAATGTCGACCGATATCGGCACGCCCCTCTCAGTGCTGGAGAAGACACCGGATACCGCCGCGTTGCCGTTGCGGGAGTGCTCACCGGGACACTGGGCGCGCATGGATGTCCGAAATTGACACATGGTCTGCCCTTTGCATTGAAGCGGTCTAGGAATAGATTGATATGTGGCCGTTTTGCCGACTGATTTGGCAGTTTATCCATGCGAGCTCTGATCCTTTCCGATATTCACTCCAACCTGCAGGCTCTCAATGCCGTACTGTCTGCAGCGCCGGAGCACGATGTTGTCTGGAATCTGGGTGATGTTGTCGGCTATGGAGCCAATCCCAATGAGGTCATCGACCGGGCGCGCGAACTGGGCCATGTGTTTGTTCGCGGCAATCATGATCGTGCCTGTAGCGGGCTTACGGGTTTGGAAGATTTCAATCCGGTTGCCGGGCGCGCAGCCCGGTGGACGCGCAATGTGCTCTCAGCCGAACATACCGACTGGCTGAAGCACATCCCCGCAGGGCCGATCATGCCTGACGGTCCACAGGTGAGCTGCGTGCATGGATCGCTGCTCGATGAGGATGAGTATGTAATGAATCTGCGCGACGCCTGGGCTCCTCTGCACGAAGCTGAAACGCGTATCAATTTCTTCGGGCACACGCATTTGCAGGGCGGTTTCGCGACAAATGGTCATGAATGGTTCCGTCTGACGCCCCGCTATCACTCGCACAACGAGCCGGAAGAATTTGAGCTGACGTTGCGCGACCAGATCCGATACCTGATTAATCCGGGATCCGTAGGCCAGCCGCGCGATGGAGACTGGCGCGCGGCCTTCGCGATTTATGACGACGCGCAGATGACGATGACCTTCTGCCGCGTGCCTTACGATGTGCGACTGGCGCAGACCTCGATCGTACAGGCGGGACTGCCGGATCGGCTGGCGTCCCGTCTGCGCGACGGGCGCTGATTTTCGAACTAGCGCTTCAGATCAAGAAACCCCTGTGCGGGCAGACCGAACGCATTCGCCACTCGATTGCACAGTCCCATCATAGCGGCGACGTGCACGGCTTCCGCGATCTGATTGTCGCTCCAGCCAAGATCGCGCAATCGCCCCACATCTTCTCTGGTGGTCTTGAAGGATTCGCCGTTCACTTTGCCGAGAAAGAGCAATAGCTCGCGTTCGGGCTCACTGATCCCGGCTTCGTCGATCTCGCCGGCAATGAGCTTCTGTGCGACTTCTTCCGGAGCACCGTGGACCAGCAGGAAGAACCCGTGGCTATCTAGGCAGTATGGGCAGGTATTCTCCTTTGAGATCCAGGTGGCGATCATTTCTTTCTGCTGCCGCGTGAGTTGACCATCGGTAAAGAGCAGCGAGGAGGAAATGTCGATCATCTGGCGGACAAACGTGGGGTTGGAGCCAAAGCATTTCAGTATCCCAGGGACATCCTGGCGGCCGGTCTGGTCTCGGAAGTATTGGTAGGCAGCGGCTGTCTCTCCGGTGGCGTCTGATTCGTCGATGATGCGGATATGAGTGTCAACGCGACCGGACGGAACGGGCCGCAGTTCCGCGAGCAATGCGTATTCGGGGCGGGTCATACGGCCTCTCCTTCTTGCCTGTCGAATCTAACGAATGATCACTCAGAAACTCAATCGCGCAGCCAGCTGAAACGCACGCGGTCCGCCCGATCCGAATACGCCGCCCGCCGTTGAAACCGGCTTGCCAAAGCTTGATGAGAAGCCCGGATTGCCCTGATCGGGCGAGAGCGCGTTCGCAAATCCTGAGTAGTTAAGATTGCTGACCCCGAGAATGTTGGTCACGTTGAATATGTTGAAGGCCTCGCCGATGAGGTTGAGGTTCCAGCGCTCTCCGAAGTGGAGCATGCGGCTCAGGCGAAAGTCGAGCGCGTTGAAGCTGTCGTTGAAGTGAGCATTCTGGCTCACCTGCGGCAGGATAACGTAGCTGTTGGCGCTTGCCTCGTACACGCCCCCGCCCGCGTTCGTCGCAGTGATGAATGCATTCAGCTCCCGGGCATTATGGAACTCGCGGCCTCCGGCATTGCGCTGCAGGGTCGGTACGCGCTCGCTCCCGTCGGGAAGAAGGATGTCCATCGGAACGCCCGACGCGATCGTCCAGACCGGGGAGAACTGAAATTTATAAGGCAGGTTAGCGACACCGCTCATGACCAGACGATGGCGCTGATCGTTGGGAGGCGGTCCGTATTCCCGCTGCAGATTGTTCGGGTCGATGGGGGAGTATTCAAACGGAATCTGGTCGTCGTTGGCGTAGTTGAAAGCCTTGGCCAGCGTGTAAGCCGCGTCGAACTCGCCATATTTTCTGAAGCGCCGGCGAACGCTGACCCACAAACCGTCATACTTTGTGCCGACCGCCGACTCGAGATCCGTGACCTCGTCTGGTCCGCCGGTTTGCGGGTTGTAGACCGAACCGACCGGCCGCCCGATGATGAAGCGCGTACCGAAGTTATGAACCCCGTCGACTTTCAGGGTCAGATTCTGGCCGAGCTCGGTTTCGAAGCCGAGATTCGTCTGCTGAACCATCGGATTGCGCAGGCGGTTGTTGATGATGTCGATGCCCGTAGCGCCGGCGCCGGCGAAGAGAAATCCGCTGAATGGGCTGGACAGCACTTCCGGGGCGCCCGGCACGAACGTGCCATTTGGATTCAGGTAGACCGGCGTGCCATCGGGGTTCGTCACGGCATTGCCTGCCGTAACATTGAGCGCCAGGGCGCGTCCGTCAAATCCCTTTTCAAGCGACATGATCTCGAGCGTTATTCGGTCGTAATAGATGCCATAGCCGCCGTGCACGCTGAGCTTGGGATTGAACGAGTAGTTGAAGCCAGCGCGCGGACTCCAGTTGTCGTACTGGTGATGGCGAGTGCCTTGGTAGAAGGAATCAACGATGGGGTTGCGTTGGGGATACCAGCTCAGGTTGTTGAGGTTGGTGTCCATCTCCCAGCGCAGGCCAAGATTGAGCACCAGATTGGGAAGGACTTTCCAGTCGTTCTGCGCAAACAATGCGATGTAGTAGTTATCGTTGTTAGGCAGGTTGAGTGGCTTCTCAGGCGTTGAGCTGCGCAGCCCGACCGCGAAGAGCAGATCATTGTCGTCGACCTTGCCATCGCCGTTGCGGTCGAAGTCGGGAAAGTCTTCAACCGTCTGAATGTTGCCCTGGATGAAGACGGGCAGGTAGAAGTCGGCATCGATCGATTGCACCTCGCCGCCGAAGCTCCAGGTCTGGTTGCGGTGCGTCCAAGTGACGGTGTCATCGCCCTGCAGGCGGAACTGGTGAGTACCCTGTGGCACGCGATAGGTGGCCCCATCGTCGAGATCGGGATAACTAATCTGCGGGGCAGTGACAATAGGATTGGTGACATTGAGGAAATTATTATCAGCAAAGCTCATCCGGTTGATCAGCGCGGGCGTGAAGGTATGCACCCAGTCAGCGATCAGGCCCTGTAGATGATTCTCGGCGGTCTGCCGATAGGCGGCCGTGCCCAGCGCGCGATCGAGCTCGCTCTGGCTCAGGTCATCTTCCAACTGTAGCGAGTACCGGAAGCCAATGCGGTCACGTTCGGTTGTCTGCCAGTCGAGCCGCGAAGTGGCGAGGTAGTCGTGCAGCGGGGCCGTTGCGAAAGTCCTGCCGATGGTTCGCGTTGTCGTATTACGAACGCCGACAAGGTCCGCGCCAAGCTGCTGACGGTCTTCCATGGCGATAAACCACCATGCCTTGTCCTGCCGAAAAGGACCCCCGATGT
>Ga0335074_10005774_pt1 | contig 17138 bp, 20 predicted proteins | sample Lox_Sample_23_FD_206715 | JGI IMG/M metagenome (GOLD analysis project Ga0335074, IMG submission 206715) | Soil microbial communities from Loxahatchee National Wildlife Refuge, Florida, United States - Lox_Sample_2.3 | ecosystem: Environmental > Terrestrial > Soil > Wetlands | place: USA... | reverse complement strand
CGCCCAGTTGAACCTGAACGGAATCGTGACCACCTGATCAGGCTTGAGGAGCTCCTGCTTGAAAAAGCCGTCACGAAATCGGGCGCGGCGGATGTCCTGCCCGAGGGTCACGGCGGAGCCGTCGGGCCTGACCAGCTGAACCTGCGCCCAGAGGTCGAAGTCCGGCGCGTCCGATTGCACGATGAGATTCAGGCGCATCTGCCCGGCCATATCGACGCTTGCCGGCAGCGGCGCGGAATGAAACACCAGCGCGCCGCGCTCGTAGGCGCGGAACTGGCTGAGCAGGTCTTCCTCGGCCGCGTATTTCGCCACCGCGAGCTCGGGCAGGGTGCGCGGATCGTCGATGAGGGTGGCGGGCGGCTCGGCGGCCGGCTTCGCTTGCGAGAGCGTGCCGGAATGGAAGACATCCTGCGGCGTGCCGGCCGGGTCCGCCAAATAGAGCGCCAGGCTTTGACCGGATGAGGCGCCCGCGAGCGAGTGCGCATAACGCCACTCGTTCGCGCCCATCATGTAGTAGGTCACGCGGTCCTTGAGCAGCGCGGGCCTCGGTCCGCGCCCGAGCACCCAGTCGTACCACTCGAGATGCAGCTCGTTCATGTCGAGCACGGCGGAATCGGGAATGGTGAGGCCCTCGATCACCTGGTGCGGGTGTTGCGTGCCATCGTGATCCCAGGGGCCGATGATGAGCAGAGTGCGCGCCGCCTCCTTCGCCGAGGCATAGCGGAGGAACTGCCGGTAATAGTGCAGCGTCCCCGGCTGATCATCGTCGTAGAAACCGGTGGCCGTGAGCACCGGAAAATCCATTTGCGCGAACTCGGCGGGCGAGGGCTGCGCCGCGAGGTTGAAGGCCTTATCGCCGACGTGATCGAGCCACATCTTCATGAACGACAGCCTCCGGCCGCGGCTATCCTCCATCCACCAGTCATCCTGCGCGATCCCCATATCCTCATCCAGCGTGCCGAAGGGAAGCTGCCGCGCGTAATGCTCGAGCATCTTCTTCTGCCAGTAGTCGCTGCGGATGAAATCATCGTTCATCGTGCGCCCCGAGGTGAGCCCGAGGATCACCGCGGACCACGCTTCCGGGATGCCGTTGTCGTTGGGCACGTCCCAGCCCGGGTAGATCGGCACATAGGGGGCGATGCCCGCAAGGTGCGGGGGCAGCTGCGCCGCCGTGCGCCACTGGGTCATGCCGACGAATGAGCCGCCGTACATGAAGACATGTCCATCGCTCCAGGGCCGCGAGGCGATCCATTCCACGAGGTCATGGCCGTCGCGCCCGACCTGCAGGCCGAGATTGCCGCTCTTCTCACCGCCCGAGCGCCCGCGTCCACGCACCTCCACCTGCACGAACACATAGCCGTGGGCGACGAATGTCCTGAAATCCTGCGTGGGGCCGCCGTCGATGTCGTATTGCGTGAGCTCGAGCACCGCCGGCGCCTTGCCCTCGAGGCGCGATGGCTTGAAGATCCACGCCTCGAGCTTGACGCCATCGCGCATCGGGATCATGCGGCTCATCTCGATGTCGTATCCCGGGCCGACCTGCGCCAGAGTTGGCGGCATCGCGACGGCCGCGCGTGGGCAAGGAATCAAAGCCAGGGTGAGCGTCAGAGCTGCGGCACGAATCACGGGACATCCCCCTCGGATGGGCAACGATAGCCTAGCGCAGACTCCGCTTTCGGGACTCGCCCAACGCAGTACCGCACGGGAAGGTCGATTGGGCGCTTCTGGTCCTCTGATAGCGTTTGAGCTATCATGCTCGCTATGGGTGGCAGTACCGCGGCTCGGCTCCTGATCGAAGCGCGGCAACGGGCGGGGCTCAGCCAGCGGGCTCTTGCCCGCCGTGCGCGCACCGCGCAGTCGGTCATCGCGCGCATCGAAAGCGGCACCGCAAGTCCGAGCTGGCAGACGCTCGAGCGTCTGCTTCGTGGCGCGGGCTTCGGGCTGAGCGCGAGCCTCGTGCCCAAGCTTTCCGGCCGCTCGCACATGCTCGAGGACGTACCGAGAATTCTGCGGCTCACGCCGGAGGAGCGACTGACCGAGCTGCGCAACGCCGCACGACTCGAGAGCGCGGTGCGTAAGTCGTGAGCGCATTCGATCCGGAGCACATCCTGCGTGCGCTCGCCCGCCGACATGTCCGTTATGTGCTCGTGGGAGCGACCGCGGCGCGGCTGCAGGGATTTCCGCGCCTCACGGCCGATGCCGATATCACGCCGGCGCGTGACAGCGAGAATCTCGAGCGTCTCGCCGCCGCGCTTCGCGATCTCGGCGCCCGCGTTTACACTGAGTCGATGCCGCAGGGTCTGCCTTTCAGCTGCGATGCCGCAACGCTCGGGCGCGCAAAGCGGTGGAACCTGGTGACGGAGGGTGGACGGGTCGATGTCATTTTCGAGCCGAGCGGCACTGAGGGTTTCGAGGATCTCGACCGCTCCGCCGTCACGTTCGAGGCGTTCGGCATAGAAGTGCGCGCCGCGAGCCTCGAGGACATTCTGCGCTCGAAAGAGGCTTCGAGCCGGCCGCAGGATCAGCAGGATGTGATCGTGCTGCGGGAAATGCTGAAGCGGCCCGTCCGCTGACTTACCGGAGAGCGCGCATGAATACCCTCGCTTCGCTCGCCCGTGACCTCGAGGCCGGTGCCGCCACGAGTCGCCGGCTGGTCGAGGAATGCCTCGACAGGATCGCCGAGCCCAACGGAGAAGGACCGCGCACCTTTTTAAAGGTACATACCGAGTCAGCGCGCGCGGCGGCTAACTATTACGACCGGCTCAGGGCTCAAGGGGTGACCTTGAGCCCCTGGGCGGGCATTCCCATATCTGTCAAGGATCTGTTCGATGTGGCCGGTGATGTCACGACCGCAGGATCGAAGGCACTGCGCGGGGAGCCGCCGGCGAGGGCGGATTGCGCGGCCGTGGCGCGGCTGCGCGCGGCGGGCTTCATCCCCATCGGACGAACCAACATGACGGAGTTCGCCTACTCCGGCCTCGGGTTGAACCCGCACCACGGCACGCCACTCAACCCTTTCGAAAGGCACCGCGGACGCGCCCCGGGCGGCTCCTCATCGGGTGCCGCGGTTTCGATCACCGAGGAGATGTCGTACGGCGCATTGGGAACCGACACCGGCGGCTCCTGCAGGATTCCCGCGGCGTTTTGCGGCATAGTGGGCTTCAAGCCCACCGCCTGCAGGGTACCGGTCTCCGGGGTGTTCCCACTTTCCCAGACTCTGGACTCGGTGGGTCACCTGGCGGCGAGCGTCGCGTGTTGCGCCACCCTCGATGCCGTGCTCGCGAATGAGCTGCCGCCCGCGCTCGAGCGCATCGAGCCTCGCGGCCGCTTCGCGGTCGCAACGCGCTACGCGCTCGCGGACCTGGACCCGCACGTCGCCCGCAGCTTCGAGCGTGCGATCCGTGAGTTGCGCGCCGCGGGCGCGCAGATCGAGGAGATCCCGCTGGCGGAACTCGCTGAACTCCCGGACCTCAATCGCAAGGGCGGCTTTTCGGGCGCGGAAGCCTACGCCGCCCATCGCGAGCGGATCGACTCCCAGGGCGCCTCATACGACCCGCGGGTGTTGGTCCGCATTCTTCGCGGGCGGGAGCAGAGCGCCGCGGAGTATCTCGATCTCATCCGCGCACGGGCGGATCTGCAGCGGCGCATCGAGCGGCCGCTGGCGCAGTTCGAGGCGGTTCTGATGCCGACGACTCCCATCATCGCGCCGCTGATCAAGGAGCTGGAGACCGATGAAGCCTACATGCGGATCAATCAGCTGGCGCTGCGCAACACGGCGGTGGCTAACTTTCTCGACCGCTGCGCCGTCTCGATTCCCTGCCACGAGCCCGGCACCGCGCCCGTGGGCCTCATGCTCATGAGCGCCCATGGCGCCGATCGAAGACTGCTCGGACTTGCCGCTGCCGTGGAAGCCGTGGTGTCGCCGACACGAGGCTCCTGCGAGCCTCTTTGAACCACCGGACCTAAATCATGCTGGCAAACATACGCGGCACAAGCATCTACTTCGACGTCGATGGCGTGGGACTTCGGCTCGAGGGACCCAAGCAGATCGAGCGTCCCACGGCCTTTCTCGTTCATGGCGGGCCGGGGATCGATCACACGAGCGGGAAGGCGCGGTACGAGCGCCTCAGAGAGAAGATGCAGCTCGTCTACTTCGATCATCGCGGACAGGGACGCTCTGGTAGAGGCGATCCGGCGCGATACACGTTGGACGAAAACGTGGAAGACATGGAAGCGTTACGCCGCCACCTCGGGCTGGAGCGGATAGTGAGCATGGGCACGAGCTACGGCGGCATGGTGGCGATGGCGCACGCCGCGCGCTATCCGCAGTCCGTCTCGCATCTGATTCTGATCGCCACCTGCTCGCACCACGGGTTCATCCCGGCGGCGGCGAAGATCGTGCGGGAGCGGGGCACGGCCGAGCAGATCGCCCAATTCGAGGACGTGCGTGCCGGTCGAATCGACAGCCCCGAGAAGATGCGTCAGTACTTTACCGTGATGGGACCTCTCTATACACGCGTTCACGATCCGGGGCTGTCGGTGGCCGCCCTCGAGAAGGCGATCCTCTCGCCGGAGGCGCTCAACCGGGCGTTGGGTCCCGAGGGATTTCTGACGCGGTTCGATCTCAGGCCCGAGCTTGGAAGGATCCGGGCTCCGGCTTTGATTCTGGCGGGCCGCCACGATTGGATTTGTCCGCCGGAATTCGCGCTGGAGATGCAGCGGTTGATCGCCGGCTCGGACCTGCGGATTTTCGAGGAGAGCGCGCACTCGATCGCCGGCGATGAGCCGCAGCAGCTGCTCGATGCCGTGGCGGGATTTTTGGTTTATCAAGCCGCGCCCAGCGGTACCGCGGCGCGCGCAGCCACATGACACATAACACGTGGCTCGCGCTTCGGTGCACGGTTTAGTCTGTGCGCGTCAGCCCCCGGGAGCGGGCGCTTCGGAGGTCGTGGCGCCAGCAGAAGCCGCATTCTCCCGCACCAGCGTCCAGGCGGCGGCGGCGAAGACGAGCACGTTGGCGGCAATCACGGGCTTCGCGGCGATCAGCGCGCCGTAGATGATCCAGAGCAGCGACCCCAACATCTGCACCGCGCGCAGCACCGCGGCTCGCCTGGAAAAATACGATCCGACGAACACGGCGGTTGCCGACCAGCCGAGCACCGCGGCGACCTGCGGACTCATGCTCCCTCCACCGCGGCCAAGGGGGATACCGTCTCGCGCATCATCACCCGATCCGTCCGGGCCTTCTCCCAACCCTCGAGCGTGAGCCCGTGCGCTTCGAGGAAGTGGCGGATCTCAGGCATGCGCATCCCGAGCACCTGATCGAGAATGGGCATCAGGGCGCTGCAGGCGTTATCGCTCAGCACCGTGCAGCGGGCGATTCGCGCGAGCTGCCGGTTCTCGGATACCGCGATCGTGAAGCCCTCACCGCTATTGACGTGAAGCATGACATGGACGTCCGAGCTTCCATCCCCCATGTAGATGATGCGGTCCGGGGGCACATCGAGCTTGCGACTGAGCTCATCGATCACGGCAACCTTGCCGTATCCGGCGACGACGCGAGCGATGGCGCTGACCTCGCCGGATGCGGCGTCATATTCGAAGTCAGTCGCGTGGATGTGCGCGGGAGGCATGATGCCCTCGAGCGCCGCTACCACGACTTCCCGCGGTGCCGCGGAGACTACAAAAAACGAGAAACGACAGCCGGCGATGCGTCCTTCGAGCGCATTCACCAACGCCGGCAGCGCCTCCTTCAGGCGCACACGCCGGCCGGCCTCCACCAAATGCTCGCGCCTGACGCCGCGGAAGTCGGGGTCGTGCCGGATGAGGTAGGCAAGCTCGCCCCCCTGTTGCACCAAGTTGCTGCCGGCGAGGCCGGCCACCTTGGATGCGAAATCCCTTACGCCGAGAAGCTCGGCCAGCACGTGGCCCGAGTCATGGAAGCTGAGGGTCTGGTCGAAATCCGATGCGAGCAGAAAGTGTCTGGTCACGATGCCTCCTGGTGCGCGTTCCGGTCGGTTGCGGCGCACATCCCCGTAGCTTCGGACCCCTCACGTCCGCGGCGCCATCCGACTTAGGCTACCGAATGATGCTGGGCGAGCAAGCGAAATTCATCACTCTAAAGGCTGAGAGGATTTCATCCGAAGGTCGGAAATTCGTAATTTCCGTGTAACCGAGAGGTGCCAGGCCTCGGGCGTTCAGCGGCCATTCAGGGAGAGGATACGCGGTCCGGCCGCCGCGAGCGCGCGCGCATAGGCGTCGGCCTGCTCGGAATCGAGCAGCTCGCCGGGCGCGCCCATGATGCGGTGAAAGAAGCTCCGCGGCGAGGGCACGGTCGTGGATTCAGGCACATAGTCGACGAGCGGCGAGGTGAAGCGCGGGTCCGTCGTCGCGGCCGCGATCGCCGCGGTGGAGATGGGGTCGGCCCGATCCGGCGCGTGCGATTCGGGCGCGGCCTGGGCGTGCGCGAGCACGCCGGCGCAGGCGGCGAGCACCGCCAGCTTCGAGAGCCATCCGGACATTTGTTTATCTCCCCCGGCGTAAGCTGCCTCAACGGTAACGTTTTACAATAGCGAGGCCGCCATGGCTATGACATGGCGTAGGCTGGATGGCATCTGCAAGTGGGAGGGGTCTGCGGCATGCGTGTCGAGCTCGATAGCCTGCAAGCGCGCGTGATCGGCTGCCTGATCGAGAAACAGGTGACGACGCCCGATCAGTACCCGCTGTCCGTCAACGCGCTGGTGAGCGCCTGCAACCAGAAGAGTAACCGTGATCCGGTGATGAGCCTGGATGAGCCCACCGTCCAGGGCACGCTCGATGCGCTCTCGCGCAAGCACCTGGTGCTCGAGCGCTCAGGCTTCGGCAGCCGCGTGCCGAAGTACCAGCAGCTCTTCTGCAACACCGAGTATGGCAGCCTGAAGTTCTCCCCGCAGGAACTCGCCGTGGTGTGCGAGCTGCTGCTACGCGGCCCGCAGACACCCGGCGAGCTGCGCTCACGCGCGAGCCGTATGGCACCCTTCAGCGACGTGTCGGAGATCGAGGCAGTGCTGCAGGGGCTGCAGCAGCGCGAGTCCGGACCGCTCGTGGCGCGGCTCGCGCGCGAGCCGGGGCGGCGCGAGTCCCGTTACATGCAGCTCTTCGGGGGCGAGCCGGTGCCGCAGGCCGTGCAGGAGGACGGAGCCGCGGAAGGCGGATCATCCCCGGGCGCCGAAAGCGAGACGCTCGAGACCCGTGTCGCCAGACTGGAAGCGGAGTTGACCTCGCTCCGGGCCGAGCTCCAGGAGCTCAAAGCGAGAGAGCCGTAGCAGCTCGCATGAGAATCATTGCCGTCACGAATATCAAGGGCGGAGTGGGCAAGACCACCACCGCCGTCAATCTCGCCTATCTGTGCGCGGCGAGCGGTCGACGAACGCTGCTCTGGGACCTCGATCCGCAGGGGAGTGCGACCTACATTCTCGGGATCGATCCCGACGAGCATGAATTCGCCTCGGCGAAGAAGCTGCTCGCGGGCAAATGCGAGGTACCGGAACTCATCGTCGGGACCGGGTACTCGAACCTCGATCTGCTGCCGTCGAATCTTTCCTATCGAAAATTCGACATCCATCTCAACGCCAAGAAGAAGCCGACCGAGCGGCTCCTGAAGATCAGCCGCTCGCTGCGCGAGACCTACGCGGTGCTGTTTCTTGACTGCCCGCCGGGCATCTCGCTGCTGTCGGAGAATGTGCTGCATGCGGCCGATGTCGCGGTGGTGCCGCTGCTGCCTGCGCCATTATCGCTTCGCATGTTGGTGCAATTGCGGGATTTCATCGAGACCCAGGGGTGGCAGGATCTGTTGCTGTTGCCTTTCTTCTCGATGGTCGACATTCGCCGGTCCCTGCACTGCGAGTTGATGGCGGACAGCCGCAAGCAGTTTCCCGCCATTCTCGATACCGAGGTGCCCTACTGGAGCGAAATCGAGCGCATGAGCCTGCGTCGGGCGCCGCTACCGGTCTTCTCGCCGGGCGGGGCGGCAACCGCCATCTATGCCGCACTATGGCGCGAGATGTCGGCGCGCATGGGAATGCGCGCGCCGGCCGCCACCGAGGTCATCATACAACCCTGATGTAGGCGCTGTACGGTGCCGCGTGGATCGCCGTGAACGGGGCGAAGCGCACACCACCGGTCTGCCAGTAACCACCGTCGACGCGCTTCACGTTCAGGAGCTGGCCGCGGCTGAGCTTCGCCTCCTGCGCCAATGCGAACAGCACCTGCGGGCCGCGCACCAGTGCCACGACATCGGGATGATGCGCGTTGATCGGCACCAGCCGTACCGGCATCGGCAGATTAAGATCGATCCGGTCGCCATCCTTCCAGGTGCGCTCGATGGTGGCGAATCCCAGTCGTATCTCCACGCGTACCGGTCTGCCGTTCACGCGCAGCTGCGGCTCGCCGCCATCCCGATGCGACCACCCGGGGATGCGCAGACGCATCTGGAATCGCGTATCGCGGCTCGCCTCGAGGTCAAGGCGCACGTGGCCGTCGTTGGCGTAGTCGCCGCTTTGCACGAGAGCAAGGCGCGCGCCGCCGGCCGCAGTCCAGCGCCCGGTGGACGGCGTGTAGAGGTTGACGTACACGCCCTGCGGGTCACGGAAGTAGATCAGCACGTGGTAGTCCGCAGCGACCTGCGGCAATGTGCCCGAGCAGCACGGCCAGCGGTCCGGGAAGTAGGTGCGCGCGCCCTTGAAGTTGTAGTCCGAATAATAGAACGCGTGACCGTCGTCCTCGAGTCTCTTCGCGCCGAGCACGGTGTTGAGGAAGACCTGCTCCATGCTATCGCCGTAGCGGCCGTCGCGAGTGATGCGCAACAGGTAGCGCGTGAGCTTCAAGTGCGCGTAGCTCCCGCAGGGAGTCTCGAAACCGCGATGCGTCGTCGTGAGCGTGGTGTAGAGGTCGTCACTCTCCGGCTTGCGGAAGTACTCCTCGGGGCCCCAGCCGCCGCTGGCGAAGCTCTGCGCGGCAATCATCGCGAACCCGTTGCGCGCGGCATCGAGATGCATGCGGCTGCCGGTGGATATGTAGGCCTGCGCCGCGGAGTTGAGAGCGTTGGCGTAGCTGTAGGCGTGATGGTCCGGCAACACGTTCACGCCCGCCGCCAGCGGCGCAAAATAGGTCCGGTCGAGCAGGAAGCGCTGCGCCAGCGGCAGATAACGCCGCCCCGCCTGACGTTGCCACGCGAGGAACAGGTTCTCGCCCAGCGTGTAGCTCTCGTCCATCAGATACCAGCCGGAGGTACTCTCACCGATCGACTGCCGCCAGCGCTTCTGCGGCTCGCCACGGTCGAGCGCGCGCGGCGGCAGATGCGGCTCGGCCGCATCGGTGGTGCGGTCGAGGAGCGGGAACGCGGACTTGAGGCCACAATAGGAGTGCGCGTCGATCAGCCCGCACACGATCTTGTCGTAGTTGTAGGCCGGAAACGGGAAATTCGCGTAAAAGCGCCCCGAGATGGCCGGCTCGTAGGCCGCGAGTAGTTGCTCGACTTTGACTCTGGCGGTGGGGCTCCCGGAGGCCGCGTAGCCGCGGGCGAGCGCCGAGATCCACTGGCCGAAGGCATGTCCGGGGGCGAAGCCGTGTCCGCCGTAAGGGTCCTTGTTCCGGGCGCGAACGGCATCGGAAACGAGGTCGTACCAGCCGCCCATCTCCGGCCCCGGACCCGCGAGGCCGGCGCGCAAGCGATAGGGCTTGAGCAGCGAGTCGACATTCATCCGCAGCATCACGCCCTGAGTGTGCTCGAACTGGCTCTGCGCCAGGCCCGGCGCCAATTGCACCTCGCCGTAGCCAAATTCCTCGAGCAGGTTCGTGGGCGCCGAGGCGCGCGATATCCCGGCCGCGCGTGCGGGCAGGGTGACCGGCAGCGCGTAGGCGAACGCCCCAAGGAGGGAGGCGCTCTTGAGGAATTCGCGGCGCGAATGGACGGGGAAAGGCGCGTTGTCGGCCATGCAAAAACGGCTCAGGTTAACGTCCGATCGGTTTCCAGGCATTCTATACCCGTTGACGATCGAGTGGCGCGCGTGTTGGCGGGGAGCGGAAAAAGCCCGGCGGGCTTGCGCCCGCCAGACCGTGAGCTTGTCGATCTTCTCGGTCACCTTCTCGGCGATCACGCGTCCACAGGGTTGGCCGCCGGATGTCGCCACCATGGATCTCCTGGCTTCTTCACGAAATGCTCAAAGACATACGACCAGGGAACGAGCGGAACAAAGATAACGATCATCCCGACCGCGAATGTAGTTGTCCCGAGATCCTTACTCCACTGCCCCCGCAGCCAATGCGGCAGTGCCACACTGAGCAGCCAGGAGGCCTTCCAGGTCAATTCCCAGAACAGCAGCGGCAGCATTTTCAACGGGTATCGCAGGCCGAGAATTGACAGCACGGAAAGAGCGAACAGCATGCAGATCACGGTCCCGGAATCCAATCGCATTGAATAGACCTGGTAGATCATCTTCGACCATACGTGCATTTCCAATCCGATCCCGATCACCAGGACGAGATAGAACACGCGCAGGAGATTGAGCCGCAAGGTGGACATGGTATTCATATATCGCCGCCTTTCACGGGAAGTTGAGTGTAATCTCATTCGACCTGCTTCAGAATCTCATACCGGACCCCTATTTCAATCTGATTCTGTCGGTAGCGTCGCCATGGCCCTAGACCTTGCCGGCGGGATCTCAGGGGAAAATCTTCCTCAAGAGAGGCGGTCACACATGACGCCCGCGCCCGGAGTGACCAGAAGTTCGTCCAGTTGCTCGAACGCCTCGCTAAACCCACTTGTACTCCCGGAAGCGATTGCGCCGTCAAGCGCTTCCTTCGACGGATAGAGGTCGTGCATGACAACCAGTGTCTCGGCACCTCGTTCTTCGAAGGTCACCGTGGTGACAGCCCCGCCTTCGCCACCTTCGTCATTCGTCCAGACGAGGCGGGAGTACGGCGTCACTTCGATGTACCTACCGAAGAACTCCATAGGCTGCTCCGAGGCGGGGTGGCCGAACACAAAACGGTAGGTGCCCCCCGCACGAACATCGACCTCGCACGAAATGAAGGATATCCCAAACGACTTTGGTGCCCACCACCGCTTGAGCAGCTCGGGCTTAGTCCACGCCTCGAAAACGATGCGCGCCGGGCCATTGAAGGTTCGCGTAACGACTAGCTCACGGTCGGACTTCCGCTCTACCGTCGTGCGGTTCTTCACGGGGGGAAGCTCACTCTCTCTTCTTGCGTCCACCGATCTTCTCCTTCCGTTTTAGTTCCTCGACAACTTTGTCCAGCTCGTCGAAGCGTGCGTCCCAGAGCTGGCGGTACCTCTCGATCCATGCCGCTTCTTCCTCCAGTCGGCGCAGGCCGAGCTTGCAGGTCCGCACGCGCCCGATCTTCGCCGTGCTGACGAGCCCCGCCTGCTCCAAGACGCCGACATGCTTCTTCATGCCCGTGAGGGTCATGTGGAACGTCTTGGCAAGGTCCGTGATTGAAGCGTCTGCACGCCCGAGCTGCTCCAGAACACCGCGCCGGGTGACGTCCGAGAGGGCAGCGAAGGAGACATCCAGGCGGGCTCGATTAAACTGAACCATTAGGTTCAGTATTTACCACACGGATGGGTGGTATGCAAGGGGAGGCCGAGCGGGCGCTGGGTTGGAGGGCCCGGGCTATTCAACAATAGCAGCCCGAGCAGAGTAACCGGTTCCGGCGGCGGTTTGCAGCAACGCCATGTCAGATTCATCGCCGGGCCGCTCCGACATCGAGAGCCGGGCTTGGTCGGCCCGGCCGATACTGACAAAACGGACTTCCTGCCCCTCACAGAGGAAAGTCTCGGGGAGATTCCATGCAGCGGACATCGGGACCGTCTTCGGGGTAGCGGAACCTCAAGCAGTTTACCGTGACGGGGTGGAGAGGGTGTGCTGGCACGACCGAGAGCGGATCGGAGTCGGGGTATCGGAATCTTGCGAACTCGATCTACCATAGGGTGTCGCGGCTGACGATGGAGTTCAGCCGGAGAAGGCGATGACCGCGACTTCCTCAAGTTTGTCAGCTGTGACGGATCCCCGCCCGGAGCGCACGCACCGGCTCGCCGGGGCTTTGGCGGCGCTGCTCTTTCTTCCACTGGCAACATTCGCCTTCACGGCTCAGGGGGCCAACGGTGGCTCGAACCAGCCGGAGCAAGCGACCTCAACATCAAGGCAGGATTCGTCCGCCAAGTCCAAGCTACCGAGCGTCACCATCCAAGCAGCGAGGGAACACGCACTGCGGCTCAAGGTGGACCACTTTGTCACCTCCGTAATCGTCCAGCCCTGGGGCGATGCGCTCTACCGTTGGACCAAGCCGGTCTGCCCGCTGGTGGCAGGGCTGCCGAAGGCATACGGAGAGTTCATCTTGGAGCGCGTCTCAAAAGCGGCCAATGATGCACATGCTCCGCTCGCCGGCAGCGTCTGCAAACCGAATCTTTACGTGGTGGCGACCGATCATCCTGAGCGGCTCCTCAAGAAGTGGTGGGCGCGTGATCGGGAGATGTACAACTACCGCGATGTCGGAATCGAAGCCGTCGAGCATTTCATCCAATCCCGACGACCCATCCGTGTCTGGTACAACACTGCGTGGCGGTGCAGTGGCGGCATACCGTTCGGCCCAGGGATGCTCCCCATCTTCGATTCTGCAGGTGTGCCCAGATGTCGCGGTGCTATCGATACCCGCCTGACACGTGCGAGCACGGGCTCGAATATCACGTCGGCCGTCGTTATGGTCGATCTGAGCCAGATGAAGAAGGTGACGATTGGACAGATGGCAGACTATGTCGCTCTGGTCGGGCTGGCTGACGTGCGGCCGGACTCTGATCCTGGATCTGCGCCGAGCATCCTGGGGTTGTTCGGCCATGGAACTCATCAGCAAGGACTGACCCGGTGGGATCGGGCGCTGCTTTATTCCCTCTACGATACGACCAAGTGGCAGAAGTTGGAGATACCCGAATTGGAATTGACCATGGTCAGGCGCATCGCGCCGTAGCGGGTGGGATGCAACCATTAAGAGCAATGCGAGGACACGCGATGACCTCGGCTTCCTTGAGTGAGTCGGTTGCCAGGCCAGACCCCGCAGGTTCCTCATCCACGCTTCGTAGGCATCGACGATCTGGCATCTCTGCCCGACGTTGACCCACCCTTGACCTGCGCTTATCATCACCCCCACTTTGAAGCCGCGCCCATCGCGGCTTTTTTCGTCTCAGCGCTGAGAACGGCGCTGCCCTGGATCGCTCTTTTTGTCGCCCGTGAACGGGCATCAACAGTCTTGGGAGTGATCCATGCTTTCTCATTCCAGATTACAAACGATCATTTTGACTTCGCGGATCGCGGAGGCAGAACGCTTTTACACCGACGTGCTGGGACTGCAGCTGCGCCGGCATTCCAACGGCCATCTGATCTACGACGTGGGTGGCTCGGATCTCACGGTTGGCCGTGTGCCCTCAACCCAGCCTTCGGAACATACGGTCATGGGATTTGCGGTGGACGATCTCGATGCGGAGATGAGGGAGTTGGCCAAAAGCGGGCTCACCTGGGAATGCTTTGCGGGTTTCCACCACGATGAACGCGGCGTAGTCGTCACGCCGGACGGTGATCGGGTCGTCTGGTTCCGAGATCCAGACGGCAACCTGATTTCAATCGTCCAGTTCTCAAAGTAAGGCATCCGGCAGCCGCAGCGCCTTGCTCTGCTAAGTGCATTGAGGAGGGAGGAAGGCGCTGCGCAGGGGCCACTATCATGCGCAGCAGTCAGCCACCCCGAGCCCGTCTATGCGCGCTGTGTTGATCACGGCAAGCCGTCACTCGCCCGCGGTCTTCGTCGAGCAGCATCGTTGTGTCGATGGCCGCCTGGCCACAGGGCACTCGGCGGGAGCCTCATTCCGGCTCACGGGGTCCCCGAAGAGCTGGCTTCCAGTCCTCGATTTCGTAAGTCATTGTGCCCTTTCGGGGGCACGGGTTACACCGGATTCCGGCCGGAATAAATCGTCACCCATCCGCTCGGAACGGACCTTCCATGACCTGCGCCGTAGCTATGCAAGCCTGCTCATCAACCGGGGCACGGATGCGGAAGTGATCCGGGAGCTGCTCGGCTATGTAGAAGGGGCATGGATGGAGGAAGTGACGCGCCGGGCCGCAGAGTTAGACTCCGGTGCGGCCCAATCGATCCCGTGGGATATTGCGCGGCCACCGTGGCGCACACGGTGATTGGCAGTTTGATTGGATGCTATTGTTCCCGCTCTGCATCATCGGCAATCCGCCATCGGTCTGGCAGCAGCTCCCGGGGGGAGCACATGAAGCCGCCACCGTTGCTTGAGTAGAGCGACAACCTGAGCAGCAAGACGATGCGATTTCGCGTCATCCGAGCCAGTAGTAAATCCAAGCTGCACCTGGTACCCGGGAAGACCCAAGTTCCCACCTCCAACGAAAAGACCATCTTTTCCTAACAGCCCAACGTTGATTACAGGACTTCCGTCGGCCCTCTCGTGTCCCCCATAATGCGCGGCCGCCAGGTCTCGTGCAGTGGCCGCGCTACTATCAGCGAAGTCCAGGTGATTTGCGTTCGCAATCGCATTGAGATCCGTGACCAATTGGGCTACACCGGCCCTGTTCTGCACGCAAAACTGAACGGTTAGAAACGGTACCTTCGCAGGCCCACAACCCGAAAGGGAGAGCAGCAGGATCGCCATCATTACGACAGCGAAGCGATTCATCGCGCTCATTGCTTTTCGGCTGAGATGCAGTCAATTCGCCCTCATGTGGATCGTACTCGCTTGTAGACTCGAACGCGCCATCTTGCTAAGTGGAGAGTTAGGGCAGGATAGCGGCGTGTCCGCATTTTGCTGCGCGCCATGTCGAGTCGGTATGAACGGCTGGGCGTGGCAGTTCGGCACCGGTCTTGCCTGAGTACCCAAAACGGGTATGATACTACCCAATATGGGTAACACCGAGATTGGCTCCCAGCGCCATCGGACCGAATCAACTCTCGCCGATGCACTCTTTTCCACCGTGCAGCAGCGCGTGCTGGGGCTTCTTTTCGGGCAGCCGGAGCGGAGCTTTTATACCGGCGAGCTCATCCGGTCGGTGGGGGCAGGATCCGGCGCAGTGCAGCGCGAGATCGCACGTCTGGAAAGGAGCGGCCTGATCACCATGCACCGCTCAGGGAACCAGAAACACTATCAAGCCAATCCCAAATCGCCGGTCTTTGAAGAGTTGCGCGGTATCGTTCGTAAGACCGTTGGACTCGCGGAGCCGCTGCGCGTGGCGTTATCGCCTCTCCAAGAGGAGATCATCGCCGCCTTCGTATTCGGCTCGATCGCCAAGCGCCGTGACACCGCGGCAAGTGATATTGACCTGATGGTCTTGAGCGATAGCCTCACATACGGCGAGCTGTTCAGAGCGCTGGAGCCCGTGAGCACCCGCCTGGGGCGCGCCGTGAATCCTACCGTCTATAGCCGAGAAGAATGGAACAAGCGAGTGAGGAGCGGTAACGCCTTCGCGACGCGCGTAGCGGCGCAACCGAAGATCTGGATCATCGGGTCTGAACATGAGCTCCGCGCTTGAGCGTTTGACAGGAGCCGGGAAGCCTCTTGCGGCAGAACCGCCAGATCGAGGCTGGCATGCCCGAGCCAGCTACGGATCACGGTCACATCGTTACCGGCGCTCACCAGGTTCGGGGCGGAGAGTGCGCAGTAATTGACGCTTAATTACGCCCCGGCTAACGGGGGCTTGTAGTGGTTATCATACTGTGATAACCTTTTTCGGTGGTGCATGCTTCCGATCGATCCTTGGAGGTATTGCTGGACCTCGACGGGCAGACCCTCGTCGTCGATCCTGCGGGCAGCCACTGGGTTAAGTTCGTGGTGACGCGCGTACCGGTATCGCCCGAGAAGCCGCACGGCATCGACTACTCCCTTACGCTGCACGGACCGGACGGAGAACGCTTTGTTGGATTCGACAATCCCCATCCAGTGGAAGGGCGGCAGCGGGGAGATCCGCAGGACCATCGCCACAGACTTCGAACGGTCGGGCCGTACGAATACTCGGATGCCGTCACACTACTGGCGGACTTCTGGAACATGGTGGACGCCGTGCTACGCGAAAGAGGGGTATTGCCATGACAACCCTGAAGGTCGGTATTGCAAGCTATGAAGAGATGAAGGCTCGGACGCTGGCCGTGGCTCGCGGCGAGCGGCGCGTGGCGCCGGGGGAACCCAAGGTTTGGTTTACCTCGACGGAGTCGTTCGCGAAGATTCTCTCGGCCAGCAATCGGGCCCTTCTGCACCTGATCGTAGAACGCGCTCCGGAATCGCTCGAGGAGCTGGCCCAGATTGCCGGCCGCGCGAAGTCGAATCTGTCGCGCACCCTGCGGACCATGGAGCATTACGGCCTCGTTCGCCTCGATCGGGACGAGCGGGGCCGCATAACGCCAAAGGTAATCTACGACCGGGTGGAGCTGAACGTCCCGTTGGTGCTCAGCAGAAAGGCCGGCTGACGGGCTCCACGCGGAGCTCGTTCTGGGGAATCTCGGAGGTTCGGGGTATAGTAATGAATTCGAAAGCGTTTTCGGTAACTCATATGTCGTCAGACACCTTGAAGCGTGCCCTGGACCTCGCGCTCGAGCTTCCCGAGAGCGAACGCGCGGCACTCGCGCACGACCTGCTAGCGAGCTTGGACGGACCTGCGGATAGCGACGCGCAGCAAGCATGGGAAGCTGAGATAACGAAGAGGCTCGACGAGCTCGATGCCGGCAAGGCACACACAATCGACGCTGCGGAAGCGCTGCGCAGAATTGATGCTCGGTTGCGCCGCGGCTAATGAGCTCGGTGCGCGTACTCGAAGCTGCCGCGGCGGAGGCCGAGGAGGCAGCTGCATGGTACGAGGCGCGGCGTAAAGGGCTCGGAACTGAGTTCCGGTCAGAGTTCAAACTCGCTCTCGACAGACTGCGAGAGGGCATACTGCCGGGCAGCCCCTCGCCGGGTGTGTTGGGCAAACGCGGCGTCAAGCGACTCCTAATGAACCGGTTTCCGTTCTCCGTGGTGTTCGTCGCCAGGGACAAGGACGTCATTGTGCTGGCCCTCGCGCACCACCGAAGGCGGCCGGACTACT
>Ga0335074_10005773_pt1 | contig 17139 bp, 14 predicted proteins | sample Lox_Sample_23_FD_206715 | JGI IMG/M metagenome (GOLD analysis project Ga0335074, IMG submission 206715) | Soil microbial communities from Loxahatchee National Wildlife Refuge, Florida, United States - Lox_Sample_2.3 | ecosystem: Environmental > Terrestrial > Soil > Wetlands | place: USA... | reverse complement strand
CGGGCTCACAGCACCAAGCCAAACCGACGTCGGCGGGCAACCACCCCCGATTTTCACGCCCGCAGGGCGTCACCGCCAGGGACAACCAGGACTAGGAGGTATCTCAGATGAGCAAGGTAATAGCCGGGTTCTCGATGTCACTGGACGGCTTCGTCGCCGATCCAGACGACGGGGTTGAGGAGGTCTTCAAGTGGTATTCGGCGGGCGGTACGGACGCCGAGGTCATGGTCGGCGACCACGCTGTCGGCATGACCCGTGAAGCCGCCGAGTTTATCGAGGAAGGCGGCCGCGGTGCCGGGGTGCTGGTGACCGCGCGGCGGACCTTCGACCTCGCACACGCCTGGGGCGGCAAGCATCCGATGGACGTGCCGATGGTCGTGGTGACCCACCGGGTCCCCGAAGAATGGGCCAGCCGGGAAGGATCGCCATTCACGTTCGTGACCGACGGCGTCCCGAAGGCGATCGAGGTGGCACGGGAGATCGCCGGCGACAAGGACGTGGTGGTCGGTGCGCCGAGCGTCACCCAGGTATGCCTGCAACTGGGGCTCCTCGATGCCATCCACATCGACCTCACGCCGGTAGTGCTGGGGCGCGGGATCCGGCTCTTCGATCACCTGACCCAGCCGATCGAGCTCCTCGTCACCGAAGCCTCCGGGAACCCGCACGTCACCCACATCACCTACCAGGTCGCCAAGTAACCCAGCCCAGATAGCTCATTCCGGGACGGCCATGGCCCAGATGTCAGGCACGGCCGTCCCGGACTGGTGGCCAGATCCGAGGCCGAACTGGCCGAGGTGGTCCGGTCATTGCCGACGTCGCATGGTCACCTTCGACACCGGGTGAGGAGCCATCTCATCGGGCCACCCCACACGTTCGGCGGTCCGTTGTCGCGGATCAGTTGCCGCATGTCATGCGCTCATTCGCTGGTGGTGGCGGTGGCCAGCGCTGGTTCTGCGGCTGGAGCGGCGGTGGCCGGGCCAGCCGGCGAGGTTCTGGCCGGGCGGAGCCAGCAGGCTGCGAGGAGGGCAGCGAGGGCGGCGGCGGCCGCGGCGGCCAGGTAGGCGGTGTGGTAGCCGCCGGTGAGCGCGGCCAGGTGGGGCTGCCCGGTGGCCAGGAGGTGCTGGGTGCGGCTGGCGGCGGTACTGGCCAGGACGGCGAGGCCGAGTGCGCCGCCGAGCATGAAGGAGGTGTTGGCGATGCCGGAGGCCAGGCCGGCCTGGCTGGGCGGCAGGTCGCTGGTGGCTGCCAGCAGCAGGGGGGCCAGGGCGATGCCGGCGCCGGTGCCGAGCAGAATGGCGCCCGGCAGGACATCGGTCAGGAAGTGGCCGCTGGTGGGGGCTTGGCCCAGCAGCGCCAGGCCGGCGGCGGCCAGCACCAGCCCGGTCACCAGCGGCAGCTTGGGGCCGTAGCGGGCTACCAGCCGGGCTGCGGCGCCGGCCGAGAGCACGGCCATGATCAGGTTCATGGGCAGGAACGCCAGTCCGGTCCGCAGCGGGCTGTAGCCCCGGACTTGCTGCAGGTACAAGGTGGTGAGGAAGAAGCAGGCGTACATGGCCGCCGTCCACAGCATCCCGATGACGGCGGCCGCGGTGAGGTTGCGCTGGCGCAGCAGCCGCAGCGGCACTAGCGGAGAGGTGGCCCGGGACTCCACTGCGGCGAAAGCCGCCAGCAGGACCGCGGCGCCGGCCAGTGCCCCGAGCGTGCGGACCGATGCCCAGCCGGCCTGGCCGGCTTCGGTGATCGCCCAGGTGGCCAGCAGTATCGCGGCGGTCACCAGCACCGCGCCGGGCGCGTCCAGCCGCCTGCGGCCTGTGGTGGGCTGCGGGGCGGGCAGCACCCGCAGCGACGCGATGAGCACGGCAGCGCCGATCGGGACATTGACCAGGAAGATCCAGTGCCACGACAGCAGCCCGGTCAGGACGCCGCCGGCCAGCACTCCGATGCTGCCGCCGCCGGCGGAGACCAGCCCGAAGATCCCCATTGCCCTGGCCCGCTGCGGTGGTTCGGGGAACAGCGACACCACCAGTGACAGCGCGCCGGCCGAGGCGACTGCCCCGCCGGCACCCTGTACCGCCCGCGCGGCCAGCAGGAAACCCTGCCCGTCGGCCAGGCCACAGGCCAGCGAGGCCAGCGTGAACACAGCGACCCCCGCGGTGAACAGCCGCCGGTGGCCGAACAGGTCCCCCAGCCGCCCGCCCAGCAGCAAGAACCCGCCGAAGGTGAGCAGGTAGGCGTTCACCACCCAGGCCAGTGACGCCTGGCTGAACCCCAGATCATGCCGGATGGCCGGCAGCGCGACCCCGACGATCGTGGTATCCAGAACGTTCATCAGCGACCCGGTACACACCACCGCCAGTGCCAGCCAGCGGGGCAGTTTGCCAGTAGTCATGGTCGTCCCTTTCGGCGGGTGTGAACTGGTGCCTGCTAGGCGGCGAGGAAGGCCTCGACGTCGAGGGTGATGTCGACCCTGTCGCCGATGATGATCTTGGTGCCGTCGGCGGCCAGGCCGAAGGTGATGCCGAAGTCGCGGCGGCTGATCGTGCCCCACGCCGAAAAGCCAATCCGGGTCTCTCCCTGCAGCCCGGCCGGGTCGGTGCCGAGGAATTCGACCTCGAGCTCGGCCGGCCGGGTGAGGTCCCGGATCGTCAGGTCACCGGACAGAACCCAGCGGCCTTCGGCCGAAAGCAACGCGGTGCTGGCGAAGGTCATCTCCGGGAAGCGCGCGGCGTCGAAGAAGTCCGCCGAGCGCAAGTGATCGTCGCGCATCGGGTTGCCGGTACTGACCGACGCCACGCCGATCACCGCGGTCGCCACGGACCTCGACGGCTCCGGGCCGGTCACGATCTGCCCGGTGACCTCGCTGAACGTTCCGCGGACCCGGCTCATCAGGTGCCGTACCGCGAAGCCCAGCGCGGTGTGCGCCGGATCGATCACCCACGTCCCTGCGACCCAGCCGGCAGGCACAAGCGCGCCCGGGATAGCCGTGACATCCGTGGTGGTAGTAGTAGTAGTCATCTTTGCGTTCCCTTCTTGATTCGCGCTAGCCCCGGGCCTTTCGCGGGGACCAGCGCTCAGCGGATTGTGGTGATGAGGGCCGGGCGCGGCCGGGGACCCGATCGTTCGCTTGCCGCGCCGTGGATCTTCGCGGTGGCCGGCGCCGGCCTGTCCGCCGGCACCGCCGTGGGATGTCCGCCCCGGCCCGGCCGGTGCCGCGTCCTGGCCGATACGGCGAGTTCGGCGAGCCCGATGACGAGCAGGACGGCCATAAGGCTCTGGTAGCCGCCCAGCGCGATGACCAGGCCGGCGATGAGCGGGAACCCGTAGAGCCCGGCGAAGTAGGCCAGGCTGAAATACCACAGAGCCCAGTGCCTGAGCCCGCCGGGCGCGCCGCCGGCCGCGCGGGCCTGGATCAGCGGGTAGGCCAGCCCGTAGCTGACGCCCAGCAGCGTGGCGCTGACGGCGTACACGACCGGGTCATGCCCGGTGAGCAGGAAGCCGGCCAGCGACAGGCACATGCAGGCCAGCAAGGCCGTCGTCGCTGCCGCCCCGCTCGACCGGGCCAGCAGCCGGGTCACGGTGAACCGCGGGACGATCACGCCCAGGGTGTAGGACGCGTAGAAGACCGAAGAGCTCAGGCCCCTGCTAGCGGCGAATCCGGGCTGGAACGCGGTCATCGTGGTGAACACGCACGCGCCGAGCAGCACCATGAGCAGGAACGGACGGGCCCCGGATGCCAGCACCAGCCGGACCGGGCCCATCATGCCCCCGGCCGTGCCGCGGCCTTGTCCCGCGTCGGCGTGCGGACGCCGGCGCCGGGCCGCCCCGCAGAACAGCGCGGCCGAGCACACGCTCAGCAGTGCCGCCAGCGCGAACACGGCCCGGTAGGTCAGCCCGTGCTGCACGAGCAACTGGCCGGCGATGGGGGCGATGCCCATGCCCAGGGCGTTGAACCCGGCCAGAACCAGGAAACCGGCACCGGCCCGGCGGGTGCCTGCCATCGCGGAGACCATGATCGGCGCGGAGGTGAAGAACAGCGCCCAGCCCGCGCCGAGCAGCAGGCCAGCCACGTACACGGCGCCACCGGCCACGCCGCCGACAGCCATCAGGCCGGTCGCTGCGGCGTACAAGACCGCCCCAGCGGCGGCGCCCCAGCCAGCGCCGATCCGTTCGGCCAGCCGCCCGCCCAGGACAAGTGTCCCGCACGCGCCGAGTGCGCCGCACCAGTAGATCAGCCCGACCTCGGCCTGACTGCCCCCGGCGGCCTTCACCGATGCGGGCAGAAGCAGGGTCAGGCCGTAGGAGCCGGCGACCGATAGGCAGCCGAGGTAGAACATGGCCAGATCGATGCGGCCCGCCTGCCCGGTGACAGCTGGTTTCGAGGTGTTCATGGCTGCCACCGTACGGCCAAGTGGTATCTTCTGACAGGACCACTTTGACGCAAGAATTAGAAACCACTTGTGCGACGCGGAACCGTAGAGCTGCCGCTGGCGGCCAGCCGGGACAACGCCGTGCCGCTGGCTGCCCAGATCGCCGGCCAGCTCCGCACGGCCATAACAGACGGACAGCTCGCGGCGGGAGAACGGCTTCCGGCCAGCCGCGCGCTCGCCGCTGAGCTCGGGGTGAGCAGGACCGTCATCAACGGGGCTTACGCGCAGCTGTTCGCCGAAGGCTGGATCGAGGGGCGCCACGGGTCGGGCACCTATGTGGCCGACGGCGCCCCCGGAACGCCCCAGGCCAGCCCGGCCCAGCCCGGGGCGGACAGATCAGCCCCGGCCGGGTCCGGTACCGGTCACCCAGCGGGCCGGTACAGCCCGGTTACCCCCGCCGCCGGGTCGGCGCCCCCGATCGATTTGCGGCCGGGAATCCCCTGGGTGGCCGGTATCGACCGGGCCGTCTGGCGGCGGGCCTGGCGGACCGCGGGACTCCAGTCACCGGCCGCCGCCGACCCGGCCGGGCTCCCCGCACTGCGCAGCGCGCTCACCGGTTACCTGCGGCGCAGTCGCGGCGTCCACTGCGGCCCGGAGGAAATCCTGGTCACCCGGGGCATCGCGGCCAGCCTGAGCCTGATCGCGGCCGCCGTGCTGCGGCCGGGCGACCGGGCCGGAGTCGAAGAGCCCGGCTACCCCGTCGCCCGCGATGTCCTCGCCGCCCACGGTGTCCAGGCGGTCCCCTGCCCGGTCGACGCCGACGGCCTGATAGTGAGCGAGCTGCCCGCCGGGCTGAAACTGATCTACACCACCCCCTCCCACCAGTACCCACTCGGGGGGCGGCTCCCGGTGCCGCGCCGCCGGGCGCTGATCGCGTGGGCCCAGGCAAACGGCACGCTCATCGCCGAGGACGACTACGACGGCGAATTCCGCTATGACGTCGCCCCGCTGCCCGCCCTCTACGGCCTGGACCCCAAGACGGTGATCTACCTGGGCAGCACCACCAAGACGTTCACCCCTGCCTTGCGGACCGGCTGGCTGGCAGCACGGCCCGACCTGGTCACCCTTCTCGCCGAGACCGCCGACAAACTCGACGCCGGAGCGAGCGGACCGGCCCAGCACGCCGCGCTGACCTTGATCGCCAGCGGCGACCTGGAACGCCACATCCGCCGCATGCGGCACGAATACACCCGACGCCGGGCCGCCCTGGCCGCCTCCTTCGCCAGCGGCCAGGGCGGCCACCTGCTCGGCGACCAGGCCGGCCTCCACGTCGTCCTGCAAACCCGCTGCGACGCCGATGAAACCGCAGCCGCCGCCCGCCGGCACGGGGTGGCCGTCGGCACGCTCACCCGCTTCTACGCCGGACCCGTCACCAGCAGCGGCCTGGTAATCGGCTACGGCGGCGCACCCCTCGCCCAGGTCACCCGCGCAAGCCGCATCCTCCACCAGATCCTCGCCGACGCCGCGGGCCATACCCCCACGGTGAGCAGGAAACCCCGGCCGTGAGGGCGGCCAGGAGGCCTGGTACCCCAGTCGCTCCGCCGCTCATTAAAGGTCCTTAAAGGTCATCGATCAGCGTCGCCTCGCAGAAGAGGAAGGTGCAGCGGGGCAGCGAGCCACCTTCACCTACAGCAGCACCCATTTCCGGCTGTCGGTGATGTTAGCCTCAACCGCCTTGACTATAAAATCTCACCGCACCGAATCGAAGAATTCGTGGACATCAACAATCACCCGGTCTTTCTCCCGGCCCTCACTGGCGGCATTTCGCCACCGCATCCAGTGCGCCGCGTCGGGCCGGCAGCCGCAGGAGCCCCATGGAAGATCGGCCCGGTACGGGCTTCCAGCGTCATTGCGGCCACCGTTTGCGCTCGGTCGGCGACGGTGGGTACTTGAAAAACTCGCACCCCGCCTGCTTCAACGATCTCCACATCCCTGGGCGCCGGAGGGAAGTACGCTGGCCAGGCGGAAGTTCTTGCATCTCCGTCCACAGAACTACGGCATGCACATGGAGGGGTGACAGTGGCCGACACTAATGCAGTGTTTGACGACAGCGCCATGTCTGACGACGACGCCATCCTGCAGGTTTTCGAGGAAACGCTTATGCCTGTATGGCAACCCCAGTTCAACATCATATGGAGCTATTCCCCCGATCAGACGGTCTGCCAGGAGACGGTCGAGCCTGTCGCGGCGTAACAAAGCCAAGCGGATATGCAATGGCGGTGCGGGCCAGAGGAGCCGGCCCGCACCGCCATTGCTGCCCATAGACGCGGACGGATGAACGACGTGGTCGTTGCCGGCTCGCCCGGTCAGGACCCGGAACACAGCCTCGCCGACTGACCAGGTAAGGGACGTGATGAGCAGGCCTCTCCGGGTCGCCCTTATCTACCCGCCGGTCACCGATCCGACGGCCGGGTATCACTCGCTGAACTACATCGACTCGTATGCGCGGTCCCGCGGTTTCCCCGCGGCGGACTTGTTCGACGCGAACATCGAGGCGTTTCACTACACGTTCAGCCCCGACGGAGTGGCGTGGCTGGAGGACTGCCGCACGGCTGTTCCGGATCTGCCGGCCGGCGCCCCGATGTCAGACAGCACGCTCCGGGCGCGGCGGCTGATGGACGACATGGGCGACCCAGAGGCCGTTCGTGAAGCGGTGCGAGTGCTGCGCGACCCGGAGCTCTTCTACCAATACCCGCGGTACGTTCAGGCGGTCGACGACGTGATCGCCTGGATGAACCGTGTTGGCGCTACCGGGTTTCCCGGGCAGTTCAGCGGCGGATTCCAGCTGGTGCCGACGCCAGGTGTGATGACAGGGTCGGTGAACGAGCTGACGGACCCCGCTGTGCTGGCCAGGTACAGTCGGCCATTCCAGGCGTATTACGAGGACGTGCTGATCCCTCGCCTGCGCGCGGGCGGCTACGACGTCGTCGGGCTCAGCATTACTTACAGCTGGCAGCTCCCGTTCGCGCTGCACCTGCTGGGCCTGATGAGGTCGGCCATGCCCGGACTCTTCCTGATCGCCGGGGGAACTGAGGTCTCCGACGTCTGGAAATACGCACAAGACAAAGCCATGTTCTTCCGGATCTTCGCGGATTGCGACGCCACCGTGGTCGGCGAGGGCGAGACCGCGTATACGGCGATCCTGGAGGCCGTCGCGGCGGGAACGCCGGCCATAGGCCACCCGAACGTCAGGCTGCATCCCCGCTACGGCCCAGCCCGCCTGCTGCCAGCTCGCTACGAGCCGCTCGCGGACCTGCCCACGCCCGACTTCGGCAACCTGCCCTGGCACCTGTACCTGAGCCCAGAGCCGTTCGTTTACTACGCGCCTACCCGTGGCTGTTACTGGAACAAGTGCACGTTCTGCGACTACGGGCTCAACGGTGACAGCCCGACAAGCCCGTGGCGACAGGACACCGTCGACACGATGATCCGCGACGTCACCAAGATCGCCAAGCAGGCCCGGTTCATCTACTTTTCCGTCGACGTCCTGGCGCCCGCGACGATTCTCCGGTTCGCCGAGGAGGCCGCCGCGAGGAAACTGGACATCCGCTGGGGTGCGGAGATCCGGCTGGAAAAGTACTGGTCTGACGAGCGGTGCGAGCTGCTGCGGCAGAGCGGCTGCGTGGCTGTGTCGGTGGGTTTCGAGTCCGGGAACCAGCGGATACTCGACCTGATAGACAAGGGCACCAACCCGGCGCGGATCAAGCAGACCATCACCGCGATGTCCAAGGCGGGCATTGCGGTGCAGATGATGGGCTTCACCGGTTTTCCCACCGAGACCGCTGATGAGGCGATGGACAGCATCCGGTTCCTGCACGACAACCGCGGGCAGTGGACCTTCGGCGGCCTCGGCGACTTCGTGCTCACCTCCGGTGCCATTGTCGCCAGGCAGCCTGAAAGGTTCGGCATCTCCAACGTAAGGCCGATGCCAGATTCTGGCATCGCCCGCGTGCTTGATTACGATGAGCCGGTCTCCCAGCAGGCCAAGGCTCAGGTCGCCGCAGCGAAGGCCGGGCTCGGCGGCACCCGCCATCCGCGGCCATGGCTGGGCGGGATCGATACCCCGCACTCGTTCTTTTACCACGACCGGCATGGGCCTGGGATCGTCAGCAGCCTGAGGAGCGCACTGCTCGGCGACAGCACCCAGCCCGATTCGTTTGTCGCCAACGGCAGCTTCAGCGAAATGCCCGATCCGGCCACGATTGCCGCGTACACCACGATGTACGGCGGGCAGACGAGGACTGGCGAGGGCGTGGACACCTGCTTCCGCCGCGCCGATGGTGCGATCTTCCTGCTTCCTGGGCCGGTGCGATCGTTCCTTGAACTGTTCGCACAGCCAAGGACTCTGGCTCAGGTCAGCGCGGAGGTTCTGCTCAGCGAGTCCACCGTAAGGAAACTGTGGGCGGCCGCGCTGTGCAACGGCCTGATCCGGCGGGTGCTGCCCGCGCAGCTTGGCCGGTCGTAGCACCGAACGCAGCCGGCATGCCTTCCAGCAGGCAGTCAAGCCTTCCGCCAGGTGATGAGCCTGCGGGACGAACGGAGCCGGGATGGAAAAGGTGGTCGTCGCCGGGACGCACCGGGTAAGGACTCCCGAGCAGACGCTGGAGATAATCACCCCGCGGCTGGTGGATTACGGCATCACGCGGCTCGCTGATGTCACCGGGCTGGACAGCCTTGGTGTGCCAGTTGTGATGGCGGTGCGGCCGCTGGCCGCCACGCTGAGCGTGGCCCAGGGCAAGGGCGTCACGCTAGAGCTGGCGAAGGTGTCGGCAGCTATGGAGTGCATCGAATTCTGGCATGCCGAAGAAGCAGTGCCGACGCCGGGCATGACCGGGATTCCAGCGGAAAGCCTGGGGCTGGATTACCGGGTGAGCGACCTGGAAGATGACGCCAGCAGCCTGATCACCGAGCACACGTTGCTGGATTGGATCGAGGCCCGGTCGGCAATCGATGACCAGCCCGCGCTCGTGCCGTACTCAGCGGTCCGCATCAGCCGCCCGCCGACGGACTGGAGCCCAGGAGTTCCCAATGCCACCACCAACGGGCTTGCCTCGGGCAACACGCGCGCGGAGGCTATCGTCCACGCTCTGTACGAGCTTGTCGAGCGTGATGCGATAGCCAGCCTTGAACTCACCCGGACCGGTGAGCGCACCTGTGTCGACCCAGAGTCAGTGCGCGACTGGTGCGGCGACCTGATCGACCGCATGCGAGCCGCGGGGGCATGGCTGGATCTGGTGTGGGCGCCGAGCCGCTTCGGCGTGCCATGTTTTGCCGCTTACCTGTGGCGGGAGGACTTCGCCAGCCCGTTCGCTGGGGCTGGTGCCCACTCCGATCCGGCCGTGGCGCTGTCCCGGGCGGTAACGGAGGCGGCCCAGTCACGGCTCACCGCCATCGTCGGCACCCGGGACGACCTCACCCCGCGTATGTACACCCGGGCGGCCGGGGTTCCCCTCCGGCCGACGACTCCCGGCGGAACAGTTGACTGGGGGGTCATCACGAACGAGTTCGACAGGTCATTCGTGACCGATGAGGCCGAGGCCGCGTGGCTGGCCCAGCGTGTGGCGGCCGTGACGGGCACCGCACCGCTGGTGGTGGAGCTGTGCTCGGATGACATCAGCGTGGTGAAGGTTCTTTGCCCAAGGCTCGGCCGAGTCATGCGCCATCACATCACCCGGCTCATCTAGGAGGCGTTATGGCCACGCAGGCGGAGCCGGCCGTGCACGTGTACTGCGGCCCGACGATAACCGCGGCCGAGGTGCTCGGGATCATCCCCGGCGCGAGCGTCCACCCGCCCGTCCGGCACGGCGACCTGCTGCGCCTGGCTGCGGCCCCTGGCGACACGGTAGTCATCATCGACGGCGTGTTCCACGCTGTCGCGGCAGTCCGGCACAAGGAGATCCTCGACCTGCTGGCCGGTGGGGTACGCGTACTCGGCGCGGCGAGCATGGGCGCGCTGCGCGCGGCGGAACTGTACCCATACGGCATGACCGGAATCGGCGATATCTTCGCCGCATACCGTGACGGGATCACCGAGGCCGACGACGAGGTGGCCGTCGCGCACACCGAAGACGGCAAGCAGCTATCAGAGGCGCTGGCCGATATTCGGGCACTTGCCGCTGAGGCCGTGACAGAGGGCGTCCTGGACCGCGGCGAGGCCGAACGAATCGTCAGCCACGCCCGCGGCACCCACTACCTAGATCGCACGTGGCCCGCCTTGCGGAAGGCCGCGTCCACTAATCCGGAAGCCGAAGCCCTGCTGGAGCGGCTGGACGACTGGCGGGTGGCGCGCGGCCCGGCCGAGACCGCCAAGCACGAGGACGCGGTCGCCGCGCTCCGGCTGGTAGCGGATGGGAAGCAGCCGATGCTAGCCGCCGACTGGACGAACGGGCCGTGGCGCACCTTTTATCTGCGGCACTGGATCGCCCGGTACCGGGGCAGCGTCCGCGACGGCATCCATGTGCCATACCTGGCAGTTCAGCAGCACCAGCAGATCTACGACCCAGGCTTCCCTGAGCGCTGGCGCCACCATGTCCTTTCCTGGATCGCCGGCCTGCTGGGTCCGGCTGGGCCAGGCGCCCGGCCTGACCACGACGGCGGCCCGGACACCGAAGCCCGCGCGCTCGCCTTGGCTGGAGCCCGCGGACTCGCCCTTCGCCACCTGTCCCCGGACCAGCTCGCCTACTGGCTCACCGATGACGAGCTGGCGATTCTGCCCGACACCGAGAAACTTGCTTGCCTCCTGGTCCGCTCGGTGTCCCGGGATCCGTCGGCCGGAGTCTGGCCGGCGGCGTCAGGCGATGCTCCTGGATTGATCAACTCCGCTATCGACAGCGTTGGCGCAGTCGCCGCCACGTTCCGGCGCAATGACGAGATCGCTCACTCCGGTCCGGGACGTACGGTTTCCAAGTTGCGCCATGACGTGCTGCGCCGCCATCTGGGAGACCTGTGGGGCACAGATCCAGCAGATGAGCGCGCGCTTACGGCTGCCGCACGCGACCGAGGGTTTTACGAGATAACGAGTGCGGTGGAGGCCGTCCGGCTGTTCTTCCTTGCCGCGGCCTTTGGTCCGCAATCGTCTTAGACGATCCGCAACCCCTCAGTCCTGGCAGGGGTGTCAGTACGCCGGTGGATACTGCCCGGCATGGCGAGATTCGAGGACCAGGACCTGACCGACGCCGAATTCCGTGAGTGCGACTTGACTCGCGCCCGTCTGATCGGGGTGGTGATGCAGGACGCTGTGATCGACGGGCTGGTCAGCAACCTGGTGGTCAACGGGGTCGAGGTGACGTCGTACGTCGAGGCCGAACTTGACCGGCGGCATCCAGTGCGGCTGCTGATCCGCTCCGCCGATCCGGCCGACCTGCGGGATGCCTTCCGGCAGTTGCGGGCCGACTGGGCGGCGACGCTCGGGCGGCTGCGTGGGATGCCCAGTGGTTCAGAGCACCAGCGTGTCGGCGGCGAGTGGTCGACGGTGGAGACCCTGCGCCATCTGGTTTTCGTGCACGACTCGTGGTTCCGCCGCTGCTGCCTGGGGTCGACCGAGCCGTTCACCGTGATCGGCTTGGCGTCCGAGTTCGTCCCTGACCAGGAGGAGCAGGGCCTGGATCGAGCGGCGAACCCGAGCCTGGACGAGGTGCTGGCCGTGCGCGGCGAGCAAGGCACCGAGTTCGAGCGCTGGCTGTCAGCCGTGACACCCAGTCAGCTGTCGGCGCCCGCGCCAGTGCCAGCGGGCCCAGGCTGGCCGCCGTACGCCAGAGGCAAGTCGGTACTCGAGTGCGTGCACGTGGTGCTGAACGAGGAGTGGGCGCACCATAGCTTCTGCGTGCGCGACCTCGATCTGCTCGGGTGCCCCTCGCCAGGAGCTGCGTCGAAACAGGAACCCTCAGACGAACGTTAGGCACAAGGGTGTACCGGCGCAGGCCCTTCTGCGCGTTCAAGACGAGAATGGCGGATCCAGGGCTACCGCATCGGCCTGCATTGGTGTGAGAGGCCGCCGCGGTTCGCGGACACCGTCGCTGCCGCCCGGTCCGTGGCGGATCCAGACTGTCACCACGTCCCAGCGATGGAGCCGGTCGCCGGGAACCGGGGTTTGGTCAACGACAACTCCGTGCAGCAACGGCTGAGAGGAGTCGGGGTCTGGTCCGGTGAGCAGGAGTCCACGATCATGGCCGAATAGCCAGGCGTTCAGGGCTTGCATACCGCGGAAGTCAGGAACCTCGACGAGTTCCGAATGCCCAGGCTGCGAGCGCACAAGGCAACACCTCAGGATCAAGGTACGACTGTCCTGGCCGGGCCAGAGACGATCGCTCTCCTGCATTACCCTGTCCGCCGACGCCAAACGGAAGGTGGGCCGCCGTCCGTGGGTGTACGCCGGAATTGCTGGGGATGATCTTGCCAGGCGGCCTGGCCCGCCGGGTCTGAGGCGCAGTGCGTGCCCGGCGGCGGAGCGGCCCGGAACTGCCGCCACGCCCTGCCGCCGACCACATCGGTTCACGCCAGGCACCTCAACCTGACTCCCCCGCCAGCGTGCCCAGGCATGAATGGGGCATTGCTGTACACCCGACTACACCAAATCCCCGTCGATCATGACCGGCGTCCCGCCGGTCTGCCCCAGCAGGCCCAGCAAGCACACTAGGCACAACAGGTGCGGGGGGCCGGGGAGCCGCGGGGGGGGGGCGGGGGGGGGGGGGGGGCCGCGGGGGGGGGGGGGGGGGGGGGGGGGGGGGGCGGGGGCGGGGGGGGGGGGGGGGGGGCGGGGGGCGGGGGGCGTGGTGAGGAAGATCAGTCCGGCCGCGACGAAAAGGCGTAACGGCACATTGGAGCCGTAGGACTCCCTCAACAGCGACGGGACCGTCTACCTGCAGAGCGCCCAGTCGCACGTGGACACCTACATCCTGAGCGGCCAGGGGCTTGAGACATGGCAGCCCGGCTTCACCCGGCATCCGACCCGCTACATCCAGGTGTCGTTCAGCCCGTCGCCGCCGCAGTCGTTCTCGATCCAGGCGCAGGTAGTCCACAACGCGGTCGCTCCGACCGGGCGTTTCGAGTGCTCGAACGCCCTGCTGAACCAGATCGAGGACAACCAGCGCCGCACGGTGCTCAACAATCTGTGGGGCATTCCCACCGACACACCCTGGCGTGACCGTCAGGGCTGGACTGCCGACAACCATCTCTTCATGGACACCGCGGTCAACAACTTCGGTATGGAGAGCTTCTATGAGCAGTGGATCCAGAGCTACCGAAACACCCTGGGCAGCGACGGGTCGCTGCCGGTTATCGCTCCGGCCCCGGCTGGCTCGTCGCTTCCCGTCAACGACCCGTCGTGGTCGGGGACATTCATCTTCGACATCTGGGTGCTCTATCAGCAGTACGGCAATCCCGCGTTCCTCACCGACAACTACCTGGCGGCAAAGCAGTGGATGGACCTGATGGCCTCGACCATCGCCGCCACCGGCTACATCTACAGCGGCTTCTCGTTCGGCGACTGGGCCTCGCCGGGGTCAGAGGCCAACGGCGCCACGCTGCTGGCCGCTCCCGAGGGGTCGGGCATCACCACTCCCGGCGTCCCGCTGGTCACGGCGAACGGTGATCTCTACCAGGAGGCACGCACGCTCGCCGGAATCGCCCAGACGCTGGGTTACAGCGCAGACGCAGCTACGTACAGCGCGCTGGCCGGCAAGATCGGGCAAGCGTTCATTGCGACCTTTTTTGACCCGGCGGCCAATACGTATCAGACCAGCGTGCCGGCCGGGTACCGGCAGACGTCCAATCTGGTACCCCTCTACTACGGGCTTGTCCCCGCTGGTCACCAGACGGCCGTCTACGAAAACCTGATCGCCGATATCCGCGCCCGCGGGAATCATCTCAACACCGGCGCGATCGGCACCAAGATGCTGCTGCCCATTCTCACAGCGCACGGCGACATAGACCTGGCCTACGCGATCGCCACCCAGACGACCTATCCAAGCTGGGGCTACTGGGTTTCCCAGGGCGCCACCACCTCCTGGGAAACCTGGTCACACACCGGCCCGCAACAGTCCCTCGACCATGCGTTCCTCGGCACCATCAACGACTGGCTCTACCACGACCTGGCTGGCATCTCGCCCGCGGCACCCGGATTCGCCCAGATCCTGATCCGGCCAGCGCCGCCAGCCGGACTGGATCATGCTGAGGCGTCGGTGGACACAGTCCGCGGCCCGGTCGCGTCCTCGTGGCAGCGTGCCGGCAACGGTCTCGAGCTCACCGTCGAGATCCCGGCCAACACCACCGCCGAGGTCGACGTGCCCGTCAGCGACAGCGGCCACGTCAGCAGCACCAGCGGCGCACGCTACCTGCGGACCGACGGCGGCTATGCCATCTACACGGTGAGCAGCGGCCAGCACCACTTCGTCTCCGAGCAGTAGAGGACCAGGCTCCGGCTACCGCGGGGCCAGAGATGACAGCAGCGCGGAGGTCACGTCAGCCAGTCGTGCGGCGTTGGCGGGGTCAAGAGTCGGGAGCTCGGGCGGTACGGGCTTGCCCCGGTCGATGGCGGTCAGCGGAGCGGACGGTGGCCTGTCGATGAACTCGTGCACTGGTGCTACCGATGCCTCGACCGGTCGTGCGGCGACAAGCGCGGCGGCGCGGATGGTCACGCGCAGCGGCGCGGGCAGGACACTCACGTCGCCGCTTCGGGTGAACCCCGGGTGGTAGAGCACGTAGGGGACGGTGCCGTGGTGCGCGGCGGCGTAGGCCACGCCGAGAAGGTCGTTGGCCCGTCCGGCCTGCAGCTGGGCGCGCATCATGCTGTAGCCGCGGGTGAGCTGCAGGTCGTCCCAGCAGATCGTGCCCTTAACGATTCCGGTGCCGGCGACGTTGATGATGACCGGGGAGGCGCTGCGGGCCAGGGCCGGGGTGAGCTCGTGGCTGAGCAGGTACCGGCTGAGGTAATAGAGCGCGAAAGTGGCTTCGAGCCCCTCGGGCGTCTGGGTGCGCCGGGGTGCCTGCCGGTTCGCGAACAAGGCCACAGCGTCGATCACCGGCACCGAGCCCGTGATCGCGGTGATGGCGGCCCTGGTCCCCGCGATAGTGCTGAGGTCGGCGCGGATGAATTCGATGCTCCCCGTGGCCGACGCGTCCGCGAGCAGCCGCTCGCCCTTGCCGGCGTTGCTTCCGATCGCCAGCACCCGGTCGCCCCGCGCGGCGCGGGCTAGTGTGAGCGCGCGTCCCATCCCGTCTGTTCCGCCGCTGACGACGATCGTCCGCTGCGTGCCCGGCCGGGCGGTGCGCGATGGATCATTTGACATAACGGGTCTCCGGGCTGGTCGTCTGGCTGGTGGCATCAAGCAGTCAGCAGGAGCATTGCTAACCGGCGGCCGGAGAGGAAGAAGGCAGTTTGATGTCCGGTACGAACACGAATGTGCCTTCGATGGCATCCGCAGAACTGCCGGTACCCGTTACCGCGGAGGATTATGAGCGGTGCCCCGTCACTGGCGTCCTGCACCGGATCGGCGACAAGTGGACGTTGCTGGTGCTCGCCTTGCTGGGCGGGCGCCCGCACAGGTACAACGAACTGCACCGGAGCATCCAGGGAATCAGCCAGCGCATGCTGACGCGCACTCTCCGCGCCCTGGAACAGGACGGGATTATCCAGCGAACGGTGTTCCCGACCGTCCCCGTATCAGTCGAGTACCGCATCACCGACCTCGGTCGGTCGCTCCTCGTGCCGCTGTCGGCGGTCGCGGACTGGGTGGTCGACCACCACGCCGAGATCGCCGCAGCCCGGCAGTCCGCGTCCAGCACGCCAGCCTGACCGGCGGCTGCCCAGTTTCGGACAGGTCCGCGTCATGCTGCGGCGGACGGTGTCACCGTGAACGATCACCAACGGGCTCGGTCTCCGGATTGGTATAGAGCCGTCCATCGGCCCAGACATAGCGGGTCCCGCTCCACTGGGTGGCCGACGCGACGTCGGGGAAGAATCCCCTGCCGTTGCTGTTCGCACTGGTGTTGCAGAGCACCGGTATGCCACTGAGCTGTTCGTAATGCGAGAGAATCTGGTAGGTGGGACTGCTGGCCGACGGGTGTATGGTCTGCAGCCGTGCGGTGCCGTCCAGATGCAGGACTGCCGGGATACGGCCGGCCCAGCCTGGACGGGGACGGTGCTCGAAGAGCATATAAGGGTCATCGCACCCCGGGCTGAAGACCTCGGCAGCACGTGACGCCAGGCACACCGGGGCCACCGGCCGGTAGTCAGCCCGGCCTTTCATCGCGTTCAGCCTGCTCTTCATCGCAGGATCAGTGGCGGGTGCAAGGATGCTGCGGTTGCCCAGCGCCCTCGGTCCGATCTCAGACCGCCCCGACAGCACGACCACTGGCTCACCCTCGGCGTGCAGCAATTCAGCAAGCTGCCGTTCACTGCACGGCCGGACCCGCCAGTCGCGCGGTAGGTCACCAGTGCTTAGGGCGGGGCCGCTGTAAACCTCCCATTCCAGTGCCCGGTGGCCCTGCCGGAACATCTCACAGCAGGCGGTGCCGATGGCCGCCCCTGAGTCATTGGGGAACGGCGGAATCCAGATGTCACGGAACAGCCCGCTGCCGCGCAGCATGCTGTTCCATTTGATGTTCAGCGCACAGCCTCCAGCCAAGACGAGGTTGGGATCGTCCCGTACTCGTGAGGTCAGGCTCTGCAGAAGGAGATGCCCCAGGTACTCCTGGAAAGTGGCGATGAGATCTG
>Ga0335074_10005772_pt1 | contig 17139 bp, 19 predicted proteins | sample Lox_Sample_23_FD_206715 | JGI IMG/M metagenome (GOLD analysis project Ga0335074, IMG submission 206715) | Soil microbial communities from Loxahatchee National Wildlife Refuge, Florida, United States - Lox_Sample_2.3 | ecosystem: Environmental > Terrestrial > Soil > Wetlands | place: USA... | reverse complement strand
GTCCAGGCCAGCGACCTGGAGCACGGCCTCGTCGCCGGGGTCGGCGATCGAGTAGCCGGCGGGCGTCATCGACACGACGATCACCCCGACAGCCGGGTTGACGGTGCGCCGGTACTCGGTCAGAGCCTCGGTCGGGTGCTGCCGGCCCGCCCAGGTCTCGTTGTCGGTGATTACCACGATCCCATCGACCGGCAGCTTCGCGGTCGTCGCGTAGACGAACGGCAGCGACAGGTCGGTGCCGCCACCCGACGGCTCCCAATCCCTGAGCTCGCGCAGGTTGGTCCGCGGCGTGACCTTGGACGGGTGCACCCTGGTGTCGACCTCGATGACGTGGACGTTGCCGCGCTCGATCCGGGCGAGCATCAGGGCCATCGTGTTCGCGACCTCGCAGCGGGCGACGAGCCCTCGCGGACCGGAGCAAGCGGCGCCTAGGTGAGCTACGCCGACCAGACATGTCGGCCCGGACATCTGGCGAACGGATCAGCCGCAGTGAGACGGCACACCACGCGCGCCGATCTGGATGTTCTGCGAGTCCAAGCACTGCTCGCGTGACACTACGTGTCACGGTGTGGTACTGTACCTTTATGGCTGATCACTACACCTTGCGGCTTGCTCCGGGTGTCCGGCAGCGGCTGTCAGAATGGGCGCGCCGGGCCGGCCTCCAGGAACGCACTCTGGCACAGCGCTACGTCGAAGAAGGGCTGCGTCACGACGCTCACCCGCTCATCCAGTTCCTCGATGGCCCGAGCGGCCGCCGGGCCAGCCTGCTCGGCCGCGGACTGGATGTCTGGGAGGTTATTGCCACAATCCGTGAGAACGACGGGTCCATAGCCGAGGCTGCCGAGTACCTGCGGATCCCGGCTGGGCTGGTCGAAGCGGCCGTGGCCTACTACGGCGAGTACCGGGACGAGATCGACCGCGAAATCGAGCGCAACGAGGCCGAGTACGAACGTGGGCGGGCGGCCGCCTTGGCTGGTGAGCAGGCTCTGCGCTCGTGAGAGCCATCCTGGACGAGCAACTATCGCCGCAGATCGCGGCACTGCTGCGCAAGTCCGGCTACGACGTGGACGCCGTTGCCGACCGCGAGGACCTTGTCGCGCGCAGCGACCGCACGATCCTCGAAGTCGCGTGTCGCGAAGGGCGCGCCGTGGTCACGAACAACATCAAGGACTTCCGTCCGCTAGCGGCGGAGTGGCTGGCACAAGGAAAGGTGCATGCCGGTCTGATCCTGCTGCCCGCGACGCGGACGCGAAGCCGTAACACCGTCGCAGCTGTCGCCGCCGCCATTGAGACCATCCTCCGCGACCATCCGGACGGGCTCATTGGCCGTGAGTGCTGGATTGGCCCGCTGCCGAAGTTGTAGAGCCTCTGCGCTCAGCGCTCAGGACGGCCGCGAGCCGGCGAACCCCGATCAGCAGTGTTGCAAAGCGTTGCCGCTACCCGTCTCCGGCCTCCAGCCTGGTCCCCATGCGCGCCCTGCACAGGGCGCGGCTTCGGCGCGCTCAGCTACTTAGCCGTCCAAGTGAATCTGGCTGGCTATCAACTTGAACTTGCCCCGACGTGACGGTCCGATGTGGCTTCAACTGGAGTGACTAGACCGCGCGGGCTGGGTTGAACTGGTGAGCGCAGGCTAGGCGTCGGCTGCAGGGCGATTTCGCGGTGCGGCTGCAGCAGTTTGTGTTCGTGATTGGTAGCTGCCAGCTGCCCGGGCCGGCAGGCTGGCGGTGGATGTCAGGCGAGCAGTGCGGTCTGCCAGCGGGCGACCTGTCCTTCGATGTAGTCCGCGTGGCTGCGCCAGGCCTCGCCGTGGCCCTGATGCCACAGCGTCGCCCAGGGTTCTATGTTCTGTGCAGCGCGATCAGCCAGGAACTGATACATCGATCGGGCTCGCGGGCCGAGCATGACGGCAAGCTGCTGCCGCTCGTGGCGGTCGTCGAGACCGTAGGCGTCGACGAAGACGCGTAGCCGCCCGGCGGCGTCCGGCGCCTGGAGTTGGGGGTCGGCCGAGAGCGGGATGAATCCGAGGCTCGCCCAGGCCAGGTCCCACAATCTCGAGCCAGGCGCGGCCATGTCCCAGTCGATGAACGTCCACTGGTCGCCGATGACGAGGTTCCACGGGGCGAGGTCGTGGTGCGCGATGATCTCGGCCCGGTCAGGCGGGATGTTGACCTGCCAGTGCGCGTCGGCGGGCGGCATGAATCCCGCCACGGCATCGTGGAAGTCGCGGATGAGGCGGCCCGCCCTGGCAAGGTCGCGGGCAGGCTGCAGGAGCCGGAACCCTTCTCCCCAGGCGACGGTGCCGGGGATGAACCTGAGCACCTCGCGGCCTTTGTCGTCGATGCCCAGCGGTTCTGGCGCACCGTCGAATCCGGCTGCCCGCAGATAGGTCAGCAGAGCGTGGACGGCCGGCGTCCACGGCCCGGCTGGCCGGCGGACCGTGTCGCCGATGCGGACGACGCCGGCGCTGACGTTCCCGCCTGCAAGCGGCTCCTCATCCGGCATGGCCTGAGTCTGGCACGATGCAGGTCTGTGGTACCTGGCTGCGGGCCCGCATGGCCTGAGCTAGCTGGCGGCTTACGGCGCGCTCCCGGCGGCGCCTGCCCTCTGGCCGCATCACTATCGATCCGGCTGGGGTCAACTTCCGCGCAACGCGGGACAACGGCCACCCGAGCGACACCACACTGACCTGGCAGCAAGTCAGCCGGATCGACGTCACCCCCGGCATCTCTCCGGTCTCCGCTCGAATCAAGGTCGTCACAACTGAGGGACAGACCGTAACCTGGCTCGTGAATGGTTTCCCTGACCTGAACCGGGCGCTCAGCCACCTGCAATCGTCCGTCCTAGGTGGATAGGAGCCAAGTCGAGTCGCCGCGGCCGTGATCCCTCCGAGGAGGAAATGCGACGTCCCCGAGCGGGCGCCCTGACGGACCGGCTCGGCTGGCGTGAAGATGCCCTCGAGGTAGACCGGGCCATGGCTCGGTGCCTCGGCGGCGTAATCCACAACTACCTGGCGGAAGTCCTGTGCAGCCCGCAGCGCGCAGGTCGTCAGTTCCCAGACCTCGATGAAGTGGCTGAGGTCCCGGAACTCGTAAAGCTGCCGAGCCCTTCGGCAGAATCGGCTGGTAGCGACACGCCGTTGCGGCGTGCGATCTGAAGCAGAGTTCCGGCCCTGACGGTCCCCCAAAATGGATATGTAGTGTGATCTTAGGAAAAGCCATAGATCCTGTTATCTAGTGCGCGCTCCTTCGGCGCGCCGCTAGCGGAGCGAGGCAACGGCCTCATCGATCAGGTTGGCGATCGCGACTGGCTGCGAGGCCAGCGAAGCATGGCTTGCATCAAGCTCGATGGTGCTGCGCGGGCTCATGCGCTCGGCCATGCGCCGCTCGCTGTCCGGGTGGATCATGCGGTCGCTGGTCGAGACCTGATACCAGGTCGGCTTCTTCCGCCACGCCGGCTCGGAGACCGCGTCACCGGCGGTCGAGCCAACGGGGGCCTTCTGCGTCACCGCCATCACCAGTGCCTCGTCGGCAGGCAGGTCCTGGCAGAAGCTCTCGTGGTACTTGTCCTGCTTGATCCAGAGGTAGCCGTCCGAGTCCGGGGCAATGTTCCCGGCAGCCGCCGCGGCGGCTACGTTCCACTCGCCGATCTGCCCGACGCTCTCACCGGCGTCGGGAGCGAAGGCTGCGACGTAGATGAGCCCGACCACATTCGGGAGGTCACCAGCCTCGGTTATCACTGCGCCGCCGTAGGAGTGACCGACGAGCAGGACCGGGCCGTCGACCTGCCTGACCATCTTCTGCGTCCGCTCGGCATCGTCGGACAGCGACGTCAGGGGATTCTCGACCGCGTGCAGCGAGTCGTAGCCACGACGACTGAGCTCGATGATGACCTTGGACCAGTGGGCCGCACCGCCCCAGAAGCCATGGACGAGGACGACGCTCGGCTTGTTGCTCATGGTTCCTCCTGTCGGCAGGCCTGCCTGGCAGCTTCTCCCAGCGACCGCGGTGCTCGGGATGACGCATAAATGATCTTCCCTGGGCGGCCGGGTCAGTAACCATGGCAGCTGTCGGCAGGTGACGCTCAGCGGACAGGCTGAGCACCATTGACTCTCGTGCAACTCACTCGGGCGCTGCGGGTAACAAGGGGCGAGCGATGTGCACAGTCGACGAGCGTCACGGAGAGGTAGCCGATGCGTGGATACGAGCCGTGCTGACGGAGCGACTGGCCGCAAGCGATCAAGCCCAGCCGGGCATTCTCGCGGCTGACGTGCAGCCGGCTGGTCCTGCTGGCCTGCCGCGCCCGAGCGATGCGGAGATCGTCAGGGCTTCCCTTCGCAGCCCAAGCCGGTTCGGAGAGATCTTCGACCGCTACGCGGACGACATCCTGCGCTATGCCAGTAGCCGACTCGGCAGTGATCTTGCCGAAGACATCACCGCCGAGACGTTCCTGGCCGCCTTCCGGGCTCGCGGCAGGTACGACCTGAGCCGGGACAACGCGCGGCCCTGGCTGTACGGGATCGCCATCCGCCAGATCGGCAAGCATGCGCGAGCGGAACGCCGCTACCGGGACGCCCTGAGCCGGGTCCAGGCAGAGCGGGTCTCCGCCGACTTCGGTGACCGGGTGGCCGACCAGGTCACGGCAGAGCAGCTCCGGCCGCGGCTGGCCGCAGTGCTGTCCGCGCTGCCACGCCAGGACCGGGAGCTGCTGCTGCTGGTGGCCTGGACTGACCTGTCGTACGAGGAGTCGGCCCAGGCACTCGGCGTGTCCGTGAGCGCCGTCAAATCACGCCTGCACCGGATCCGCAGGCGAACCCGTGCGGCCCTCGGCCAGATCAACCCCGCGCTGGCTGACGACGACGTCGATATCACCCCACACAGGAATCAGGAGAACCGCCGTGGATGAGATCAAGCTGTTCGAGGAACTCCGGCCGCCGGCGCCGCTCGATGGTCAGCGGATGCGGGATGCAGCGCGCGCCAGGCTGAACGCGGCCACGAGCGCTCCGCTTGAGCGCCCGCTCCGGCGCCGCGGCACCGTCGTGGCGATAGCCGCCGCAGGAGCCCTGGCTGTCGGCGGAGCCAGCTACGGCCTCACCGCTGCCACGGGTAGCGCTGGGACACACCCGGCCGGCTCGAGCCGGCTGCCGGTCAGCACTGCCGGGCTGACCGCAGTGCAGGGATGCCCGGGTAAGTACGTCACCGCAGGCACGCTGAAGCAGGTCAGCGGCACGCAGCTCGCCCTCCAGCCGGTGAGTGACACCCGCCAGGTCACAGTGTTGACGAACTCTTCGACGTCGATCACCGTCCCGGCCACCGGGACGGTCAGCGACATCACCGACGGCTCGCGGGTCACGGTGCAGGGAACCTGGTCCGGTCGGAGCCTGGCCGCGACGCAGATATCAGTCCAGGCGGGCCTGCCACCCGCGGGCTCCATCGGTCCCCGCTTCCCGCGTCATCACGGCCATGTCCGCAAGCTCGCGCCCCCCAAGGGAGTACCACCGCAGGGTCCGCCCTTCGTGACCGGCACGGTCAAGGCCGCCCGCGACGGCAGCTTCACCGTCGTCGCGAAGAATCCATTCGGCGGAGCCCGGCGGGTCCGGGTGATCACATCGAGCTCAACCGAGGTGAAGACGGCAGCCAAAGCGAGCCTGAGCCAGCTGAGCATCGGATCCAACGTCGTGGCAGTCGGGCCGGTCGGGCACGGCGGGGTGATGACAGCCAGCACCGTGACTGAACCGGCAGGCGGGCAGATCGAGCTCCCGGGCGGCCTGGTTAAGATCCGGTCGCACGGTTGCTCGGCGGCTGCGATCACAACCGCAGCGATCCTCGCCGGTAGCTAAGCTGCCCAGGCAACCGGTACCCCCCGGCCAGGCTTGACCTGCGCCGGGGGTTCTGGTTCTCGCTGTGACCGACCGTGCGCTGACCTACCGTTGCTGGCATGACGCAGCAGGCAGGTGCGCGACCACTCGCGACCGATACCGGACGGGATTACCAGCGAGTCGCGACGGAGGAAGCATTCGCGCTGCCCGAGCTCTTCGCCGCGTGGCGCGCCATCCTGACCAGCGGCGGTGATGTCGACCCCGGCTTCCGCAGCCTGGTGGGTTACTACGTCGTGGGCGCGAGCGGCCGGGGCGGGGCTATCGCGGAGCGATTGCTCGACCTCGGTGAGTTGCGGCTCGCGGATATGGATGCGGCCGGCATCGACCGTCAGCTCCTCTCGCTCACGGCGCCAGGCACCCAGGTGCTCACTCGCGCCGACGGCGCGGCGATGGCGAGGCTGGCCAACGACTACCTGGCCGAGGCCTGCCGCCGTCATCCTGACCGGTTCAGCGGACTGACGGCGATCGCGCCCCAGGACGCGGACGCCGCGGCCGAGGAGATCCGTCGCGGCCACGATCAGCTCGGGCTCCACGGCGTCATCATCAACTCGCACACGGCCGGCGAGTACCTCGACGACCACAAGTTCTGGCCCATCTTCGAAGCGGCTGAAGCACTCGGCACGCCCGTCTACCTGCATCCGTCCTTCCCGCCCCGGAACATGATCGGACCCCTGCTCGAGTCTGGCCTGGACGGGCCGGTCTATGGCTTCGCGGTAGAGACCGGCATGCACGTGCTCCGGATCATCTTCGCTGGCGTCTTCGACCACTTCCCGTCGCTCAAGCTCGTCGTCGGGCACCTCGGCGAGGCGCTGCCGTTCTGGCTCTACCGCCTTGACCAGATGCATGCCGTCGCCGTCCGGTCGGGCCGGTACGAGTCCATGAAGCCGATCGGACGCAAGCCGAGCGAGTACCTCAGGGAGAACGTCTGGGTCACCACCAGCGGCATGCCCTGGGGACCGGCGATCATGTTCTGCCGCGATGTCCTGGGCGCGAACCGTGTGCTCTACGCGATGGATTACCCGTACCAGAACGACCCGGCCGAGGTCGCCAGCTACGACGAGCTGCCGATCAGCGAAGCCGGGAAAGCCGATCTCTTCCAGCACAACGCGGAGCGCGTCTTCGGTCTGTAGTGGCCTATGGCCGATCGATCACGAGCCGACCAGGGAGTCGAGCGGTGTATCCGGGTCGCGGAGCGCCGCCGCCGCTACCGGCTGGCGCGAGCGAACCAGTGCCTGAACCTTGTCGTTGACATCCCAGACGTTGACGTTCATGCCAGCCAGCACCTGGCCGCCCGAGGCGAGCCAGAAGGCCACGAACTCACGCCGGTCTACGTCGCCGCGGAACACCACCTGGTCGTATCCGCCTGGCTCGACGTAGCCGGAGTACTCCATGCCGAGGTCGTACTGGTCCGAGTAGAAGTACGGCACCCGGTCGTAGCTGACGTCCTGACCGAGCATGGCCTTCGCGGCCGTCTGCGGCTGGTTGAGGGCATTGGCCCAGTGCTCGACCCGTATGTGCTTGCCGAACAGCGGGTGGAACGCGCTTGCGACATCACCGGCAGCGAAGATGTCCGCGTCCGCCGACCGCAGCTGGGCATCTACGCTCACGCCGTTACTCACTTCGAGCCCGGCGGCCTCGGCAAGCCCGATGTTGGGGCTGACTCCCACCCCGACGATCACCGCGTCCGCTTCGATGCGGGTGCCGTCGGCTAGCCGCACGCCATCGGCGTGACCGCCCGAGCCAGTGATCTCCGTGATCTGCACGCCGAACCGAAGATCGACGCCGTGGTCGCGATGCAGCGCTGCGAAGACCTGAGCCACCTCCGGACCGAGCACGCGCAGCAGCGGCAGCTCGGCCGCCTCCAGCAGCGTGACCTCGTCCCCGGCCAGACGGGCGGCCGCTGCGCACTCAAGACCAATCCAGCCCGCGCCGATCACCGCGATCCTGGCCGACCCCGCGATCGCGGTCTTGATCCGGTCGCTGTCGCCGACAGTGCGCAGATAGTGCACGCCATCCAGCTCGGCCCCTGGCAGCGGCAGCGGGCGTGGCGAGGATCCGTTTGTCAGCAGTAGCTTGCTGTAGGCGACCCGATCGCCGTCCGCGAGCGTGACCTCGTGCTGAGCGGGCTCGATACCAGCCACCCGCACACCGAGCCGCAGCGTGATGCCCTGGTCGCCGTACCACTCTCGCGGGTGCACGTAGATCGACTCGCGGTCGGCCTTGCCCTGCAGGTACTCCTTGGACAGCGCGGGCCGCTCGTAGGGAAGCTCGGTCTCCGCGCCGATCAGCGTGACCTGGCCGCCAAATCCCTCCGCCCGCAGCGTCTCTGCTGCCTTTGCCCCGGCTAGGCTGGCGCCGACGATCAGGTAGGTCGCATCCTTGCTCATCATGTGCTCCCTGGGCTCGGTTGTCGTGCAGCGGCCGGGACTGTCCCAGACGTCACGCCGGCATCAGTCTTGCACTGACTTGACCAGCGAGGACCGACTCACCCGCCGGCTTGCGCTCGCGGCTGCAGGCGAACCTGATGCGGCGCTCTACCCGTGACGCGGGCCAGGTACTCGTCCCGGTTGAGCGGGCTGACCGTGGTCCGCCGGCGGCCGGGTGGCAACCCGGTCACCGGCTGGTAACCGCCGAAGCTGGTCTCGACTACCCCTTCGCCCGCGGTCAGCCCCGGCACCTGCCGCTGCAACTGCTGCACCCGCGCCGCCGGAAGCAGCGTCTCGATCACCGCGAGGTCCCCGCGCACCATGGGCGTTGCGGCAGATCCGAGCCTGGCGACTTCAGCCAGCACCGCGCCGACCGCAGCGGCCGGAACCTCGACAGCCACCGCGGTCATAGGCTCGCAGACGATCGTTCCGGCCTGGTTGAGCGCCGACATCAGGACCATCGGCGTCAGCTTGCTGAAGTCTGCCGCTGACGTGCGCGGTGTGGGCAGGACGCGCTTAGTCGGCCCGTCCCCGATGTAGTAGCCGCAGCGGTCCATTGTGACGACGCAGTCGGTGACCTGCCAGCCGTGCAGACCTTCCTGGAGCGTGCGCTGCACGTGCCGGGTCATGGCAGCGGAGAAGTCGGCAGTGTTCTTGTAGATGTAGAGCGGCAGCTGGCGCGGATCCAGCTCGAGCCGTAACTCGACTCCAGAGCCTGGCGCGGCAGGCTCGACACGAAGGCCGACGGTGGCAGAGAACGGATGCTCGTCTGACTGCAGCACCTCGGCGGCCCGCCCGCCGCCTGCCGGGCGTTCGATATAGATCGTCGTCACCTCGCGGAAGCTGACGCTGATCCCGTAGTCGGACGCGAGCGTCGCCTGGATGACCTCCTTCTGCACCTCTCCGTACAGCGAGACCGAGACCTCGTCCATGGCATCGTCCTGCCGCACGTTGATCAGCGGATCTTGCTCGGCAAGCTGGCCGAGGGCGACCCGTAGCCGTGCTCGATCGCGAGGATGCTCCGGCACCACGACAGTTTCCAGAGCCGGCGGCGCGAACTGGGGCGGCGTCATCGTCGGCGCAGCGTCGGCCGGTCCGATCTGGTCGCCGATCTGGATCTGCTGGAGCCCCCAGAGCTTGCCGATCTCGCCTGCGGTCACGAATGCCCGCTGGCCGGCGACAGTCTGGCCGGCGACAGTCTGGCCGGCGACAGTCTGGCCGGCCGGGTTGATCCTGAGCGCCGGGCCGCGGCGCCCGGTGGCTGCCGGCGCGATGACGGCAGTCTCGGCGACGACCCCGCCAAAGGTGCTAACCGCGGTTACCTTCCCGGTTTGCCCGTTGCCGAAGGCCAGCCGGTCTCTGATTCTGACCGTGCCGGAGAACATCCGCACATACGCAATCTTCTCACTGGACGCGCCCCGCTCGATCTTGAAAACGCGGCCCGTTACCGGCCCCGCGGCGTCGCCTGCCGCAGTTGGCAGCAGCTCCGGGATGGCCGCCATCAGTGCGTCAACGCCCGCCCCGGTGATAGCCGAGCCGAAGAAGACCGGATACACCGTGCCGCTGCGCGTCTGAGCGGCGAGTTCGGTACGCACCCAGGTCCCGGAGAGCGCGCCGGGATCGAAGACATACGCCGCCAGCATCCGGTCGTTGCGCTCAGCCAGCACCTCAGCGATGTCTGCGACCGCCTCGCCGGCATCGAGACGCCGGAACTGAGCGTCCCTCGCCCCGAGCCCTGTCGGGCGTCCCATCGGCACGCCAGCCAGCCCGAGCCGGTCTGAGATCGCCTGAAGCACGTGCGCGTCGTCGGCGCCGGCCCGGTCGATCTTGTTGACGAACAGCAGTGTGGGGATCCGCAGCCGCTGCAGCGCACGCATCAGAACGCGCGTCTGCGCCTGGACACCTTCTACCGCCGAGATGACCAGCACAGCACCGTCAAGGACTGACAGCACGCGCTCGACCTCGGCGATGAAGTCCGGGTGGCCGGGGGTGTCGATGAGGTTGACGGTGACATCCCCGATGGCGAACGAGACGACAGCCGACTTGATCGTGATCCCGCGCTGCCGCTCAAGCGCCAGGGAGTCAGTCTGAGTGGTGCCGTCATCGACGCTGCCGATCTCGGCGATGGCCCCTGCGGCGTACAGCAGCCGCTCGGTCAGTGTGGTCTTGCCGGCGTCTACATGCGCCAGGATCCCCAGGTTGAGCGTTCTCCGCGACATTCGCCATACCCATCTGAATAGGTCATCAAGGCCTTCTTCGTGGACATGGACGCCTCCCGCATCTCCGCTCCCTTCGGTGCTCTGACAATCTTCGTTCGCTGCGCATCATAGGAGCCGACGTCGGCTCGATCGCAACCGGTTTTCACCGGCCACGCTACGCACCAGGCGCGGAGTAGTACAGAGACCGCAGCCACATGAGTGAGTAGTCAAATTTGAGCAGTCGTGTTTTACTGCTGCCTGTGAACCCGACTCGGCTGTTCATCCTCGGCGCGCTGACCCGGCACGGGCCGATGTACGGCCACCAGTTGCGGCGCGGCGCTCGTCTCGACCGGACGCGGATGTGGTCCGATGTCCAGCCAGGCTCCCTGTACAGCGCGCTCCACCGGCTGGCAGCAGAAGGGCTGATCGTGCCGCTGCGGACTGAACAGCAGGGTCAGCTTCCGGCCCGCACTGTCTACGGCATCACCGCGGAGGGCCGGCGGGAGCTGCGCGCGCTGCGTGCCGAGGCACTCCAGGAGATCCGGCTCCAGCCAGACCCGGTCGACCTGGCCCTCGCGATGAGCGGTGAGCTGAGCGAGGAAACGCTTCGCGGCTATCTCGAGGACCGCGTCCGCGTGCTGTCTGCGTGGGCGGGTCAGCTTGAGCATCAGCGGGATCGCACCTGGCCGGACGAGACGGCAGCCGACGAGCTGATCGTGGAGCACGCCATGCTGCGCGTTCGCGCTGAGCTCAGCTGGCATCAGCTCGCCCTGGATCGCCTCGGCAAGCTGACCATGGACGCACCGGTACAGACATGACGATCCGGCCGCTCCGCTACCTCGGCGACCCGGTGCTCCGGACTCCCTGCGACCCGGTCACCCGGTTCGACGACGCGCTGGCCAGCCTGATCGACGACCTGCTGGAGTCCGTACAGCAGCCGGGTCGGGCAGGCCTCGCCGCGAACCAGATCGGGGTCAGCCTGGCCGCGTTCGCCTACAACGTCGACTGCCAGCTCGGCTACCTGATCAACCCTCGCGTGCTCGAGGTCGACGGCGACGCAGACGGCCCGGAAGGCTGCCTCTCCATTCCCGGCGTTACCGCGCTGCGCCACCGGGCAGCGGCAGTGACCGTGGCCGGCCTCGACCTGAACCAGCAGCCAGTCGTCGTGTCCGGGACAGGTGAGCTGGCCCGCTGCCTCGAGCATGAGACCGATCACCTGCAGGGCAAGCTTTTTATCGACGCGCTGCCCATCGACGAGCGACGGCGTGTCATGCGTGAGCTGAAGAGCCAGCTCGTCCCGCCGAAGGGCTGATGCGGCAGGATCGGATCGTGGAGGTGCGCCGCGCTCGGCCTTCAGACGCCGCGAAGATCGCGGCCGTGCACGTCGCGTCGTGGCAGGCGGGCTACCGCGGTCTGATTCCGCAGGACTACCTCGACGGACTTGACCCGGCCAGGTGGACCGCCCGGCGGATTCAGCGCCTGGAACACATCGACTGGTCCCGTGAAGGCTGCTTCGTGATAGCCGACGATGCGGGAGAGCTGTCCGGCTTCACCCACATAGGTCCGACCCGCGACGACGACACGGACATCTCGATCATCGGCGAGGTCTACGCCATCTACCTAGCTCCCCCCGCATGGGGCAAAGGACTAGGCCGTGGCCTGATGGCAGCAGGCCTGGCACAGCTAGCGAGCTGCGGCTACAGCGAGGCGACGTTGTGGGTTCTCAGCTCCAACGAGCGAGCGCGGCGGTTCTACCAGGCAGCCGGGTTCGGACCTGACGGCGCGATCAAGGTAGACGACTCACGCGGCTTCCCATTGCACGAGGTTCGTTACCGGCGACGGCTCCCGTAGCCGTAGCACCTGGCATAAGGAACCAGGCCGACGCGACCTACCAGGAGATCCGCCGCCGGCCCGCGAAGCCATGAGCCAGCTTGTGATACCAGCCAAGCTCCCGCTCGCCCTCAAGCCAGCACAGCAGGACCGGCTCGCCGTCGTGGCTGGCGGGGAAGTCGAGCAGTAGCGGCGCAATGCCCTTGAGCTCCAGCCCCTCACCGGTGAACCAGCCGACAAGTTCGCTGAGCCGGGCCTGGTATCCCTTGGCCTCGGGCAGCCCGCCAAGCGAAGAGCGGCCTCCGCTGGCCAGCGCCGCCTCGACCTCGATCAGGCTTGCCCGGACCTCGATGAGGTCGTCGGCCCTGGCGAGCACCTCGGGCATGAGCGCCTGCGCCTCCGCCACGGTGAACGCCCGGTCCATACCGCAAGCCTGCCCGACGCTGCGCCGCTGCGTCCACCCGGCCGCCGAAGCGCCGAAGCGCCGAAGCGCCGGCTGGGCAGCTACCGCCTAGCTCGCCGCCCGGACGGGCAGCCGCGGCGCGATCAGCTCAGCGATCTGCGCCGCGTTCAGCGCCGCCCCCTTGCGCAGGTTGTCGCCGGCGACGAACAGGTCGATAGCCCGCGGGTCGTCCAGGCTCTGCCGGACGCGGCCGACCAGCGTCGGGTCCAGGCCGGCGACATCCGCCGGGGTCGGGAACTCGCCGCGGGCTGGGTCATCCACGAGCACGACACCGGGCGACTGCCGCAGCACCTGCTGTGCCTCCTCGCGGCTGACCTCCCGGCTGAAGACCGCATGCAGAGCGAGCGAGTGACCAGTGATGACCGGCACCCGGACGCAGGTCGACGTGACCCTGAGCGCCGGCATGCCGAGGATCTTGCGCGTCTCGTTGCGGATCTTCAGCTCCTCGGACGACCAGCCCCCGTCGCGGAGCGAGCCTGCCCACGGCACCACGTTGAGCGCGAGCGGCGCACCGAACGGGCCACTGTCGCCGAGGACGGCACGCAGGTCGCCTGGATTCTGGCCGAGGCCCAGCGTCCGGTTGCCCGCGACCTTCCCGAGCTGGTCATAGAGCGCGTCCGTGCCTGCCTGCCCCGCGCCGGACGCCGCCTGGTACGACGCAGCGACCAGCTCGGTGAGCCCGAATGCACGATGCAGCGCGGCCAGCGCGGCGATCAGCGAGAGCGTGGTGCAGTTGGGCACTGAGATGATGCCCTTGGGCCGGTCGAAAGCAGCGTCCGGGTTGACCTCGGGCACGACGAGCGGCACCTCGGGGTCCATCCTGAAGGCCCCCGACTTGTCGATGACCACGACGCCGCGCTCGGCGGCCACGGGCGCCCATTGGGCCGATACCTCGTCCGGAACGTCGAACATCGCAAGGTCGACGCCGTCGAACACCTCGGGTGTCAGAGCGAGCACCTCGACCTCGCGACCGCGCACCTCAAGCCGGCGACCGGCTGACCGCGCGGAGGCAATCAGCCGCACCTCGCCCCAGATGTCGGCGCGCTCGGACACGATGCTGCGCATCACGGTCCCGACGGCGCCCGTTGCACCCACGATCGCCAGCACAGGCCGCCCGGCCGCGGCTCCCTCGGCTGGGGCTGTGCTGTCGGCTGCGGCACTCACCGGCCGGTCCCGCCGTAGACGACGGCCTGCTCGCTGCCGTCACCGAGGCCGAACGCCGTGTGCGCCGCCGTGACCGCGTTGTCCACGTCACTCTGGTCGACCACGACCGAGATCCTGATCTCGGACGTCGAAATCATCTCGATGTTCACGCCAGCGTCGGCGAGCGCGCCGAAGAACGTGGCGCTAACCCCTGGGTGCGATCGCATCCCGGCGCCGACGACCGAGACCTTGCCGATCCGGTCGTCATACAGCAGCGAATCGAAGCCGACCTCGTCCTGCAGCCGGCGCAGGCTGGTCATCGCGGCGTGACCGTCGTCCCTGGGCAGCGTGAACGAGATATCCGTCCGCCCGGTCGCGGCCGCGGAGATGTTCTGCACGATCATGTCGATGTTGATGCCGGCCGACGCGATGGCGCGGAAGATCCTGGCAGCCTCGCCGACCTTGTCCGGGACACCGACGACCGTGATCTTCGCCTCGCCGCGGTCCTGCGCCACTCCCGAGATGATCGCCTGCTCCATCGCCTCGCCTTCCGTTACCGCGCCTGCGCTGACAACCCAGGTGCCTTCCCTGTTGCTGAATGAGGAACGGACATGTATCGGCATCTCGTAGCGCCGCGCGTACTCCACGCACCGCAGCATCAGCACCTTCGCGCCGCACGCGGCCATCTCCAGCATCTCCTCGTAGGAGATGCGAGGCAGCCGCTTGGCGCCTGGCACGATCCGGGGGTCCGCCGTGAAGATGCCGTCCACGTCGGTGAAGATCTCGCAGTAGTCGGCGCCGAGCGCGGCAGCCAGCGCCACCGCCGTGGTGTCGGAAGCGCCGCGGCCAAGCGTGGTGATGTCCTTCGTGGTCTGTGACACGCCCTGGAAACCAGCCACGATCGGGATCGCGCCGTCGTCCAGTGCGGCCTGGATCCGGCCCGGCGTGATGTCGATGATCCTTGCCTTGCCGTGGGCGGAGTCTGTGATCACGCCGGCCTGCGACCCGGTGAACGAGCGCCCCTCCAGACCGAGGTTGGCGATGGCCATCGCGAGCAGCGCCATCGAGATCCGCTCGCCGGCGGTCAGCAGCATGTCCAGCTCACGGCCGGGTGGCGCGGGGCTGACCTGATCGGCCAGGTCCCTGAGCTCGTCGGTGGTATCGCCCATGGCGGATACCACGACAACCACGCTGTTCCCGGCCTTGCGAGTCGCCACGATCCGCTGCGCAACGCGCTTGATGCCGTCTGCGTCGGCGACGGACGAGCCGCCGTACTTCTGCACGACCAGGGCCACGGCTTTGCCTGCTCCTCCGCACTGGCTTGCTCAGCGCCAGCAGTGGTCCGGGTCGGTGCCCGGCTCGTAGCTGGCCGAGCCCCGAGTCTATCGAGGCAGCGGGCCTCGCTAGGTCGCGGCAGGCTCCTCGGCGACGTCCAGCCGGGCATGCGCCACCACCGCGTGCAGCGCACGGAGCGCTGCTCCGCCGTGCGTGCCCCAGTGGTTCACGTAGGAGTACTGCCACCACCACAGCGCCTCGGCCAGCCGTCCGGCCTCGTGGTGCTTGAGCCCGTGAACCAGGTCGGCGGCCACCGCCGCCAGGTCGTCTGAGAGCCGGAACGGGGTTGCCTGGGTGTCGGCGAACGGGTCGAAGATCTCGGCATACTCATCGAATCCGGCCAGCCTCTCCGCCAGGCCGGTGCGCAGTGCGTCCAGGTCCATGTCCGGGTCTGCCCCGACGTCTGGCTCCCAGTTGCCGGGCAGGATCACGTCCTTGCTCGCGCCAAGCTGGGCGCCGGCCAGCATCATCTGGGCCATCTCGAGCAGCAGCAGCGGCACGGTCTCGTCCGCGCTCTCGCCGCGGGCCACTGCGGTGAGGCCATCCAGGAAGTCCCTCGCGTTCGCCGCAATCCGGTCGGCCAGCGGCTGCCAGTCCTCCGCCGGCGGCCCGCTCGCTGAGTCAGACATCAAGCAGCCTCCGTCCCTCGAACGCCCTGCCGAGGGTTACCTCGTCGGCATACTCAAGCTCGCCGCCTACCGGCAGGCCGCTGGCGGGCCTGGTGACCCGCAGGCCCATCGGCTTGATCAGCCGGGCCAGGTACGTGGCCGTTGCCTCGCCTTCCAGGTTCGGGTCGGTGGCGAGGATGATCTCCGTCACCGTGCCGTCCGCCAGCCGGGACATGAGCTCCCTGACCCGCAGGTCATCAGGGCCGACACCGTCTATCGGGCTGATCGCCCCGCCGAGCACGTGGTAGCGGCCGCGAAACTCGCGGATCTTCTCGATGGCCGCAACGTCCTTGGGCTCCTCGACCACGCAGATCACCGATAGGTCCCGGCGCGCATCCTTGCAGATGCGGCACTCGTCGTCCTCTGCCACGTTGAAGCAGACCCGGCAGAACCTGACCTTCTCGGTCACCTCGAGCAGCACGCCGGCCAGGCGCTTAACGTCCGCCGGATCAGCGGACAAGAGGTAAAAGGCGATGCGCTGCGCGCCCTTCGGCCCGACTCCCGGCAACTGGCCAAGCTCTTCGATCAGGTCCTGAACCACGCCCTCGTACACGCCGAGGCCGCCTCAGACGCCGTCGTCAGGATCAGTCTCGGCGGGCGCGTCCGCCGGACCTGGCTGGCCGGGTACGGTCGGCGGCTCGACCGGCCCGGGCTCGTCCTGGCCCGCTGGCTCAGCTTGCCCGGCCACAGCCGGGGTCCCGCTGGCGCCCGGAACACCGAAGATGCCACCAAGATCAGGTACTCCGGGCAGGCCACCGACGCCGGCGCCACCCAGCCCGGCGAACGGCGCCATGGTCTCCTGCTGCAGCTCGTCCACAGCCCGGCAGGCGTCCCGGTAGGCCGCCAGCACGAGGTCCGCGATGGTTTGCGCGGATTCCGCCGGGTCGGCCGCGTCAACGGCTGCCGGGTCGATCTGCAGATCGACAAGTTCGGCCTGGCCATTGACGGTGGCCCGGACAAGGCCCCCGCCGGCCGTCCCCTCCACCTCGGCCTCGGCGAGCTCCTGCTGTGCGTTCATCAGCTGGCTCTGCATGGCCGCGGCCGCGGCTAGGAGCTGCTGCATATCGAGCTGGCCACCTGGCTCCACGCGACCTCCCAGATCTGGTTTGTGCCGTCATCCCGAGCCTACGGCCTTTGCCTGCCGGGAGCATGCCGCCTCCCTGGCCAGCGCGCCGGCCGCTTCAGTGCGCCGCAGCGGCCC
>Ga0335074_10005771_pt1 | contig 17141 bp, 18 predicted proteins | sample Lox_Sample_23_FD_206715 | JGI IMG/M metagenome (GOLD analysis project Ga0335074, IMG submission 206715) | Soil microbial communities from Loxahatchee National Wildlife Refuge, Florida, United States - Lox_Sample_2.3 | ecosystem: Environmental > Terrestrial > Soil > Wetlands | place: USA... | reverse complement strand
TGACCCCGTATGTCCAGACTGCGAGGCTTGCTTCATAGTTTCAGTAGAGCAAATAAGGAAATTCAAAACTTTGGCGGCGGACGTTGGTGGACGCATGGGGGCAGTAATCGGCATTTATATGGATCGACATCCGTAAATGCCGCCGCAAAATATGTGGCCAATCAGAAATGTATTTTGTCGCAAGTAGACAATATGCAGATCATTTCAGAAATTTGAGCCGCCGGTGATTATTCCGGCAGGGTAAACCTGCCGGCTCTCCTTTAGGGGTATTACTTGGTATAATGACGTAGTCTGTAGATTGCAGGAAAGGACAGGAAGCGACTATGGCCCAGAAAACAAACAAATCCGATAAACCGTCGCTCGGCAAAAACGCCAAGGAGAACGCCAAAGACCACGTACTGGCGTTCAAAGTCGACGCCCGACTCGCCGCACTGCTCGGTTCGGTGAAAAACAAAAGCGAACTGATCCGCGACGCGGTCTACGCCTACATGGGACATTTATGCCCGCTCTGTGATGGCAAGGGCACGATCCCAGCAAACCGCGGCCACGAGATCGAGCTTTTGCTTAAACAACTGGAATTTGCCGCGTGCGCCGGGTGCCACACCGCTTTGCCGGTAATGCCGCGCCTGCGGAAGTTTGTCAAAAATCTGCCGCGGCAGGACCGCGACCGACTGGAGGAATTCGAAAAAACCGGCGAACTACTCTGTTCAGATTGCTATGAACACGCCGATCAGTGCATAACTTGTGGTCAACACGTCCCACACGGCCAGCTCGAACAGCACCAGCAGAAACAACACAATTCGGCAGGATAATACTGTATATTCTGTCGCCGCTGGCCGATTTGAAATAACCCGCGTATTATCCAATGAGTATTAATGTTTGCTTGAGGGCTATAAACGCATGGCATTATTTGATTCATCCGGTCGGCAAATTCATCCAATACCCGCTGTTTCCGGCGCATTGGACGCGCCGAACGGCGATTCAGCTATGATCCCCGACAATTGGCCGTTGCGTCCGCGCAACGCAATGGAATACCAGCGCTGGCGGCAGATGACTGTCGACGAAATGCTGCTGGAAAACCGCGTCGTGTTTCTGGTGGGCGAAATCAATTACGGCTCTGCGACCAACGTAATCATGCGTCTTTTGTATCTACAGTCGGTACGCAAGGATCAGGACATTAATTTGTATGTCAATTCTCCGGGCGGCGCCGTGGACGATACTCTGGCGATTTACGATACGATGAAATTCCTGAGCTGCGACGTGGCCACGTTCTGCGTGGGTCAGGCCATGAGCGGCGGGGCGATTGTTCTGGCTGCGGGAACAAAGGGTAAACGCTATGCCCTGCCTCACGCCAAAGTTATGATTCACCAGCCTTTTGGCGGAATTTACGGTCAGACCGCAGACATCGCCATTCAGGCGGAGGAAATTCTCAAGACCAAGGAGACGCTTACCGATCTGTTATCACACCTGACGGGTCAGCCGCGCGAAAAAATCGCGGAAGATCAGGAACGCGATAAATACTTTAGCGCCCACGACGCCAAGGCCTACGGGTTGGTTGACGAGGTGCTTGAGGAAAGCGATCGGGACAAAAAAGAAGCCATTGCTCGCCAACAGCAGGTCCGCCCGGGAAGTTAACGCGTCCGCGCTGATAAACCGGCAGCCCGGCATGACTCCCGGCTTATTTTGTTAGAGGCTCTAAAGGCGCTGTTTATGATAATCGCCCTGGATGCCAGGCCCCTGGTGACGCGCAATATTCGCGGCCCTGAACAAAGAGCACGTAACATCGTCCGGGAATGGGCGGCAAACGCACCACACCATCGGTTTATTCTTTTGATCGAGCGCGGCATAGACAATCGAAGTGATTTTGACCGGTCTTTTCTCGATCAGTTGCCGGGAAATTTCATAACGCATCTGACGCTACTGGGAAATTATTCGCTGGCCAAACTGCCCTGGCGGCGCGCTATTCCGATTAATGTTGGCCATGACTGGGACGTGTTTCATAGTTTTTCTCCCGGCGTGCCGCACAGCCTCGGTACGCCAATGGTCAATACGATTCACGATTTATCCTGTGAACTCGATCCCGACGTTCGAGCTACAGCTGAAGGAGCTCGCGAACGCTGGATCGTCCGGCGAAGCCTGCGCCGTGTGCGCTGTGCAGTCGCGGTCTCCAAACAAACCAGGCACGATCTGCTGAGTCTTTATCGCATCCAGCCATGGCAGGTGAAGGTAATTTACAACGGCATTAATCCCGTGTTTGTTCCCGAACCGGACCAGCAGTTGCGAGCCCAGTTGCACAACCAATATGGTATATCCCAACGCTATATTTTGTTGGTGGGATCCGACATTCCACGGCGCAATTATCAGCGCGTGTGGGAAGCCATGATGATTGTCTGGAAAACACATCCACGGCTGCGGTTGCTTTTGGCGGGGCGCGGCAAGTGGACCAATGCCCCGATTTACCGGCAGGCGGCGGCGGACGGTCTGTTGGATCGTGTGATTTTTCTCGATTCTCCATCGGACCAGATGCTGGCGCAGCTATACCGCGACGCCATGCTGACTTGTTGCGGATCCAGCTTTGAAGGATTTGGTCTTTCTGTGCTTGAAGCGATGGCCTGCGGCTGTCCCGTAGCCTGTAGCGAAATACGCTCGCTGCGTGAAGTGGCGGACGAAGCCGTGGTTTATTTCACCCACGACGATCCGGAATCGATCGCCGGTACGCTGTTGGAACTGATCGAAGACCCGGAATATCGCCGGCAACTCAGGCTCGCAGGTCTGCAGCGTGCGGATCATTTTAAATGGTCTACCGCAGCCCAGCATTTGCTTGAAGTGCTCGAAACCGTGGCTAAAACCGGCAGTGCGCCTTCCGATCCGCAACCCGTAGCCGCCTACGACGAAGGGTTGTAGATTTTATCTATAAATTTTTAAAACGTTATTTCTTTTTCTTCGCCGTTTTTGTCCCGCCGCTTTGTGTCGAAGCCAGGGCCGATAGTGCCAGCAGCCTCGCGTCCAAATGCGGCTCAAAGCGATGTGTGGTCAGATTTTTAAATCCCTTCTCTTTTTCCATTTGTTTCTGAAGAACCCTGACCAGTTGCGGATCCACCTCGCCCATCGAATTGGCCAGAGCGATTCCCGCGATCACGCCGCGCAGCAGAATCAGTACGTTGTGCATGTTCCGAAAATCGGTCGAATAAACTTCGCTTCCGAGTTCATTGACCACGGAAACTCTTTGGTCTGTCGCGCCGACATAAAACATGATTTTCTCCCTGGTAATAAAGGTCAATTCATTCGACAGGGGTTTAGGGCCGGTAATCGTAACCGTCCACTACCGCCGTAATGCAGGCATCGACCGCTAAAGGGGGGTCAAATGGATTGGCCGCCTCCCGCCCTTCTTCATAAGCAACCAGCGACCCGACAGAAGCGCCTGTCACGTCCACTGCGATGGTGGTCCAGCGAATCGGTTGCTCGTTAAAATCCAGCGGCTGGAGGACCACCAGCCTGTGCGGCTCAAAGCCTGGCAGCCGCATGCGCGCTTCGATAGTTCCTATAATGCGTCCAAGATACATATTTATCCCTTAACCGTTTATCCAACCTCATCCACCAGGCCAATGATCGCCAAGCGCACCGGACAGAACTGGTCGGCCTTGAGCATCTCCTGTGCGCCACGGCCGTCACTGCTGACCAGCACCCTTGAACGCACTCCAGCACCCAGCACATCCGCAGCAATTTGAATGACGCCGATGGGGGCCGAAGTTAATGGATCGATGGGCTGAACGATCATCAGCTTTGCGCCGCGCATGGAAGGATGTTTGCGCGTTGCGGTGACCGAACCTTTTACTATAGCTGTGAACATTTCAATTCTTTTTGAAGACCGGCTTGCCATCGGCGTCAATTTTGTCGATCAAAGCAATGACCACGGCGTCCGTTGCCGTGGATTTCATTCCCGGCGCCATACGAGCGGAACTGCCCTGGGTAACGACAACCAAATCCCCTTCGCCAGCCCCAAGCTCGTCGTTAGCCACCACCATCGTCTGGCCGGGAATAAGCTGGCCTTCCTTGATGACGTGCGCGTGAACGACCACCAGCTTTTTGCCCTCAAACCCCGGGTCTTTGACCGTGGCCACAATTCTTCCGATGACTTTTGCGATGATCACATGTTGCTCCGGCTAGCCAATTCAGTTGCCGCGGGATTATCGCATAGCAGGGCGGCGCTGCCAACCGGCGTCGGTCAAAAAGATTTAAACGTTCTGGGGTAAAAATGGACGGGCCGCGATTCTATTCGAACCGCGGCCCGCTGTCGGGAATGGTCTGTAAGCCGAATTCTGTGCCTTGTTTAGGCGACGGTCATTTATCTGGGGTCGCCATTGCTGGCGGCCTCAAGCGACCTACCCGGAACCTGTGGTCCGCATCGGCTTGATTCCGATTGCTCGGAACTTCACCTTGGCGGTCCTGCTGGTCCCGCAGCCGATCCTCATTGACGGGGGCCAGGCTGCGGGCCAACGCGCATCGGGCCGACGCTTTGGTTCCCTATTTGGTCTTGCACCCGGTGGGGTTTTCCGTGCCGGCTGCGTCGCCGCAACCGCGGTGCGCTCTTACCGCACCTTTTCACCCTTGCCATCCCGATCGCTCGGAATTCGGCGGTTTATTTTCTGTGGCACTTTCCCGCGCCCGGACAAAGTGAATTCACCCGGACGGGTGGGTGTTACCCACCACCGCGCCCTGTGGTGTTCGGACTTTCCTCCCGGCTTTCGCCGAGCGACCGCCCGACCATTCCATACGAAGATTATAACCCTTTTAGCGAATGTCTCAAAGGCTGATTTGGACATTTCATTCAGGGCTGGATTTATTATAACATTTGTTATAACATAGATATCAGGTCTAAAGAGGTTCTCATGACAAAATTGAAAGTACGGTCGATTGGTAATTCTACAGGAATCATTCTTTCAAAAGAGATTCTTCAACGGCTACGCATTTCCAAAGGGAACTCCTTATATGTTCTGGAAACGCCCAATGGCGTTGAGCTTACGCCATATGATCCGGCCTTTGGCAAACAAATGAACGCTGCCGAGTCTGTGATGCGAAAAAATCGAGATGTCCTGCGAAAACTGGCCAAGTGACGCGTCATGACCGACCCAACATGGATTCGCGATGATGTTGTCCTTGCCGTTCATCGCCGCCAACTACAGGAACATGGCGGCGTCGATGGTATTCGAGATCCCGGGCTGCTTTCATCAGCATTGGCCCGGCCGAAAAATTTTCTGGCATATTCGAGAGCAAATTGCGACATCGCTCGACTTGCGGCCGCCTATGCGTTCGGGATTGCGAGAAACCACCCTTTTCTTGATGGCAATAAACGAACCGCTTTTGTCGTCTGCGTCACATTTCTGCAGGTGAACGGTTTTAATTTATCCGCCGAGCCTGAAGAAAAATACAAAGCTTTTCTTCAACTTGCTGAGGGTAAATTGAGTGAAGAAGAGTTTGCACTCTGGATTCGGGAGCATACTGTACGCCGTCGAAGTTAAATCAACTATAAATAACGTCATTCGGACCCTGGCGCACAAGTGCAAACCAGATTGCGATCGCCGTAGGGATTGTCAATTCGGGCTGTCGCCGGCCAGAATTTGTGTTCTTCCAGGTAAGCCAGTGGATAAGCAGCTTGCTTGCGGCTGTAAGGATGCGGCCACGGATCGGCGGCGAGCATCTGTGCGGTATGCGGGGCATTTTTAAGCACGTTATTTTTACGGTCGGCTTCGCCCAGTTCGATTCGGCGGATTTCATCGCGGATTTCGATCAGAGCATCGCAGAAGCGGTCAAGTTCCGGCTTGGATTCGCTTTCCGTGGGTTCGATCATCATCGCGCCAGGCTCCGGCCAGGAGACCGTGGGGGCATGAAACCCATAATCCATTAAACGTTTGGCAATATCTTCGACTTTAATGCCCGCGGAAATTTCGAATTCACCGGCATCAATGATGAATTCGTGGGCACAGAACCCCTGCCTTCCGGTGAAACGGATCGGATAATGTGCTTTAAGCCGGTGCGCCATGTAATTGGCGTTGAGAATGGCGACCTGCGTGGCGCGTGTCAGGCCGTCGGCGCCCATCATGTTGATGTAAGCCCAGGGAATAATCAGAATCAGCGCGCTGCCGAATGGAGCTGCGGAGATGGCTCCTATCGATTCGGGCCTTTGAGCAGAACCGTCAGAATGCGCAGGTAAAAACGGCGCCAAGTGCTCGGCAACGCCAATCGGACCCATGCCTGGTCCGCCGCCGCCGTGCGGAATGCAAAACGTTTTGTGAAGGTTTAAGTGGCAGACGTCCGCACCAATGTCCGCAGGCCGACACAGGCCGACCTGGGCATTCATATTGGCGCCATCCATGTAAACCTGTCCGCCGTTTTCATGGACGATTTTGCAGATTTCCTGGATGGATTCTTCGAATACGCCATGGGTTGATGGATACGTGACAATCAGACATGAAAGACGATTACGGTATTGTTCTGCCTGTCGTTTCAAATCCGCCAGATCGATATTTCCATTTTCATCACAGGCTACGGTCACAACCTGCAAACCGGCAATGATGGCGCTGGCGGGATTAGTACCATGTGCGGAAACGGGTATCAGACACACGTCGCGCTGCGGCTGGCCCAGCGATCGATGATAGGCACGAATGACCATAAGGCCCGCGTACTCTCCCTGGGAACCGGCATTGGGCTCTAATGACATTGCAGAAAAACCTGTAATTTCGCAAAGCATCGACTCAAGCTGACTTAACAGCAGACTGTAACCCGCGGTTTGCTCGGCTGGAGCAAAAGGATGAATATCCGCCCATCGAGGCCAGGTGATAGGAAGCATTTCGGCAGCGGCGTTGAGCTTCATGGTGCATGAACCAAGCGGAATCATGGATGTGGTGAGCGATAAATCGCGTGACTCTAGTTTTCGCATATAGCGTTGCATATCAGTTTCGTTGTGAAAATTGTTAAATGCCGGGTGTATAAGAAACCTGCTTTGACGCATCAAAGATTCGGGAAAATTTGTATTGGTTTGCTGCGCCAATTGAACAAGTTCCAATTTAGCCGATTTCTGCGGAGAAAAAACGCGCAATAACGATTCGACTTCCTTCATGGTGGTTCTTTCGTCGAGTGAAAGGCCGACGGAACCATCATGGTAATTACGCAGATTGAAACCCGCTGTCAGGGCGTTTTGAAGCAACTGACTCTCAGTGAAGTCCGAACTGGTTGTGATGCGCAACGTGTCAAAAAATTGTTCATAATGAACCTTATGCCCCAGATGTCGAAGGCCTTGAGCCAACACCGCCGTAAAGCCGTGAATTTTCCGAGCGATATCCGTTAGCCCATTGGGGCCGTGATAAACAACGTGCATTGCCGCCACCACCGCGGGCAGCACCTGGGCGGTGCAAATGTTGCTGGTGGCTTTTTCCCGGCGAATGTGTTGTTCACGCGTTTGCAGCGCCAGCCGGTAGGCAGGCTTACCGGTCGCGTCGTGTGAAATGCCCACGATGCGGCCGGGCATTTTACGCAAAAACAATTCCTTCGCGGCCATGAATGCGGCATGCGGACCGCCGTAACCCATCGGCATGCCGAGTCTTTGTGTATTTCCGACGGCAATATCCGCATCAAATTCGCCCGGTGGTTGCAATAGTGTCAGGGCCAGTATGTCTGCGGCTACTACAACGAAAGCGCCATGTTCATGGGCGCGGGCGCTGATCTGCTGAAGATTGCGAATGCGGCCGTCTGTGGAGGGGTATTGCACCAGGACGCAGAAAAAATCGGAATCAGGATTGAATTGGTCCAGCGAACCAACAACGCATGAAAAGCCCAGCCCCGTGGCTCGCGTCTGGACCACTTGAATGGTCTGGGGGTGGCAATCTTCTGCAATAAAAAATTTCTTTTTCGTGCCGTTCGAGAGCGCGTGACACATACTTATCGCTTCCGCGGCGGCGGTAGCTTCATCAAGCAATGAAGCGTTGGCTATCGGCAGCCCGGTCAGGTCGGCGATCATGGTCTGAAAATTCAGCAGCGCTTCCAATCGCCCCTGGGAAATTTCAGACTGATAGGGGGTGTATTGGGTATACCATCCGGGATTCTCCAGAATGTTGCGGCGAATGACGGGGGCGGTAATACAACCATAATAGCCCATGCCGATAAGAGAGCGCATGGTCTTGTTCTGCTGCCCCATGATACGCAGCTTGTCGAGCATTTCGTGTTCGTTCAAAGCCGCCGGAAGACGCAATGGTTGTGTGCTACGAATGGTCCTGGGAACGGTTTTTTCCACCAGTTCTTCAAGCGAATTGAGATTCAAAGTCGCCAGCATTTCGTTAACATGTGCTTCGGATGGTCCGATGTGTCGGCGGACGAATTCCCCGCCGCACGGAAAAAATGATGCCTCAATGCTCTTGTCGGAAGTTTCTGATGACGGTAAAGCAACGCGAGTTTTCATTTATGGCCCAGACTTTTCTGATTCATGCACGGGATTATAGCCAACACGCTCTATGGTGTGAATTTGTCCACAAGCCAAAGCATTTTTGACTATCGCCGGCGGCGTGAGGGAAAGCGGCCGTGGATCGGGCGGTTCGGCGCTGTGGTGGCCTGCGCGGCAAAAGAAGTTGGTGCATAGCCTTCATTCGGCTGAGTCCGGGTTTGTTGGTCGTTTTTTTGATGACCGGATTGATGCTGGCCCTGGCCAGGCATTGGGCCGCGACGTCCCGGTTCGGGTGAAGGCTCGAAGCCGGGTATTTTGTAATTTTCCATCAGGTGATTGATCATCTTTTCAACCTCGGTTTGAAGCTGGGCCTGCCCAAGGGAAACGAAGGTATAGGCACGGCCTGTAGCGCCCATGCGGGCGGTGCGGCCCACGCGGTGAACATAAACTTCCGGGTCTTCCGGAATGTCATAATTGATCACGTGACTTATTTCATGGACGTCTATGCCGCGGCTGGCCAGGTCGGTGGCGACCAGCACATTGATTTTTCCGGTGCGAAAGCCGCGCATTACGCGATCACGCTTGTTCTGCATGAGATCGCCATGAATCGGTGACGCATTGATACCCCGCTCCTGCAGCGCATGGGCGACTTTATCGACGCTGCGTTTGGTGCGGCAAAACACAATCGCCAGCTTGGGATTTTCATGGGCGATAAGCTGTTTGAGCGCCCGGAGTTTATCCCACGGTTGAACGGCTACAACATATTGAAATGCTTCAGGATTGGTGAGGGTTTCATCGGCCTTGGCGGTGAAAATCCGCTGTGGGTTTTTCATGTGGCGTTCAACCAGCCGTTCAATTTCATCGTTGATGGTGGCGGAAACAAAAATCGTCTGATGTTCCGAGGTACAGAAGGAAAGTATTTTTTTCACATCATCGCGAAAGCCGATGTCGAACATGCGGTCCACTTCGTCGCAGACCACGAATTTCATGCGGTCCAATGGAAGCACCCGGCGATTAATAAGATCCAGGATTCTTCCAGGCGTACCTACGACAAAATGGGGGCGGCGTTCAAGAAGCTTGATGTCGTGCTGAACCTTCTGGCCGCCGTAAACAACCTGCATGCGGATCGGTTTGTGCCTGGCGAAGCGGATCAATTCCGCATCCACTTGCACGGCTAATTCGCGGGTTGGTACCACAACCAGGGCCTGAAATGGCAAATGGGGGTCCATTCGTTGGAGGATGGGCAAACCAAAGGCCGCGGTTTTGCCGGTGCCGGTGCGCGCCTGGCCGATGATATCTGAACCGGCTAAAGCATGAGGAATCATCAATCGCTGAATTTCCGACGGCTCAATAAAATGGATTTCCGCCAGAGCCTGAAGCAGCGCCGGTTCCAGGCCCAATTGTGCAAAGGCCTGGGGCAGATGGATGTGAGAACTAACCGTCATTATTTTCCAAACAACATTTTTCCACTGGTATGATAAGACAATTCCGGCATTGCGGAAAGCCGAGAAATATTCCGCGGCCACAAATTATTTGTGGTTTGTCTTTACGCCAAGCTTTACGGCCATGACCCAGCCGATCGCAATCGCATCCGCCACGTCCGGTGGAGAAGGAAGTTTGTTCAAATGGCACAAACTTGCGATGGCTCGCTGTATTTGTAATTTACCGGCGTGTCCGTTTCCTGTGATGGTTTTTTTTACCAATGTGTTGGGCAAATGCGACACGGGCACGCCGTTTTGCGCTGCCGCCAGCAGGATGACGCCGCGGGCGTGTCCCATGAGAATTGCTGTACGGGGATGCCGGTAATGCGCATAGAGTTGTTCAACAGCGATGTGATCCAATTTAAATTCACTGATCAATTCGGACATCTGTTGATGCAATTCCGCGATGCGTTCAGCCAATTCGCCTTTTCGTGACATGCGCAAAACGCCGGCTTCCCTCAATTGCGGTTTGCGTCCGGTGGTCTCGACCACGGCATAACCGGTGATGTGAAGGCCGGGATCGATTCCCAGGATTTGCATCGGACAGGTCCTAGTTTAATCCCGGCGCAACAACACGGCGCATTGGCAGGCAATGGCATGCCCCTGGCCAACGGCATCAACAGATTCTTTGGTTTTTCCTTTGATGTTGATACATTCCATAGACACGCCTAACAATTCAGAAAGCCGCCGGATCATGGCCAACTTATATGGAGCAATTTTTGGCGCCTGGGCGACGATCACAAGATCCACGTTATTGATGCGCCAGGGAGTCTTGGCCAGTTCCGCCATCGCGCCGCGCAACAACTCGGCTGAGTCGATATTTTTATATTTTGGATCAGTATTGGGAAACATCTGTCCCACGTCCGGCAGTCCGGCGGCGCCGGTAATCGCATCAATCAGGGCATGAAGCACTACATCCGCGTCCGAATGTCCCTCAAGACCCAAGGTATGCTCTATTTTGACGTTCGCCAGAATCAGGTGTCGTCCGGCCTTGGTGCGGTGCAGATCGTACCCAATGCCCACGCGATAGTCGCTCATAAAATTTCTTTTCTCAACAAACGGCACGTCTCCGGCCGTCATTCCTTCAGGTCGTACTCTTTAATTTTTCTATATAGTGTGCGTTCGCCGATGCCCAGCAGTTTGGCCGCCTGCTCCCGGTTGCCGCCCACCATTTCAAGCGTTTTTTCTATGGCTTGGCGCTCCAGTTCAGCAAGGCTCATGCCCGCAAGGTTGGTAATCGCCATTGAAGGTAACGAAGTTCCCGGTGGATGTAACTGGGCCAAAGCGCCGGTACTGACGGTTTGAACGGAATACTGCCCCGAAATATCCGAAGGAATGTCGCCGACAGTAAGTTGTGTACCCTGAGTCAGGGCAACCATATTTTCCACCACGTTTTCCAATTGCCTCACGTTGCCCGGCCAGTGAAAGGAAACCAGAATATCCAGAGCGTCTTTGTCGATGCCTTCGATTGATTTGCCCATGCGGGCAGCGCTTTTTTTAATAAAATGCTCAACCAGGGGAGGAATGTCATCTTTCCGTTCGCGCAGCGGGACAAGCGCAATCGTGGCTCCTTTGATGCGGAAATACAGGTCTTCACGGAATGTATGCCTGCGTACCGCGTCCTCCAGATCTTTATGGGTTGCGGAAATAAAACGCACATCCACCTGGATTGGTTCATTCGAGCCGATGCGCGTAATCTGGCGATCCTGCAGTACGCGTAATAGTTTGGCCTGCATGGAAAGAGGCATATCGCCGATTTCATCGAGAAACAGCGTGCCCCCATCGGCGTATTCAAAGCGGCCTTCGCGATCTGAGCGCGCATCCGTAAACGCGCCGCGTATATGGCCGAAAAGTTCGTCTTCCAGCGTACTTTCATTAAGTCCGGCGCAGTTAAGGGCGACGAATTTGCCCGCGCGGCGGCGTGAATGTTGGTGCAAGGCCCGGGCAATCAACTCTTTACCGACGCCGGATTCGCCCAATATCAAAACGCTGATGTCCGTCGGGGCTATTTGCCGCACCAGTTGCAGCGTGCGCTGCATGGCGGATGAATTTCCAATGATTTCTTCAAAACCGAACTTGTGATCCAGAGCCAGTTGAAAATTTTGGTTTTGCTTTTCCAACGAGATTTTTTCCACAGCGCGCCGAACCTGGGCGCGGATGATCTCAAGGTCCAGCGGTTTTTCGATAAAATCGTACGCACCCTGGCGCATGGCGCTTACGGCGGTGGTTACGTCCCCGTGAGCCGTAACGAGAATGACCGGAGTTTGAGGCCGGGTGCGATGGATATATTCCAGCAGATCAAACCCGTCGTGCGCGCCATCCATGCGCAGATCGCTGATAACCAGATCGAAATCTTCATCCGTGAAATAGCGGCGGGCATCATTAAGGTTATGAGCCTGTTTAACGGCATAACCCATGCGCGCCACCGCTTCGCTTAACGCATCGGCGTGGTCAATTTCATCGTCAACCACTAATACTCTGATCGCCGGCTCTTTACTCACAGACAGCTACTTTACCGGGTAGGCGGCGCACCGCAAAGTTGTTGTCGGACCATGCGGAATTCCACCGTGCTTCACTTAAGTAACTCGGGACTTGAACGTAACGTCCAGCCGGGCTTTACGCCATAACCGTTGGCCAGTGCGATCATATCCATCGGGCGTTTTCCCGGTGGCTGAACTGTTATGAGTTCAATAGCGTCTGTTCCGCAAGCTACACTCAGGTCCTCACGAAAGCTCCCCGGCAGTATGGATTGGCCGCTGATTGCACGGCATTTGAGCAGTGAAAACCGCGTACGGACACTGCCGTCGGGTCGGAGCAGTTCTGCCTCGCATCCGGGCCATGGAGATAAACCACGAATGCGGCAGGATACGACCTGGGCAGGTTCAGAAAAATCCACCCAGGCCATTTCACGGCTGAGTTTGGGGGCCCTGGAAACCTGTTTTGGATCCTGCGGCGTCGCAGTTGCGGAGTTAGACTCAAGCTGATTTAGAACATTGATGAGCGCGGTCGTTCCCAAAATGGCGAGCCGATCATGAAGCTCGCCTGCGGTTTCGGATTCGCCGATAGGCGTGGATTGGCTGGCAAGAATTTCTCCCGAGTCAATCACCGGGCCGATGCGAATTACCGATACGCCTGTGATTTTTTGCCCGCTGAGGATTGCCCATTGAATCGGTGCGGCGCCGCGAAATGCCGGTAAAAGAGAAGCATGCAGATTAATGCCACCCAATTGCGTCGTGGCGAGGAGTTCTTTGGAAAGTTTTTGGCCGAAGGCAATCACGACCAATACATCGGGCTTGAGGTTGGCGACTTCGGCGATAATTTGAGGGGAATTCGCATTATCGGTTTTAAGAATAGGCAACCCAAGTTCAGCCGCGCGGGCAGCCAGAGGCGCGGAGACGGTATGCCGACCGCGACCAGCGGGTTTGTCCGGCGCGCTAATTACCAACTGCGGCCGATGGGGGCCGCGGCAGACGGCCTCCAGACTGGGTTGTGCAAAAGCCCCTGAGGCCAAAAAAACAATCTTCATTGGACTCTACCTCATAATACGTCGGGGCCAGGAAGCCTCGTCCCGAAGGGTTTGGCTCCCAAAGCGGCCATCTGCGGCGTCATCACTCCGAACCAGATTATCTATCGAATATATTCTCGTCGCTCTTCCTTGCATCTGTCCACTTGGAAGCCAAACGCGGCTCCCGAGGTATTACGAGGCAGAGCCTGATAATCCGTAGTCTGTGGGAATGATTCCGGTTTTCAGGACAGGTTCTATGCGATGTTAACCGCAGGCGCCGCTTTTTCCTTGATATGAGGCAGGCTGTCGCGGACTTCAGCGGCGATGCGCGTGTTGGGAAATTCCTTAACAATCTGTTCGCCGATGCGCAAAGCCTCATTCCAGTTTTTGTCGCTCACGTGCAGCGAGAATTGCACGCCAAGCTGCTGGAGTTTTTTCTTGAATACGTCGCGGGCAACCTCCTTATATCCTTCAGCTTCACCCGGCGAGAGATACTGGTCGAGTTGCCTGAGCAATTCCACGCTGCGGTCCACGTCGTCGCGCGAAACGGCGTCTTTCCACTCTTTAAGCAGATTATTCTTATGTGCTTCTTTGGCGGCCTGCATACGTTCGGTGAGCCGCTGAATGTCAGGGTGCCCGGAAAACATGTGCGTTAATTGTTCAATTTCACGCTGGCAGTTCGACCAGTCGAATTTCTGCATTAACTGGTCGAAATGATCCAGCGCTTCGCGAACTTCGCGTTCAATGAATTTACGACGCGCCGATTCAATGACTTCCCTTAGTTGAATTGCTTCCTGCCGGTTGCCGAAACGTCTCTCCATTTCACCGACCAGCCAGTAAGCGGCTTCATAATCATTCTTATCGATGTCTTCCCTGATGGCGTGTCGCAGGGCTTCTCGATCTTTATGCCGATATGTGATTTCCTTGGCGGAATCGGACAGAGAGGTGCTTTCACGAATGGCTTCCAGTAATTGCCTCTGGGCCTCCATGGAGCCGCGCAGTTGCTCGTACTGCCAGTTTTCGGACACCAATGCCTGCAGCACCGCCGAGGCAATTCCAAAGACCACTAAGCTGACGCATACAAAGAACATTCCAATACAAGAGACCAACAGTCCCGGAAGGATGGCCTGATAAATGCTGATTGAAGCCGTTTTTCCCGCCTGAGCGCTGAGCACCATGAATATCACGCCGACAATCAGGACGAGCCCACCGATTATCCCCACCAGGATAATTAACCTGCGAGCGCGCTTTACCAGACGGTCAAGGCTCATCATGTACACTCCTGTTCCTCAGATAGGTCAGCTCGCCGATTTCCTAAGGCTGATACAACTATCGGCAGAAGCTCAGGAATTGCTCCCAAAAGACACCGGCTTTTATACTGAATTGTAGCCTGCTTTTGAGGTTAACTCCCGAAAATCGTCTTTGCGATCATGGAAAACCGCCAAGCATCTGCACAACCCGGACTCTATCGCTATGGAAAAACCGCGTCAAGAAAAATAATTGTCGCCAAATGAGTCCGGGAACCCAATCCGGTCTGAAGGCCATAGGGGTATCTGGACAAAAGTGCAGGCAAAACGGCTTCCCCATGGCCTTTGTTTACCGCCCTTATGTTGGTGAATATAAAAACCGCCTTTAAACGCCTTGTTTTATTTGCAATTTGTTTAATATAAGGTAATCTATATAATAACCGTGCCGTACGGAATACCGGCCCGTTTCAGTTCGGTTAATGGTCGGTATAGCCAGAAGAAGGATCTGATGCATTCGTCGACATGTGTTTAAAAAGTCTAATTTTTTCATCGATTCCGTCCGATATTTCATAATGTACGGCTGATCTTTTGGGTTGTGTAAGTTGAACATGAGTGCCCTGTCAGCTCCATCTCGTTCTCCGCGCAAGACAACGGTCGATCATCGCCGCGTTTTTGTCGTTTTATCTTCTTTGGTGGCCACCATGACCGTCAGCGCGATCGTGTTGCTGATGCTCGAGGGAAAACCGATTACAAGTCAGATCGTGCAATCATATGTCTTGAGCGCCTTTACTCCAGCACAAGATGTGGGGACGCTGGTTTCCAACACCACCAATCCATTGCAGGCTTCGCGATGGAACTATATCATCATCTACCAGTCAGGTGCTTTGTCGGGTGATGCCGCGGACCTGGCGGCGGGGTATTTAGGAGGAGGTGCCGGCGGATCGGAAAAATCGAATATACGGGTACCGGGCGTCAATTTCCATTTTGTTGTGGACAACGGCGTCAACAAAGTTCAGAACCCGGATGGATTCATCGAAGTTGGTTCGGCATGGAAAAATCAGGAAGCAACGTCTCCTTATTCTTCATGGCCTTATTATCATTTTCATACCACACCAAACCCATATAGAAATGCCGTGGGAATCTGTCTGGTCGGTAATGTTGACAATCGCCCCTTCAGCGATGCGCAAATGAGCTCTCTCTTAGCGCTGGTCAAAGCTTTGCAAAAAGAGATCCCAAATTCAATAGTCACTTACCAATGGGATTGTGCCGGCGGCCAAACCAGTGCGAACAGACAGACTTTTGGTGCCAACTTCAGCGCCATGTTGAATCAACAATAATCGTCGGTTTCTTATAATCCCTCTATCTCCCATGATTCCGGTCCCGCAAACCCAATTAATATTCCGTTCTTAATATCCCCCGGCCAATGCAACTTCCTTTACGACTGGAGGTTCTCACTAATGAGATGCTCGGTGTAAGACGGTTTCTCGGCAGACGCGCGACTTTTGTTCTGCGGCAAAGAAGCTCCTGGAACAAACGTCGGTGAATGAGTAAAAATGGAAATATTGCCGGAAATTCCGGAATTCGAAGTGCTTTCCTGCCTTGGCTATGGGGCAAGGAGCACCATTTATGCCGTTTGTGAACTGCGAACCAAACAGGTTTATGCGCTCAAACGCGTTGTCCGCCGGAGCGCCGAAGACGACCGCTTTTTTCACCAGGCCGAACAGGAATATGCCATCAGCAGTCACGTTAGTCATCCGGTTTTGCGGAAAAGCCACCGGTTGATACGCCGCCGCCGGTTCTTTACCACTACCGAACTTCATTTGTTGATGGATATGTTCGATGGAACATCCCTGGACGTGGAACGTCCATCGACATTGAAAAAACTGCTCGAGATATCCTGCCAGGTTGCAGAAGGGCTCGCCGCGTTGCACAAGATGGGTTACGTGCACGCGGACATCAAGCCGAACAATATTCTGGTTGACGCCGCCACGCGCTGCAAAATCATTGACTTTGGCCAGAGTTGTTCAATCGGCACGGTAAAATCCCGCATTCAGGGAACGCCTGATTATATTGCTCCGGAGCAGGTGGCTCTTGGGCCGCTCACGCCGGCAACGGACATTTTTAACTTCGGCGCCACATTGTATTGGTGCGTGACCGATCGGCACGTGCCGACGGTGATCCCCAAAAAAAGAAGCGGTCCCGGCGGCGTCGATTCCCGCGCGCTGATTCCTCCACATGAGTTGAATCAGCGAATTCCCATACCCCTTTCGAAACTGATCCTGGAATGCGTTCATAACCGTCCGTCGGATCGGCCCGGCAGCATGGACGAAATTTATGCCAGGTTGCAGCTTGTCCTCAGCGCCAGCACCGCGATTCAACTTGATAAACAAAGCGCCCGCGAGTTCAGTGACCAGAGCGGCGTGGAAGAAGATACCGTAACTTAGAGGCTATCATGACTATGCCAGGGATGGGCC
>Ga0335074_10005770_pt1 | contig 17146 bp, 17 predicted proteins | sample Lox_Sample_23_FD_206715 | JGI IMG/M metagenome (GOLD analysis project Ga0335074, IMG submission 206715) | Soil microbial communities from Loxahatchee National Wildlife Refuge, Florida, United States - Lox_Sample_2.3 | ecosystem: Environmental > Terrestrial > Soil > Wetlands | place: USA... | reverse complement strand
CACCGGCCAGCAGAACACCAGCCCGCAGAACACCAGCCCGCAGAACACCAGCCAGCCGGACCGACCTGCATGGCTGGTCGTGCTGCGGCCGCGGTGGCTGGCGTGGCACGCGTTCGCGCTGGTGGCGTTCGTCGGGATGCTCTATCTCGGTCTCTGGCAGCTCCGTCGCGCCGAATCCGGCAACGAGCTGAGCTGGGCCTATACGTTCGAGTGGCCGCTGTTCGCGGTGGCCGGCGCGTACTTCTGGGTCAAGACTCTGCGCGAGGAACTGCACCTGCACCGCACCGGGGCCAGCGCCGGCACAGCGCAGTCCGCGGCCGAGGAGGGCACGCACCTGGAGTCGGCGGAGAGTGCGGCAGCCGTGGCTCAGGACCCGGCGACCGAGCAGGCTGCGGCCAACGCGTACGCAGCGAGGCTGAAGGCCGAGGTGTCCCGGCACGGGAAGTGGCACGGCTGGCGCTAGCCGCCCGCTGATCTGGCCTGGACTGGCCCCGCACCCGTCACTGCTTCTAGAATCCGGTTCTGGTATCAGTCGCGCGCGCCTAGCCCCAGGAGGATGCCGTGGCGTGGGATTTCTCCACCGAACCGGAGTTCCAGGAACAGCTTGACTGGGTCGCCGACTTCTGCGAGCAGGAGGTCGAGCCGCTCGACCTGGTCTTCCCCGGCGCGGCCTGGTCGCGCAACCCGAAGGCGAAGGCCCTCGCCGACCCGCTGAAACAGCAGGTCAGGGATCGCGGCCTGTGGGCCCTGTTCCTTGGCCCAGACCTTGGCGGGCCAGGCTTCGGTCAGGTGAAGCTCGCGCTGCTGAACGAGATCCTGGGCCGCTACCGGTCCGCGCCGGTGATCTTCGGAACGGCCGCGCCAGACACCGGCAACATGGAGATGCTCGCGGCGTACGGCACCCGGGAGCAGAAGGACCGGTGGCTGTACCCGCTGCTGAACCAGGAGATCTTCTCCGCCTACTCGATGACCGAGCCGCAGGGCGGGTCTGACCCGAGCCTGTTCAAGACGCACGCCGTCCGGGACGGCGACGAGTGGGTCATCACCGGCGAGAAGTGGTTCACCAGTGCCGGGGCCCGTGCTGACATCATCTTCGTGATGTGCACGAACGGCATGTTCGTCGTACTGCGGGATACGCCTGGCGTGGAGATCATGGAGTTCCCGTCGCTGCACAACCACATCCGCTACAACCAGGTGCGGGTGCCGGCCGACCATCTTCTGGGCCCGGAGGATGGTGCCAGAGTGCTTGCCCAGCGCCGCCTCGGCGGCGGCCGGATCCACCACGCCATGCGGACGGTGGCGCAGGTCAGGCTGGCATTCGACATGATGTGCGAGCGGGCGCTGAGCCGTCAGTCGCACGGTAGCGTCATCGCTGAGCACCAGATGGTTCAGGAGGCGATCGCCGACTCCTACGCCGAGATCAACATGCTGCGGCTGCTCGTGCTGTGGACTGCCTGGACCATCGACAACTCCAGCACTCAGGAGGCCAGGACGCAGATCGCTGCCTGCAAGTACACGATGGGCAAGGTGCTTCGCGAGGTCAGCTACCGTGCCCTGCACATCATGGGCTCACTCGGCACCACGAACCTGACCCCGCTCCAGGCCATGTACGCGAGTGCGCCGACGATGTCGATCGCCGACGGCGTGGACGAGGTACACAAGGTGACAGTCGCGCGTAATGTGCTCAAGAGCTACCAGCCGCAGCCGGGCCTGTGGCCGACCGAGTACATCCCGGCCAAGCGCGATCAGGCCAGGAAGAAGTACGCGAGCCTGATCGAGGCCGACCCGGACCTGGCCGCCTGGGCCGACGCCGCTGTCCGAGCTACCTCGAGGGGATGAGCTGATCGCATGGAGATCGCCGGGAGGGTGGCCGTTGTCACCGGCGGCGCCAGCGGCGCGGGCCGCGCGCTGTGCCAGGGGCTTGCCGCGCGGGGCGCGGCCGGGGTGGTCGTCTGCGACATCGACGCGGACGGCGCGGCGACGGTGGCGGCGGATCTGGAGGCAGCCGGCCATCGCGCGCTGGCAGTCCGCGCGGATGTGTCGCTCGAAGAAGACACTAAGGCTCTGGTAACGAGGTCGGAGGAGGCCTTCGGCCCGGTCAGCCTGTTCTTCTCGAACGCGGGGATCATCGTGGCCGGCGGGCCGGAGGCGGCCGACGAGGCATGGTCACGGATCTGGGCGATCAACGTCCAGAGCCACATCTACGTCGCTCGCGCGCTGCTGCCCGGCATGCTGGCCAGGGGAGAGGGCTATCTGGTGATCACCGCGTCCGCGGCCGGCCTGCTGACACAGCTTGGCTCAGCTCCGTACGCGGTGACGAAGCACGCGGCCGTGGCCTTCGCCGAGTGGCTGTCGATCACCTACGGAGATCGCGGCATCCGGGTGTCCTGCCTGTGCCCGCAGGCCTTCGCCAGCAACCTGCTCGACACCAGCCGCCGGGCTGCGGGTGCTGCCTCCGGCCTGCCGGAAGCAGGCGCCGCCGGAGGCGGCGGGTCGGCGCAGGCCGCGGTGGACGGTGTGCTGACGTCCGAGCAAGTCGCCGAGGCTGCGCTCGACGCCATCGGGACCGAGCAGTTCCTGGTGCTGCCGCACCCCGACGTGGCGACCTACGAGCGCCGCCGGGCCGACGACCGGGAGCGCTGGTTGCGCGGGATGCGGCGGATGCAGGCCCGTCTTTCTGGTCAGGCCTGAATCCGGTCTTTCGTCGGGTCGCCGGGCCAGGCACACAGGAACCCGAGGCCGCCAGAAGAAACGGCTGCCTCGGGTCCCTGTGACCCGGCTCGGCTCAGCCGTTTGGCGGAACTGGCCACTGCGCGTCGGTTAGGCGCATCCTCTGCTGGTGGAGGAAGCGCTGCTGGCTGGCGTTGCTCGTCTGGCTGGCGGCTGTCTCGAACTCCGTGGCCGCTTCGTCATAGCGGCGGAGGCGGCTTAGCAGTTGCGCTCGGATGGCGTGCCACAGGTAGTAGCTGTGCAGCGCCAGGCTGTCCACGATCATTAGGGCTGCCTCCGGGCCCTCGATCTCTGCTACCGCGACGGCTCGGTTGAGCGCGACTACGGGGGTCGGGGTCAGGGTCATCAGCTGGTCGTAGAGGGTCAGGATCTGCGCCCAGTCGGTGGCAGCCGCAGTTGGGGCGTCGGTGTGCACCGCATTGATCGCGGCCTGGATCTGATACGGGCCTGGCTGGCCGCGGCGCAGGCACCGGCGGACCAGTTCGTGACCTTCGGCGATCAGGTCGCGGTCCCAGCGCTCCCGGTCCTGATCGGCTAGGAGCACCAGGTCGCGGTCGGCGCTGACGCGGCTCGCACTCCGGGCAGCGGTCAGCAGCATCAGCGCGAGCAGTCCGGTGACCTCTGGCTCGTCCGGCATCAGTTCGGCCAGCACGCGCCCGAGCCTGATGGCCTCGGTGCACAGATCCGCCCGGACCAGGTTCTCGCCTGACGTCGCGGCATATCCCTCGTTGAAGATCAGATAGACGACAGCCAGCACAGCGGCCAGCCGACCGGGAAGCTCTGCCTCGGCCGGCACGCGGTACGGGATCCGCGCATCCCGGATCTTGGCCCTGGCGCGGACGAGCCGCTGGGCCATCGTCGGCTCAGCCACCAGGAACGCGGCCGCTATCTCCGCAGTTGACAGGCCGCCGAGCAGGCGCAACGTCAGCCCGACCTGGACGTCTCCGCTGAGCGACGGGTGGCAGCAGGTGAAGATGAGCCGCAGCCGGTCATCTTGCAGCGGAGCCTCCTCTGCGAGCGGTACGGGCGGCTCTGCTACCTCGGCGCCCGGCCGCGGGTCCTGTCCCGTCAGCAGTACTGCCTGCATGTGCTTGTCCGGGCGGGCAGCTTCGCGGCGCAGCCTGTCGATAGCGCGGTTGCGGGCCGTGGTGATCAGCCAGCCCGCCGGGCTCGGCGGCAGCCCGCTGACCGGCCAGCGCTCCAGCGCTGCTGCGAAGGCCTCCTGGACCACGTCCTCGGCGGCGTCGATGTCGCCGAGGACGCGGATCAGCACGGAGACGACGCGGCCGTATTCCGCGCGGTAGATGCCCTCGACGTCCGCGGCACCGGGTGCGGCTTCGTCGGTCACCGGATGCCGGACATCAGCCCGGCGTGACGGCCACCGGCCGCACCTCGATCGGCAGTCCGGTGATCTCGCCCATCCTGCGGCCCCACTCGAGCGCCGCATCCAGGTCGGCTGCCCGGATAACCGTGAATCCGCCCAGGTGCTCCTTGCCCTCGGCGAACGGGCCGTCGGTGACGGCTGTCTCGCCGTCGCGCACCCGCAGCACCGTGGCCGTGCTGGCCGGGTGCAGCCCGGCCGTGAAGACCCAGGCCCCGCTGGCCTGAAGGTCCGCTCTCCACTGCCCGATTCGTTCCATGATCGGGCCGAGCACCTCGGGCGGCGGCGGCGTGCCGTCCGGCTGGTACATGCTGATCAGGTACTGCTGCATGGCTGTCCCTCCGTAACTGGCTGTGGCGGACTCTCGCCTGCTATACGAACGCCAGCCCGTCAGATCGACAGACCCCGCGAGCAGATCGAACGGCCGGCCGCCTCTACCGGCGTCCGCGCCGTCTGGCTGCGCCAGTACGACGGTAGCGCGCGGACTGCGCCGCGGCAGTCCTGCTCCGGGGACGGCTGGCCGTGCCCGTTCGGGCCGGCGCTGCGCTCGCGAGCTGTGTCACGGGCGCGATAGGTGCTGCCGGAGGTCCGGCAATTGCGCGGATAACCGGTGAGCCAGGAGTGACGGCAGCGGCAAGCGGGACGACTCCCGCCTTGCTCATGAGCGTCTTCACTGCCCGGGCCTGCGCAGGCGTCTGCAGGGTGACGACCGTGCCGTCAGCCCCGGCCCGCGCCGTACGGCCAGATCGGTGCAGGTACGCCTTGTGCTCGGCAGGAGCGTCGGCATGGATAACCAGGCCGATTCTGTCCACGTGGATGCCGCGGGCCGCGATGTCGGTGGCAACCAGGACGCGGACTGCGCCGGACGAGAAGGATGCCAGGTTCTGTTCGCGGGCGCGCTGACTGAGGTCGCCGTGCAGTTCACCGGCTGGAATGCCGGCGGTCCGCAGCTGGCGGGCGAGCTTGTGCGCACCGTGCCTGGTCCGGGTGAAGACCAGCGACCGGTTTTCACCGCCGGCTAGCTCCACGACGACCGCTGTGCGGTCAGTCGCGGGGACGGTGAGCAGGTGGTGAACATGAGCGGCGGGCGTCTCAAGCGGATCGACTGAGTGCTCGGCGGGCACCGTGAGGAACCTGCGGGCAAGCACGTCGACGGCATTGTCAAGGGTCGCGGAGAAGAGCATCCGCTGGCCATCGGGCGGGGTGGCGTCCAGCAGCCTGCGCACGACCGGCAGGAAGCCGAGGTCGGCCATGTGGTCGGCTTCGTCCAGCACTGCGATCTCGACTTCGCCGAGATCGCAGTGACCCTGGTCGATCAGGTCCGCCAGCCGTCCCGGGCAGGCCACGACGATGTCGACCCTGTTGCGCAGGGCGGTCACCTGCGGTCGCTGTGATGCGCCGCCGAAGACGGCGGCGACGCTCAGGCCAGCCGCCGCGGCAAGAGGCCGCAGCACGTCGCGGACCTGGCTAGCTAGTTCGCGGGTTGGCACGAGGACAAGGCCGCGAGGGCGGCCAGCGCCGGTACGGCCGCCAGCCAGCCTTGCGACCAGCGGAATTCCGAAACCGAGCGTTTTGCCCGAGCCAGTGCGACCGCGGCCGAGAATGTCGGTTCCGGCCAGCGCATCAGGCAGGACGGCGGCCTGGATCGGGAACGGAGCGGTGATCTCGCCGGCGGCCAGCGCCGCTACCAGCGCGGGGGGAACACCTAGTGCGGCGAAGCTGGCAGGCAGGTCGGCGACGGCGGCCAGGGTTGCGCGGCGTGGAGCTTCGCCTGCCTGGCCACGCCCCGCCACTGTTACTCCGGGCCGGCCCGCGGCAGGCCGCTGGCGCCTGCGCTGAGGCTGGCGGGCGCGTCCCCCCGGCCGAGAGGCCGCCGAGTCGGTCGGCTGCACGGTCATGAACATCGTCCTTCGGATCGGGTGATCTTGCCGGCCAGGCGTCCAGTTCGCGGAGAGGCCGCCCGCAGTCGGAGCGGGCTGGTGCGTGCCGGTTGGATGAGTGCGGCCGGGCTGTTTCCCTCAGAAAGGGTCAGCCCGGCCACTCTCGAAGCCGTCTCGGAACGAGTCAGAGCGGCTTGACCTGCTCGGCTTGCATTCCCTTCGGGCCGCGCGTAGTGGAGTACTCCACGCGCTGGTTCTCCTGCAGGCTGCGGTAACCGTCAGTCAGGATGGCTGAGTGGTGCACGAAGACATCAGCGCTTCCGTCATCTGGAGCGATGAAACCGAAGCCCTTGTCAGCGTTGAACCACTTCACCGTGCCCTGAGCCATGTACTTTCCTCCTGGTAGAGCGATCTTCAGGAAAGCGCTCCTGCGCGTCCCGGGCTGCTGCGACCGCTCGCAGGGAAGACTCTGAGCTTGGTCCACACCGCTGCACCCGCTTGTCAGAATCCGCAGGCGCTGTGACACGTGAACGAACTTCGACGACAACCACGGACCATTAAACACCACCGTGCGCAGTGGTCGGGCCGCGGGTTGCCCGGATAGTGAGGATCTGTTGTAGAACGTGCGCAAGGCCGTGAGGGAAGTCCACCAGGCGTTCACTGTCGCTTCTGACTCCGGAAGGAAACTGCTGGCAATCCCGTGGTTCCGTAGCGTCTGACGCTGCGGTCGCGCCTGCGCTGGGTGCGGCCCTGCTGCGGCCGATGGACGACAAGGAGGGACGCGTGATCATTGACACGTCCGGGGGCTCCGCTGCCGGTGATCGCGACCCGCGGGTGCGGGTGCCGGCCGGGACTCGGCCCCGGGTCAGCGGGGTGGGCTGGCAGGCGTGCGCGGCCTGGGCGGCGTCTAGAGTTGCGGACATGCTGAGGGGGATCGGGCCCGGCCGGCGGGTGCGCGCCAGCGGCAGCGTCGAGGCACCTATCAGCGGCGCGGTTTCGCCGTGATGCCCGCCGATCCGGCAGTGCATGCGGGGGCGGGGACGCTGACCGGGCGCGGGAGCGACTATGCCGAGCTCTCGCGCGCTGTCCGGCAGGCGGGCCTGCTGGACCGGCGGACCGGGAACTACGCCTGGCGGATTGCGATCACTGCCCTGCTGCTCGCGGCTGGATGGACTGGATTCGTTCTGATCGGGAATTCCTGGTGGCAGCTCGCAATGGCTGCCGTCCTCGCCATCCTGTTTACTCAGGTCGGGTTTCTTGGCCATGATGCCGGGCACCGGCAGATCTGCCAGTCCCGGCGGCGTAGCTACCTCCTCGGCATCCTGATGGGCAACCTGTGCATCGGCCTCGGCTTCGGCTGGTGGGTCGCCAAGCACAACCGGCATCACGCAAATCCGAACACCGAGGACGCCGACCCGGACATCATGCTGCGAGTGCTGGCTATGACTCCCGGTCAGGCCGCCTCCAGCCGGGGATTGTCCAGGCTGCTGTTCCGGTGCCAGGCTTTCTTGTTCTTCCCCATGCTGCTGGGCGAGGCGTTCAGCGTTCACGCCGCCAGCATCCGGGCGCTGTCGAGGCGGACCTGGCGGCACCGCCGCGCCGAGGCGGTCCTGCTCGCCGTGCATTTCGCGGCCTACCTGACCGTCGTTTTCCTGGTGCTGAGCCCGGTGAAGGCGATCGTGTTCATCGTCGTCCAGCAGGGCCTGTTCGGTGTCTACCTGGGTGCGTCCTTCGCCCCCAACCACAAGGGCATGCCAATCCTGCTCAGGGATGACGAGCCTGATTTCCTGCGCCGGCAGGTGCTGACGTCCCGCAATATCCGCGGTAACTGGTTCACCGACCTTGCTCTCGGCGGCCTGAACTACCAGATCGAGCATCATCTGTTCCCGTCCATGCCGCGCCCGAGCCTGCGCAGGTCCCAGCCGCTGATCAGCGAGTTCTGCCGAGAGCACGGGGTGCCGTACTGCCAGTCCAGCCTGCTGGGCTCCTACGCCCAGGCGCTCCGGCACCTGCATGCGATGGGAGCGCAGGTCACGGCCTAACGCGGAAGCCGCTAGTGCGAGCCGTCCAGGATGCCGGCGACCTGGGCCAGGGTCTGATCGTCGCCGACATTGCCGGCAAACACCACGTAGGGCATACCGATCGCCTCGGGTGAGGCATCGACCGGGCGGAATACGGAGATGAGGCCGGGCAGCAGCTGGCCAGCGACTTCTGCCCTGCGGATGCCGAGGCCGTGCACGGCGACGTCGTGCGCGGTGATGCCGCCCTTGGCCAGGATCCAGGCAGGTCGCGCCGGCCGGGCGAGGCGGACAGTCCGCGCCACGGCGGCCGAGACCGTGCGCGCAATCTTCAGGCTGTCAGCAGCGCTGGCAGCGGCGGCAACGGCGCGGCTGGTGTACAGGACGACATGAGATCGGCGCAGCGCGCCGGTGACCCGCTGGGCTGCCATGGCGGCGGCGTCCTGCCCGCCGCCCACGATGACGGGAACGCTGAGCTCGATGCCAGTGACGTCAGCGCGCTCACGGAGAACGGCGAGCTGGCGACTGGTCTGGCCGACGTGCGACCCGACCACTATCAGCCCATGACCCGCACGACGCCCGTCCGGCCACAGCCGCTCGCCGCGCAGCGGCTCTGCTGGCTCGGTACCGGTGAGCGCGCGCACGAACGACGGCCCGGTCCTGAAGGCGAACCGCTGACCCGCGCGCTCGGCCAGCAAGGCGCCGCATGCCACGGTCTCCAGGTCGGAGTACTCGGTCGCGTTCACCACCGCCCACCTACCGTTGCGGAGGCCGGCCAGCAACTCGCGCACTCGATCCGGCCCGCCAGTCCTGATGTCGGCGATGCTGATACTGGCGACCTCGGCGGGTGCGATCTGCCCGCCCGACTTCTCGGCCAGGAAGTCCTTCAGGTCCGACGATGTGTAGGCGAATGCCGGGTCGCGCGCGAACTCGGTTGCACCGGCGGGAACGAGCCCGGCGGAGGTCCGCGCCCAGTGGATGTCGGCTGCCGTCAGCCGCCCGGCCTCCAGGAAAGCCGGGATCAGCAGTACCGCGTCAAAGCCCGCACCGGCTACCTCGCTGCGGACGGACTGCAGCGCAGCGATCTCTGGCATGACATGGCCGCGCAGCGTGGAGTCGCTGCGGCTGACCAGCTGGATCCGTTCGCCACGACGGCTGGCGGCGGCGATCAGGAGGCGGGCAGCCCGCGCAGTAACGCCGGCCGCAGCGCCGCTCTCCATGCTGCGCGAGTTGGTCAGAACGAAGCACGCCCCGGACGGGCCACCGAGGGCTGCCTCGCAGGCGCGCTGCGACAGCGCGAGCACCACCTGCACGTCGTGCATGGCCTGCGAACCGGTCGGATCATCGTCAAGCACTCCGGCCAGCACGCCATCGGAGGCGCGCATGCTGCGAATGGACGCACGCAGGACGGCTCCGTCGGCTTGCGGGGGCGGCAGTGCAGCGAAGACGGCACCTGCACTCGGGAGACGGTCGTCGGACAACCTGAGTCCCTCAGGCCGGTAACCCGGACGAACCCATACGATCAGGGTAGTACAGGTCCAGTCGCCGACCCGGCAGGAGACTGAGTGGCGAACGTCCTGGTCACTGGCGGCGCTGGCTTCCTGGGCGCGCGCCTGTCCCGGCAGCTCCTGGCTGCCGGGACGATCCAGGTGGCAGGCGGCGAGCCGGAAGTCCTCACGCGGCTGACAATTGCCGACAGCGCCGCACCTCCGCCCGGCCTGGCCGCCGATGACAGGGTCAGTGTCCTGAGCGGGGATCTGGCTGATCTGCTGGCCGGCCACGCTGCCGGGACCGAGGCGGTGGCTGAGGCAGATGTCGTCTTCCACCTGGCGGCCGCGGTGAGCGGGGAGTGCGAGGCGGACTTCGACCTCGGCATGCACGCAAACGTGCGCGCTACGCACGCGCTGCTCGAGTCGTGCCGCACAGCGGCGGCAAAGCCGGTCGTGGTCTTCGCCAGTTCGCTCGCTGTCTTCGGCGCATCACCTGAGCACCCGCTGCCCGCCGTCGTCGACGACCAGACAATGCCGAATCCGCAGACCAGTTACGGTGCCCAGAAGGTCATCTGCGAGCAGCTGCTGGCCGACTACACGCGCAAGGGCTTCCTGCGCGGCCGCGCGGTGCGGCTCATGACAGTCAGCGTCCGGCCAGGACAGCCGAATGCGGCAGCATCGGGCTTCCTGTCAGGAATCATCCGGGAGCCGCTGGCTGGCCAGCGAGCGATCTGCCCGGTTGCCCCGCAGACCGAGGTCGCCCTCGCCTCGCCATCCAGCGCCGTCAGCGGTCTGCTGCGCGCGGCCACGGCCTCGGCGCGGGACTGGGGCGACCGGACGCCGGTCAACCTGCCCGCGCTGTCGGTGACGCTGGCTGAGATGGCCGCCGCACTAGAGCGCGTCGCCGGGCCGGAGGTGAGCGGACTGATCGACTGGATTCCTGACCCTGCTGTGGCTGCCATCGTGACGAGCTGGCCGTCTCGCTTCAGGTCCGAGCGTGCCGCACGACTCGGCATGCAGGCCGATCCCGACTTCGCCGCCATCATTGCGATGCACATGGCCGAGACCGGCGCCTGATCGTGCTGTCGGTCACCTCCCGGCAAATCCCTGCATCCAGCCAACAAACACCCCATAACGTCCACCGTGGCTGCGGTCATGAGCACTGCAGCGATGAGTCAGCCGACGTGCACGCCGCGGGAGCGCGCAACGCGCTCTAGAGTGCCCGCAGGACCGGCAGAGCCAATCAAGCGGACGGTGGACGGATGGAATCTCGAGTCAACGGAATGTGGTGGGGAACCGCCATCGAGGCGCCTGATCCCGGCGCGCTGGCGAGGTTCTATTCCGACCTGCTCGGGTGGAGTATCTGTCATGAGGAGCCAGGCACGACGATCCTCGCTCCTCCTCAGGGATCCATCTTTGTCGCCTTCCAGCAGGCGCCCGGTTACAAAGCCCCCGCCTGGCCGCCTGCCGACGGGCAGCAGCGCCCCATGATGCATTTCGACTTCCAGGTCGGAGACCTCGGCTCCGCGGTCGCTGAGGCAGTGGCGCTCGGGGCATCGGTCGCTCAGCACCAGCCGCAAGATAACGTCCGGGTGCTCTTCGATCCGGCCGGCCATCCCTTCTGCCTGTGCCGCGACGACGGCTGAGAGCAAGCCTCAGCACGGCTGACCGGAATCACCGGCATGTGCCTGCCGGTCAGGCCTGAGCAAGTACCGACCAGGCCGTGGCGCGGATGCGGAACGGCGCTGGCGGCAGGATCTGCGCGCACCGGTCGCGCACTCGGCGAGCCCGCTGACCGGGTCGCTCATGAAATGCACCATCCGCACCAACGTTGAAGGCCACCACGCCAACCCCGAGCCCGCGCGTTACGAGTCGGCCGACAGGGCCTTCCGCGGGTGCACGCCGTCCACGTAGCCGACGAACGGCGGGTAGATGTTGTAGCCAAGCAGTTCCTGGAGCCGCTCCGGCAGCTCCCTGGCAACCTCGCGCGGCACGGCGAGGCAGTGATTCTCCTGCTGCCGCAGCCAGCCGACGCAGTAATGCAGGATCACGCCGAGCCGCGGCGCGGATGTCTTGTTGGCGCCGCCGCCGTGCCACAGGCTGCCCAGGTAGAACATGGCGGAGCCAGGCGAGATGACGGCCGTCACGGTCTCGTCGTCCGGCCGGGGCGTGCGTCCCGGCTCCCACCGATGACTGCCCGGAATGAACCTCGTTGCCCCGTTCTCGAGCGTGAAGTCGTCCAGTGGCCACATAGTGTTGACCACGAACGGCGGGTGCGGCTCAGGCACCGGGTAGATCGCGTCGTCCCGGTGCAGGATCTGAGCTTTCTCGCCGGGGCCGATCCGGATGCCAACCGGTGCGCTGAGCTGGTAGTTGCCCAGCACCTGATCGAGGACGCCGAGCAGCAGCGGATCGGTGGCCGCCCGGTCGAACGCCCTGGTCTTGGCAAACAGTGCGTACACCCGCTGGGTGTCGAAGCCCTCGAAGAAGTTCCGCCCCGTACGAGTGCTCTGCAGGACCCGGTCGAGGTCTTCGCGCGCGGCCCTAACGCCGGCCGCGTCCATCATCCCGGTGACGACCACATAGCCGTCCTCGAGCAGCCGCTGTGCCACGTCCGCGCTGGCGGAGGTGGCGGGCATCGTTGCCTTCACGTGCGCCAGACTAGGCGGCCGAGCGCCCGCTGCCCAGTGCCTGACGCGACCGGAATGTCAGACCCCAGGAACATCCTGGAGGTATGACGAATACCGACACACCGCCGGGAGTGATCCGCGGCGCCATCCTCGCGGAGAGCCTCCGGCCAGGCACCGAGCTGACCGGGCACGGGATGCGTGTGCTGCAGCTCAGCCGGTACGAGGTGACCGACGCTGCGGACTATCAGCCGCCGGTGTGGACTCTGATCGAATTCGAGGCGCCCGTTAGCGTCGGGGAAGCACTGGCCGACGGCCTGGCCGGGTCGCTGCTGGCGCCTGGCTGGTACGCGAACTGGAACAGCGACACCGAGGCCACTGTCGTCTTTCCCGGCAAGATCTTCCGCTACCCGCGCGGTGACGCGGACGGGCGGGCGGCCGCGCAGGAGCACGGCCGCAGTGTCGGCGTGCCCGAGCCTCAGCTCGACTGGACGGACTGAGCCGGCCGCTGGCTACGGCTTGCGGCCGACAGCGCAGTAGGAGTACACCTCGGCCGTCTGGGGGGCGGGGCGGTGGTCGGGCCGCCAGAGCGGGACGGGCACCACGCCTGGCGGCACGAGGTCCAGGCCCGTGAACAGCTGCGCCAGTTGCTTTGGACTGCGCAGGTTGTAGGACTCAGCGCCGCTCTCGTTGTACTTTTGTGCTGCCTCAACGAGCCCGGGGCTGGTGCTCGAGCCGTGCGCGACAACGAGGTAGCTGCCTGGCACCAAGGCGGCCATCAGTCGGCTGATTACCGAGGCCACCTCCGCGTCGTCGCCGAAGTGGCCGAGTATGCCAAGCAGCATCACAGCCACCGGCTGGGTGAAGTCGAGGGTTCGTTCCGCACCGGTCAGGATCGTGTCCGGGGCACGGAAGTCAGCGTCGAGGTAGTCGGTCATGCCTTCCGGTGCGCTGGTGAGGAGCGCCCGCGCGTGCACGAGTACCAGCGGGTCATTGTCGACATACACGATCCGGCTCTCCGGGGCGAGCTGCTGAGCCACGTCGTGGGTGTTGTCGAGCGTGGGCAGCCCGGTGCCGATATCGAGGAACTGCCGGATGCCCGCCTCGCCGACGAGGTAGCGGACCGCCCGGCGCAGGAACCGGCGATCGCTGCGAGCGAGATCCACAATCGCCGGATAGATCTGCTGCAGCTTCTCGCCCATCTCGCGGTCGACGGCAAAGTTGTCTTTTCCCCCGAGCCAGAAGTTCCAGATCCGGGCCGAGTGCGGGACGCTGCTGTCGAGTGCCGCAGCCGCCAGCCTGCTACCTTGCTCGTCCTCAGCTGCCATTGCGCGTGCCACCTCCGCAGCAGTGTGCTTGCCGTTCTGTCGCCGCCCCCGGTGTGGAAAGTATGGCAGCTTCGGAGTCCGGCCGGCCGCGGCCGACTCGGTCAGGCCGCGAGCGCCACTGCGACGTTGTAGGGGAGATGACGGGGATAGATCAGCAGCGCCCTGGCGAGCTGGCGGATCTGCAGCCGGCGCGGTGTCAGGACCTGCTCGCACCGGCGCCAGGCCGCGACCTCGTCGGTGCCGAAACCAGCTGCGATCGAGCGCCGGAAGCGGCGCGCGTCGCCGCCGTCAGCCTGCCAGGTCTGCAACCAGGCGCGGAGGTCCTCGTCCTGCTCCAGCACCGTCCAGTTCATCAGCCGCTCCGCGAGCTGGCCAGCGGCATCGATCACGAATGCCTGCCCGCCGGCGCCGGCGACCCGGTGCACCCGGCCCTCGCTCCGGTGGCCGTGATGAATGCTGGCCGAGCTGAAGCGGGCGCCCACCGCCAGTGCGGCGACAGCATGCCCGGCCTCGTGCCACGCGGTCCGGACCGCAGCCTTCCTGGCCGGGGCGAGCGTTGCATGGCAGCCGCAGTCATAGCGCTGCTTCACCCACCGAGCGTGCACGATTGACTCGTCGTCGTAGCGGATGGACCGGCTCAGCTCAGCTCGAATGTCCTCGACGGCCTTTCGCTCGGCTGGCGTCAGTTCCGGGCGGCGAGCGGGCATGTACGGCAGACTACGGCGTGCCACAGCACTTCTGGATTACCACGGGCGACGCGCCGCATCCCGCGCTGGAGGAGCAATGACGGACGGACTGGGCGAACTAGGGGCCGGGAAACTGGGCGGCCGCCTGCGGGCCGCAGCCGAGCCGCACGTGGCTGACGACAAGGTGCCCGGCGTGGTCGCGCTGGTCGCGAGCGGCGATCAGGTTCAGGTCGAGGCGCTCGGCATGCTGTCGATCGGCGGCCCGCCAGTCGCCAGGGACTCGCTGTTCCGGATCGCCTCGATGACAAAGCCGGTCACCGGAGCGGCGACAATGGCGCTGATTCAGGAGGGCCTGATCGAGCTGGACGAGCCCGTCACGCGGCTGCTGCCCGAGCTGGCGGACCGCCGGGTGCTGACTCGTATCGACGGTGCGCTTGACGACACGGTGCCGGCGAACCGTCAGATCACCACACGCGACTTGCTCACGTTCACGTTCGGTTTCGGGGCGGCGATGGAGGTCTTCCTGGCGCAGACGCCGCTGCCGATCGCGGCGGCTGCGGACGAGGCCAGGCTGCAAACCCTGGGCCCGCCCGATCCGGCGGCTCAGCCAGACCCGGACACCTGGATGGCCGGTCTCGGCACACTGCCGCTGATGGCACAGCCAGGCGAGCGCTGGCTCTACAACACCGGTGCCTCGGTGCTGGCCGTGCTGCTCGCCCGCGCGGCTGGCCAGCCGTTCCGCGATGTCCTCAGCACGAGGATCCTCGAGCCACTGGGCATGCGCGACACCGCGTTCTGGACGAGCGAGCCGGACCGGCTGGCCGCCGCCTACCGGACCGGGCCGGCGGGCGCTGGGCTTGAGATATGGGACCCCCCGGACGGCAGGTATGCCCGGCCGCCGGCCTTCGAGGACGGCGCGGCCGGGCTGGTGTCGACCGCCGACGACATGCTGGCCTTCGCCCGGATGTTCCTGCGCGGCGGCGACCCGGTGCTGACCCGCGAGTCGGTGCGCGCGATGACCACCGATCAGCTCACGGCCGAGCAGAAGGCGCGCGGCGGCCTCGGACAGGACTTCTTCACCAGGCAGTCCTGGTCGTTCTGCCAGGCGGTGCAGGACACCGGCGCGTTCGGCTGGAACGGCGGCCTCGGCACCACCTGGAACGTCGACCCGGGCCGGGACCTGGTCCTGATCGTGCTAACCCAGCGGATGTTCGACGGGCCGACCATGCCGGAGCTGCACGCCGCAATCGAGGCGGCCGTGTACTCCTCGGTCGGCTGAGTGCCTGGCCAGCCGTTACCGTGCCAGAGCGCCCATCGGATCCCAGGCAGGCAGAACGATCGGCTCGGTGTCGAGAGCCTGCTGGAGCTCGGCGGGCAGTGCGCTGCGGCGGGCCGCGATCTCGAACACGTACTGGTCGAACCATGAGTCGTTCATCGTGTAGAAGCCGTCCTTGCCGCGCTCGGCGCCCCAGCTGTTCTCGACCCGCCAGCGCCGGGCAACGCCATCCAGCACGTCGACCCCGGTGAACAGCATGGCGTGCGTCATCTGGGTCTCGTGATAGGCGAGCCGGTCGGCCTTGCCGAGGCTGAAGCCGGCGTCATAGACCGCGGCCAGGTCGTACAGGCCCGCGTCCCAGAGCCCGTAGTCGTTGCTCATCATCTTGCCGACGTCGCAGCCGAACCAGACCGGCTCGCCGCCTTCCAGCGTCGTGCGGGCGATGTCCTTGAGCAGCGGCATCTCCACGTTGAGATAGGTAACGCGCGGTCCGCCGACCACGTTGCCCAGGTACTCGACGGTGAAGGTGCGGCCGTACGGGCTGGACGGGCGCGGGTCGTTGACGAGGCACACGTACTCGTCGAGCGGCAGTTCGACGTACCTGGCCGCGAATTCCTGCGGGGTCAGCACGCCGTCGCGGTGGAACTGCTTGTCCTTGTCGGTCCACTGCCAGTCGAACTGCTCCGGCGGAGTGCCGAGGTGGATGCAGAGCACGCGGTAGACGGTCTGCAGGATGTCAGCCTTCGCGGTCCTGGCGGCCTCGCCGCTCTCCGCCGCCGCGGCCCTGATGGCCTTCGCCCCCTGCCGTAGCTGATAGCGGAGGATCGAGTTCATCCGGGCCGTGTTCGACGAGCTCTGCGTCTCTGGCATGACGCCCTTCGGGACCAGCCCGTGCTTGGCCACGACGGCTGCGAACATGTTCCACTGACCGCCGTCACCAGCGACCGACTCCAGCAGGAAGGCAACCGTGCGGTCGTCCAGGTCGCGGTCGGCCGTCTCGATGATGGCCTCGAGGAAGTAGTTGGCGCGCTCGATCTTGTCCCAGAACATCGCGTAGTTCTGCGAGAACTCGAAGTCCTTGATGCCGGTCTTGCGCATGACGCCGACCCGCAGCAGGTTCAGCCCGGCGAACAGCCAGCAGCGGCCGCTTCGCTCCTGGTTGGTCACCTTCCAGTCATCGAGATGCGTCGACAGCGAGTGGTCGATGCTGTTGATGATCTCCCGGTTGATCGCCACGTCATCGACGGTCACGCGGGTGACGGCGTTCTGCATGAGCCGGTAGCCGGGATTGGCGGCGAAATCCTTGCGGAGCAGTTCGAGGTCAGCAGTTGCCAGCGTTCCGTCCATCTCATCCGTCCCTTCGCCGCGGGTCATCACGTCGTCCCATTCAACCTACCAGCGGCGGGTGCGGACAGGGATGGGGTGGTTTGGGCTGGTCAGGCTGTCCGGTGTTGTCCGGGCTTTCGCCCGGAACCACCGCCAGCCCTGCCGGACGGTAAAGATCGTCTGGCAGCAGCCCGTCCGCCTGGGACGCGCCGGTTGATAGGGGAGGCAGCCGTGCGCAGCTCAGTCGGTGGTGGTGCGGGGTTCGCCACCGGCTAGCCCGCTCGGCGGACGGGCTGCTGCCAGAGCCGGGCGCGAACGCCGCGAGCGCGCGGTGGCGCCGGGGATCGCGCCAGTCATCAAGGAGAGCACCCGCAATGGCGAAGCCGCACAAGCACGCGAGCCTG